>Ga0335073_10005554_pt1 | contig 17688 bp, 11 predicted proteins | sample Lox_Sample_22_FD_207093 | JGI IMG/M metagenome (GOLD analysis project Ga0335073, IMG submission 207093) | Soil microbial communities from Loxahatchee National Wildlife Refuge, Florida, United States - Lox_Sample_2.2 | ecosystem: Environmental > Terrestrial > Soil > Wetlands | place: USA...
TCTCAGCGGAAATTCATACCCTCGTCCCGGTATGTCGGAACGGTCGCGGCCACTACGTTTCTCGATGAGGTGCCGGTCGCCGGCTGGCGGATGGCCGGCCGGAAGCTAGCGGACCTGGCGCCTGGGCCGGCGCCGCATCCGCAGCGAGGCCAGAAGCATCGCAACGACAAAGACGACAATGCCGATGAACAGCAGGTACAGCAGGCCTTTCGCGACCACGCCGACGATGGCCAGCGCGATCGCCGCGATCACCAGCAGCAGGAACAGCGCAATCATCGGTCCTCCGTTCCGGACGGCTGCTCAGCGGCGGGCCAGCAGCCGCGCCCCGTCGGTGCCCGGCTGGTATTCGAGGCCGTAATGCTTGAAGATCGCCTCTTCCTCGCCGGCCGGCAGCACCCCGTCGGTGTCGATCGAAGGGGCATCCTTCACCTGCTTCTTTTCGTAGCCGACCTTGAGGTAGCCCGGGCCTACGGTCGCCCGGTCCAGCGGCACGAATACGAGCCGGTGCCGGGTCGGCATCCCGATCTTCACCGTCGCGAACGATGGCAGGTCGGTGCCGGTGTCGACGTAGACGGCTTCCAGTTCCCCGATCTTGCTGGCCCCGGCGTCAACCACGTGGTGGCCGCGCCACTCCCTGATATCGGCAGCCTCGAACATGCCGGTCTTCCCCCTCACGGTGCCCCGTTTGCATCCGCTCGAAGGGCCCCCTACCCGGGTCTATGCGCCGCAGTCACAGTTTTCGCGGCGCCATCTCCTCGGTGCCGGGGCTATCAGAGGAAAGTCAGGCCTTCGCCCCGGTATGTCGGGACGGTCGCTACCACCGCGTTGTCGTCAATGAGGTGCAGTTCGCCGAACCGCTCGCAGAGCTCGCCCGCCTTGGCGTGCCGAAGCCACACCCGGTCGCCGATCCGCAGCCGATCGGCGGGCGGGCCGAGCAGCGGGGTCTGCACCTCGCCGGCGCCCTCCTGCTTGTCCAGGCGCAGCCCGGCCGGCAGGAACGGGCTCGGCAGCCGGGACCGGCTCGCGGGCCCCGATGCGATGTAGCCTCCGCCGAGCGCGGTGACCACCCCCGGCGCGGGCCTGCGCACCACGGGCAGGGCGAAGAACGCGGCCGGCCGCCCGCGAAAGCCCAGGTACCCGTCGAATAGCGTCGGCTGATAGAGCCCGGATCCCGCGCCGATCTCGGTCACCGCCCGCTCGGCGCTCGTCTTCTCCAGCGAGCCGGTGCCACCGCCGTTGACGAACTCCAGCGGCGCCACCGCCGTGACCGCCGCGACGATCGCGGCCCGGCGCGCGGCCAGTTCCGCGCCGGACCGGCGCTGCACGTACCGCAGCGCCATCCCGTAGAGGGGGCGCCCGGCAGGGTTGTCGCCGACCCCGGCGATCTGGGCCTCGTAGGCCATCAGGCCGGCCAGCTGCAGCCCGGGCCGGGCCACGATCGCGGCGGCCAGCGCGGCGGCATCGGCCGGGGTCCGCACCGGCGAGCGCCGGGCCCCGGCCCGGAGCAGCCCGCCCAGGCCGTGGTAGCCCGCGTCGATATCGATGCAGACCCGCACCGGGCTGGGCCGCTCCGCGGCCGCGGCGGCCTTCTCGATCATGTCGAGGTGCTCGGGGCAGTCCGCCATGACCGTGATCGCGGCGGCCGCGGCCGGATCACCGGCCAGCCGGGTCAGTGCGGCCCGGTCGGCTGTCGGGTAGCCGACCACGATGTCGTCGCAGGTGCCCTGCCCGGCCAGCCAGAGCGCCTCGGGCAAGGTGAAGGCCAGGATGCCGCGGAATCCCCCCATGCCCAGCACCTGGCCGATGATCTCCCGGCACCGGACGGACTTGCTGGCCAGCCGGATCGGCTTGCCCGACGCGCGTCGCGTCATCGCCGCGGCGTTGGCGCGCAGGGCCGCCAGGTCCACCACGGCGAACGGCGGCTCGAGATGGGCGGTGGCCGCGTCGTAGCGCTGCAGGTCCCCGGCGGGTGCGGCCATGTTTTACTCCTCGGCGATGAACTCTGAATACTCGGCCGCGGTGAGCAGGCCCGGCGGCAGCTCGCCGTCGGCGGTGGCCAGGGTGACCTTGAACAGCCAGCCGGTTCCGTACGGGTCGGCGTTGACCAGTCCCGGGTTCTGCTCGATCTCGGGATTCGCCTCGGCCACCTCGCCGTCGACCGGCGCGAAAATGTCGCTCACCGACTTGGTGGACTCGACCTCTCCGCACGGCTCGCCCGCTGTGATCTTGCTGCCGGCCGACGGCAGCGACACGTAGACGACGTCGCCGAGCGCCTGCTGAGCGTGGTCGGTGATGCCGATCGAAGCGGTGCTGCCGTTGATGGCCACCCACTCGTGCTCGCGGGTGTAGTGCAGTTCATCGGGAACGGTCATGGGTGGCCTTCTCCTCTGTCATGTCAGCGGCCGGTCAGGCCGGCCGGCGGTAGAACGGCAGACGCACCAGCTCGGCGGGCTCGGCGCGGCCCCGGATGTCGACGGCGAGCCGGCTGGGCTTGCCTTCCGCGTCGTCCTCGCGGGCCTGCTCCGCGACGTCCGGCGCCATGTAGGCCATGGCGATCGGCGCGCCGAGCGTCGGGGACGGGGCGCCGCTGGTCACCTGTCCGCACGGGGCCGCGTTCCAGAGCACCTCGTAGCCGTGCCTCGGCACCCGCCGGGACTGGCTGACCAGGCCGACCAGCTCGCGCCGCGGCGCGGCCTGCGCCCGCTCCGCCAGGGCGGCCCGGCCGACGAAGTCGCCGGGCTTGTCGAGCTTGACCACGCGGCCCAGGCCCGCGTCGAACGGGGTGATGTCCGGGCCCAGCTCGTTGCCGTACAGCGGCATGCCGGCCTCGAGTCGCAGCGTGTCCCGGGCGGCCAGGCCCGCCGGGACCAGTCCGTCGTCCGCGCCCGCCGCCGTGAGCGCGTCCCAGATCCGCTCGGCGTCGCCCGGAGCGGCGAACAGCTCAAAGCCGTCCTCACCGGTGTAGCCGGTCCGGGCCAGCAGGATCTGATGGCCGGCCACCCGGGCTGGATAGCTCGCGTAGTACTTCACCGAGGCCAGATCGGTGTCGGTGACCCGGCCGAGGATGGACGGGGCGTTAGGACCCTGAATGGCGATCAGGGCGTAGTCGTCGGTACGGTCCGTGACCTGCGCGGCCCCGCTGGCGCGGTCGGTCAGCGCGGCGAGGACGGTCGCGGTGTTGGCCGCGTTGGCCACGACCAGGAACTCCTGGTCGGCCAGCCGGTAGACGATCAGGTCGTCAAGGACGCCGCCGTCGGGCGCGCAGATCATCGTGTACCGCGCGCGGCCCGGGGCCAGCGCGGACGGCTGCCCGACCAGCGCGTAGTCCAGCGCGGCGGCCGCGTCGGGGCCGGTCACCATGATCTCGCCCATGTGGGACAGGTCGAACAGCCCGGCCGCGGTGCGGACCGCGTTGTGCTCCGCGGTCTCGCTGCCGTAACGCAGCGGCATCAGCCACCCGGCGAATCCGGTCAGCGTGGCGCCGAGGCGCTCGTGCACGCCGGTCAGCGGCGTGCGGCGCGGCGGCGCGGCAGGCGAATCCGTCATCTGTGCTCCATCGGCCGGCGACACCTTCTTCAACCACATGATCGGGCGGAGCCAGCCTATCGGGATCGCGGGGGTGTACTCGTCCCGCCAGCCCACGCTTAAACCCCGCTCGCGCATGCGCTGGAGCGCCCGTCGGTGACTGCGCGAGAATGGGGAGGCATGGAACTGCTTACCGAGGATGAGATAGCTGGTCGGCTGGCCGGGGTGCCCGGCTGGACGCGCGAGGGCAACAGCATCGTCGCCACGGTCACGCGGAGCGACTTCCGGGAGGCCATGCTCCTGACCGGGGCCGTGGCCTACCTGGCCGAGCAGGCCAATCACCACCCGGACATCTTGATCCAGTGGAACAAGGTGACGCTGACCCTGTCGACGCACTCGGCCGGGGGCCTGACCGCGAACGACTTCGATCTGGCCGCGAAGATCAACGCGCTGGGCTGACGCCGGGGGCCGGCTGCTTCGGCTCGTGCCCGGGCCGGGCGCTTCGGCTGCGGCGGACCGGTTGCGTCGGCTCATGCCGGGCCGGTCGCTTCGGCTGCGCGGGGCCGGTTGCCGGGCCGGTCGCTTCGGCTGCGCGGGGCCGGTTGCCGGCCGGTCGCTTCGGCTGCTGCGTGCTGGTCGCTTCGCCTGTGGACGGCGCCACGCCCCCGGGTGGCGCCGCCCACAGGACGAAGATCCCCTCCGCTCGTCGCGACCCTCGTACGTCGGCGCGTAGCGGCATCCGGCGGTCGCGCCGGCGAGTGCCCGGCCCGGACGACGGTCCCCCTCCGCGACTCGCGGTTCCCCGTTCCCGCGCGGCCCACGGCCTGGCTGGCTGGCCGCGAAACCCGGTTGGCCGGCGCCGGCCGGTGGCCCGGCCCACGACCCGCCTAGCGGGCCTCGGGGGCCGGCTGCCCGGCCTTCGGTCTGGCGTCCGTGCCCCGAGTGCCGCGCGGGTCTCCAGTTATACACGGTGTGCAGAAGTGACTACAGCTAGTTATAGGAAGAGGTCAGAGTCCGTTACAGAGTGTAGTTTCGCCATCCCGCCATGGGGTGAATTGGCCGGGCAGCCGATGGGATTGCACGCGGATTCGAGCTGTGCCGGAGCCCGCGCGGAGCCTCGCCGGGAGCCCGCCCGGTCGCCCGCCGGGAGCCCGGCCCGGAGGCCTGCCGGGGGTCGACTAGCCTGAAGCGCGCAATCACCAACCCTGGTGCGGAGGGAGCGGCGTTGGCCATCGTGACCCTGGTCCTGTGGGTGATCACCGCGAGCCTGGGGGTGTCCCTGCTGGCCACGGGCGGTGCGGCCCGCAGGCGCCGGCTCGCGGCCGAGGCGGCGCGCGACCCCGCCCGCCCCGTGCCCGCCCCGGTCCGGGTACCGGCGGTCCCGCTGACCCCGGAGGGCAAGCCGCCACCGGTGCCCAGGGTCCGGGTGGCCACGCCGCCAGGCGAGCACCCGCTGCTCGAGTTCAGCCACCCCGCGCTGGCCACCACCGGCCTGGCCGTCTGGTTCATGTTCACGTTCATCCACTACCGCCCGATGGCGTGGATCTCGTTCGGGATCCTGGTCGCGACCATCGGCGCCGGCCTGGCCTGGTTCATCGGCAACCGGCGCGCGGCCCGGCATGACCCGAAAACCGCCTGGACCTTCCCGCCGCGACTCATCGTGATCCACGGCACCGTAGCCGCCGTCGCGATCGCGCTCACCGTCCTGACCGCGCTGACCGCCAGCCGCGGCTGAGACCGGCGCGGCACGCGAATCCGGCCGCGTGCCGCGTGCCGCGTGCCGCGTGCCGCGTGCCGCGTGCCGGTCAGGACGTGATCACGAGCATCCGTTACCGATCATGGCGGCGGTTCGGCACGGTAATCGCGGCACCGGCGGGCAGACTCGCTCGTCCGGCGAGCGCTCGCACCGGCGACAGCGCGTCCCCGTCCTGGGTAGCGCTCACCGACGACCCGGCCGGGCCGGCGGGGGCGGTGCGATCGAAGAAGCGCAGTAGCTCCACCGGGATGGGCATGACCAGGGTGCTGTTCTTCTCGGCGGCCACCTCGACGACGGTCTGCAGCAGCCGCAGCTGCAGGGCGGCCGGATCGCGGGCCATGACCACGGCCGCCTCGGCGAGCCTCTTCGATGCCTGGAACTCGCCGTCGGCGGAGATGATGCGCGCGCGCCGCTCCCGCTCCGCCTCGGCCTGGCGCGACATAGAGCGTTTCATCGACTCGGGCAGCGAGACGTCCTTGACCTCGACCCGTTCCACGCGGATGCCCCAGGGCTGCTCGGTCGGGGCGTCGATGACGTCCTTGAGGTGCGCGTTGACCTTGTCGCGCTCGGACAGCAGCTGGTCCATGGTGCTCTGGCCGATGACCGACCGCAGCGAGGTCTGGGCCACCTGGGATACGGCAAAGGTGTAGTTCTGCACATTGATGACGGCCTTGAGCGGGTCTATCACCCGGTAGTAGACCACCGCGTCCACGCGCAGCGTGACGTTGTCGCGGGTGATGGCCTCCTGACCGGGCACGGCCGCCGTGATGATCTGCATGTTCACTTTGCGCAATCGGTCCGTGAACGGGTTGACCCAGGTCAGGCCCGCCTCACGGGTCCCGGGCAGGGCCCGGCCGAAGCGGAAGACGATGCCCTTCTCGTACTGTGTGATGATCTTGAAGCCGAACATCTCGGCCATCCCCGTCCTCGGCGTAGCGCGCCGGGCTTCCCTCGCAGCCGCAGACGGCGCCGACCCGGCCGCCGGCCCCGACACGCCCCCGGCCCGCGTTCCAATAAAGCTACAACAGGTAGCTGAGGCGACACCGCCCGGCGCCCTTTGAGGAGCTAGGTCTCCGAGAACAGCGTCGGCGATCCGGGCGTGCGCTTAAAACCTGGGCTAAGGCGGGAAGTGAGATCGGTCGGGATGTCCGCGGCTAAGTGCGCCTGCCCCGAGAGGGCAATACCCCCCTGGCCGACCCACATCACCCCTGGCCGACCCACATCGAAAGCGCTTTGACTTCAGCCGTCGTCCGACCATCGGGGGCTGGCCACTAGTTGCCAGCGGATTGTTGCATCCCTTACGTCGGCGGCGAACCACGGCGAAAACTAAAGTCCCGGCCAGGCGAGGGCGTGATTAACCGGACGGTTCCACCACGGGTGGCAGGCGGGTCGTCGGCGTCCACGCACGGGGTAGCTACGGTGCGCTATGTAGGTCTTATCCGCCCCAATAACTGATTGCTCTTCTGGAACCCCAGCAAATCGGACGCGCTCAGCTTTCAGCGACGCGCCGTTCCATGATCTCGGTAGATAAGGTGGGCTATCTCCGTCTAATCTACCGAGATCATGAAACGCGGCCCCGGCTTGAGCGGCTGCGCGGCGTCGCCAGCACCGCCAGCCCATACGCGTGAGGAACCGCCGTCTGGATGGGCAATATCGCGGCTTGTTGTGCATCCAAGTCTTGGATACACCCACGGATGGTGAGTGGCATTCCGTCATCAGGAACGCAGGGGATCGTGCTGCACCAGGGCGGGCCACTGCACCGGACCGAGCTGCTGGCCACGATGCGGGACGGGAGAGAGCTTGAGATGGCCGTGCGCCGGACAACTGCAGGCCCGCACGCTAGACGCAAGTGGGTAGGACGAACGCTTGGGAGGTCTTGACACATCGCTCACGGGAGCTGCGTTCAGAGTGCTTGGCCTGCCTGGCGCGATGGAGTTCCGGATGCTGCTGGCCTATGTTGATGAATCAGGCGACCCGGGCATGCGCAAGGGTGCCACGAGGACCTACACACTCGTGTGCGTGCTAGTCGATGCCGACCAGTGGCCAAGGGCTTTCGAGGAATTTCTGAAGTTCCGCCGGGAGTTGCGCAACGAATTCAAGATCCGACCCGGCGATGAAATAAAAGCGAATTACCTGATGAACCTCGAGCGATCGTTGAGGTAGCGTGGCGTTACCTTGCCCGGCGCCTGGAAAGAGCCTGCCGCAGGGGCAAGATCTCCTTGATGGTCATTCACGACGAAGGCGATAGTGCCGAGGTCCGCCGGTGCCTGCGCAGAGCGAGGCGCAATCTTTGGACCCAGGAGCACTACGGCGGAGCATACCGTCGGCTTTCAGGATTACCGCTGGTCGACGACCCCGTGCCCCGCCAGTCGCATCATTCGTACTTCACACAGATGGCAGACCTGGTGGCCTATGCCGCGTACAGGTGGGTGTTTCCGCCTGACAAAGCCGCGTATGCACAGAAGCTATGTGGCCAGAGCCGGGCGACGCGATCCGCCGGAAAGTAAACGACCGGTTCGGCCCTGGCGACGGAGTCGTCCGCGACTGACAAAAGGTCGCCCCCCGGATCAGGCAACCGCGTTGATTAGGAGCCTCGGGCGGCGTAGCTGGGCCAGCCGGAGACGCGCCATGCTCTTGCTCAGCCGAAGTCGCAGGGCAGGTGCTTGATGCCGTTGATGAAGCTGGACAGCAGCCGGTCCGGCTCGCCGGCCGCGCGGATGTCCGGCACCCGGGTCAGCAACTCGCGCAGCATCGCGGTGATCTCGCGCCGGGCCAGATGCGCGCCGAGGCAGAAATGCGGGCCCGCCGACCCGAAGCCGACGTGCGGGTTGGGGGAGCGGGTGATGTCGAACCGGTCCGGGTTCTCGAAGACCGACTCGTCGCGGTTGGCCGCCTGGTAGATCAGCGCGACCTTGTCGCCCTCGCGGTAGGCATGCCCGTTCATGAGGAAGTCGCGGGTCACCGTGCGCCGCATCCAGATCACGGGCGAGACGTAGCGAACGATCTCCTCGACCGCCGGCGCGATCCGGCCCTCGAAGTCGGCCAGCAGCAGCGCACGCTGATCGGGATATTCGGTAAACAGGTTCAGCGAGTGCGAGATCGCGGTCCTAGTCGTCTCGTTGCCCGCGACCACCAGCAGGATGAAGAACGAGGCCAGCTCGGCCGGGGTGAGCTGCTCGCCGTCGATGTTGGCCGTGGCCAGGGCCGAGACCAGGTCGTCCGCTGGCTCCTCCTGGCGCCGCTCGGCCAGGCCGGTGACCAGGTCACCAAGTTCCTGGCCCGCCATGAGAATCTGGGTGATCGCCTCGTTCATGTCCTCGCTGATGAACTCGGGATCCGCCCCGGAAAGGATGATGTTGGTGTTCTTCAGCACCATCGCGTAGTGCTCGTCGCCGATGCCCATCATCTCGCAGATGATCTTCAGCGGCAGCCGGGCGGACACGTGCTGGACGAAGTCGCACGGCCCGGTCGCCAGCAGCTCGGTGACGATCTCCGCCGCCGTCCGCTGCACGTCCTCCTCGAACTTCTTGATCATCTTCGGGGTGAACGCGCGGGACACGATCCGGCGCAGCCGGGCGTGCCGGGGATCGTCCATGTTGATCATCGAGCCGAAGTACTCGTTGAACTCAACCGGCAGGTCGATCAGGCTGGTGGCCCCCGGGACCGAGGAGAACACCTCGGGGTTCCGGCTCGCCTCGACCACGTCCGCGTGTCGCACCAGCGCGAAGTAGCCCGTTTCCGGCGTGTCGAACGGGGACTCGGGCGGCCCCATGAACGGCGGCTGCTCCGGCAGGGCGCGCAGCGCCGCGTACCCCGCGTGGCGCTCGTCCGGCGATTTCTCCCAGAAGGCGTTCTGCGACAGGTCGAGGTCACCGACGATCGGCGCGGGGTTCGGACTGCTCACGTGGGCCGCCTTCGGGAATCAGAACTCGGTTCGGTTTCCCATAGTGGCACCGCCGCGTCCAACGCAAAAGTGCGAGTGGCCGTGGTTGCCCGGCGTCGGGCCCCGGCCGCGCCCCGCCCGGCTCCAGCGTCGGGCCCCGGTCGCACCCCGCCCGGCTCCAGCGTCGGGCCCCGGTCGCACCCCGCCCGGCTCCAGCGTCGCACCCCGCCCGGCTCCAGCGTCGCACCCCGCCCGGCTCCAGGTCGTACCGCGCGCACGGCCGGGACGACACCTGCGCGAGGATCGTGGCTACCCACCCGCACCGCCGACGCCCCGTCTTCCTGCACGGCCGACGCCTCGTGCATCCGTGCACCGACGCGCGCCCGAGGAACGCTCGGGCTCTGCCGCCGGTCCGGTTATTGCCTGTTTGTCCGGATCACTTTCATGATCATTCCGACTCTTTACGTGTTCCAGTCCTTTCATCACCCAATTTCATATGGTTTGTCCCCACCGAACCCGTAATATGTCAAGTTGATCAAGCGCTGGGCGTGGCGGCGGGTCAGTCCGAGGGGCTGCCGCGCTGGGCGCGCGGGGCGGTGGCGGGGTTCTGGCGCCTGGTCCCGGCCTTCCTGGCGGCGGCCTTGGTTCCGCCCGCCCGGCGCTGTCGTTTCCCGGATCCGGCTCGCCGATCCCCCTCCCGCGCCTCGCCCGGCTCGTCGCCGCGCTCCTCGCCCGGGCTCGCGTCCCCGGTCAGGACCGCGATCGCCACCGGGCAGGAGACGCCGCTGATCTGCACGACCGTGCCGGCCAGCGCGGCCTGGCCGGCCCGCAGCGCCAGCCAGCCATCCGCCGCGCCCGCCGCGCCCGCCGCGCCCGCCGCGTCCGGTGCGGCGTCATCCGCCGCAACCACGGTGGCGCCGGGCGCCCCCGCCATTTCCAGGCAGGCGCCGATCGCGGTCAGCAGCGCGGCGGCGGTGTTCGGCGGCTCGCCCAGCCCCGCCAGGGCGGACCATAGCTGGGTCTCGAGCTCGGCCACGCCGGGCCCGGGATCGGTATCCGGCGCGGCCACCTCCCAGGCGCAGGCCGCAGCCTCGGGCGCCCTGACGCTCAGCACGAAGCCTTCGAGCTGCCCGGTGCCGTGGGCCGACCACGCCGCGGGCGGCTCGCCGGCGGCCGGCTCGTGATCCGGCGCGGGTGAGGGCCTCGGCACCAGGCCGGACGCGGGGTCGGGCTGACCGCTGTGCACGCTCACGCGCAGCTCGGTGTTCAGGCCCAGCGCCGCCGCGCCGCGCTCGAGGTAGACCGACAGCAGCGACGCGGGCCAGGCTGCGGTGCGGGGGAGCGGACCGGCGTCGGCGAGCCGCAATCCACGCCAGGTCACCAGGGCCTGGCCGGACGAGTCGACGGCCTCGACGTCCCAGACGTATTCGGCCGGCGCGGACGACGTCGCCGCATCGGGCGAGCCGCCCTGGGCCGGAACCACGACCGCCGGGGTCGCCGACCGCGGCCCGGGCACCTTGCCCGCGGGAAGCTTGCCCGCGGGCACCTTGCGCGCGCCGACACCGTTCGCGGCGTCGCCCGGCCCGTCCTCGACGGCCGCGGCGCGGATCTCCACGGCGCGGATCTCCACGGCGCGGATCTCCACCGCGCCGTCCGCCGTCCGCCCGCTGAACGTGACGGACTCGCATCCGCCGGGCAGCAGCCGGCGGTGCGGGACGCAGGCTTGCAGCACATGCCAGGTCGCGTCGTTCAGACCCGGGCTGCCCAGGACCAGGTTCGCCTCGTGCCCCTCGGCGGCGTCGCCGAACCACGGCTCGCCGTCCCCGCCGCGCACCAGGGCCCGGCAGGAACGCGACGTAACCTCGGGGAGTAGCGCGGCGCGCCGGAACCGCCCGGACTGGAAGCAGGTCGGCCCGTACAGCTCGGTTCCGTCCACGATCCCGGCGTCGCTGGCCGGCAGCTCGTCCAGATCGGGCATGCTCGCGGCCAGCGACCCGGCGAGAGCGCGCTCGGCGTCATCCGCGGCCTGGAACGTCGCCCGGAAGTGCTCGGTGCGAAAGCCGCTCTCCGCGCACCGGATCACCGCCGTCACGCAGTCTCCGTCCCGCAGCGCGCAGATCCGGATCACGGCCGGCTCGGCATCGGCGCCGGCCGGAACCGCCACCGGCGCCTCCATCCGCACATCGGTCAGCCGCCGCATCGGCTGCCCGGCCAGCGCGCTGGCCGCCTCGGCCATCGCCTCCAGCGCCATCACCGCGGGCAGCGCGGTCATGCCGTCGACCTGGTAGTCGGCCAGGTACGGGTCGGTCAGCACGCTCAGCCTCGCGTCGCAGACCAGCTCGACCCCGGGGTAGTGCACCTGGATTTCCTCGAGGAACCGGCCGGGCAGCCGCGGGTCGCGCGGCCGGGGCGCGGCTACGGCGATCGGGGGCGGCCCCGGCACGCCGACCCGGCCGTGCACGGACAGGCGGTTCGGCAGGTCCGGCGTGGTCAGGGCCTTGAGCAGCTGCCGGGACCCCTCCTTGACCCCGATCGGGGCGGCGCCGGACCGGGCCAGATGGTCGGCCAGGCTGGCGCGCTGGCCCAGGCCGGGTCCCGACCAGGCCGGCCAGTCGACGTGCACCGCGCGGCAGCCGGGAATGCCGTCGGCCATGCGCTCGGCCCGTTCCGCGAGCGAGCCACTGGCCAGGGCGAGCAGGCCCTCACCGGCCAGCCCGTACCGGCCGGCCACGGAGCCGAACGTGACGATCATCCGCAGCTGCCGGGTGGTGATCGCGCTGACCAGCTGGTACAGGCTGGCCGCCTCGGCCGCGACGTGGGCCCGCAGTTCGTCGAGGGTCAGCTCGGCGATCGGATGCGGGCCGCCGACGCCGACCGCGTGCGCGACGGCGGTGACCGGGCCGAGCCGCCGTTCGATGCGCTGCAGGGCGCGCCCCAGGTCGGCCGGGTTGGCCACGTCCACGGTCTCGATCGACATCCGGACCCCGGCCGACTTGAGCTGCCCGAGTCCGGCGTCGACCTCGGCCGCCTCGCCGGGTCCCTCCCGCCCGATCACCGCGATCGGCGCGCCGCAACAGGCCAGCACCTGGGCCAGCGCCAGCCCGGCGCCGCCGGTCCCGCGGCTGACCAGCACCACGTCGGCGGAGCCGAGCGGGAACTCGCCGGCGCCCGCGGTGTCGGCGGGCGCCATCACGGTCTCGTGCGGCTGGCCGGCGCTGTCGATCACGAGCTCGCGGAACGCGCCGGGCTCCGCGGCCGCGAGCCGCCGGGCGGCCCGCAGGCCGTCGGCGCTCTCCGGCACCCGCAGGACCGTGATGCCGAGCTCGGGGTGCTCCGCGTGCAGGCTGGCGCAGAACCCGGTGAACCCGGGCCCGTGCGTGATCAGCACGAGCCGGCCGGTGCCGACGGCGTCCTGCGCCGCGGCGAGCGCCACCGCGCACGCGTCCGGATCGGCGGGGTCGCCGACGATGGCCAGGGCCCGGTCGGCGGCCGGGTCATCCGGAAAAAGTTCGTCAACCATTGGACTTAACGCGCTTGTCGTCGCCGCCCGGACCCGCCACGGCCCGGCATCGCCGTGGTCCGCCGTATCGCCGCCGGCCGGGCGCAGCTCTTCGGCGAAGCATCGAACCCACGGGCCGACCCCGGCGGGCGGGGCGGGACTGGCCGGTGTGGTCGTTGTGGGTCGCGTGGTGATCCCGGCGGGCGGGGCGGGACTGGCCGGTGTGGTGGCTGTGGGTCGCGCGGTGATCCCGGCGGGCGGGGCGGGCGTGGCCGGTGTGGTGGTTGTGGTCGGTGCGGTAGCCCCGGCGGGCGCGGCGGAACCGGCCGGTGCGGTGAATGAGGTCGCTGCCTCGCGCCGGTCCGGCGGGAGCGGCGCAAGCGGCGGGGCCGGTTCGGGCGATCCGGCCGGGGCCGAACGGCGGCCCGACGGCGCGAGCCGGGCGGCCATGCGCCGGGCCGCGGCACGCTTGCCGCCCGTGCCGGTCGCCGCAGTGCCGTCGGCCGCACTTCCTGCTTTGTTTCGCGCGCCGCTCCCTTCACTGCTGTCCGCGTCGCTCTCCACGGTGCCGCCCGTGGTCGTTGCCGCGGCTGCCGCTCGCTGGGCTGCCGCGCGCTGGGCGGCGGCGCGTTCGGCGGCGGCGCGTTCGGCGGCCGCGGCGAGATCGGCGGCGACCGCGCGCTCGGCCACGGCCGCGGCCTCCGCCAGGGAACGGGCACGGGCCGCGAGGGTCGGTGCGGGCGCCGTCGGCTGGACGGGCCCGGCCGGTTCAGAGGCCGGGGCGGCCGGCGACGCGGGCGCTGTCGACATTGCGGGCGCCGTCTGGGTCGGGGCGGCCGGCGACGCGGGCGCCGCCGGTGCCGGGCCCGGGGCCGCGGCCGGTGCGGTCGCGGCGGCCTCGGGGGGAGCGCTCTGCGGTTCGGCGTGGGCCGGCGGGGCGGAGCGAGCGGGTGCAGGCGAGGCCGCGGGCGTTCCGGGCGCGGCCGACATGGCGTGTGCGGCCGTCTTGGCGTGCGCCGGATTGGTGCCCGCCGGACGGACCGCCGGGGCCGGGACGGCCCGTCCCGGCGCCGGGTCGGCCGCCGGGACATCGGCGCGCCCGGGCTCGGCGGGCTCGCGCGGCGAGGGCACCGCGGGCGGCGCGGCCTGGCAGGGATTGGTGATGAACGTCTGCTCGCGCCAGATGTCGAGCGGCCGGGCCGGCCGTCCGGCATAGAAGCCGGCCGGGTTCGGCAGGGCTGCGGCCGCGAACAGGGCGGCCGCGGCCCGGGCGGCGTCGGCGCCGCTGCCCGATCCCAGGCTGACCGCCGGGACCTCGGACAGGACCGACGCCGCGCGGGCCAGCGCCTGGCCCGGCCCGGTCTCCAGCAGCAGGCTGGCCCCGCTGGCGCCGGCCACCAGGGCCTGGTCGAGCCCGGGGGAGTAGGGGAAACCGGCGCACAGGATCTCAGCGACGTCCTCGGCGGAGGTCACCGCCCGGCCGATGGCGGCCGAGATCAGGTGGTGGCGTGGCCTGCTGATCGCCAGCCGGCGTACGGCCTTGCGCAGCCGTTCCTCACGGTCATCGGCGTCCGCCCCGGTGCCGGATGAACCCGGCTTGGTGGCCCGATGGGAGGGAACCTGGGCGTCAAATATCTCGGTCTTGATGGTCGTGAAGGCCTGGGCATCGGCCTCACTCAGGCAGCCGGCCCAGATGAGGCCGACGAGCTCGCCGCCGCCGTATCCGACCGCGGCCGCGGTGCTCACGCCGAGCCGGTCGAGCCACCGCAGCGCGGACAGCGGCCGCCACGGGTCGGCGGACGCGGGGTCGTCACGGGCGGCGGCCGGGCGGGCGGCGGGGTCGTCCGGTTCGGCGCCGGAGTCGGACAGCAGCAGCGTGATCCGGCCGAGCGCGCCGTCGGCCGCGTAGATGCCGGGCCGGCAGGAGAGCCGGCCGCCGTCCAGGCCGGGCAGCAGGGCCGTGCCCTGGCCGGCCAGCCGGGCGAGCTGGTCCTGGTTCGAGGCCACGATGGCCATCCGCACCGGGCCCTGCTTCGTGGCGTCGCGGGCGAGCTGGCAGGCGAGGTCGCCGAGTTCGGCGTCGGAAAGCCATGGGGCGATCAGCGCGATCCGGGCCAGGAGCGCGTCCAACCCGTCGCGGTCGGGCGCGGTCAGCAGATACGCGTTGGACCGTACCGGAACGCCGATGATCAGGCCGGTCTCGGCCAGCGGGGGCTGCTGGGTGCCGCGGGACTTGCGCTCGTGGCGGCCGCGGGCGGGCTGGCTGCGCAGCACGATGTGCACGTCGATGCCCGGGCCCATCGCGCTGACCCCGGCGATCCTGGGTCCCTCCGGCCACGGCTCGGGCTCGCGCGGCAGCCGGAGCGCGGCCTGGCCACCGCGCAGCAGCGGGTGCGGCCGGGTGAATCCGGTCGCCGGGGGAATGAATCCGGTGCTCATGGCCAGTACGGTCTTGATCAGGCCGGCCGCGCCCGCCGCCGCCTTGGCGTTGCCGATGTTGGCCTTGATCGAGCCGAGCGCGGCGACGTTGCGGGTCCCGGCCCGCAATTCGGCCAGGGCGGACAGCTCGGTCGTGTCCGCGGCCGCGGTGCCCGCGCCGTGCCCCTCGATCAGCTGAACGTCGGCGGGAGCGATCCTGGCCCGCTGGTAGGCCCGGTGCAGGGCCAGGAACTGGCTGTGCGCGTCGGGCACGGCCATGCTGGCCTGGCCCGCGGCCGAGGCTCCCCAGCCGGCGATCTCGGCGTAGACGGGCAGGCCGTTCAGGCGGGCGTCGGCCGATCGCATCAGCACGACCATCCCGCAGCCCTCTCCGGGCAGGAAGCCGGTCGGGTTCTCGTCGTAGACCCGCATGTCGCCGCGGGCCAAGGCGCCGGTCTTGGCCAGCCCGACCAGCTCGAGCGGGTCGAGGCTGATGTCCACCCCGCCCGCGATGGCCACGTCGAGGTCGCCCGCAGCCAGCGAGGTGCACGCGGACGCCACGGCGAGCAGCGACGACGCCTGGGAGCCGTCCACGGCGTAGCCGCCGCCGCGGAACCCGAAGTAGCCGCAGATGCGGGAGGCGATGGCGGCGGGGGTACTGCCCGCGAGGGTCTCGTCGGTCGCGGCGGGGAACGGGGCCATGTAACGCTGTGCCGCGTGGCGCAACACCGGGATCGCGCGTTCCCTCGGGATGTCGCCGGCGGCCAGCGCCTCGGCCATGACGCGACGGACATAGGGCCAGCGCAGCCGCAGCGCGGCGGCGCGTGACGAGTCGCCGGTGAGGGTGTTGCCGATGATCACCCCGGTGCGGCTGCGCGCCAGGCCCTGGCCTAACGGGAAGCCGGCGCCGGCCAGCGCGCGGGCCGTGGTTTCCAGCGCGAGCCAGTGCGCGGGGTCGGTGGCCTGGTAGACGGCCTCGGGCACGCCGAACGCCTCCAGGTCGAACGTCCAGCCCTCCAGCAGCGCGGCGCGGGCACTGTAGGTGGCGTCGGGCGCGGACCGGTCGGCGCTGTAGTAGTCGGCCAGGTCGACGCGGCACGGCGGCAGCCTGCGGAACGCCTGCCGCCCGGTCAGAACCAGGTCGAGCAGGCCGGCCGGGTCGTCGGCGTCGGGGAACCGGCAGCCCATGCCGATGATCGCGATCGGCGCGGTGGCGCCCGCGGGCTCGGCGGTCGCGGACGGTATCGCCGCCTGGCGCCAGCGGTGCGCATTCTGTTCCCAGGCAAAACTGGGGTCATCATCACGCTGTCTACTCAATAGGTACCGAAATGGACGCAGAGACTCCGCGCGCGACCGAATATCCATTAATTTCCCCCGAACTGGCCTGTTCTCCCCCGTGGCCTGGCCCAGCCACGAACGCATCACCGGCCCGTAACTGACGGAGGTTCCCGCAGCTCTCGCCTTCCCCAAGGCAAGGCACGGCGGCATCGTGGATGGGTGAGACGACATTATTGGCGGCGCGTCCGGCGGTCAAGATGAAATCTGGAATGAGGCCTTTTTGAGCGCGCCGCCCCGGGAACGCGGATTGGCGCGGGACGTCGGCTTGGCGGGAGTGGCCGGCCTGGCGCCGGCGGCCGGGCGCCGGACCGCGGCCGAGGTCCACGGGCCTCGGCCTCCGGCACCGGGCACTACCGCTGATTCCTTGCGCTACCCTTGCACCATGCGTTCCGCTCGGCTGCTCCTTACCTAGCCGCGCCGACCATCCGTCGTTGGCGCGGCTGCCCCTCGTGAGCGAGGGGCATTTTCTATAGAAGAGAGACAGCCCGGGGCACAACCGGAACTACGTATACATCGCGAGGGACCAATGAAGGCGGCTGAAGACGCGGGACAGGACCGGCCCGTCGCCGCGGATCGGGCGCCGGCCCGCGACACCGCGCGGGCAGACACCGTGCGAGCGGAGCACTACGATCCGCGGGCGGTCCAGGAGAAGTGGCAGCGGCGCTGGGAGGAGCTGGACCCCTACCGGGCCAGCGACGACCCGCAGGACGAGCGGCCGCGCACCTACCTGCTGGACATGTTCCCTTACCCGTCCGGTGACCTGCACATGGGGCACGCCGAGGCGTACGCGATCGGGGACGCGGTCGCACGCTACTTCTTCCAGCGCGGCCACAACGTGCTGCACCCGATCGGGTGGGACGCGTTCGGCCTGCCCGCCGAGAACGCCGCGATCAGGAACAACACGCACCCGGCCGACTGGACATACAAGAACATCGAGACCCAGGCGGCCTCGTTCCGGCGGTACGCGGTCTCGTTCGACTGGTCCCGGCGGCTGGAGACCTGCGACCCCGGCTACTACCGCTGGAACCAGTGGCTGTTCCTGCGGTTCTACGAGCGCGGCCTGGCCTACCGCAAGGACGGCTACGTCAACTGGTGCCCGGTCGACCAGACCGTGCTGGCCAACGAGCAGGTCATCGCCGGCCGGTGCGAGCGCTGCGGCGCCGAGGTGGTCCGGCGGGTCCTGACCCAGTGGTACTTCAAGATCACGGAGTACGCGGACCGGCTGCTGGAGGACATGGAGCGGCTGGAGGGCCAGTGGCCCGAGCCGGT
>Ga0335073_10005555_pt1 | contig 17685 bp, 25 predicted proteins | sample Lox_Sample_22_FD_207093 | JGI IMG/M metagenome (GOLD analysis project Ga0335073, IMG submission 207093) | Soil microbial communities from Loxahatchee National Wildlife Refuge, Florida, United States - Lox_Sample_2.2 | ecosystem: Environmental > Terrestrial > Soil > Wetlands | place: USA...
TGCCGAGGCCCTGGACGGCATGCGCGACGTGGTGCGAGAGATGCACACGGCCTCCGGCCTGCTGGCCGAGCTCCCCTCAGGGCTGACCCTCGCGGAAGCCCAGGACGCCGTACTCGGCTACATCCGCCAACACGTGCCCGAGACGCGCAAGGCGCCGCTCTGTGGCAACTCGATCGCCACCGACCGGGCCTTCCTGGCCAGGGACATGCCGGAGCTGGACGGCTTCCTCCACTACCGGATGGTCGATGTGTCGAGCATCAAGGAGCTGGCCAGGCGCTGGTACCCGAGGACGTACTTCGCTAGCCCGGAGAAGCACGGCGGTCACCGGGCACTCGCCGATATCAAGGACAGCATCCGCGAGCTGAGGTACTACCGGGCGGCCGTTTTCGTGCCCCAGCCTGGCCCCGACACCGCTACCGCGCGGGCGCTCGCCGCCCGCCTGACAGCCGAGCCCGAGGCCAACGGCCAATCCAGTTCTACCCAGTGACCGGTGCCCGGTATGCTTCGTAAGCCGCCTGGCACTGCTGTGCCTGGCGGCGATGGTGGGCGTAGCTCAGTTGGTTAGAGCGCCAGGTTGTGGTCCTGGATGTCGTGGGTTCGAATCCCATCGCTCACCCCAATGAAACTGCAGGTCAGCGGCCTATGCTGGGTTGTCATCGGAGGCCTTGCAGCGCTTCGGCCAGCGTGGCCAGGGCTCGGAACCCGTGCCTTTTGACGGTTCCGGCGCTGATCTGCAGCGTCTGCGCAGTCTCGAGCACTGACAGGTCCGCGTAATAACGCAGCATGATCACCTGCTGCTGGCGCCACGGGAGCAGCCGCAGCGCGTCCAGCACGCCCGCGTTCCTTACCTTCGCCAGCACCTGCTCCTCAGGCCCGGCAGGCTCGGCAGGCGGATCGGGTACGTACCGAAGCGCGGTCTGCTGCCGCCGTAGGACGCTGCGCGCCAGGTTGATCGTTGTGCTCCGGAGGTAACTAGCAGCCCGATCCGGATCGCGGATCTTCGACCACGAGCCGTATACCCGGATGAAGGCCTCCTGCACGATGTCCTCGGCCGCCGCGTTACCGCCGAGGATTAGCAGTGCCAGCCCCACCAGCTGGCGGTAATGCGCTAGGTAGAGCGCCTCGAGCTGGACTTCGCCACGGTGTAACGGCTCGCTGCCCTCGGGCTCGCCGTGCCCCGTTCGGGCCGGCGGGCGCGAACCCGATGCGGATGTCGCTGTCATCGGCAAGACGGTAAGCCGGCCGTCCTGAGACATCCAAGTGCCCCTTTTAAGATTTGCCTGAGTATTCCCTGAGTCCGCACGGGGCCGGGACCCGGCGGACATGGTGGCATTCGCTGAGAGGCGGAGGCAAGGGGAGGCCTCCCCATCGCGCGTATCACCCCGGCCTTCCTCGGTCGTCTGCCTAAACGCACGACATAGTTCACAGCGGCCGACCGCGCAAGTCCGGCTCAGCGCTTGAGGATCCCGGTCTCGGCTTCAGCCGTCGGCCTGGCGTCACCATCTTGTTGTGACCTCGCGATGATTTGCTGCAGGGCCGCCACGTGCTGCTCGAATGCCCGGCGGCCGGCCCTGCTGAGACTGGCTGAGGTGCGCGGGCGCTTGCCCACGAAGCTTTTGCGTATGTCGACGTAGCCGGCCGACTCGAGGGTGGACAGCTGTTTGGACAGCGCGGAGTCGGACAAGCCGAGCTGGTCGCGGATGTACTTGAACTCAGCCCACTGCGCTGCCGCGAGCAGCGAGACGATTTCCAGCCGCGTGGGCGCGTGAATCACCTCATCGAAACCAGCCGTGCTCACGGAGAGCCTCCGCCACCGGTGCTCCCTGCGTGGTGCGGGGAACGATCGCCAGGATCGCTGGAGAGGAGACCGTGCCACGGGCCGCCAAGCCCGGGCGCTTCGGATATGTGTTGCCGGGCGTTGCGCAGCATGAGCCTGCCGAAGTACCGGTTCAGCAGCGGCCCGGCGATCACGAGCGCGGTAGCTCCCGCGCCAGAGCCGATGGCGAGGGGGTGGAGGACGTGGTGGTCGGTCAGGGTGGCCGAGACGGCTATGGCGACCCCGTCGACCAGCAGGATCAGGCCGGGAATCGCGACGGCTGCCTGGGCAGCAGGTTTCACCGCGCCGTGTACCCGGACGCCGCGGCGCACGCCAGGGATCGTCGCGATGATCAGCGCTGCGATGACGAGCACGGCGAGCGGGATCGTGATGGCCAGCACGACTCCGTTGTGGCTGTCCCGTGCGGCCCCCATAGCCACGATCGCGGCCGCCATCACCCACCAGTACCAGACCGGTACGAGCGCGGCCTTGATGACGTGTTTCTGCGTTCGCTCGATCTCGGCCAGTTCGGCTGCCGCCTTGGTAGCCGTGGCCCCGGTCCCGGCCGGCTGAGGTTGCTGCGTCCCGCCCATCGGCTTCTCCCAACGGGAAAGTACTTGCCTTACTGGAAAGTAGCAGTTACTTTCCGAGTAGGCAAGTACTTTCCAGCTCGAGTTCGCTGACGAGCTGTTCCTTCAGCGCGGGCCGTGGGCGAAGAGTGCAACCGCGTCCGTGATGAGCGCGTCTGTCTGCCCGGTGTCGATGCTGCCCGAGGTGACGAGTGCGGCGATGCCAAGGACGGCGGCGAGAAGCAGCAGGCGGATCCGGCCGGGATCGCCTGGCTGTAGCACACCTGTCTGCTGCCCGTGGCGGATCAGGTCGTCGAACATGGTGAACAGGCGGCCGAACGCGTCGTCAAGCGCCGCAGAGTGCTGGCCGCGCTTGACGACAAACATCAGGTCGAGAAGGGCGGCATCCTCCGTCGCGAAGCGCACGTACGCAGTCGCGGCCGCGCGTAGCCGCGTCTCATAGTCAGGCCCGGCGGCGTCGATCGCCGCGCGCAGCTCGTCGCCGAGGCGCAGGTATCCGACTTCAGCGAGGGCCTCAAGCAGCGCCTGGCGGTCGGCGAAGTGGCGGCGCGGCGCGGCATGGCTGACTCCCGCCTGGCGTGCCAGGTCGCGCAGCGACAGCTGGCCGATGCCCTGGTCCCGCAACGTGCGCTCGGCCTCTGCCAGCAATTCAGCCCGCAGGTTGCCGTGGTGGTAGGGGCGCCCGTCCATGCCTTAGAGCATAGCGGCCAATGTTGTCGTTGACATCATAGTAGTCGGCGCATACATTGTTGTCGTTGCCTACTTAGGCACGCCGGACCTGGTAGCAGGAGGAGGTAGTTCCCATGCAGGTATTCATCACCGGGGCGTCAGGCCACATCGCTTCCGCTGTCATCCCCGAGCTCTTGGGCGCAGGGCACGAGGTCGTGGGGCTTGCCCGTTCTGACGCGGCCGCCGCGGCAGTGGAGGACCTCGGGGCCAAGGTGCACCGCGGCTCCCTCGACGATCTCGGCAGCCTGCAGGAGGCTGCCGCCGCGTCGGATGGCGTCATCCACCTTGCGTTCAAGCACGAGGAGATGCACGTCGGCAATCTCGCCGCGGCGATCGCGGCAGACCTGCGCGCCAAGGAAGCGATGGGCGAGGCCCTTGCCGGGACCGGCAAGCCGTTCGTCGGGGTCTCCGGAACGCTCGCGCTCGTGCTCGGCGGGCACCAGGGGACCGGGACCGAGTCGGACGCGCCCGGGACCGGACCGCAGGCCGACGGGGAGAACGCGACCATCGCCCTCGCGGGGCACGGAATCCGGTCGTCGGTCGTGCGACTTCCGCCGACCGTGCACAGCTCACTCGATCACCGCGGCTACGTCCCGGCCCTGATCGACATCGCGCGTGCGCAGGGCAAGGCGGGTTACGTCGGCGACGGGCTGAATCGCTGGCCCGCGGTTCACACGCTGGACGCAGCGCATCTGTTCCGGCTGGCCGTCGAGCAAGCGCCGGCCGGGTCGCGACTGCATGCCGTGGCCGACGAGGGCGTGCCGTTCCGCGAGATCGCCGGTGCTATCGGACGGCACCTGGGCGTGCCGACGGTCACCATCGCGCCCGAGGAGGCTGAGGGCTACTTCGGGTTCCTCGCCATGTTCGTCTCCCTCGACAACCCCGCCTCCAGCGCGCTGACCCGCGAGCTGCTCGGCTGGCAGCCAGAGCACTCCGGACTGCTCGAGGACCTGGGCGAGGGTCACTACTTCCAGAAGGAGTCCTGATGCAGAAGATCGAGTATCACCAGTACGGCGGCCCTGAGCTTATGCGCTTGGAGGAGGTTGAGCCGCCGGTGCCGGGCAAGGGCCGGGTGCTGGTCCGGGTCCGGGCGGCGGCCGCCAACCCGATGGACTGGAAGATCCGGAACGGCGCAGTGAAGATCATGACCGGTCGTCGCTTTCCCAGGGGACTGGGACACGACTTCGCCGGGACCATCACGGCCGTCGGTGAGGGCGTCACCCGCTTCACGGCAGGCGATGAGGTTTTCGGTGCGATGAGCATGCGGGACTCGGGCGCCTTCGCCGAGATGGTTGCCGCGGACGAGAACCAGGTCGTGAAGAAGCCCGCCGGGCTGTCGTACGAGGAAGCCGCGGCCCTGCCTACCGTCGGCGTGACGGCGGTGGAGTCTGTCATCGACAAGGGAAAGCTCAGTGCCGGCCAGCACGTCTTCATCAACGGCTGCCTCGGCGGGGTCGGCCGGGCCGCGGCTCAGATCGCGCTGATGCACGGTGCGTCCGTGGCAGGAAGCTGCCGCGACACCGCTGCCGCAGATGCCAGGGCGCTCGGCATCGACCCGGTCGTCGGCTTCGACTTCGACCCGGCGCTCCTCAACGGGGAGTTCGACCTCATCTTCGACACTGTCGGCACGATGCCGTTCAGGGCCGCGCGCTCGCTGCTCAAGCCGGGCGGCCGCATCGTCGACATCAACATGACGCCCGCGAAGCTGGCGCGGGCGGCGTTCTCGCCCGCCTTCCAGGCGGTTAACGCCAAGTACACGCCCGAGGCCCTCGAGGCCGTCGCCCAAGCCGCCGCGCAGGGCAAGCTGGCCATCCCGGTCGCTCGCTCCGTGCCGCTCACGCAGGCAATCGGTGCGCTCACCCAGCTCGAGCGCAGCCATACCCCCAAGGGCGGCAAGCTCGTCATCGTTCCTCAGGCAACCACCTAGTTCGATGCAGAGGAACGTCGTTATATGCCCGACGGGCGCATACACACCTGCCGCTGCCTTCGGGCCGGAGATAGCAACCGCTGCCGGCGGCACATCATCCTGGTCTGACCCTCCCGCCGACGCCGGGTCCGTCAGGATAAGGACGTGGCTAGCTCACTCCGCGACAAGGCTCTGGCGGTTGTGCGGGCTGAAGTTCGCCCCGGAGAGTCTGTACTCGCGCTGTTCCCGGCCATTACCGTCGAGGAATCGAGTGGCGGGCTGGCGCCCGCCGGGCTGTGGCCGCTGATCATGGCCGTCGAGACCTTGCGCCGGCGTCTCCGTGATCACACAGCCAGCCGCGCATCGCTGTTCCCGCTGAGCTCGCGGATGATTATCGCTCTCAGCGACCAGCGCCTGCTCATCTGGGCTGCCGGCCTGAACTGGCGGCCCGGCAACTTCCTGGGCTACGTGTCACGCGATCGCATCCTGCAGGTGACCGTACCGGGCACCGGCTCCGGCTGGCGGAGAGTGCTCATCCACCTGGCGAATGAGCCGACCGTGACGATCAAGGTCCCGTCGACGACAGCCGGCCAGCTCGCCGCCGCCCTGTCGGGGGCGCCGGACGGCGCTCCCGAAACCCGTGAGACTGGGTAACGCGAGTCAGCCAAGCAGCGCGTCAATGCACCGTGATTGCTGCCCAGCGGCCGGCCTGCCGGGTGATCGCGATCGGATGGTCGAAGCATGCGCTGGCCAGCTCGGACGTGAGCACATCGCCGACGGCGCCGGCGGCCATCAGCCGCCCGCCACGCAGCAGCAGGGCGTGCGTCGTGCTCGCGGGCAGCTCCTCCAGGTGATGCGTCACCAGCACGGTGGCAAGGCCTGCCTCCCGCTGCCGCAGCTCGTCAAGGCTGCCCAGCAGCTGCTCGCGGCCCGCCACGTCGAGACCGGCCGCTGGCTCGTCCAGTAGGAGCAGCTGCGGCTGCGCCATCAGCCCTCGCGCGATAAGTGCCCGGCTGCGCTCGCCCTGCGACAGTACCTGCCACGCTGCGTCAGCCCGCCCAGCCAGGCCCATTACCTCCATCACCTCCGACGCACGTGCCAGCTCAGCTGCGCTCACATCCCGCCGCTGCACGAGCTGGATAGTGCCGGTTACGCCGGTGAGCACCACCTCGCGGACCGTACGCCGAGGGTCCACCCGGTGGTGCGGGCTGACATGCCCGATCCGGGGCCGAAGCGTGAAGACATTCACCCGGCCAAGGCGGTGGCCAAGGACGTCGACGTTCCCTCTCGTCGGGTAGGAATACGTCGCCATGATCTGCAGCAAGGTACTCTTGCCGGCGCCGTTCGGGCCCAGTAGAGCCCAGTGCTCCCCGGCCCGGATCGTGACGCTGACCTCGTCCAGCAGGAGCTGGCTGTCGCGGACGAGGTCCACGCCGGAAGCCTGGAAGACGATGTCGAGGTCGGGAGGGCTGATGGGGAGGGCCATGCGCCAAGAGCGTACCGGCAGCATCCGGCCCGCCGGGTCATCGAACCCTGGGCATCAGCTGCCCGGAAGGCGCTGTGCGAGCAAGTAGCAGCGACGGCTCGGATACTCGATGTCCGGCTGCGGTGAGCGGATCGTGGTGGCCGCCACGGTGAACCCTGCGGCCTGCACGTCCGCTACGACGTCGCCAGGCTCGATGAAGTACCCATCCAGCTCGACGGCCTGCCCGAACCACGTCGTCAGGTGGTTCACCTGGCCGGCGGCGAAGTCCGGGCTGTCGACGTGGAAGGCGGCCAGCAGCCATCCGCCCGGCCGCACCGCGCGAGCGAACTCCCGGCAGGCACGCGCCCTCTCACTGGCAGTGAGGTGGATGATCGAATACAGCGCGATCATCCCGGACAAGGCCCCATCGGCGGCCGGAAGCTGAAGCATCGACCCCGCCGCGAACGGCAGCGCCGGTGCGTGCTCGCGGGCCACGACAAGCATTCCCGGTGATATGTCGATGCCGATGGCACGCGCACTCAGCGTGGCCAGGAACCGGGTAACGTGCCCAGGACCGCAGCCCACATCGGCGATCGTGCCCTCCCCCGCAAGCTCGACGAAGGCTGCGATGAGAGCCCGGTCGAGCGGCTTGCCTGCCAGTTCGTTACCAAGCTGGTCGTGATAGGCCCGGGCGATCGCATCGTAGGCCGCCTGGGCGCCGGCGGCCACGCGTGGCTCGTCGGAGACACTGTCTGTCGCTCGCGGTCCATGCATGAGACGACAGTAATGGCCTTCACCTCCACCTACCGCGGGAGTGTCGGCGGGGGTCAGTACCCTCCAGGTCATGGCCAACTTCGCCGTCCGGCTGGTGCACGGCCCTGGCTGGGACAGCTCACGCCCGATCCGGGGCCAGGACGCGTGGGATGAGCATGCCGCTTTCATGGACGGACTCGTTGACGACGGCTTCATCATTCTCGGCGGTCCCGTCGGGGACGGCCAGCAGACGCTCCACGTCATTGAGGCCGCGGACGAGGACCAGATCATGGCACGGCTTGCCGCCGATCCCTGGGCTCTCGCCGGGCTGCTGCAGATCGGCACGATTGAACCCTGGGCGCTGTGGCTCGACAGCCGCCGATCGACTTCAGAAAGATGACCGGCATCACCGGCGGCCGACCGCGGACCGAACGGGCTGCTAAAGATCAGCCCACAGCCTCGCGGCAGCGAAGAATCAGCTCACTGGTGGGCGGCGCCGCGCTGGTATCGATGCTGGCGAACCCGTGCCTGTCGACGGCGCTAACGATGAGCTGGTTATATCGGTCAGTCCGGCCGAGGAACTTGTCCACCATGATCTTCTCCTCAGCGGTCCGCTCACCGAACCGGCTAGCGGAGTAAATCCGATCACGCAGCACGGCGCTGCTGGCGGTGAGCCACACAGCGGCGGTGCCAGGAGTTCTGAGGGCAGCGACGCGTTCGGGCAGCACCCCCGATCCCTCCAAGATCAGCCCTTCTGCGCCGGGGTTTGCCGCGTGCTTCGTGACGAGTGCCCTAACGCGCGGCCACAGCTGCTCGTAGTGGCGCAACTGCTCGCCTGTCAGCTCATCGACTGAGAGCGAGAGATAGTGAGCCGCCAGGTGTTCCGGAAACGGCCCGCTGGAAGTCGCCCACGGCCGGCCGGGATGGCGGGCAAGGCGGTCTGTTGATGTCAGTTGCCATCCGAGCGTGGCCGCCAGCGCCTGGGCGAGAGTGGACTTTCCCACATGAGACGTCCCGCCGATCAGCAGGGCTCGGACGCCGCGCATTTGCTTCTCTTCGACGCCGAGGACTTCCTTCGCGTGCTCAGCCCGGAGCATCTGGCCCTCGGTCGGCCCCATCACGGTCCGGTCGCCTGACGAGCGCCGTGAGCTCTCGCCACAGAGCGATCTCCGGCCCGCCGATGAGTTCCCAGGCACGAGCGATTCCAATCAGGGCGCAGACCACGACAAGCGTCGCGATTGTCTGCACGGCACTGACGTCACGCGGCTGGGCTAGCACAACCAGGCCCTGAGTCAACTGGATCAATAGCGTCACTGCAAGCAGGACCAAGAACAGCGCATCCCCGACTGCCCACCACCGTGCCTTCCGCAAGCGGATCAGCGAGAGCAGCGATGCGAGAACGAACAGCAGGCCGATGATGGCGACGATCACGGCGGTCGGGCCGATCTTCTGCCCGGGAATCAGCGCGAACATCGATACCGTCAGCGCGTTCAGGAACGCCGTGAGCGCTGCCGAAGCACGGATGCGATGAACCTGCGTTCCCGCACTTTCCCGGCTGAGCCGCTCGGCCGAGACCGAGATTGCCACGAACAGGAGCCCGATCAAGGCGCCCGCAACGCTTGTGCTCGCGATGAAGAAGTCACGAAGCGCCTCAGGTACCACCCTGCGATTCTGGCCGGCGCCTATGCCTGTAATCCGGCCGGCCCCGGCCGGCTAACACGAGCCATGTGAATCAGCCACGGAGACGGTCGAAGGCGCGCTCCACATGACGTGCAAGAGTCCTCGGGTCATCCTTTGCGGTCGCCTGCCCGATGTAGTAGCAGGCGAGCCCAATTTCTGCGGCTTGACGAGCAGCCGAAGGTGTCGCCCCCCAGCTCTGCAGCGTGTCGGCGAGCGCCTCTGCATAGCGGCGATGCTTGACCAGACTGCGGGCGTAAAGCTCCGGGTGACTGCACACGAGCTCCTGATGCCGCCGATAGTCCGCAGGATCAGCGGTGATGTCCTCGACGTAACCAACCACCAGCCGCCGGGCCGCCGCTAGGGCGGCGGCCATCGAGGCCCCGATCCGCTTCGCTGGCCTCGGCGGCAGGTCAGAGACCTCGGCAGGGTCGCTGAATAGCACCTCCTGCTTGTCGCCGAAGTAGCGGAAGAAGGTCGTCCTGCCCACTTCGGCCCGCTCGGCGATGTCCGTGACGCTCACAGCGTCGAAACCTCGCTCGTTGAACAGGTCCAGCGCCGCCTGTCGGATCGCCTCTTTGGCACGGCGGCGCTTCCGATCCGTAAGGGAGTCGCCGCGAGCCTGCTCCTCAGCCACGGAACCAGCTTAGGGTATCGGTTGACATCGAGGACCGGTTGGTATCCAATACTGAATGGAACTGAGTACCAATCATCATGACAGGAGCTGGCAGTGCTGACAGTTGAACTCGTTGATCAGACCAATCGCTTCCTGGACCTGCTCGAGACGGGAAACCAGGCAGGCGTGGCCGAATTTCTCGATGAACAGGTCGTGTGGAGCACTCCTATGTCCTCCGGCGCCGGGGAGGCAGAGCCTGCCCAGGGTCGGGACGCCTTCGGATCCCGTCTCGCCGCCATCGGTGGATTGATGAGATCGGCCAGGTTCGTCGATCGCCGGATTACGGGCTCGGCCGACAACGCGACGACCTTCGTGCAGACCAGGGGTGACTTTGTCACTTTGGACGGGCGGCCGTATCAGAACGTCTACGTGTTTCGTTTCGACTGGCGCGACGGCAAGATCGTGTCGTGGGAGGAGTACGCCAACCCGATCACCATCCTCCGGACTTTCCCGGATGAGTACGGGCACCTAATCGAGGCACTCTTCAAGAAGGACTGACCGCCCGCCTAGTGGCTGGCCGGCCCTCGTCCCTGCCGTTCCATTCGTAACGGCACTACGATGCAAGCTCATCGTCAGCGCAGTTGGTGTGGGGAGGGCTGATGTTTGCAGCAAGCCGCAGTTACCGCATTCACTACCAGGCGTTCGGCGCCGGGCCTGCGGTCGTCCTGTTGCACGGCTATCCGATGTGGGGCGGCCGCTGGATCGACCGGGGATATGCTGATCGCCTGCAGCGCCGTTTCCGGGTCATCGTGCCCGATCTGCTCGGCCATGGCGAGAGCGACAAGCCTTCCGATCCCGCCGCGTATGGCAACCCCAACATCGCTGCCGACGTGCAGGCTGTGCTCGATTCAGAAAATGTCGGCGTGGCCCATGTGTGGGGTTACTCGTGGGGCACCATGGTCGCTGAATGTCTCGCAGCTCGGTCGCCGGGCCGGGTAGCATCACTTGTTCTCGGCGGCTTCCCGCTGGGCCTCGACGCAGCCCAGCGGGCGGCATTGGCAGATGCGGCCGGCGAGTTCCCGGCAACGATCGAAGAATATTTCGCCGACTGGCCGCCACAGGTGGCCGAGCTCTTTATCGCCCAGAACGACTTCGCCGCCATGACCGCGGTTAAGCAAACCATGTACGAGTTCCCGACCACGGTGGCGGCACTGCAGGCGGCAGCCCATCCGACCCTTGCCTATTGCGGTGCCGACGATATCTATCTGGAGCTATGCCAGCAGCAAGCCAGAAAGCTCCCTTGCCAGCTGGAGACGGTGCCGGGCGATCACTTCATGACTTTCGCCCAGGCCGACAACATCGTGCCTGCAGCGATCGCCCACATCGACGCCGCCCAGGAGGCGCTCGTCAGCGGGTAGCCGGGCGCAGATCCATCGTGAAGATGAGCGGGCCCTCGGCTGACCTCACGGTGAAGCCGAGATGCTGGTAGAAGCCGGCGGCCCGCTGATTGGCGGACGAGACGAAGAAGTGCAGCCCAACCGACCCCTGGTCTCGCAGCGTGCTGATCAGCGTATTTATCAGCTGTCGTCCGAGTCCTTGCGACTGCAGCCTTGGCACCAGGTTGATGTGCAGGTGAGAGGGATAGTCTTCGGCGAGATCAGCCGGGACCGTGAGCGGAACGTGGATGAAGTGGGCCGCGCGCTCATCGGGTGTCCACTGATCCGGTGGAAGCTCCGATGGCGGCGCAGGATAGCGGTCGCGGAGCGCCGGCCACCAGCCGGCATCCAGGCGTCTCTCAAACGTCCTGCTGTCCAGCGATCCGACGATGTAGCCGCCGACGCCGACCTCATCCTCGGCGACGAAGACCAGCGACGGCTCGAACAGCGCATAGGGCGCGACGAAGACGTGGCCCAGAATCCGCGGATTAGCGAACAGCGACGTAGCGTCCTCGCCATCGTCGCCCGTCTGCAAGCAGATCCGGTACAGGTCGTCCAGATCACCGTCCCGGTACGGGCGAATAGACGCGTGCGACACATCGCCCAACCTACGCTCGCTCTGTCACATCTGCTCCACGGACGCCATTGCGCGGGCCCAGGTGACGTGTCCGGCGCGAACCGTAGCGTGAGCCGTGGCGATGTCGCTCAGGCGACGAAGATGCAGAACGGATGGCCTGCGGGGTCGGCGAGCACATAGAGCGGCTCGTTCGTGTCGTCCGTCCGGTCTAGCAGGAGTTCTGCTCCGAGCGACTAGCCCGCTTGCGCTGGCGTTCCAGTTCATCGAGGCTCGAGACGGTGGAGTCCAGGTGCATCTGCATCGGGACGTCATGCTGCGGCCACGTGGTGCGCTCCAGCCGCTCGACCTGCTGGAACGCCAGCTTGCGACCGCCGTCAGAGTCCACTAGAACGAGCCAGTCCGCATCATCCGCAACGCCCACTGCTGGCGGTTCGTCGCCCTGCCGGTAGTTAAGACCCAGAAGTCGCCGGTAGAACTCGGCCAGCTGACGAATGTCGGTGGCGTCGAGGACCGTGTGCAGCAGCTGCCATGAGCAGTCAGGCATCCCGCCGGAGGCCGCCGAACTCCTCGACCTCGCCGTCGAGATCCCCATCTCAGGCGTTCCGGACGGATCAACCGCAGGCCGAGAAGTTAGGCTGGCTTCCGTGGCCGATCACTATCGTGCGCCGGGCTGGTTCACGCGCAATGTCTTCAATCAGACCGTAGCGTTCCTGACCCGTCAGGGCATTAGCGTTCTAGGGTCGCGGGTCCTTGCGGTGAAGGGCCGGACGAGCGGGCAGTGGCGAACCACCCCGGTGAACCTGCTCACCTACGAGAGCCGCAGGTACTTGGTGGCGCCCCGAGGCGAGACTCAGTGGGTGCGCAATTTGCGCGCCGTCGGTACCGGGGAGCTGCGACTGGGCAGGCGCGCCGAGCAGTTTCGCGGCCGCGAACTCACTGAGGATGAGAAAGTCCCGGTCCTGCGCGCCTACCTCAAGAGGTGGAAGGCAGAGGTCGGGATCTTCTTCGAAGGCACCGGACCGGACTCCAGCGATGATGAGATCCGCGCGATCGCGCCCAAGCATCCGGCATTCGAAGTGCTTGCCGTCGAGCAGGACGTCAGCTCGCCAGCTTCTTGATCAGGGCCCGGAGCTTCGGCGTCGACTTAAGCGCCGCCCGGAGGCCCTCCAGTGAGTCCTCACTGTCGATCATCATCGGGCTGCGCTGGAACCGCCCGTCAAGGCTGTAGTAGCAGAAACGGATCCCCTGGCCGCCACCTTCGTACTCAAGTAGCTGAATGGCCGGCTCGGTGTACCTGCCCGCGAAGCAGGCCTCTTCGGTGATCTGGCCCTTCCCCCAGTGGAACTCGAAGGATCGGGGCACGGGACGGCCCTTGGCCGCTGCAGTCCTGGGCATGCCTCACTCTCGCACCCCGCTTGCCGCAGGTCCACGGCCGCTCATCACCACTCCGCGGGTGGCCGGGGAGTTCGATCAGACGAATTGCTGGCCGCCGTCGATGTCGTAGGTCGCGCCGGTAATGGCGGTGTTGGTCATGATGTGCACCGCGAGCGCGGCGACGTCGGCAGCCGTGACGACGCGGCCGATCGGAAGCGTCTCGCGTAGCTCCTTGCGCCGCTCCTCAAGCTGGTCCCCAAGCAGTGATGCTGACAGCGCGGTGTCGACGAAGCCGGCGGCGATGAGATTGACGCGAACCGGGGCAACCTCCAGCGCCAGGGCGGCCACGAAAGGAGGCGACGCGGCAGTGGCGGCCGACGCGATCCCCGAGCCACCCGCGATGCGGCGCCCGCCGGTGCCGCCCATGAGTATCAGAGTGCCACCGGGTCTCATCTTGCCGACGGCATTGCGCGCAACCTCGAGCCCTACCACGATGTGACCGCTGAGCGCGTTCCGCACCTGGGCAGACTCCATCGCCAGCAGGGGCCCGTAAATCGGGCCGCCTGCCGTGACCATCACGTGGTCTATCGGCGCAGGCAGGTCGAGGAAGAAGCGCTGCAGAGCAGCGGTGTCGGTGGCGTCAAAGGCCGCGGTCTCCTGCGCGCCGACATCCTTCGCTGCCTGGCTGAGCCGGTCGCGATTGCGGCCGGTGAGAATCACCTCAGCGCCCTCTCGCCTGGCGCGCCTGGCTGTCTCAAGCCCGATGCCCGCGCTGCCGCCGATCACTACGACTCTCTGCCCGGCCAGTTCAGGCTTACCGTCAGTCATACCCCTGGTATGCCAGGGCTCATCAGCGTGAAAACCCGCGCTCGCTTACCTAGTAGTGCTGCCAGTGGTCGAGCGGCAGCGGGCCGCGGCTGAGGATCGTCCGGATTGCGAATGTGCTCTGCGCTTCGACGACCGATGGGATCGTCAGGATCTGGCCGAGCAGCAGCTGCTCGTAGCTTGCGAGGTCGGGAACGGCAGCCTCCACGAGAAAGTCGCTCGTCCCGGAGACCAGGTAGCACGCGACCACGGCGGGGATGGCCAGCAGAGTCTGCTCAATCCGCTGCGAGGTCTCCTGCGAGTGCCCCTCGACCTTCAATCCGATGAAGACGGTCAGGCCGAGCCCGGCGCGCTGCCGGCTGACCTCGGCACGGTACCCGGCGATGACACCGCTTGCCTCGAGGGCCTTCACCCGTCGCAGGCAGGCCGACGGTGACAGCGAGACAGCGTCCGCCAGATCGACGTTGGCGATCCGCCCGTCGCTCTGGAGCCTCGTAACGATGGCACGATCTACCCTATCCGGAATGTGTTCCAGCATAAAATCCAGCATACAGCTCAGTTTGCGCAATAGCGTTGCTCAGATCTGGCCCACTGGCGCCATATTTGCCATCGCGTGCGAGCCGATTTCGGCCATGGTGAAGCTATGGCGCACTCATCCAAGAACACGTCGGACAGGTCCTCTCAGCTCACGACCTCGCGCGGTGCCGCCCTCTACATCGGAGCTCTGCTCGGACCCGGTTTGCTGCTCTTGCCGGGCCTTGCCGCCGCCGAGGCCGGGCCCGCCTCGATCGTTGCGTGGCTCGCCCTGCTCATCCTGTCCGGCCTCTTCGCCGCCGTATTCGCGGCCTGGGGCCGACACAGCCCCTCGGCTGGCGGTGTCATCGGTTATGTGGCCGCCGGCCTGGGATCTCGCGCGGGCCTGGCAACGGGCTGGACGTTCCTTGCCGGGGTCGTGTGCGGCGCTCCGATCGTGTGCCTCATCGGCGCCAGCTACGTCACCGACCTGACCGGCGGCGGCCAGCTCGCCTGTGCGGGCGTCGCGGCGGCGCTACTGCTGACCGTCGTTGGCCTAGCCGCCAGTGGCTTGCGTGCCAGCGCCACGGCTCAGCTCGTTCTGGTCAGCATTCTGACGATCGTTGTTGTCGTGGCGTCCGCCGGCTCGGCGCGCGGTGCGCGGGCCAGCAACTGGACTCCGTTCGTCCCGCATGGCTGGCTATCGATTGGCAGCGCGGCGGCGACCCTGATGTTCTCCTTCGTCGGCTGGGAGGCCGTCGCACCCCTCACCACGCGCTTCCGCAACCCTCGTCGTCAGCTGCCGCGCGTGGTGGCTATCGCCCTCGCGGTCACCTCCGCGCTGTATCTGGGCCTCGCGGTTGCCACTATCAGCGTTCTCGGACCAGGGGCAGTGACGGACGTGCCGATGGCCGGCCTGCTGAGCCACGCTATCGGCAGCGCTGGCCGAGACATCGCCGCAGTGGCTGCCATCGTGCTCACCCTGGGTGCCACCAATTCCTACATCAACGGCGCCGCCGCCATGGCTCGCCAGCTAGTGCGCGCCGCGCCCGGTAGCCGAGATTCTCATGTGCTGTTCCGGCTTCTGGCAGCAATCATTGCTGCAGGCCTGTTGCTGATAACCCTGTACGGGCTGCGGATCGTCAGTACCGCCGCGCTCGTCGCCGTGCCGACGGCACTGTTCCTCGCCGTCTACCTGGGTGCCATGGTCGCGGCCGTGCGGGTGCTGCGCGGCGCGGTGCGAGTCGCCGCAGTGCCGGCCGCGCTGGCGGTCATCGTCGTGCTCGGGTTCTGCGGCTGGGCGCTGACGGTCCCAGCCGCGGTGGCGCTGGCAACTGCCTGGCATCACCGGGCGTGTCCACGCCATCGCAGCTCGGACCGGGCGCGCAGTCACCGGGCCGGGGATGCCGGGCTTGGCTCGACAGCCGCACGCGGCGTGTGGCCAGAGGTGAGCAGATCCCCGGCTGACGACGCCGATCGCGGGGTCCTAGCCAGCGTGAACAGCGACGTGATGTGAAGGGCGAACAGCAGGGGAACGGCGACTGTCGGAATCAGCGCCAGCGGGAGCTCACCGATCGCGGCGCTGGAAGGCGTCACTTTGAGCAGCTGATATCCGGTGAGGGCGCCGAGGCTCAAGGCGACGACCAGATCGGCGAGGCCAAGCGCGTTGAACCACAAGGCGGCGCGGCGGCCCGTGCCCTGCGAGAGCTTGCGCGCGACCAGCGGAGCGGCAAGACCGGTGGCGATATCGCCCAGACCTGCGGGCAGCGCAAACAGTGCGGGCAAGTGCCCGAGGGCCATGGACAGCAGGAAGGCGACTCCGGCCACCCGGAACGAGTGCGGGTGCACGAGGCGCCGAGCCATCCCGGGAGCAGCCAGAGCGTGCGCCACCAGCGGGATCCGGATGGCCGCCAGCAGCGTGCCCATGAACCCGACCACCGCGATCGGCAGCCATGGCACCTGGCGGCCGAGCTGCGTGTGATACCAGCCGTGACCGGCGATCACCGCGCTGGCGGTGAGCCACCCGCCGAGCAGGACTGCGGCGCCCCCGCCGAGTAGCGCTGCGCGCTTCCGGCCCAGCCGCGCGAGTCGCGCGCCGCGGTACAGCGCGATGCAGGTCGTTACCGCGATTGCGGCGGTCCCGGCGATGGCGATCGCCCACAGATAGGCAGGCGGGTCGTACATGACGTCCTCCACTCACTCGTTGGATAGCTCCAAGATAGTAGCTTGGCACTAGTATCTGTCAACTAGTATTATGGACAGCGTGACCCGGAACGTTCGTACCTACGACCACTTCTGCACGCTCGCGCGCGCGCTGGAACGCGTCGGCGACCGGTGGAACCTGCTGGTAATCCGGGACCTGATCACCGGCCCGAAGAGGTTCACCGACTTGATGGAGCGGCTCGGCGGCATTACTCCTAAGACGCTGAGCCTGCGTCTGCGCGAGCTTGAAGACGATGGGATTGTCACCGCCGACCGCGAGCCCGGCCGACGAGAAGTCTGGTACCGCCTCACTCCGGCAGGAGCCGACCTCGGACCCGTCGTCGACACGCTCAACTGGTGGGGACTACGGCACGCTTGGCGCTGGCCGCAGGCCGGCGAGCCGCTGCACGCCGAGCACCTGCTGCGCGCTGCGATTCAGGCCATCGACCTCGCCGCCGGCGACCACAAACCGGCCCGATGGCACTTCCGCCTCGACGGCGCGGATTACCTGGCCGAAAGCGACGGCCGCCAGTGGTCAATCACCGCCAAGTCATCGCCGTCGGCACCGGCAGACGTCACGATCACCGGGACCACCCAGTCGCTGGCCACCCTCATCTTTTCCGGGTCCGACCTCGGCATCGATATCACCGGCACACCAGCGGCAGTCCAGCGATTCCGGCGGCTGATGAGCACCCTGGCCACCGTGGTAGAGCACTCCTAGCTCGACCGGCTACCCTGCAGCGCTCAGGGTGCGGGCGCAGTCGCAAACCGCTGCGGCCAGCAACGCGGACTGAGCCGGCTTGAGCCGGCTCACCGGCACGCAGACTGTGATCCCCGCGTGCACGAGGTCATCGGGTCCGAACACCGGCGCAGACACGCAGGACAGGTTGGGCGACGATTCCTCCGACTCGGCGGCGTAGCCGTCGCGCCGCGCCCGGTCAAGCTCGGCGCGGAACGCGACAGGATCGGTGATCGTATTCGCGGTCAGCTTGGGAAGGCCCGCGGCAATAATCCGATCCACCTCAGCTGCGTCCGAGAAGGCCAGTATGGCCTTGCCGACGGCGGTCGCGTGAGCTGGCAGCCGCCGGCCGATCTGAGTCACCAGCCGGACGACTTTAGTGCTGTCGATTCTCGCGATGAACATCACGTCAGTTGCAGACAGGACGGCAAGCTGCATGGTCTCGTTGAGCTTGGCGTGCATGGGCT
>Ga0335073_10005556_pt1 | contig 17684 bp, 16 predicted proteins | sample Lox_Sample_22_FD_207093 | JGI IMG/M metagenome (GOLD analysis project Ga0335073, IMG submission 207093) | Soil microbial communities from Loxahatchee National Wildlife Refuge, Florida, United States - Lox_Sample_2.2 | ecosystem: Environmental > Terrestrial > Soil > Wetlands | place: USA...
TTTGCCGCTGCTGTCGGCGAACACCCCGAGTACTACGCTGCTCACGCCAGTATTCGCGGTCCCGTTCGTGCGGAACTGGAGTTCTTCGATTTTGCCCGTGTAGGTGGCGGCGAACTGAAATGTTTCCTCACGCCCGACCGATGTCTGGTCGGCAACGGAGTAAGTTGCTGATGGGTCCCCCACCAGCGTCGTCGTATAGCTTTTGGTGAAGTTCGCCACCGTTTCCAATGCGGGCCGTGTGACGAACGGGCTTTCGCCGCTTTCCTGCGGTTCGATCAGTCCCCATTTACCGGTGCCGTCGTCGTGTGTCTGGTAGTACCAGATGCCCTTCACGAACCCATACCCGATCAGTTCGGTGAGCACCGCTTTGATTCTTTCCGCCTGGTTCGCTGCCGAGGTCGAACCGGTTGGGCCAGGCTCGTTCAACTGTACGCCGAACTCCGTCGCGTAGTAGTCGGTGTGTTCGAAGCCGAGCGACACCGCTTGTTCGTGCTCGACTTTCAGCGCCACCGGACCCCAGTCGTTTTCTTTGTTTTCTCCGACTTCACCATAGGGGTGCATGGTGAAGCCCGCGACGCGTTTGAGCAGTTCCGGCTTGGCTTTCTCAGCCGTGGCAAGCCAACCTCCACCGCAGCAGACCTGTGACCATGGACCGCCTTTACTTTCCTCGTAGTCGCCATAGCTATTAAACAACAGCTTGACCCCCGTGATGCCCGATTCTTCGACCGCTTTCGAGAGGGAGACGAACATTTCGGCGTACTTGGCTGGTTCCTTCTGCTGGTAGCAGCCTTCGCCGCAGGACCCCTTCAGGAACATCTCGTTGCCGACCTCCATCAGCGTCACGCCGTGCGCCGCCTGTTCTTTGACCTGCGCGAGCGTTTCTTCGGTCCATTTCGTGATGTTCACTTTGCTGAGTGCTTCTTCGTCGTTCGTGTTGCCGACGATCACGATGTCGTTCTTCCAGCCGAGCCCGATCGATTCGGCGATGTGACCCGGGTTTGCATCCAAGCGCTCAGAGGCAAAGCCGTATTCGCGGAATTTGAGAGAGTCCGGTTCGCCCCAGCCGGTGCCGTCCGTGACCCCGATGATCACCGACGGTGTCGTCGCCAGTGCGACGGTGCTCGCCAACGAGAGGAGCGACACCAGGCTGATCAGCGTCACCGCCATCAGCAGTCGCCGCGTTGCTGTAGGTGCATGCCGCCCGATTCTCATCTCGCTCCTCGCGCTCGTTGACCGAATTGGGCGAGCATAACTTTCGGAAATGGCGGGCTCAGCAAAACGAAAGAGTCCGCTCCCCGTTTAATGCTTGACCCCAATCTTGCCCTGCAATTCGCGCCTATTTCGACGGCTTTCTCAGACTCGGAGGCGGCACGCCCCGCGTCATCCGTCTCTGACTAGCCTCGTCCCAGGGAACTAGGACCGGAGAAGACCGCTAACCGCGTGGGCGGTGCTGGACGGCTTGATCGCCGCGATGACCTCACTCGCCGCCGAGCACTAACTTTTCGATCGCAAGCGCGAAGCCGTCTTCCTCGTTGGAGGCAGTCACCCGCCGCGCGGCGCTCTGCACCTCAGGCCCGGCGTTGCCCATCGCGATCGACAAGCCGGACTGGACGAACATCAGCACGTCGTTGGGCTGATCGCCCAGGGTGGCGATCCGCTCGGCGGCGATTCCATATTCGCGAGAGAAGTACTTCGCCACCGCGCCCTTGTTGGCTTCGGGGTGGGTGATGTCGAGGTAGTAGGGCTGCGAGCGCGCAGCGGAGACGTGATCGCCGAAGCGCTCCTGCGCCGCAGACTCCGCCTCGGCGACGTGGTCTAGCTCGTCGCTGATACCGACGATCTTCGCGATCCCGTCTTCGATCCCATCAAAGCTCTCGACGACGGTCGGCTCGAAGCGGACGGTGTCGGCCTCTTTGCGGATGTGCGGGGCCTTCGCGTCGCGCACGAGCCAGTCACTGCCGCGATACAGCCAGGCGTCGAGCCCGTACTGCTCGATCAGCTCGATCGCGGGCGCGACCAACTCGGGGTCGATCGTGCGCGCTTCGATCACCGACATGTCCGGGCGCGCGTAGAGCCCGCCGTTGAACGCCGCGAGCGGCAGCGCAAGCGCGAGCGGCTCTACGAGCATTTCCATGCCGCGCGGGGGGCGGCCGCTCGTTACCGCGAAGTGGATCCCGGCCGCTTTCAGCGCGTGAACCGCGTCGATCGCGCGCGGCGTCAGCTCCTTCTCGTCGGTGACCAGCGTGCCGTCGACGTCGGCGAGGACAAGCTCGATCGACGAGTTCTTAGTGGACGGCACGCGGGCTCCCGATCCGCTTATGTGAAGCGCTTGACGAAGTCGAGCGCTGTGTCCGCGACCTCGCGCCAACCGCTGTCGATCGTCAGCGAGTGCCCGCGGTTGGGCATCTCCACGATCTCGGTCACGCCCTCGTTGCGCTTCTGTTTCTTGAAGGATGCGTTCGCGATCGCCCACGGGATCGTGTGATCCTTCTCGCCGTTGATGATCAGCAGCGGGCCGCGCTCAGGGTTCTTGGTCTTGACCTTCACCTCGGTCCAGGGGTTCAGGTTCGCGGTCGCGGCCTGGAACAGCGGCAGGCCCGCGGCGGGCACGGCGAATTCCGAATAGAGCTGCTTGGCCTCTTCCTCGGGCACGGCGTTCGTGAACGCGTAGCGGAACTGCTCGTAGGTGAGTGGCACCGCCCGGTTGCGGTTCGCAGGGTTGCCGAGCACTGGGCTACCCGACTTCAGCGCGGAGATCGGCAGCGGCAGCACGCCGCGGAACGGCGCGGGGTCGATCGCGACCGAGACCTGCGATAGACCCCGCCCGGCGATGATCTGGGTGAGCAGCCCGCCGAAGGAGTGCCCGATCACCACGGGCTTCTCCCGCAGCATGCCGATCACCTCGCCGATGTGGTCGGCGACGTCGCCGACCGACTTGTGCGCGAACACCTCGGGTTTCGCGTTGGCCTGCTCGACCGTCTGCGGGTCGTCGGGCCAGCCGGGCGTGAGCGGTGCATAGCCCGCTTCTTCGAAGACCGTCGACCAGCGATCCCAGCTACTCGGCAACAGCCATAGCCCATGGATGAAGACCACGGGTCGCCGTCCGGTCGCGTTCGCCTTCTCGATCTGCTCTGCCTCGTACTTGGAGATCGCCATCTGCTCAGTCCTTTGTCGGTTTGCCCTCGCCCAGGAGCCGGGCGACCGGCTCCTGCTCCATCATTCCACGGACAACGTCAACGCCATCCCCGGGGGAAACGATGTTCACACGAGCTCTACGCAAGTCTGTCGCCAGACCCGCCGCACGGATGCTCGCGTGCTGCGCGGTGCCGGTCGCGATCCTCGCGCTGGGCGTAGGTGCCGCGAGCGCTAAGCCAAAGGTCCGCTCGATCACCTGCAAGGGCGGCAGCAGCTCGTGCGTCGCGACCGTGGGACTCGCGGGCGGCGCGAGCAACGTGAAGCTGAAGATCGCCCTCAGCGACACGAACCTGAAGCTCGTGAGCGTGAGCGTGAAGCCAAAGGAAGTCAAAGGCGCCTACTCGCTCTCCAAGGGCACTTACTCACTGGGTGGCTCGCTCTACACGACGACGCTCAACGCTGTCCAGGCGATTCCCAAGGGCGCGACGCTCACGCTCAAGTTCGCCGTGAAGCGTTAGTCGCCCACGGGCGCCGATGCCCAACATCTACGAGCCCGAGTTCGACGAGCCTCGCGAGCACCCGGGCTTCCGCGCGCGGCGCGCGCGGATCGGGCGCCAAGCCGGAGGCGAGCGGCTCGGGCTGAGCCTCTGGGAGCTTCCCGCGGGCCAGGCCGCCTACCCCTACCACTACCACCTGGGCGAGGAGGAGCTGGTCGTGGTGTTGGAGGGCAGGCCCAGCTTGCGCACGCCCGACGCCCGACGTGAGCTCGCGCCCGGTGAGGTCGTCGCGTTCCTGCGCGGCGAGGACGGTGCCCACCAGCTCGTGAACGAGACCGAGGAGACGATCCGCTTCCTGGCGATCAGCACGAGCGGCGATCCCGATCTGGTCGTCTACGCGGACTCGAACAAACTCGGCGCCTACGAGCGGCTGCCGGAGGGTGGCGGGCTGCGGGCGCTGTTCCGCCTCGGCGACACGGTCGACTACTGGGAGGGCGAGTCGCGGCCCGCGCCGGAGTGAGCGACCGCGACTCGCGATTCGGATGACGGCGGCGTACGCCGCGCACGACTGGTCGGATCTGTTCGTCGCGAGCGCCGGCGCCGGGGCGGCGCTAACGGGTCTGCTGTTCGTCGCGGTGTCCCTAAACATCAAGGAGATCCTCGGCAATGCGGGGCTGCCGGCCCGCGCGCTGCAGACGTTGCTGTTGCTGCTGAGCACGGTCGTGGACTCGCTGGTGGGCCTGATTCCCGGCCAGAGCGCGACGGCGCTCGGGGTCGAGTTGCTGCTGCTGTCTCTCGTCTTCGGCGGGTGGGTACTGGTGCTCGCGGTGCGCATGGCCGCACACACGCGTCAGTACGTGCACCCGGTCTTCCACTTCGGCCTCGTGATGCCCGGGACGCTGCCGCAGGTGGTCGGGGCCGTGACCCTGCTCGCGCATTCGGGGGGCGGGCTCTACTGGACGGTCGGGGGGATCGTCGGAGCGTTGCTGAGCGCGTCGATCAACGCCTGGGTGCTACTGGTCGAGATCCTTCGCTGAGCCCGGTACCCCGGCCCCCGGGCCGGAGGAGACTCCCAAATTACGTAGAACCTCGGGGCATGCTGGCGCTGCTGCTCGCCGCGGCGTTGATCGCGCTCACGGTTCTGGCCCTGTTGCTCTTGGGCGTGCTCGCCGCGGTCCTCACGGGGATCGCGATGCTGAACGTGCTGGTGCTCGTGATCGGACTGCGCGCGCGGCGCGCGCGCGGGGCAGTGCGCCCGCCCGAGCGCTGGCGCCCCAGGTCGTTCCGGCGCCCGCCGCGCGCTCCGCTGGACCCGGAGACCGAGGAGGAACTGCACTCGCAGTCGCTTACCGTGCGCCGGCGCTAGCGCGCGTCTCGCGTTAGCCTGAAGCAGGGATGGGAGTTGTAGGAGGGAGGATGCTGAGAGTGGGCGCGTTCGCAGCGCTGTTGCTCTGCGTGGCCGTCCTCGGTGCGTTTGTCGACGTGGCGGGGGCGAGCACGAGCGCGTTCGTCCGCGCCGACCAAGCAGGCTATGCCACCGGCGCGAGCAAGCGCGCGTACTTGATGGCCCGTCGCGATGAGACCGGGGCGCCCTTCTCGGTACTGCGCGAAGGCGGTGAAGTCGCGTTCAGCGGCTCGGTCGGAGCGCAATCGGGCTCGTGGAGCAAGCGCTTCCCCCACGTCTACCCGCTGGACTTCGACGCGCTGCAAGTCCCGGGCACGTACACGATCGCGGTGGGCGGCAAAGCGCCCGCGAACTCCCCGTCCTTCGCGATCGGCGGCGCGACCTCGCTCTACGCGCAGCCCCTCACGAACGCGCTGAGCTTTTATGAGAACGAGCGCGACGGGCCAAACTTCATTCCCTCGGCGCTGCGCAGCGCACCAGCCCACTTGAATGACGCGCGCGCGCTCGTCTACGAAACCCCGCCCACAAATCGCGACGGGGTCTTCAAAGGCGAATTGACGCCGACGGGCGAAACAATCGACGCCTCGGGCGGCTGGTGGGACGCGGGGGACTACCTGAAGTTCGTGCAGACCACGAGCTACACGGTCGCGCTGCAGCTACTGGGAGCTCGCGACTTCCCGGCACAGATGGGCGCGAGTGCGGCGGCGTCGAACTTCACGAACGAGGCGCGCTTCGGCACAGAATGGCTGTTGCGAATGTGGAACGTGCAGACGCGCACGCTCTACTACCAAGTGGGAATCGGTGAGGGGAACACAAAGACGCTGGGCGATCACGATCTGTGGCGCCTGCCCCAGGCGGACGACGAATGGGGTGGGCAGGACCCGAGCGCGCGCTACATCCGGCACCGGCCCGCGTTCCGCGCGGGCCCACCGGGCTCGCCAATCAGCCCGAACCTCGCGGGGCGCCTCGCGGCGGCGTTCGCGCTCTGCTTCGAGGTCTTTCACACAAGTGAACCCGCGCTCGCGAACCGCTGCCTGACGGCGGCGGAGCAGATCTACGACCTCGCGGACACGAACCCGCACGGCGATCTGTTGACCGCGATCCCCTTCGACTTCTACCCCGAGACGCAGTGGAGAGACGACCTGGAGCTAGGCGCAAGCGAGCTGGCGATCGCGCTCGCCTCGGGGACGCAGCCGTCCGGGCTCGCGCACACCGAACCGGCCTTCTACGAGCGGGAAGCGGCCCGTTGGGCGAGCGCGTATGAGTCCTCTGGGGAAAGCGAAGGGCTGAACCTCTATGACGTCAGCGGCCTCGCCCACTTCGAGCTAGTGCGCGCACTGCGTGCGCTGGGCACTCCGCCGGGCCTGGCGTTCAGCGAAGCGCAGTTGATCGCGTCGCTCAAGCGCGAGCTCGACGAAGCGGTCGCGCAGTCGAGCGAGGACCCCTTCGGCTTTGGCTTTCCCTGGGCCGAAGCCGACACGGCCTCGCACGGCTTCGGGCTCTCGGTAACGGCCGCCGAGTACGACAACCTCACGGGCTCCGCCACCTACGCGTCGTTCGCCCAGCGCTGGCTCGGCGATGTGCTGGGCGCGAATGCCTGGGGCGCCTCGTTCGTTCTGGGGGACGGCTCGACGTTCCCAGATTGCCCCTCCCACCAAGTCGCGAACCTCGCGGGCTCGCTCGACGGCTCGCCGCCCGTGCTCGCGGGCGCCGTAGTCGAGGGACCGAGCGATGAAACGAGCAAGGGCAAGGTGAGCGGGATGCGTCGCTGTCCCGACCACGGCGGCGACCCCTTCACGCGCTTTAACGGACAGGCGGTTTTCAAGGACAACGTCCAGTCCTACACGACGGTCGAGCCTGCGATCGACCTCACGGCTTCCTCGCCACTCGCGTTCTCATGGCAGCTCGCGCAACCACGCGCGCTCGGCGGCTGAGGTAGCCTGCAACTGCGACGGTCGTCTGGGTTTGGATTACGGTCCGCCGCGGTGAACCTGCGATGGCAAGCCTGACGTCAAAGACCGCAGCGCCGCCAGCCGCGCGACCGAGCTCGCGCGACGCGTTCCGCCTCGCCCGACAAAAGTGGCGCGCGGGCGAGCGGGTCGACATGAGCGCACTGGCACGCGAGCTGGGCGTGAACCGCGTGACGCTCTATCGCTGGGTGGGCTCGCGCGAGCAGTTGCTCGTCGAGGTCATCTGGAACCTCACGAACCACAACATCACGAACGCAGCCGCAACCGTCGACGCCGAAGGCATCACGGGCGCCGAGCGAATTATCCGACTCGTGACCCGCTTCATCGACAAGGCGATCTCCCACCCCGGGATGCAGGCTTGGCTCGCTACCGAGGGCGAGTCGGCGATGCGCCTGCTCACCCGCCACCAGAACGGCTTCCAACCCCGTTTGGCGGGGCGGCTGGAAGAGCTGCTCCAAGAAGAGGTCGAGGGCGGCCGACTTGACCTCCCGGCCGATGTCCACGAGGTCGCCTATGTGTTGGAGCAGCTCGTCGAGTCCTACGTCTACCTGTTCCCGATCGCGGGCGAGCAACCCGAGGCACGACGCGCCGAGCCGATCCTGCGAATGCTGCTGCGCTGACGCAGGTCCGCCCGTCCCGGAGTTCTCAATTAATTATTAAAAAGGGGGCCCCAAACGGGGCCCCCCATACGATCCTGCCTGACGACCGGCCCTTGACCGGCGCAGATCACTGGATCTTCGACTTCCCTTCGACTTCGTTCGGCGTGTCGGTGACCGAGCCGCTGTTGCCGGTGACCGTTAGCGAGCCCGCGACGGTGTTCCCGGTCACGGCGGTGCCCCCGTCGTTGCCGGTCACTTTCGCGGAGCTGTGCATCTGGTTGCCGACGAGCTTCACGCCGGCGGTGTTCGACTTCACCGTGAGCGCTCCGTGGAGGTCGTTCGCGGAGCATTCCCCGCCATCGCCGATCACGACCGAGCCCGTGCTCGCGACCGCTTTCACCGAGCCGGCGATGTCCGCCCCGCAGATGCGGACGAGCGCCGCCCCTTTCGCGGAGACCGTGCCCGACAGGGTCGCGCCCTCCACGTCGAGCGCGCCGCCCGGCTTCACCGTGACGTTGCCGCTGACTTTCGCGGTGGAGGTCAGCTCGACCGACTGGCCCGCCTTGACGAGCAGCTTGCCTTTCACGTTCCCGGTGATCACCTGGCTGAAGCCGACCTGCGTCGAGCACGACGAGGTCGCTTCGTTGCCGAGGTTGTCCACCGCGGTCGCGCTCACCGTCTTGGTACCGCCGCTTGAGGTGTCGATCGGGATCGTCCCGCTCGGGTCTGTTTTCAGGCCCGATTCGTCAGACGCGGTGACCGTGGCCACGACGCCGGACTGACCCACCGCGGCCGTGGCCGGGCAGCTCATTTCGATCGTCGGCGGGGTTTTGTCGACGGTGATCGTCGCCGATGGTTCAGACCAGGGGCTGACGAGTTCTTCTTCGGGTTCGATCGCGAACGCCGGAACGATCGTCTTGCTGCGCACGCGATAGCTCCAGTGACCCGACTGCGCCTCGCTCGCCGCGTATTGCGCCGAGGACAGACCCGAGGCGATCGTGCTCCATTCGCCTTCGCCGTTGCGGTGCTGCACTTCGAACTGCGGGTGCGTTTCGACGAACCGCGGGACCTGCGACACCAGGTGCGAGGGCACCGGGCCACGCCAGCTCAGCGAGAAGGAACCCGTGTTTGGCGTCGGGTCGCCCGTCACCGGCTGCGTCGGGCGCAGGCGCGGGTACTCTTCCGCCGACTCGATCACACGCGCACCGTCCTCCGGAAGGATGAAGCCTTCGCCTTCCAGTTTTTCGGTGTCCGCTTTTACCTTGTCGACGTATTCGCCGTAGTTCGTGTAGAGCCCGTTCAGGGTTTCTTCGCTGAACGGGACGTTCCCGCCCAGCAATTGGCAGAAGGCCGAGTCCGGGTAGGGGTTCGGCGGCGGCGCCGCGCTGTTTTCCGAGGTCTGGATGCCGATCGGGACTTCGATTTCCGGGTACCGGATACCGCCCAGCGCCTCGCCGAGGCTGTTTTTCGCGAGCGTTTTCGAGTTCACGTACTGGCCTCGCGGCGCGAGCGGAGGCGGCGAGCCGCCTTCCGACCATTCCTCCAGGTCCTTTGTCCCGACGTTCACCATGAACGGCCACTGGATTTTCGACAGCGGTTTCTTCACACAGGAAGCGATCTGCGGCCCCAGGTCGCGTTCGATCGGGGGAGCCCAATTCGAGGCCGCGTCGAACGGGACGTGCGAAGCTCCCGCAGCCTCCCAGTGACGGAGGCTCGGGTTGCTCGGGTACTCCGCCTCGGTCTGTTCGGCTTTGTTTTCGAATTCGGTGATGATCCGCAGCACCTTTTCAGGCCTGTCCGCGCGGATCGCCCCCGTGCAGACCGTCAGCAGGTAGTTGTCCGCGATTTCCTGCAGCGGCGCCACCTTGTTGAAGTAGGTCACCAAACGGCTGCAAGACTGCGACTCGCCCGAGGCGGTCAGTTTCGTGATTTTCGACGTCTCTTCTTCGCCCAATGGCAGCGGCCCGGTGCCGTCACCGCGGATCGCCTTCAACGCCGCGGCGTAGATGTCGTAGGAGAGCGCGTCGCCCGTCGGCCCCACTTCGAGGCTGCCGTAGCGAGTCGAGTTGAATTTCTTCAGGGCCGACACGCCGACGTTCTGGGCGTCGATCCCAACAAAGGCGTAGCCGTGTTTCAGCAGGTAATAGGGGTCGCCGTACCAGTTCGCTTCTAGGTCGTAGCCCGCCGTCACGTTCTCCCACTCAGCGACGACTTTGCCGTTGAATTTCGAAGGGTCGATCGGCCGGCGCACGATGATCCGCGTCTTGAACGGATAGGTGCCGTTGCTGTTTGGACCACCCGTCGTGATCTTCGAGCCGTTCACGTTCACGGCCCCGGTCGTCGAGTACGTGTAGCCCGTGCCCGAGACGAAGAACTCTTCCTCGGTGTACCCGTAGTTGGCCAGCGGAATGTCCGTCGCCGCGAATGGGTGTGAGGTTTCCGTGACCGGAATCGGTCCTTCAATCGTGGGCGTCGGCACCGATTCATAAGGCGCGCCAAACGCCGGTCCGGCCATCGCGCAGAGCGCTGCGATCGCGGCGACTAGAGCCGCGAGCAGCCCACGGCGAAGCCGCAGAACTTCCCGTTGCATGCTCGTTCCCCCCCTAGGGTAAAAGCGGTTATTTCGGGGACGAACGGCCCTCGTACCGGTCTCCCGTCCCCCCTCTCAGCGAACCTAGCACAGGTGCAACAGATCGCGCAAGTGATGCGCCGTGCGTTCGCCGGCGTCGACCAAAACAGAGTCCACGGCGAGCGGACGCTCCGCTGCGCGGCTACTGATCAGCCAGCCGGAACACGTCCGCGTAGTCGTCCAGGAGCGTCGCCGGGTTCTCGCGACCTTCGCCCCGCAGAGCGGCCGCGAGCTCGCGAAACCAATCGAGCGTGCGACCCGCAGGCAAGGTCTGCCAGATCACCGTGGCTTGCTCGGCGCCTTCGTTCCACATCTGATGGATGGTCTCGCGCGGGATCTCCAGCACTTCGCTTGCCCTGATCGTGCGGCGCTTGCCCCCGACGATCGCCTGCATCTCGCCTGCACGGATCTCGAAGCGCTCGTCCTGCGCGGGGTGAAGGTGAGCCGGTGGCGGCGAGCCCCCGCCCGCGTAGCGGGCCTCGAACACAAGCGCCCGCTCGTCGTGGGAGAGCACGCGCAGTGTCGTGCCCGGTCCTACCGACAGCTCCTCAACCTGCTCCGCGTCCGCCATGCCGTCAGGCTATTGCAACTCCGGATACCTTTCAGCGGTGCCCGGTGAATTCGTGTTCGCCTACGGCTCGCTCGTGCGGGATCTCGCGGCTCTCACCAATGTCGTGGCGCGCGACGGCGCGACCGAGGGCAAGCTCGACGCGATCCAGCCACGGCCCGCACGTCTGCGTGACCACCGCCGCGCCTGGAACGTCGCGATGGACAACGCGCTGACGTTGCCTGGCTACAAGTACTACCTCGACGCACGCGACGGCTCCCGCCCTGAAGTGCACGTCGCGTTCCTGAACCTGCTCGCGGCCCCAGGACACGTGGTAAACGGAATGCTCGTCCCCGTCGAGGCCGATCAGCTCAGTGCGCTCGACCGGCGCGAGCGCAACTACCTGCGGCACGAGGTGACCGAGTTGAGCGAGACGGGCGGCGGCCTCGGCTCGGAGAGCGAGTCAGGAGCGGCGGCGACGCCCGCTCGCGTGTGGACCTACTACGGGCGGCCCGAGGCGTGCCGACGCTTCGAGGACGGTCGGCGGGCGGGGTGCGTCGTAGTCGACCAGGCTTACCTCGAGAACGTGCGCGCGGGCTTCGCGGCGCTCGCTGCCGACGGGCTCGCGGAGTTCGAGCGCAGCACCGAGCCGCACGGCTGCCGCGTGCTTGCGCTGACCCGCGTCGAGGTGGGCTGAGCGTCGGCGTTGACCGCGTGGGGAGGCTGAGTGGGCCGGGCCGGAGGCAGCTCCGGGCCCGGCCGTCTCAGACCGCAGGCGCAGGTTCAGCGACGCGCTGGACCGCGACTAGCTCCCCACCGAGGTCGGGCTGAGAGCGAGGCTCGACCCCCGCGATCGCGGAGCGCACCTTCGCGATCGTTGCCACCTCCACGGCAGGCGTCGGCGGCGAGGCCGCCGCCGGAGCGGGCACGTCGACGAAGGGCAGCAGTTCGCTCAAGCCAGCGGCTTCGAACGCGCGCTGCACCTCGCGTGGTCCCCGGATCAGTGCGAAGTCGTAGCCCCGCCGCTGGTAGAGACCGCAGCGGAAGCCGACGACCGACACGCCAATCTCTTCGATGTAGGTCAGCTGACGTAGGTCAAGCGTGATCCCCGTGACGCCTTCCTCGCAGAGCTGTTCGAGCTCCGCTTCGAGCTGGCCGACCGAGCCGCGATCGAGCGAGCCGGTCAGGACCAGCGTGTGCATTCTGCGGGCCACGGGCAGCGGCGCCGGCCTGGCTTCGCCGCCTTCCCTTTCAGGCGCCAGTGTTCTTCGGTTTTCCTTGTAGGCAGTTTGCGTCTGATTGGCGACGCCGTCGCTTGGCGGATCGCCGTCGCTCCCGGTACAAACGCTTACAGCCATCCTCATGTGATGGCGCTTCATTTAGTTCAGCTCCCTTCCAGAAGCCTTCGAGTTGATTACTGCGCGCCGGTCTCCAATTGCGGCGCGGGCTGAGCGATCGGCGGAGGAGCTAGTCCGGTCGCTCGGGAATCAACACGAAGCAGCCCGCGAGCCAAGGCTCGAAAGAGAGCCGCAGACGGCGCATCGCACGAGGCGCGCCCAGTAGCAGTAGGCCCGCGAGGGTAAGGAAGGTCGAGACGCCCGCGCCCGAGGCCCCGACGCCCGACCCGCCAGAGGCGCCGCTCGGAGAGGGACCGGGAGCGGGCGCGAGCGGCGGGCCACTGACAACGAAGCCGTTGTGACCGCCGCCGTCAGGCGTGCTCCCCACGACGACGGTCGCAAGCGAGGAGACCGCCGTGACCGCGGCGCTCGTCGGTGGACGCACAAGCGCCGGCGGGGAGCTTGCGAGCCAGCCCGCGGTGCAGTTGTCGGTCATGCTCCCGCCCAGCGCCGAGAGCTCACAGCTGAAGCGACCCGCCTGCTTGCTTGCCACGGTCGTGGCTCGTCCCTGAGAGGTACTCGCCTGCGCGGTTTCCCGTTCGGCCGAGACTTGCGCGATCTGGTCGGCCGGGGCGCTCGATGCGGGCGCGAGGGCACCGGCTGCGGCCGTCGCTTCGAGCGACGAAGCGTGCACGTCGGTCGAGCTGAGCAGCCCGTCCAGCGTGCTCGGTGGGTGCGTCGAAGATCCGCCTGCCAAGAGGGTTTCTTCGCTCTGAGTAGTGGTCCCACTCGATTTGCTCTGAGCCTGTTCTTCAGGAGGCCCGCTCGCGGGCGGGATCGTCTGGGATTCACCGCCTTCGGCGATCGGCGGTGGCGTGCTCGCACCCTGTTCTGTTTCGCTCGGCGGAGCGGGCGTTTCCGAGACGGTTTCGCTCGGCGGAGTCTGCGCTTCCGCGGGCGGCGTTTCGACGGGCGTTTCCGCGGGTGGGGATTCGACAGGCGGGGATTCCGCGGGCGTTTCGGTAACTTCGGCCGGCGTTTCAGGTGCGCCCGAGCCTTCGGGCGGGCCTTCGCCGCCGACTACAACCTGTTCTGAGCCACCAGACGGTGCTTCTTGGGTTGTTTCGCCGCTGCTTCCCGGGGCTTCGGTCACGCCACCGGTCGTTTCTTGGGTCCCGCCGGAGACTTCCTGAGCTTCGGGCGCCCACGGTTCCGAGGGCGCATCGGCCTGCGCGGTCGCGGCGCAGAGCGACAGGAGCAGAGATGCAAGCAGCGTCGAGAGCAACGTTCGCAGGCCGCGGCAACCTTCAATGCGGAGTATCTGGAGCATTCGTTCTCGTGGCATGCGTTATGTCAAACAATAAAGAACGGCGGGGCCGATCGCCACCGCTTTCCGATATCCGACATTCTCTAGCTGCTTGCAATACGTACGTCTGCGCAAGACATTCGAGGCTGGACGTCCGCAATCGATTGGACGGAACAAATCCAGTAGCCATGGGACAGATCGGCGGGTGGGCACGGGCGGAGCCGGGCTTGAGGCCCGGTCCGCCTCTGGCGCTGACGACGGCGCCGATGTGCCTGCGGTTTTTCGTTCATCGGCTGGCATCGCCAGTCATCGTCGTCGTTTGCTTGCAAGCAACGCTGCCTCACGACCCTGGGCCTGCGGACGGACTCGCCGGGGATGCGCGCGGGGCCGTCCAGTGCGCCCGAGCCGATGCGGTCTTGCCTGACGCAGTCTCGAATCACGCCGTGTTCGGGGCGTGTCCATCGTGTGACCCTCCGGTTAGGAACCTGAGAACGCCCGCGGCGCGACGCGGCGCCGCTACTCGCCGAGCTCGTCGGTCAGCTCGGCAATCGAGCCGACGATCCGCCCCGCGCGGTAGGGGAAGCGCTCGGCGGCCTCATGCGTAGTAACGCCGGTCAGCACGAGGATCGTCGCCATCCCGGCCTCCAGGCCCGAGACGATGTCGGTATCCATGCGATCGCCGATCATCGCCGCGGTCTCGGAGTGAGCATCGATCGCGTTGAGCGCCGAGCGCATCATCAGCGGGTTGGGCTTGCCCACGAAGTAAGGGTCCACGCCGGTTGCGCGGCTGATCAGCGCGGCGACCGAGCCCGTCGCGGGCAGCGGTCCCGCGACGCTGGGTCCCGTGGGGTCGGGGTTCGTCGCGATGAAGCGGGCGCCCTCTCCAATCAGCCTGATCGCTCGGGTGATGCGCTCGAACGAGTAGGTGCGGGTCTCGCCGAGAACCACGTAGTCGGGTTCGCGGTCGGTCAGCGTATAACCGGCGTTGTGCAGCGCGGTCGTCAGGCCGGACTCGCCGATCACGAAAGCCGAGCCGCCTGGTCGCTGGTCCTCGAGGAACCGCGCGGTCGCGAGCGCCGAGGTCCAAATCGCCTGCTCGGGGACCTCCAGGCCGCCTGCGGCGAGGCGGGCGACGAGGTCTCGTGGCGTGTAGATCGAGTTGTTTGTGAGCACCAAGAAGGGGCGGCCCAGCTCCCTCAGACGAGCCAGGAAGCGATCGGCGCCGGGGATCGCCTGATCCTCACGGACGAGCACCCCGTCCATGTCCATCAGCCACGAGCGAATCTCGCGATGGTGCTGCTCCAAGACGCTCAAGGATGACGCATGAACGGGACTGCGGTCTCTTGCGCCTCGTCAGAAACAGCCATAGCATGCATGGCCAAGCCCCACATGGAGGGGGGGACTCGATTCAGATGTAGGGGGGAAGGATGAGACGGACGTTCAAGGTCCTGCCGGTTTGTGCGGTCGTGGCCGCTTTCCTGGCGGCCGCCGGCTCGGCGTCGGCAATGAAGACGGTGTGTGCGAAAGGGTGCGCGTTCACCGGGATCCAGGCCGCGATCAACGCGGCGACGCCCGGCCAGACAATCACGGTCGGCCCGGGGCAGTACACCGAAAACCTGGTCGTGAACAAGGCCGTGACCTTGACGGGGGCGGGCAAGAACACCGTGCTCTACCCCGCGACCTCGACGCCGGTCTGCGGCGGCGGTTCGCTGTGCGGCGGCGCCGCGAGCAACATGATCCTGGTCCAGGCCGACAACGTGACGCTCTCGAAGCTCACGCTCGAGGGCGACAACCCGAACCTGACGAGCGGGGTCGTGCGCGCAGGAAAGGACATCGACGCGCGCAACGGGATCATCGAGAACCACGAACTCGGCAAATACACGAACCTCACGGTCTCGAAGGTGAGCGTCGCGGACGTCTACCTGCGGGGGATCTACGCCTCCTCGGGCGGGCACTTCGTCTTCAGCCACGACACCGTGTCCAACGTCCAGGGAGAAGAAGCCTCGATCGCGATGTTCGCCTTCGAAGGCGAAGGCGAAATGGATCACAACAAGGTCAGCGACGCGAACGACGCGATCTCCGAGAACTGGTCGAAGGGGACGCGCTTCATCGACAACGTCGTGACGAAATCGGGCAGCGGCGTGCACACCGACAACAACGGCGGCTCGGGCGGCGCGGCCGACACGATCGAAGGCAACAAGATCTCCTCGTGCAACACGAACGGGTACGGGATCTTCGTGTTCGTGCCCTATCTATCCGCGAGCGTGCACGCGAACAAGGTGAGCGGTTGCTACATCGGCATCGCCGCGTTCGGCGGGGCCGTCGGGGGGCAGGGCCCGCAGCTCTCGAGCAACAAGATCGACGGCAGCGGAGCCGCCACGACCGACCCGGCCGGCAGCTACGGCGTGTACCTCACGACCGATCAGCTCGGCTTTGAATTCGGCGAGCTGACCGCTTCGCTGACGGGCAACTCGATCAAGAACGCCGGCACCGGCCTGCTGGTCACGCAGAGCGAACCCACCCCTGGCCAGCCGGCGGGCGGACAGGCGACCGTGACCGCGTCGGGCAACTCCATCAAGGGCAACGGCACGGGCGCGAACGGCGAGCCCGGCACCGTGGTCGAAGCGAAGAACAACTGGTGGGGCTGCGCGCAGGGACCAAACAACAGCCCGCGCTGCGACACCGCGGTCGGCACGGTGAGCTACACGCCGTGGCTGACCAGCAAGCCGTAGATCACTGAGGCACTCGCCCGCCTGGGAGGCGGGCATGACGGCGGGAGAGTCCAGGACCGGGCTCTCCCGCCCGGAGTGCCCCGCGGAGCTGCTCAGCGGGACTGCGGCAGCTTGCGCGCGCCGCGCTTAAGCACGGGCGCGGAGGGAGGCGGGACCACGGGACCGACATCTCCGTCGGGCGCCTCGTCGAGATCGACGATCACGGGGGCGTGATCGCTCGGGCCTTTGCCCTTGCGCGCTTGGCGATCGACCCACGCGGCCTTGACCCGCTCGGCGAGCGCGTCGCCCGCGAGGATCAGATCGATGCGCATGCCGAGGTCCTGATGAAACATCCCGGCGCGGTAGTCCCAGTAGGAGAACACGCGCTCCTCGGGCCAGCGCTCGCGCACGACGTCGTGCAGGCCGAGCGCCTCCAACTCCGCTAGAGCTTTGCGCTCGCGGGGGGTGACGTGGGTATGGCCTTCATAGGCCTCCGGGTCAAAGACGTCGGCGTCCGTGGGGGCGATGTTCATGTCGCCACAGACGAGCGCGTCGCGCGGGCCAGCGGCCGCGACCGCCTCGCGCAGTGCGGCGAGCCAGGCGAGCTTGTATCGATAGTGCTCGGAGTCGGGCTCACGGCCGTTGGGCACGTAGACCGAGTGAATGCGAACGCCGTCGCACGTAGCAGCCACGGCTCGCGCCTCAGCGTGCGGAAAGCCGGGTCCGTCGGGCAATCCACCCGCCACTTCTTCGAGGCCGACACGTGAGAGGATCGCGACGCCGTTCCATTGCACCTCGCCGCAGAGCGCGAGCTCGTACCCGCGCGAGGCCAACTCCTCGCCGAGGAGTTTTTCGAACGCCTCGTCGGCGAGCTTGGTCTCCTGGAGACAAACGACGTCGGGGCGGCGTTCGTCGAGCCAAGGCAGCAAGCGCGGCACGCGCTGCTTGACGGAGTTCACATTCCAGGTCGCCACGCGCACGGGTGAACGTACGGTAGCTATTGGTACGATCGCAAACGATGTCGGCTGGCCCTTCCGATCAGCTGGATCACGTTCGAGATCAGCGGATTGCTTGGGTCACAGGCCTGGTCGGTCCGGCTGTGCTCCAGGCGGACCAGCCCCTTACGCACGAGTCCGAGGAGTTCGTGCTGCGCGGTCGCGCGGCCGTCACAAACGTGCTGAACCGAGTGGACGATCGGCTGCTCGTGGTGGTCGGTCCCTGCAGCGTGCACGACCCCGTCGCGGCGCTCGACTACGCGCAGCGGCTCCGTGTGCTCGCGCAGGAATTGGCGGAGGACCTGCTCGTGGTGATGCGGGTCTATTTCGAGAAGCCGCGCACGACGACGGGCTGGAAGGGCTTGATCAACGACCCACACCTCGATGACACGGGCGATGTGAATGAGGGTCTGAAGATGGCGCGCAAGCTGCTGCTGGAGGTAAGTGCGCTCGAGCTGCCGATCGGCTGTGAGTTCCTGGACCCGATCACGCCGCAGTACATCGCGGACGCCGTGAGCTGGGGGGCGATCGGAGCGCGCACGACCGAGAGCCA
>Ga0335073_10005557_pt1 | contig 17683 bp, 13 predicted proteins | sample Lox_Sample_22_FD_207093 | JGI IMG/M metagenome (GOLD analysis project Ga0335073, IMG submission 207093) | Soil microbial communities from Loxahatchee National Wildlife Refuge, Florida, United States - Lox_Sample_2.2 | ecosystem: Environmental > Terrestrial > Soil > Wetlands | place: USA...
CCGCGACAGCGTCGGACGATGACGCCTATGACACGATGGAACCGCGCTGCTGGCCGCATGATGGCCGGCTGTTTGCCGATGGCGGTTTCAGCACCCCCGATCGCCGCGCCAGCTTCGTCGCCACCCCATATCGACTACACCAGGCCACGCGGCCGTTCCTGCTCAACACCGGCCGCGTGCGCGACCAGTGGCACACGATGACCCGTACCGGTCGCGTGCCACGGCTGATGACCCACACGCCGGAACCGGCGGTCACACTACACCCCGCCGATGCCGCAAGGCTGGGCCTCGCACCAGGCGATCTCGCGCGCATCGAGACGGACACAGGCAACATCGTTTTATACGTCGCGGTTTCCGATACGCAACGCCGAGGCGAACTGTTTGCGCCAATGCACTGGACGGACAGCTTTGCTGCCGCCGGACCGATCGGACGTACCGTGACGGCGCGGGTGGATGCGTATTCCGGTCAGCCCGAGCTGAAGTTGACCCCGGCGTCGCTGACCCGCGTCGCGGCACGCTTTCACGGTGTGTTGCTGCGCCGCACCGGCGGCGCACTGACCGCGCAATGCCACTGGACGCGCGTGCCATTGGCGCGCGGGCATCTCTACCGCCTGGCTGGTGCCGAGCAGCCGGCCACGACCTGCTTGCTGGGGCCGATGGCCGATCGCGCCGAGTATATCGAAATGGAAGACCCGGCGCGCGGCGTCGTGCGCTGCGCCGCCTTGGTTGACGGCGTGTTGGAAGCCTGCTGGTTCATGGCACACGATCGCGCCGCCTTGCCGCGCCACCAGGCAATCGCGCCGCTGTTAGGCACTGTCATCCCCGGCAACCGCCGCCGGCACCTGCTCGCGGCCGGCAGTCCGGGCACGCCGGCCGACGACAGCCAGCTTGTGTGCATCTGCTTCGGCGTCAGCCGCACCACGATTTGCCGCGCGGTGCAGCAACATGGATTGCGCACAACGCGCGACATCGGTGCCCGGCTGAATGCCGGCACCAATTGCGGCTCCTGCCTGCCAGAACTGCAAGCCATCCTGCGTGCAACGGAGACACTCGAATGGACTCGTTGAAACCCGCTGAAATCGTCGCCAACATGGTGCAGGCCGGTATTGCCAAGGCAGCGCTTGGACCATTCGATCTACTGGTGCGAGGCGCGCTGTCCGGCGCCTTGCTCGGCTTCGCCACCAGCCTGGCCATCGGGGCCACGACGCAGACCGGCCAGCCGATCATCGGCGCGCTGATCTTCCCGGTCGGCTTCGTCATGATCGTACTGCTGGGACTTGAGCTGGTGACCGGCAGCTTCGCTCTCGTGCCGCTGGCCTACCTGCGTGGTCGCGCCAGCGCAGGCACGATGCTCGTCAACTGGATCTGGGTCTTTCTCGGCAATCTGCTCGGCAGCTTGCTCTATGCCGGACTGCTGGCGACCGCACTGACGATGGCGGGGCAGATCGAGCCGACCGGCGTCGCCGCCAGCATCGTCAAGATCGCCGAACTGAAGACCACCGGCTACGCACATTTCGGAACCGCCGGACTGGTTACCGTGTTCGTCAAGGCCATGCTGTGCAACTGGATGGTCTGCTTGGGCGTGGTGATGGCACTGAGCTCCACGTCCACCATTGGCCGCATCGCCGGCGCGTGGATGCCGATCCTGGTGTTCTTCGCCCAGGGTTTCGAGCACTCGGTCGTCAACATGTTTGTCATCCCGGCGGGAATGTTGATGGGCGCCAGGATCAGCGTCGCCGACTGGTGGCTGTGGAACCAGATTCCCGTCACGCTGGGCAATCTTGTCGGCGGCCTGCTGTTCACCGGCCTCGCGCTTTACGTCACCTATGGGCGTAGCGCGGCCGCCGTGCCCGACGCGTTGCCGGCGAATGCGGACTGATCACGATGAGCGATCAGTCGTTCAGCGCAGAGCAACAGGAATATTTGAAAGGCTTCATGGCCGGCGTGGAGGCACGCCGCGGTGCGCTCGGCCTGCCGCTTCCGCCGGCGGAGGCGGCGGCGGAATTCGACATTCACCGCGCCGCACAGGACCGCGCCGTTGCGGCGGGCGGCAAGCTTACAGCCGAGGAAGCAGCGAAACGCAGGAAGCATCCGCTCGACCGCTTCGATGAAATCAGCGCGACCGCCGCGGCAGGCCAATTTCCCAAGGGAATCGACGTCTTCCTCGCCAAATTCCATGGTCTGTTCTATGTCGCCCCGGCGCAGGATGCGTTCATGTGCCGGCTGCGCATCCCAGGCGGCATTCTGACCGCGCATCAGATGCACGGCATTGCCGCCATCGCCGACGATCTGGCGGGTGGTTATGCCGACATAACCACACGCGCCAATCTGCAACTTCGCGAAATTGCCGCGCAGAATGCATCGGAAATACTGCTTAGGCTTGCCGAAATTGGCCTGACATCGCGCGGTGCCGGCGCCGACAACATTCGCAACATCACCGGCAGCCCGACCGCGGGTGTCGATCCGCAGGAACTCATTGATACGAGACCGTATTGCCGTGCCTTGCACCACCATATTCTCTATCATCGCGAGTTGTACGGGTTGCCGCGCAAATTCAACATTGCCTTCGACGGCGGCGGGCGCGTCGCCGTCCTGGAAGATACCAACGACATCGCGTTATCGGCGGTGCGGCTCGCGGACCGGCCCGGCGTGTTCTTCCAGCTCGGCCTGGGCGGCATCACCGGCCATCGCGACTTTGCCCGGTCAACCGGCGTGATCGTGCCGCCGGACGACGCCGTGCGCGTCTGCGATGCGGTGGTGCGTGCGTTTATCGCCCATGGCGACCGTACCGATCGCACCAAGGCGCGGCTGAAATACGTGTTGGATCGCATGGGGATGCCCGCGTTCCTCGCCGAAGTGGAGCAAGAACTCGGCGACAGGCTGCTGCGCGTCGATGCGGCGGCGATCCTGCCGCGCCCGGAGCAGGACAAGCATGGCCATGTCGGCGTCCATCCGCAGAAACAGAACGGACTAAACTATGTCGGCGTCGTCTGCCCGGTGGGCAGGCTCGGCGGTGAACAACTGCGCGGTCTGGCGACCGTCGCGGAGACATTCGGCTCCGCCACGTTGCGGCTGACCGTGTGGCAGAATGTGCTGATCAGCGACATTCCGACCACGAAGCTGGATGCGGCACTGGCCGCCATTGCAGCGCTTGGCCTGGATTGGCGCGCAAGCGCGCTGCGAGGCGGACTGGTCGCCTGCACCGGCAACGCCGGCTGCAAGTTCTCCGCCTCCGATACCAAGCGCCATGCGTCGGCGTTGGTGGACTGGTTGGAGGCGCGCATCCGGATCGATCAGCCTATCAACATCCATTTGACCGGCTGCCATCACTCCTGCGCGCAGCACTACGTCGCCGACATCGGGCTGCTTGCCACGAAAATCGAGCAAGGCGACGAGATGGTGGAAGGCTACGACCTGCTCGTCGGTGGCGGCGCCGGTGCGGAACAGAAACTGGGGCGATTGGTGCGGTCGAAGGTCGCGTTCGACGATCTGCCGCCGATGGTGCTGTCGCTGCTGCACGCATGGCAGCGGCAGCGTGTGGTTCCCAATGAAACCTTCCAGGCCTTCACCGCGCGGATGCCGAATCAGGCGCTGACCGCGTTGTGCGATCGCGTTCTGGCGACAGCGTGATGAACGCCATGTCGCCGCCAATTCCACTGATCCCGGAGAACGCACCCTTCTCACCGGCACAGCGAGCCTGGCTGAACGGATTTCTCGCCGGATTGTACGGCGGTATGAGCACGGCAGGCTTGTCCGTTGCGCCGCCGCCGGAACCGCAAGATTTCCCCTGGCACGATCCCGCGCTCGAATTGGACGAGCGCATGCGAGCGGCTGAAGGCCGTCCGTTGCAGCAGCGGCTGATGGCGGCGATGGGTCAGCTCGACTGCGGCCAGTGCGGCTATCTGTGCCAAAGTTATGCCGCGGCGTTGAGCGAAGGCCGCGAAACATCGACCTCGCTGTGTGTTCCCGGTGCCAGGCCGACGGCGCGCTTGTTGAAGCAGTTGTTGGCGGACTTACCTGCCACGACCTCGGCCCCGGCGCCGGCGCGGGTTGCGCCGGCCGAGGCTCCGGCCACCATCATCACGCCAATCGGTCGCGCGGTGCGCGTGCTCTCGGCCGCGGCGCTGACACGCTCGGGCTCCAGCAAGGATGTGCGCCATGTCGTGATCGACCTGGCCGCATCCGGACTGACTTACCAACCGGGGGATTCCATCGGCCTCGCTACGCCGAATGACCCGGCCCTGGTGGACGCCACGCTCACCGCGCTCGGTGCGTCGGGCGATGAGCCGGTGCCATGCCCCGACCGTACAACCCGGCCAATCCGCGAGGCTTTCACCCGATATCTGGACATCGCCCGGCCGCTCGACCGCACCACCGATCTGCTGGCCATGAGCGCGAAATACCCGCGCCACGCCGAGACATTGCGCAAGCTGAGCGACGGCGTGGACGGCACCGAACCGGCCGAGGCCGATTTGCTCGACCTGCTGGAAGCATTCCCTTCCGCGCGCCCGCCGCTGGCTGATCTTGCTGCGTCGCTGCCCGGCTTGCGGTCGCGGCTGTATTCGATCGCATCATCGCTGCGTAGCTCGCCCGGTCAGGTGCATCTTTGCGTGGCCGTCGTGCGTGATATGCGGCATGGCCGCCTGCGTCATGGCGTCGGCAGCAGCTTTCTGGCGGACCGCGCGACATCGGCAGGGCCGGTCGAGGCGTATATTCAAACCAGCCATTTCCGCCTGCCCGCCGATCCGGCCGTCCCCGTGATCATGGTCGGGCCGGGCACCGGCATCGCGCCGTTCCGCGCGTTCCTGGCGGAACGCGCCGCCGCCGGTATCCGCGGGCGCACCTGGCTGATGTTTGGCGAACGCAATCGCGCGACGGACTTCCTCTATGAGCACGAACTGACGGCGTGGCATAGGGACGGCACGCTCTCGCGGTTGGATACGGCGTTCTCACGCGATCAAGGTCGCAAGATCTACGTGCAGGATCGCATGGCGGGGAATGCCGAAGACCTCTGGCGCTGGCTGCAGGACGGCGCGCATTTCTACGTCTGCGGTGACGCTGCCCGCATGGCGAAAGACGTCGATACGGCACTCCGCCGGTTGACGATGACCGAAGGCCGCCTCAGCGAACACCAGGCTCGCGATTGGATCGTCGCGCTCGCGCGGCAGGGACGTTACCTGCGGGACGTCTATTGATGGGCCACGTTCGGTTTTCCAGGAGGCAATACGTCAAATCGGCGGGCGTCGTTGCCTTGGTCGGCGCCGGTCCTGGCGCGGCCGACTTGCTCACCTTGCGAGCGCACCGTTTGCTCGGCGAGGCCGATGTGATCGTGCATGATCGATTGGTCAGCGACGAAGTGCTCGACATGGCGCGGCCTGATGCCGAACGCATCTTCGTGGGCAAGGCACGTGGCAATCATTGCATGCCGCAGGCAGATATCAACGCGCTGCTGATCCGCCTGGCACGCGAAGGCAAGCGCGTCGTGCGGCTGAAGGGCGGCGACCCACTGATATTCGGTCGTGGCGGCGAGGAAGCCGAAGCACTGGCCGCCGCCGGCGTGGCCTTCGAGATCGTGCCCGGCATCACCGCGGCGGTTGCCTGCGCCGCCGATTTGGCGATCCCGCTGACCCATCGAGACGAGAGCCGATCCGTCACTCTTGTGACTGGGCATACCAAGCACGGCACGCTCGACCTGGACTTCATCGCGCTCGCCCGTCCGGGGGCGACACTGGCCGTTTACATGGGCGTCCATTCACTGCCGCGGTTGGCGGAGGGGCTGGCACACCACGGCTTCGATCTCACCACGCCAGCCGCTTTGGTGGAGCGCGGCGGTACGCGCCAGCGACGCATATTAACGGGCACGCTGCCTGAACTGGTCATGCAGGCACCCGCCTGGAGCAATGGCGGGCCGGCTCTGGTGCTGATCGGTGACGTGGTGGCCCGTCGCGCCATGGCTAACTCCGGAGAATGCCATGCCGCCGGAACAACAAGGCCTGGTACAGACCAGCTTCGCCAAGCTGGCGCCGATCGCCGGCACCGCAGCAATGCTATTCCACAACGACCTGTTCCCGCGTGAACCGCGCCTGCGCCACACCAGGTGCCCGCCATCCCTGACATGGCGATAAGCCGGTTCCGCCAACCAGCGGCTGATCGACGACATGACCATCCGCAGGCTCGGGTCCAAAACCCAAACTAGCTACATCCGCACTGGCAAGAACCTCGCTGCGTCTGTCGGCTATTCGTCCGCCCGGGCGACCGCCGATGACATCCGCCGTTATCACTTGCATTTCGCATCCAAACCTGGGCGTCCCCGGCGTGAATGACGCCATTAGGCCTGACTTGCCAGATGAGACCGTCGCAAACCTGGGGGAGAGCTACTCCGGCGGGTTTCGACGAATCTCCGGCTGTCGAACCAGCGCCCGGGCCCGTGGGCTGGTCCACTTTCCGGTTTGACAAGGTCTCCGTGCCAGCATGGTTCTCAACAAACTGATTCTCGACAAAAGGAAGCTGCGCGTAACGATCTGGAATCGTCGTGTCAAAATCATCCACCACACTGGATCCCACTGCGGAAGGCCGTGTGTGATGCAGAAGCCCCTGGTCATCGTCAGTCTCACCGACCAGGGACCGTGACAGTCTTGCCCAATAGCCGCCGCCCTCGCCGTCGACTTGACGGGGCAGACCCGAGGCGGGAGGCCGCGCCGGTGAGCGAGAAGCGGGTTGGAATAATCGCTCCCCCGGACCAGCCTATGGGGATTGAATGCCGTCAGTGGCCGAGCGTCCAGGCGGTGCGGCGGGCTGGAAGATGCGCCAGCGCCCGGACGTGATCATGCGGCGGGCTGAATTTGGGCCGCAGGACTCCGCCAATGCGACCATCCGTCAAGGCTTCGAGCCCGTGAGCCGAAAATCCCAAACCAAGCAATGTCCTCACTGATTAATGCCCTGGCTGATGCCTCGGGCGCCCTGCCACGAGAACGGGGGGCTACGTTACCAGATTGGACAATTTCCCAGGCGGCCGACCTGAGCTGTGATGCTGCTGCCACTGCGCCCCGACGGCCGCGCGACACGAGGAAGCACAAGCGCCATCGGAGGAGCCCCTGGACTGTGTCGTCCCGCCGACGCACTCCCCCCACAGGCCATGGTGTGGTGACCCAAGCCGGCCGAAACGATGTCGGGCGGCGCGGTCCCGCGTCTTCCAGCGCCAGAGCGAACACCGGCAGCAATCTCTGTCATCAGATTGGTCCGGCGTCCCGCAGGTGTCCCACACAGAAGATCATGGTGTCCCGCCAAGCCCCCACATCGAAGAACAACAACGAAACAGAGACAAAATTGGTGGGCGCACAAGGACTCGAACCTTGGACCCGCTGATTAAGAGTCAGCTGCTCTACCAACTGAGCTATGCGCCCCCAGGCGCGGGCAAAACCCCCCACCGGCAGGGGCCGCGCTATAGCAACCCCCATCCGGGCTGGCAAATCCACGCTACCCAGCCCGCAGACGCACGCGACCAATCCGCGCCCACTGGTTGCCCCGACGGCCATTGGGCACCATGGCGCCATGCGGCTCACCCACAAGACCATCCGCCCCGTCGGCCGGCCGATCACCATCCATTTCGACCGCCAGCCGATCGCGGCGCTGCAAGGCGAGACGATCGCCGCCGCGCTCTCCGCCGCCGGCATTGTCGCCTTCCGCCGCACCGCCTCGGGAGCGCCCCGCGGCCTCTATTGTGGCATGGGCGCGTGCTTCGACTGCGTCGTCACGGTGGACGGCCGCATCGGACAGCGCGCCTGCCTGACCAAGGCTGCCGACGGCATGCACGTCACCGGCGCTCTCCCGGCGACGCCCGCCCCGCTCGCTGATGCGCCCTCGGCCGCAGCCGCAGAGGAGCAAAGCCCCGACATCCTGGTGGTCGGTGGCGGCCCGGCCGGGCTCTCGGCCGCCATCGCTGCGGCGGAAGCCGGCGCGGCAGTCGTGCTGCTGGACGAACGCGCCGCGCCCGGTGGCCAATATGCCAAGCCGCTGGCCGACAGCCACGCGGATGCAGCGCCGGACCGCCAATTCCGCATCGGCCTCGACCTGCGCCAACGCGCGCGGCGGGCAGGCGTGCACATCCACACCGAGTCCGCCGCCTGGGGTGCCTTCGCCCCGGACGAGATCGGCGCCCTGGTCGCCGGCCACGCCGTCACCTTTCGCCCCAAGCGCCTCATCCTGGCGCCCGGTGCGCATGAAGCGCCGGTGCCGATCCCCGGCTGGACGCTGCCAGGCGCCATGACGACGGGCGCGCTCCAGACGCTCGTGCGTGCGCAGCGCGTCTGCCCCGGAGAGCAGGTGCTGATCGGCGGCACTGGTCCACTGAACCTCCAGCTCGCCTGTGAGCTGCTGGACTGCGGGGTGAAACCGGTCGCGGTGGTGGAGACAGCGCCGCGTCCCGGCCTCGGTGCCTCACACCACGCTGTCCGGATGCTGCGCCACGCCCCGGATTTGCTCCGCGACGGGGTCGCGATGCTGGTCCGGCTGCGGCGCGCCGGCGTGCCGGTGCTCTGGTCTACGCGCATCACCGCGGCGCTGGGCCATGATCGCGTCGGCGCGACGCGTCTCACCGGACCAGACGGAGAGCGTAGCCTGGCGGCGGACGTGGTGGCGCTGAACCTGGGGTTTCAACCCGAAACCGGGCTGGCACGGGCGCTCGGTATCCCGCACCGTTTCGTCGCAACCGGCCTCGGCCACCTCGCCACCGAGACGGATGCCGACGGCCGCACCACCCTTCCGAGCGTATTCGCTGTTGGCGACGGCGCAGTGCTCGGCGGTGCCCGCGTCGCCATGGCGCGCGGCCGGCTGGCCGGACTGGCGGCGGCCCGTGATCTCGGCCTGCGCGCGCCCGACGACCCCGCCGCCCGCGCCGCGCTGGCCCGCGCGACAACGTTCCAGGACGCACTCTGGCGTTTGTTCCGGCCGCCCCCGGCCGAACTGGACGGCATTGCCGACGGTGTCGTCGTTTGCCGCTGCGAGGAGGTCACCGCGGGCCGCCTGCGCGCCGAATTGGCCGCCGGCCTCACCTCCCTCCCGGCCCTGAAGAAAGCGACGCGCGCCGGCATGGGCCGCTGCCAGGGCCGCTTCTGCGCCGCCACCATCGCCCGCCTATGCCCGGATGCCCCCGATGACTGGTCGTTCGCCGCCCCTCGCGCGCCGCTGCGCCCGGTTCCCGCGGCCCCACTGATGTTCCAGGCCGCGGAATTCACCGCCCCCCTGCTGACCGCCCCCACGCCGCCCGCCCGTCGGCACCGCGTTCCGACGCAGCCGGTGGAGATGCGCCGCACCGACGTCGCAGTGATCGGCGGCGGGCTGGCCGGGCTTTGCTCCGCTCTCTACCTGGCACAGGGCGGTGTCGACGTATTGCTCCTGGAGCGCGACGAGGCCGGCATGGCCGCCTCCACCGCCAACGCAGGCAGCCTGCATGTGCAGCTCCTGTCCTACGATTTCACCGACGACACGCCGCCGGACGGCGGGCCCGCGGCCCACACCCTGCCGCTCGGCCCGCGCAGCATAGCGCTATGGCGGGAGATCGCGGCCGCGGCGGGCGAGGACCTGGGCCTGCGCACCGAGGGCGGCCTGATGCTGGCGGAAGACGAGGCCGCGCTGGCCTGGCTGCGCCGCAAGTCCGCGATGGAGCGCCGCTGGGGCATCGAAAGCCACGTGCTGGGCGCCAATGAACTGCGCGCGCTGGCGCCGGCGCTGTCGGAACGCATGCTCGGAGCCGATTTCGTCCCGGCGGAAGGCTACGGCGACCCGCTGCGTGGCACCATGGCGGTGCTGGCCTTGGCCCAGCGCCATGGCGCGCGCCTGCTGCGTGGCGCGGAGGTCCAGGCGATCGAGCGCGACGGAGCGGCGTGGCGGATCACCACGTCGAAGGGCGCCGTCATGGCAGGCCGTGTCGTCAATGCCGCGGGGCCCTGGGCAGCGGTGATCGGCGACATGGTGGGGCTGGACCTCCCGGTCACGGGCACCGTCCAGCAGGTGATCGTGACCGAACCGACGCCGCCCCTCACCCGCCACCTGATCGCGCTCGCCAACCGGCATCTTTCGCTGAAGCAGCAGGCGAGCGGCGGGTTCCTGGTCGGCGGTGGCTGGTTCGGCGGCTTCGATCCGGCGAGCGGCCGCACGCAGGCCCTGCGCCGCAGCATCGAGGGCAATTTGTGGGTCTGCTCCTGCGTGCTCCCCGCGCTGCAAGGCCTGCAGTTCGTGCGGACCTGGACCGGCATCAATCCCGCCATCGACCGCGCGCCGATCCTGGGGGAGGCGCCCCGCCTGCCCGGCTTCTTCAACACGGTGACCGCGAACGGTTACACGCTCGGGCCGATCGTGGGACGCATCACCGCCGATGCGATTCTGCACGGCGCGGCGGTCGATCCGCATTACCGGTTGGATCGTTTCGAAGCCCGCAGAATCTGACGTGTCGGCGCGCTACGGTCGGTTCGTTACGTATTGCCGGATATGGCGGCGCGCATTTGCGGCCTGCTTCCCGGCGGCCCCGGGCTTGCGCAAACCCGGACACGGGCGCAATAGCTGACAGAGGGCGACCTCCGTTGCCCGGACCTGATTCTGGTTTCTCGGCATCAGTCCACAGCGCAGCGCCGCCGCGGCTTCAGACGCAAAGCGGAGGCCACCACTGATTGAGCGGAGAGCGCAGCATGGAGAGCAAAGATGCCGATTCTTCGGCTTGATCATATCCAACTTGCGATGCCCGCCGGACGAGAGGATGACGCCAGGGCGTTCTATCAGGACTTGCTCGACATTCCTGAACGATCCAAACCAGCCAATCTGGCCCGCAGAGGCGGTTGTTGGTTCGAGCGCGACTCGCTCAAAGTGCACCTCGGCGTAGACCAGGATTTCAGGCCGGCCCGAAAGGCTCATCCTGCCTTCGTCGTGAACGGGCTTGCCACCTTGAGAGAACGGCTGTCGCGCGCAGGATATCACGTCATCGATGACGAACCGCTGGTCGGTTACCAGCGCTGCTACGTGGCTGATCCATTTGGCAACCGGATTGAATTGATGGAGCCACACGCGGCCGCGTAGAAGCAGCAAACGGCCCGTTGCGAGCTGCCTCAGCTCGAATTTTGGTTTGTTGATTCACTCCCCGCCGCGATGTCCCGCCTGTGTCGTCATGATCAATCTGCTCGGTGCTCTCATGCGGCCAGTCGGGCTGCCAGCACGGCGCCCGAGGTCGGCCATTTCGACGCCTGGCATCACGTCTCATTGCACGCCGCAGGCGAAGCCACCTCCTCATGACGGCGCACGCACGCGAGGATTGCGCCAGCTTCGGCCGGCCATGGTCGCCGTCCGCCGGCACAGACAGAGAGGCGTCGATTGAGCGGGTCCCGTGATCGGCTCATTCGATCACCACCGTACCGGTGCCACCCCAAACAGGATCGGGTGCAGCCACAGCAGGACGGCCCAGGCGACGACGGCAATCGCGGGGACAATCCAGCCGATCTCCCGCGGCACGAACCGGTTGCGTCGGGCGAGGATCGCCCCGAACGGCACGATCGACGTCGCGGCCGACAGAGCCTGCCAGGTCGCGGGATCGCGCCGCGCCAGTTTGGCGTCGATCGACGGCATGCCGGCGAGCGCCGTCACCAGGAAGGCGCCGAAGAAGATGACCGACGCGCTGTCGCCGTTGCCGATGACATGCACCGCGGCCCAGATCGCGAACGACCACAGCATCGGATGCCGCGTCACGCGGGTCATGCCGCGCGGTGGCTGCGCCGCCGCGCCCGGCGGTCCGATCATGGTGGGGTTGGGCCGGCTGACCGAGGCAACGAACAACAGCAACGCCACCAACATCGCCAGCACGAGGATCCAGCGCAGCCACTCGGAGGCAAACCAGAAGAAGGTCGTCGGTGACTGGCTCCAGGTGCGCGCCAGAAACACGATCGCCGCAATGGAGAGCAAGGAAAACACACCGCGAAAGGCGGTCTCGCCGATGCGCGCCACCAGGCGGTCGCGCAGCGGCGTGCCGGCAATGCCGACATGGACGCCGATCCAGATCAGCGCCGCGATGACCAACAGCGTCACGGCACGATGGACCGATCGGCAGGGCGCGCCTCACACATGGGTTTTCCTCTGCTGGGTTTCCCTCTGCCGGCTTTTCCTCTGCCGGGTCACCCTCCGCCGGGTTTTCCTCTGTGCCGTTGTCGCCCAGCATGCCACCGATGACCGGGGAAATCGAACCACGCCTGCGCGACAAACGCGCTCCACTCTATCTGCTGGTGACGCTGACGGCATGCGGAACGCTCGGCATGCACATGATCATCCCGGCGCTGCCGGCGACTGCTGCCTCGCTGCGCGTGGGTGCGGGCACTATCCAGTTGGCGATTACGCTCTACCTGGTCGGGCTGGCGATCGGGCAGTTGATCTACGGTCCGATCTCGGACCGATTCGGACGGCGGCCGGTGCTGCTGGTGGGTCTCGGCCTCTACACCGTCGCCGGCTTCGCCGCCGCCGCCGCGCCGTTTGCCGCCGCGCTGATCACCGCGCGCGTGTTCCAGTCGCTGGGCGGGTGCGCCGGCATGGTGCTCGGACGCGCCATCGTCCGCGACACCGCCTCGGCTGACCGCGCGGCGGCACAGTTGGCACTGCTGACGCTGGCGATGTCGGCGGTGCCGGCGCTGGCGCCGGCGATCGGCGGCTATGCCACCGCCTGGTTCGGCTGGCGCGCCTGCTTCGCATTGCTCGCGGCACTCGGCGGCGTGACACTGGTGCTGACCTGGGCGCTGCTGCCGGAAACGCTCGGCCCGCGCGACGGCGGGCGCGGCGCGCGCAGCTTGCTCTTCTCCTATCTGCGGCTGCTGCGTTCGCGCGCGTTCTGCGGCTATGCCGTGGGCGGCGCGTGCAAGACCACCTCGTTCTACGCATTCATGTCGGCCTCGCCGTTCATCTTCGAGCATCGGCTGCATCGCGGGCCGCAGGAGGTGGGCATGTACTACCTGCTGCTGATGTGCGGCGTCGCGCTCGGCGGGCTGATTGCCAATCGCGTGGCGGGCCGGATCCCGACACGCACGGCGCTGCGCGTTGCCAATGGCCTGGCAATCACCGGAGCGTCGGCATTCGCGTTGGCCGACCTGGTGGGTTGGGTCAGCGTGTCAACCATGGTCGCGCCGGTGGCCCTGTTCATGGTTGGCGCCGGCATGGCGAGCCCGTTCGCGGTCGCCGGCGCCGTCAGCGTCAACCCGCTGGCGATCGGCGCGGCATCCGGACTGTACGGCTGCGTGCAGATGACCTACGGCGTGTTGTGCACGGTGGTGGTGGAGATATGGCAGCCGGGCGCCGTGTTCCCGGTGGCGGCGGTGCTGCTGGGATCGACATTGCTCGGCCAGGTGGCGCTGATGCTGGCGATGCGCGGGCGATGAGGCGGGCGACGCGCGGGCGATGAGGCTGATTGTGCGCGGGCGATGAGGCCGGCGATACGGGGGCGATGAGCCAGGAGCGTCGGTCGAGCGTGGAACGCCAACTCATTCGGAGTCGAACGGCGAGCGTCAAAGCCTGAATCGGTCGCGACACTCTTGTGGCGTGACGGAAAGCAGGCGCAGGAAGCTGCGGCGCATGGTTTCCTCTGCGCCGAAGCCGCAGCGTTGTGAGATCCGTTTGACCGGCAGGCGCGTCTCCAGCAGCAGGCGCCGCGCCGCTTCCACCCTCAGCCGCTCAATGGCCCGGGCCGGCGTTTGCCCGGTTGCCTCCGCATAGTGCCGGCTGAAGCTGCGCTCGCTCATGCCCGCCTGATCAGCCAGGACCGAGAGCGACAGATCGCTCGCGAGATGGCCGTTGATCCAGTCGTGCAGTGCGCCGAACTTGTCGTCGGCTGCCTGCAAGGCCAGGGCCGCACTGAACTGCGCCTGCCCGCCCGGACGCTTGAGAAAGACGACGAGGTAGCGGGCCACGGCGAGCGCCACGGAGCCGCCGAGATCTTCTTCCACCAGCGCCAAAGCCAGATCGATCCCGGCCGTCACCCCTGCCGACGTCCAAACCGTCCCGTCACGCACGAATATAGGATCGGTTTCGACACGAACAGCGGGAAAGCGCTGCGCGAGTTTGGCACAGTACATCCAGTGGGTCGCCGCGCGCCGCCCGTCCAGCACGCCTGCCGCGGCGAGCAAGAATGCGCCGGTGCAGACCGAGACGACACGGCGCGCCTTGGTCGCCCGCTGCCGCACCCAATCGACCAGCACCGGGTCTTCCGCCGCTGCCTCAGCCCCCTCGCCACCGGCGACGAGCAAGGTATCCAGCGCGTCGCCGGGCTGCGTGAGCGGACCTGCCGTCAGCGTCACGCCGGCCGAGGCGGTCACGATCGCGCCGCCCTGCGACACGACGTTGAGCGAGTAGGGCGCGGTGCCGCCCGCGTCAGCGACCTGCACGTTGGCGGACGCGAACACCTGGACCGGTCCCGTAACGTCCAGCAACTGCACCGCCGGATAGGTGAGCACGTCGATAACGCGGACCGAGTTTGGCAAGAAACGAGGGGACTTTGGCGTTTGAGCCAATCCATGCCCGGCTAGATTCACCTCGTCCATCGCTCGCTCCAGACATGGAGACGCACATGATACCGCATGACACCCACCTGCACATCGGTTCACTTTTGTTTGAGGGGATCGATCAGATCGACCTGACCGGACCATTCGAAGTGCTCTCGCGCATCCCGAATTCGACGTATCGCATCTACGGCAAGACCGCGGCGCCGGTTCGCGATCTGAAAGGCCTGCGGCTGACGCCGGATGCGGCCCTGGCCGATGCGCCGCCGCTGGATGTCCTGCACGTGCCGGGCGGCTTTGGCCAGGAAGCTTTGATGGAAGACGCCGAGGTGCTGGGTTGGATCCGCCAACAGGCAGCGGGCGCATGCAGCATTTTCTCGGTTTGCACCGGCGCCTTGCTCTGCGGCGCGGCCGGACTTCTGAAGGGACGGCGTGCGACCACGCACTGGGCGTCGTTTCACCTGCTGCCATATTTTGGCGCCATCCCGGTCAACGAGCGTGTCGTCGTCGACGGCGCTTGGGTGTTTGCCGCGGGCGTTACCGCCGGCATCGATGGTGCCTTGCGCCTCGCGGCCGAGTTGCGCGGCGACGCAGCCGCGCAGGCGATCCAGCTTCACATGGTCTACGCGCCGGAGCCGCCCTTCGACAGCGGCACACCCGAGACGGCGCCACCGGCGATCCTGCAACAGGCGCGGCAATCCACGCGCGCCATCACGGCGCAGCGCGAGCAAACGGCACGACGCATCGCCGCCAGGCTTGGCATCGCCGTTCCCGCTGCGATCGGAGTGTGACCTCGCCGGCATAACACGCCTGGCAGGAATCGAGGGTTTATTGGCGCTCCCGCCAATGGCCGTGCTGCCAGATAGATCGCACGACCACGGCCAATGAAAGGGTGACTCAGATGGCAAGCTTCCCGGTCCACACAATCGACACTGCGCCGGAACGTTCGCAGGCGGCGCTGCGGCAATTCCAGTCGGCTTTCGGCATGATCCCGAACCTGATCGGTGCCATGGCGACCTCGCCGGTTCTGACCAACAGCCTCGTCGGCTTGTTCGGCAACGTGCACGGCGGCAGCTTCACCGAGGCGCAGGTGCAGACCGTATTGCTCACCGACGCGGTGACCAACGGCAGCACATGGGGGGTGGCGTTCCATACCACTCTGGCGCTCAAGGAAGGCATCGCTACGGCGGACGTGCGGGCCATTCGCGAGGGTCATCTGCCGAAGGACAGCAAATTCGCCGCGCTGTCGGGCCTGGCGAAGGCGCTGATCGAAAAGCGCGGGCATCTTGACGACGCGGACGTCAATCGCTTCCTCGCGGCCGGGTTCGGCAAGGATCTCCTGCTGGAAGTCATTGCCGCGGTCGCCGCGTCGACGATCACGAACTACACCAGCAACGTCACCAGGCCGCCTCTCGATGCGCCGTTTGAGGAGCATGCCTGGCAGGGTTGAGACACCGGGATGGCGGGCGAGAAATGATTGCGGACACTGCCACGATGCGCATGTCCATTCTTCTGTACGACGGCTTCACGGCACTGGACATTGTCGGGGGCTATGAATCACTCGCCCGCATTCCCAACGTGCAGACGGAATTCGTCGCGACGGAGGTGGGCCTGTACGCGGCCGACACGCGGGCTCTGGGTCTCTATGCCTGGAGGACACTCGAAGAAGCCAAAGGCACGGACATCCTGTACGTGCCGGGCGGGCTGGGAGTTTATGCCGCGCAACGCGATCCGCGGATTCTCGACTTCATCCGCAAATCGCATGAGACGACGGCCTGGACCGTGGGCATCTGCAATGGGGTCGAGATCCTCGCCACCGCCGGCATCCTCGATGGCGTCGAAGTGACGACCAACTACTTCGCACGTGAGCGGGTGGCGAAGCTCGGCGGCAAGGTGCTGAAGGTGCGGTATCACCGCGACGGCAAGATCGTCACGGGTGCCGGCGTTTCCGCCAGTGCCGACGCCGGACTGTTTTTGACGCGCGAGATCGCCGGCCAAAAGCTGGCGGAACGAATTCAGCTCGGGATCGAGTATTATCCCGATCCGCCCTTCGGGCCAAAAACGGTCGACGAGGCCAGCCACGAAGCGAAGGCGCAGGTCGTCGACTTCGAGCAACACGGCGACGCAATCCTCGCCAGCCGTCCGCGGCAGTTCTGACGCCTGCGGGACGCGGCGTTCCGGCGCTCCTGACAAGCCAGCGCGGAGGAGGGTCGTTCTGATCGCCGCGAGCAATCGCGCGACGTGGCTGACGCGCCGTAGGCCGTGTCGCGCTTCCCTGCTTCGCTAACAACCCGCCCGCCCCTACAGCTCCTTCAGATCGGTGATGATCCGGCTCACCATCCCGTAGGCGACCGCCTCCTCCGCGCTCATCCAGTAGTTGCGGTCGGTGTCGGTCTCGACCTTCTCCAGCGTTTGACCGGTCTCGCGGGCGATGATGCGGTTGATGCGATCCCGCATCTTGATGATCTCCATCGCCTCGATGTTGATGTCGGTCGCCGGCCCGCGCACCCCGCCCATCGGCTGGTGCAGCAGGAAGCGGGTATTGGGCAGGCAGAAGCGCCGATCCTTGGCGCCGGCCAGGAAGATCAGCGCCCCGGCACTCGCCACCCAGCCGGTGCCGATCACCCGCACCGGGGCGATGGCATCCACGAAGCGAATCATGTCGTGGATGGTATCGCCGCTCTCGACATGGCCGCCCGGCGAGTTGACGTAGACGTCGATCGGCTTCCCGTCGGCCGCGAGCGCGAGCAAGCGCCCGGTCACGTCGCGCGCCACCTTGTCGTCGATGGCGCCGAATACCAACACCTTGCGCTGCCGCAGCAGCCGGCTTTCCAGCTCGTTGATCGGGGTGCCGAGGGCCTTGTTCTCGTCCGGCTCGTGCGGTTCCGGCCCCGGTGGCATGGGGACGTCCGGCACGTCGGGATCGTCGGCCCGCGGCGGGTGGTTCAGTCGGAGATTGGTCATGCTGCGCCTCCGCTCAAGGCGCCGACTGTAGGCGCATGGCGGGCAAAGGTCGAGTTGCGGCCTCGTGTGCGACGGTGGCGGCACGCCTGGAACCGGCGGGCGTTCCGTGGCAACGATGCGGTCTGACCGTCATTGGCAGGGAGAAGCGCCGCATGGCCTACGAGTTCTTCTACTGGCCGGAAATCCAGGGACGCGGCGAGTTC
>Ga0335073_10005558_pt1 | contig 17683 bp, 9 predicted proteins | sample Lox_Sample_22_FD_207093 | JGI IMG/M metagenome (GOLD analysis project Ga0335073, IMG submission 207093) | Soil microbial communities from Loxahatchee National Wildlife Refuge, Florida, United States - Lox_Sample_2.2 | ecosystem: Environmental > Terrestrial > Soil > Wetlands | place: USA: Florida...
GCGCGATGCTGCCATCGCACCCGCTGCACGAGTTCGACGTTGTTATCTCTCACGAATTCCAGCCCATCGACGAGGTTGGCGGCGACTATCTCGACTACTTTTCGCTTTCCGATGGCACCATCGGGTTATATCTCGGCGACGTTTCCGGCAAAGGTCTGCCCGCGGCCCTTTATGCTGCGCTCGCCGTCGGCACTCTTCGCGGCATTCACAAAACCGGGCAACGCCCCGGTCGCGTTCTTTCGCTGCTGAATGAACGGTTGTTGCTGCGAGGCATCCCTGGGCGCCATTCCTCGCTTCAATACGCCATCTTTTATCCCGCCACGGGAGAAATTCTGCTTTCCAACGCGGGCATGCCTGGGCCGTTTTTGTTGCGGCAAGGGGGATGCCGGCCGTTGCAAGTGGCGGGCATTCCACCAGGCTTGTTGCCCGGTGTGGTCTACGATGAGCTTTCGGTCCAGCTGGAACCCGGGGATTCACTGTTGTTCTGCACGGATGGCGTAACCGAAGCGCGCAACGGGCACGACGAGGAATTCGGCATTGAGCGGCTGCAGGAGGTCTGTGGCAACTGCTATGCGAACACGCCGCTCGTGCTCCTCGAGCAGCTTTTCGCCTCTCTGGAAGAGTTCACCGGGGAATGCCGGAAGTGGGACGACATGACCGCCACGGTGTTTCACTACGTGGCAACCTGACGAACCGGCTCGCGGGTAGCAAAACAGGCAACTAAGCTGCCTTTTTATTTGACCCTCTGTTGCTTCTGACGTAACAAAGAAAGATAGCGTTTTTTCTGCCCTGAGGAGTCCTCGATGAACCGCAAGTCGCCAAGCCTGGTGGCACTGGCCTGCATCCTGGCCTACTCGTTAGCCATTCCGTTTGAAGTTTTGGCCCAGTCGCCCACTGCATCGCAACGCGCGGGTGAAATCTCGCGCATCATTCCGGCCGTGAATATCACGCGCGGCACAAAATCCATCACCGGCTTGGCCAAGACTATTGTGGATTGGCTCGACGTGGTGAACACGCAGCCCAACGCACGCGCGCGAGTTTCCCTCGACGATGGGTCGGTGCTGAACATCGGGTCCGATTCGTCTGTGCACATACTGAAACACGATGCCGGTGCGCAGCAGACCGACCTGGAACTCAGCCTGGGCAAAGTGCGCTCGCAGGCGCAGAAGATCACGCAGCCCAACGGCAAATTTGAAGTGCATACGCCCGCCGGTGTGGCGGGTGTAGTGGGCACGGACTTTTACACCGCATACGAAAACAACATGATGACTGTCGTAGTGTTTGAGGGTTTCGTGCGCGTATGCAATGTTGCCGGCGCCTGCGTGGTGGTGAAAGCTGGACAGATGACCACCATTCGCGCGAACGATGCGGCGACGCCGACGGTGAACCAGGCTTCGCTTTCGATTCTAAGCGACGCGATCGCCGCCACTACGTTAGAAGCGCCCAGCGGAATCCAGCAGGCGCATCACATCAGTAAAGGTACCGCGATCGCGCTCGGGATCGTTGCAGCCGTGCCGATCATTGTGATTCCAATCGTGGCGTCGCGCGGCACAACACCGTCGCCAGTGCCTGCGCCGCCACAGCCGAAGTCACCTTGCGGCAACTTCGCCTGTTAGCGTTTGCAGTGGTACTCAAGAGCACAGGCAGGAGTGCCTGTGCCACGCGTGCTAGTAGAAATGCATTAGCGGCTTAGTTGTAGCAACGCAGCAGCGGCTTCCGCCGTCTAAGCAGGGTGGTACCTATGGCGTCACGGATCGGGCTATCCACGCTTTGTCTGTTCCATACCCCTGGCGTACACTGGACTCTTGCCACTTGCGTCTAATCCGGAGTGAGGCACCCTTGAACGATCAATCCCGCGCCTTGCGGCGCTTCTGTACTTCCTTCGTTTTATCTTCCTTGGCTTTGTTGGGTGGACTGGCTGCTGCCAGCGCGCCGCGGCTGTTAGCAGCGAATGACGGGACGACTGGGAAACCGTCGCCGCTCTTCACGGCAATGAAAGACGAGCTGGACCGCTCGATGAAAACCCTGGGCACGCTCGATCCCCCGGCGTATTACATTGGCTACGCGCTGACCGACACGCAGCGCTCCACAGTTTCCGGTTCCAACGGGGCGTTGCTGCAAAGCGACGAAAGCCACAATCGCTGGCTGGAAATTTCCGTGCGCACCGGCAGTTACGACCTGGATGACACTCACAAAATTGACGGCAAGCAGCTACCTAATGGCGGTCCTGGAACCAATGCGCCCTTGGACAACGATCCCGACGTGCTGCGTCGCGCGATCTGGCTGGAGACCAATAAGCAATATCGGGCGGCCGCCGAAGCGCTGATTAAGGTCAAGACCGGCAAAGAAGTAAACGTACAGACCGTGGAAGCCAACATTCCCGATTTTTCTCACGAGAAGCCACAGGATTACATTGGCCCGTGGGCCTCGTACACGCTGGACCGCAAACCGTGGGAACAACGAGCCCGCGAATACACGGCGTATTTCCGGCAGTCGCCTGCGATTATCAACTCCATCGTGACCTTCACGGCGCTAGCCCAGAACACCATGCAGCTCACTTCCGAGGGTACGCAGCTTCAGTTTGGCCAGATCCGCTACCGGCTGGAACTGTTCATTCAGGGCAAAGCCGCCGATGGCATGGATATCGATCGCTACTACAATTTTGACTGGGTGAATCCTGGCGACGCGCCAGACGACAAGGCAGTGCTGGCGGCCGCGGGCCAGTTGCGCAAAGAGATGGAAGGGCTGGTGGTGTCGCCGCTGAATGAGCCGATCGTGGGCCCCGCATTGCTGACGGGCCGAGCCGCGGCGGTGTTTTTCCACGAAGTATTCGGGCATCGCGCGGAAGGCCACCGGCAGAAGGATGTGAATGAAGGGCAAACTTTCGCGAAAAAGGTGAATGAACAGATTCTGCCGTCGTTCCTGACGATCGTGGATGATCCCACGATGAAGAAGCTCGGGAATCAAGACTTGCTGGGCTTCTATCAGTATGACGACGAAGGGGTGATCGGGCAGCGGGTGACGCTGGTGGATCACGGAGTGCTGAAGAATTTTGAAATGTCGCGATCGCCGTTACAGGATTTCCCGAAATCGAACGGGCACGGGCGGCGGCAGATTGGGGCCACGCCAGTTTCGCGACAGGGCAACCTGATCGTGGAGAGCGACAAGACGATGACCAACGCAGAATTGCGCGCCAAGCTGATCGAATTGATCAAGCAGCAGAACAAGCCCTACGGGCTGCTGATCGACGATATCGCGGGCGGCTTTACGATTACTGGCCGCGGCCAACCGCAGGCATTCCAGGTGGAGCCTTTGGTGGTTTATAAGGTTTTCCCGGATGGACGGCCCGACGAACTGGTACGCGGCGTGGACATTGTTGGCACACCGCTTGCCGCGTTGACCAAAATAGTAGCTACGGGCGATACCCCGGAAGTGTTTAATGGCTATTGCGGCGCAGAATCAGGATACGTTCCTGTATCGGCAGCGGCTCCCGCGATTCTGACGTCGGAATTGGAAGTGCAGAAAAAGCAGACCTCAACCGACCGGCCACCGATATTGCCGCCGCCGGCACACGACCCAGCGAAAGCGGGAGGTATTCAGTAATGCGTGCGCGTTCACTACGTCTCGCTGCAATTTTCTTTGGTCTTTGTGTGGTACCCGGCGTGTTTGCATCAACGCAAGCCCCGGCGGATCAGGATCACACGATGCAAGCGATGAAGGATGAAATGGCGCGGGCGAAGTCGCGCCTGGAATTGGCCATTCCTCCCTCGAATCAGCCAGTGAAACCTTACTATGTGGAATACCGCCTGCTGGATTTGGACATTCGCGAAGTGGTCGGCGAATTTGGTGCGCTGGTGTCCTCGAACCACAGCCGCACGCGGCAGATGATGGTGTCGGCGCGCGTGGGTGATTACAAACTGGACAGCTCGAATTTTATTGCGGATGAGGGGTTCCGGGGATTCATCGGTCCCGCGGGTACTGTGGGGATCGATCGTGACTACGATTCCCTGCGCCAGGATTTGTGGATTGCCACGGACCAGGCGTTCAAGGAAGCGGTGGAGACGTACTCGCGCAAGCAGGCGTATCTGAGCAGCTTGGCGCGTCCTTCGGATATCGACGACTTTTCGCGCGTACAGGTGATTCAGCACGTGGACCCGGTGGCCAGCGCGGATTGGTCTGGGCGCAATTGGGAACAGGAAGCACGCGACACTTCAGCGGCATTGCGGGCATTCCCGAGAGTTTACGAATCGCGAGTGACCTATTATCTGGTGTACCTGACGGAATACCTGCTGACCAGCGAAGGCACGGAAGTGCGTATGAACCATGCGTACGCTGCGATTGAAGCGCCAATGAACACGCTGGCCGAAGACGGGATGCAGGTCAGCCACTTCTACGCCACTTACGCACAGTCACCTGCGGCGCTGCCGTCGGTAGATGACGTGCGCAAGAACCTAAATGTGGCGGGAACCGAACTGATGGCCATGCGCGCAGCTCCGCCAGCAAGCGACTACACCGGGCCGGTGCTTTTTGAGAATCGGGCGGCGGCCGCATTGCTTGCGCAGGTGCTCGGCCCATCGTTGAATGGCGGGCGCCCGCCCGTGGCGTTCCAACCGGTGGTGGACCAGTTGATGAGCAGCCTGGGAGCGCACAGCGATTGGGTGGGCAAGAGCGACGCGCGAGTGCTGCCGGCTAGTGTGACGCTGATTGACGATCCGTCGGCGAAGGACTACAAAGGGACGCCACTGATCGGTTCGTACACCATCGACGAACAAGGCGTGCCCGCGGAAAAAGTTGTGATAGTACAAGACGGCAAGTTGAAAGAACTGCTGATGTCGCGGCGTCCCGGGCCGGACTCGGATAAATCGAATGGGCACGGACGGGCGGCGTTCAACGGCGATCCGGCGCCGACGATGAGCAATCTTTTCTTCAGTTCTTCGGACACCGTTTCCAAAGACGACATGAAGAAAAAATTCGTGGATGCCTGCAAACAGGAAAAACTCGACTACTGCATGATCGTGCGGCAGATGGATAACCCGACGATCAGCATGATGCACCAGGACGATTTCACGGAACTGCTGGCCAGCTTCGGCGGTAATGCGGCGACCGACCGTCTACCGCTGGTGGTGTACCGCTACTATCCGGCCGACGGGCGGGAAGAACTGGTTCGCGGCGCGCGAATCACCGGCTTCAACGTGCGCTCGTTGCGAAACATGCTGGCCATCGGCAACGACGACTACGTGTACAACTTCATGGAGAATCAGACCGTAGGTGTGGCAGGAACCGCGCTGGGAGCGTTCGGCAGCGCGTCCGATGGTCTGCCCGCGTCGGTGGTAGCGCCTTCGTTGTTGTTTGAGGAGGTAGAATTTCGAGGAGCGCGTGGAGAGCCGAAGCGCCTGCCGATTTTGCCGGAGCCGCCGATGTCGGCGGCTGGAGCCGAGGACACCGCGAAGTAATCGCGAAAAGCTAGCCAATCTAAAGCTTGACCACTCCACAACCCTACTGCGTTACATTAATAGCTCATGGTCCTGACTCGCACGCTGCAGACCGCCATACAGGAGAAGAAGCGGGCAGCACTTCTTTCCATCGGTTCGGCGCTGCTGCTGTTGTGCCTGAAAACGTTCTTGGTGTGGCGGACGAGCAGCTTGGGCGTGCTCTCGGAAGCGCTGCACTCAGGATTGGACCTGGTGGCAGCGATGATCACGTTTTTGTCCGTGCGTGTTGCGGACCAGCCGGCCGACGCGCGGCATCCCTACGGCCACGGGAAATTTGAGAATTTCTCGGCGTTTCTGGAAACCGGGCTGCTGGTGCTTACGGCCCTATACATTATCTACGAAGCGTTCTACCGGTTGTTCTTTCATTCCGTGCACATTCAGCCGAGCTGGACAGCAATTTTGATTCTGTTTGCAGCGCTGGCGATCGATATGACTCGCGCCCGCGCGCTGACGCATGTGGCGCGAAAGCATACCAGCGAGGCACTGGAAGCGGACGCGCTTCATTTTTCGACCGATGTGTGGAGCACCCTGGTAGTGATTCTGGGCGTGGCGCTGGTGTGGGCGGGCGAAGCGTGGGGTCCGCCGTGGCTGGCCTATGCCGACTCGTTGGCGGCTCTTGCGGTAGCTGCTGTGATCCTCTGGCTTAGTTCGCAACTGGGGCGGCGGACCTTGGATGCGCTGCTGGATGCCGCGCCTGAAGGTTTACAGAACGAAATCAGCGACGCGATTGGACACATGGAAGGCGTGCTACGAGTGGAACGCGTACGCGTGCGGCGCTCGGGAAATCGGCACTTCGTGGACGCTACGGTGGCAGTGCCGCGGGCAGCGAATCTGGAACGGGTGCACGAACTGACCGATGCGATCGAAAGGCGTGTAGCCGAAATTGTGCCTGCCGACGTGGTGGTGCACACGGAACCGCGCGCGCCCGAGAACGAGGATTTGTTCGCGTCGATCCGCGCGCTGGCGCAGCGGATGGGCTATGCAATCCACGACATTTCCGCATACAAACAGGATGGTCAGGTGTTCGTAGAGTTTCACCTGGAGGTTGACGAGAATCTCTCGCTAGGGGAGGCCCACCGGCAAGCCACGGAACTGGAAGAAGCGGTAGCGGAACTCGGGGACAATGGCCACAAGCTGGACGTCAACATCCACATTGAACCGCTCGGCCGGCATATTTCGACGCCGGAGATTGGCGCGGGAGAGATGCGACAGTTGGAGCTGGCGGTGGAAGCGTTCCTGAACCATATGCCGCGAAATTATGATGAGCTATTGAGCTGTCACGACGTGAGAGTGCGGCAGGTGGAGCATCACATTTTAGCGTCGTGCCACTGCGTGATGAAGAGCGAGTATTCGATCACCCGCATCCACGATGTGCTGGCAGCCCTAGAGGATTTGGTGAAGGAGCGGTTTCCGCAAATTTCGCGCGTCACCATTCATCCGGAGCCTCCGGAAGCGGCATAAATCGCGGTGAAAAGCTGGCCAGTCTAAAGACTGGCCACTACACAAACAGCGCCTAACGGTCTGTGCGGCGGCCGGCGATGACCTGGGCGGCAAGGGCGATGATCGCGGGAAAGCATACCAGGACATAGCGGGGCTCGGGGGTTTCTAGTGTGGTGAGGAACGCGGTACGGACGACGATGTAGAGAAGCAATACTGCGACGGGCAAGCGCGCGGCGCGACAGTGCCACAATTTTGTGATGCCCCAGAGCGCAAGAGCGATGTAGAGAACGCCGAGCAAGAAGAACAGGATCGTCATTTCCTGATCGACGGGGTCTTCTTCGCGCTGATAGGCCAGCGGAAAGACGTGACCGGAGATGGGCAGAAGTTCGATGCGGGGGGTGAACCAGATGCGTTCCGCGCGGCGCAAAGGAATCCAGAGATAGGTGCGCAGGGGATGGCGTGCGGTGCGCTCGCGCGCGAGTTGCGCGAAGATAGCGTCTTCTTCGCGATTCCAGGTGAGGTCGTCGTTGTATTGCTCGAGGACAGCGGCGACGCGATCGCGCTGTTCAGGAGTGTCGAAGGCGGAGGGCGGAATGTCGTCCAAGTTGATGACGTCGTCGTTGAGCTTCCAGGCAACGAGGTAATTGTCGCGAACGCGGTAGAGCCAAGTGCGCTCCCAGGCCATGAAACCTTTAGGGTCCACTTCGCTGGGGAGGGTGGTGTCTTTGGGTGCGAGGGGCTGAAATTCGTGGAGGGTGATGGCGTTGCGAATGGTCCAGGGAATCAGAGGAAGGAGGCACGCAACCCCCATGAGGACACAGAGGGCGAACCAGCGTTTCCATTCGCCCTGGGGAAACATCCAGACAGCTAGTGCGACAAACGTGGTGATGAGCAGAAGCGGTGTTTCTGGACGGAGTAGGGCGCCCAGGCCGACAAAGAAGCCAGCGAGTGCGGCAAGCTTCCAGACGTCCCGCGGAACCACCTCGCGTCCACGCCAGAGTGGAATGGAAGTCCCCGCGATAGCCGTAGCGACGAGGACCAAAAGAAGAAACGCGACGCCGGTGAGGAATGTGGCCCAAACCTCCGTGAGCGGTACGGCCACGTAGTTGGCGATAAAGGGACAGAGCGCGGCGAGCCACAGAGCAAAGAGAAAGACACGTTTGGACTTGCCAGGCTGCCCGCAAAGACGAACAAGAAGGGCGGCCAAGGCGGCAATCACGAGGCAGCCGGCGAGGTCGACGAGGATCTGCGCGAGCATGACGGCCAGGCGGGCGTCTTCGCCATTGCGCCCAGTGATGGCATAAACGATGGCGAGGAAGGCGGGGTAGCCTGGCATGCGCAAGTCGACGGGGGTGGCGACGCCGCCGATGTCCATGGCCAGCTTGCCGAGCTTGACCCAATTGGTGGCGAATTGCTCGTAAAGAACGGTATCCCCACTGGCGGTGGGATATTTCAGCACAAAGACCAGACGCAGAGCTGCGCCTGCCAGAAGCGGCAGCATTGGATGGGAGAAAAGACGTTTCATTCGCTTTATGGCATCTTACAATAGAGAGGTTCAGTTACCTTCGACGGAGTGATCGGTCTCGGCGTACCCACCAACGACGAGGCATCCACGCAGCATGAAAGAACGCAAGCCGATCTTTTACGATTCGGAAAAGGTGCGTTGGCGCCGCACGCGCCGAGTGTTGGAAATCGCCGGGCTGTTGCTCATGCTGCTGCTGGTGTATTTCTTTGTGACCGTGGCGGGCAGCGTGGAATTGCCATCGGCGCTGTTACCGGATACGCGACCAACGTATCACGCCGCGAAGAAAAAGAACGTAAAGCTGGTGAACGCGCGTGAGGGGCGCCACCGGCGTGTTGCGCGAATCGGGCAGATTCCTGAAGGGTACGACCCGCTGCGCGCGGCGTTCTTCGTCAGCTACGACTCGAATAGCCTGGCGACCCTGAAAAAACATTACAAAGATCTGGACCTGCTGATGCCGGAGCAATTGCACGCCGTGACCTCGGACGGAGCAATCACCGTGGTGGATTATGAGCGGTACCAAACGGTTAAGTGCTCCCCGGCTGAGGCGATCGCGCGCCTGAGCCAAGACAAGCTGCACCAGTGGATGCGTTCCACGAATCCGCCCGTGGAGCTGCCCATGATGGGAATGCTGAACAACTACGACGGCGTGGCCTGGAAAATCACGGAGATGGAAGCGATGCTGGCGAATCCGGCAGCGCGGCAGCATCTGGTGTCGGACGTGGTGCAGTATGCGGTGCTAGCCAAGCAGGCCGGGATTGTACTGGATTTTGAGGAAGTACCGCTGAAAAGCCAACCGAATTTCCGGCAATTCGTGGCGGAACTGGCGTACGGGCTGCATGGAGCTGGGTTGAAATTGATGATCGCGTTGCCGGCACGCGACGATGATTACGACTACGCGTTTTTCGGCCGGGAGACGGATGCAATCATCCTGATGAACTACGACCAGCACTGGCTAAGTTCCCCCGCCGGCCCGATTGCCGCGCAGGACTGGTTCATGGAGAATCTGCGGCAAATCCGCGACGTGGTACCCGCCCAGAAGATCGTTGTCGGTATCGCGAATTACGCGTACGACTGGACGGACACAGGAAAGAAAGGCGAAATCCACGGAGAAGAGGCGAGCGTGCAAACGGCACTGTTGCATGCGCATGAATCCGAGGCGGACGTCGAGTTCGATCCGACAGCGTTGAATCCGCATTACTCCTACGAGGACGAACAGAATCACACACACCAAGTGTGGTTTCTGGACGCGGTAACCGCCTACAACGAATTGCGCGCGTCTGAACGGCTGGGAGTGCAAGGCACGGCGCTGTGGCGATTGGGCACCTCAGACACATCGATTTGGCCAATTTGGGATGCGGTGCACGCTGATGACGCGACACGCGACAAATTGAAAGATGTGCCACCCGGGCCAGATTTGATTTTGGAAGGCGCGGGCGACATTTGGCGGATTATCGATACCCCGAAGCCGGGGCGGCGCACGTTCAGCTACGACAACATCAGCGACCTGATCACGAGCGAGAAATATGACGCGATTCCGTTGTCCTACGACATCGATCAAATCGGCGCCGCGAAAAACAAGCTGGTAATTTCCTTTGACGATGGGCCGGACCGGCGCTGGACGCCCCGGATTCTGGACGTGCTGAAAGAGAAGCATGTGCCGGGCGTGTTTTTTGTGGTAGGCGAAGGAGCCAACTCCGCGCCGGATTTGTTGAAGCGCGAATACAACGACGGACACGAAATCGGGAACCACACGTTTACGCACCCGAATTTCGATGAAATCTCGCATACGCAATTGAAGTGGGAATTGAACCTGACGCAGCGGTTGATTGAAAGCACGCTGGGAGTGAAATCGCTGCTATTCCGGCCGCCGTACGGAATCGACCACCAGCCGGAATATGCCGAAGAAATTCAGCAACTGCCGTATCCGCAGGAACTGGGCTACATCATCGTGGGGCAACGAGTGGATCCGGACGATTGGCGCGTGGACCCGCCGCGGGCGCAGCGTCCGGCGAAAGAAATTGTGGAAGATGTGCTGCGGCAAGCGAACAAAGGGAACATCATCTTGCTGCATGACGGCGGAGGCGACCGCGAGCAGACGGTAGAGGCGCTGCCGCAAATCATCGATCAATTGCGGGCGCAGGGATACGAGTTCACGTCGGTGTCGGACCTGCTGGGGCAGACTCGTGACGCGGTGATGGTGCCGCTGTCGTTTCAGGAACGAATGGAAGCGCGGGCGGATGGAGTGATTTTCGGGATCTTCCAGTGGTCGCGATTTACGATAGCGACGGTGTTCATCCTGGGGATTGTGCTGGTCAGCGGACGCGCGTTGATCATCGGGATTCTCGCGATTATCGAGAAACTGCGGCCGGACCACGGGAAACTGGCGGAGCCGCCGCCCGCGGTGACCGTGCTGGTTCCGGCGTACAACGAAGAATCGGTGATTGTGCAGACGGTGCAATCGGTGCTTCTGTCTGACCTCGACGACATACACGTGATCGTAGTAGATGACGGATCGGCGGACCGCACGCTGGAGTTGCTGCGCGAGAAGTTTGGGAAAAACGATGCGGTACAGATTATTCACCAGGAGAACCGAGGGAAGGCGGCGGCGCTGAATAATGCCCTGTCGAATGCGAAGACCGACATTGTCGTGACGATCGACGCGGACACAGAAATTGAGCCGGATGCGATTCGGAAATTGTTGCGGCACTTCTGCGATCCGCGCGTGGCCGCAGTGGCGGGTAACGTGAAGGTGGGCAATCGCTCGCGGTGGCTGACGCGCTGGCAGGCGCTGGAATATGTGACCAGCCAGAACATGGAGAAGCGCGCGTTCGACCTGCTGAATTGCATCACGGTAGTGCCGGGGGCGCTGGGGGCGTGGCGGAAGAAAGCGATTGAGGAGGCGGGTGGAATCACCGCGGATACCGTAGCGGAAGATGCCGACTTGACCATCGCGATCCGGCGGCGCGGTTGGCGTATTGCGTACGACGAAGACGCGATAGCGTGGACGGAAGCGCCGGAAACGGCAAGCATGTTGATCCGGCAGCGGTTCCGGTGGACGTTTGGGACGCTGCAATCGTTCTGGAAGCACAACGACACGTTGTTTCGGCCGAAATACGGGACGCTGGGATTCGTGGCGCTGCCGAATATATTTGTGTTTCAGATTGTGCTGCCGCTGGTATCGCCGATCATCGACTTGCTGTTTTTTGGAAGCATTGTGTTGTGGGGACTAGCGCAACTGCACATCACACAGATTCCGCAGCTATGGACAACGGCGGACGTGCAGCGATCGGTGGTTTTCTTCCTGGGCTTTTTGATCATTGACGTTTTGACGTGCGTGATCGCGTTCGCGTTGGAACGGCATGAAGATTGGACGCTACTGATTCCAGTGCTGCTGCAGCGATTCTATTACCGGCAGCTAATGTACATCGTGCTGTTCCGGTCGGTGAAGGAAGCAGTGAGTGGCCGGCCAGTGGGGTGGAGAGGGGTGGAGCACGAACCGCCGCGGCCGACGCCGGAGCCTGCTACAACGCCGTAGCGTGGCCACAGGTCCCTTGCTGCGCCTGCTTGGCGCAGGCAGGCTCGGGATGACAAAAGTTAACTTGGACGAATTCATGGACACAGCTTAGCGTTTCAATGAGAAGGTTCGATGGCGGGGGTGGTGGGGTCCTCGGCTGGGGGAAAAAAGAAGTCGCGAGGATTGAACCAGAAGCGGCGCCAGAGGGCGCGCAAGATTTCGTGATTTTCGCTGAGGGAAATATCCTGGGCGCGCATAGCGAGGCGCAGGGCCAGATAGAAGCTGACGCCGAGGTTCATGACGAAGGTTACGGCAATGCCGAGCGAAGCCCAGATCAATACTCCGCGACCCAACACATCCACGCCACGAGAAGTGACTCCCAAAGCTAAAGTACCAGTTGATAGGGTGACGTGACGAACATCCAGGGGCAGGCCGAAAAAGTGGCCGACCGACGGCGTCATGCCCAGCATAAAGCCAAGAACAATGGAGCCACCCCAGGGCGCGATGTTACGCGCAAAAGATTCGGAAAATCGCTGCAGGGTGTCGGGCTTGAAAGATGTACCGAGGCGATGTTCGGCAATGGCCTTGGGAAGCTGATGGTACACGGCCCAATTTTCAATCCAGCCGCCGGCGAGGCTGGAAAGCCAGAGAATGACGCCGGTGAGAGCGGCGTAAAAGATGGTGCCGCTACCAATGGGATTCATGGATTTCACGGCGTACTCGGCCGACTCGACATTGAGGAAGGGAGAGCCGAAAGTCAGTTTCCAAATCAGGCTGAAAACCACGGCGCCCGCGCCGACTGCGAGAATATTGCCGAAGGCTGCGGCAAGTTGGGAACGCACGATGCGCTGGACGTAGGAGACCAGTTGGTCAATTTTGGAATCGTCCTGGCAGCGCTGCAGGATGTGGGCGAGAGCGGCACCGGTCATGGAAGGCTGCTTGGTAGCCAGAGCGAGATGGAAGATGTGCATCAGGACGAAGCTGACGGCGTAATTCAGACCGGCGAGGAAGCCCTCCACAAAAGGAGGCAAGCCGCGATGAGTGACCATCATTTTGATGGCGGCAGTGCCCACGGTGAGCAAGCCTCCGCCGAAGGCCGCGTACCACATCTGGCGATACTCTTCGCGATTGTTGGTGACGTAATGCTCGCCGGTTTTGCCCGCCCATTCGACAATTTTCTTGGCGAGCAAACGGAAACTATTTTGCGCCAGCCCAAGGATACTGCGGTCGTGCAGGCGGCCACGGATGACGTCGCTGAGCAAGCGCAGCGAAGTGATGAGCTTGGGAGCGCCGGACTGGGCGACGAGCACGCCGCAGATGAGTTCCATGCGCTTGAGGGTCTGCTCGATGACGTCCATGGCGTAGACGACGTCGAGGTTGACGCCGCGGGTATCGAGATGATTGACGATGGCCTGAAGTTCGACGCGGCAATCGGCGACGGCGGCTTTCCAATCCTGTGCGGTTGGCGTGACGCTTTCTTTCTCCGCGACAGCTTCGAGAAGCGCGTCCGAAGTGCGCATCAAGCGATGAAAAGCGGATTGCTGCACGGGACCGCCCTGTCCGCGGATGCGCAACTTTTCGGACAAGCCGAGACCTTGGGCGCGAGCGGCGAGAAGGTAGAAGGCGTCGCGCAGCGCGGCGTTAGGTTTTTCCCAAGCTTCGGGGATGTTGACGGGTGCAACATAGGGAGCCAACTCTTCTAGCTGTTCGTGAGACTGGCTGAAGAAACGGTCGACTTCGCGTTGCGTGGGAAAGAGGCGAAGAAAGAGCTTGGCGAGATCGGTTTCTTCGCGAGGCGCTGGAAGCACGGCGCTGAAGAAGCGGTCGGAAGCTTCGGACAAAAGGCCGCGATCGGTGGGCAGGCCGGATTGAGCGAAGAGAGAAGTGCCATCGGTTTCATCGAGGATGGCCGCAACACCAGCCTGATAGCGGTCGCGGAGTTCGGGGGAAGCTTCGAGGATGGAAAGCCAGACGCGTTCGCGGCGCCACTCTGGGCCAATTTTCGCGGGGGAATCGGCGGCTGCATGAAACTCGGGAAGGCGCTCGTCCTTGCGGCGTAGCCAATCATAGAAGATAGCGAGGGCGTCGAGACGGGCGTGAAGTGTGCCGGCTCGGGTGAAGTCTTCGAGCAGACTGGCCAGAGTTTGCAGCGAACGGTTCGCATGGACCTGGGCCGGGAAAAGTGAAAGAACCAAATCGCGAGTAGAATCCACCTAGGGCCTCGTGAAGGCAGAGAAAGATACCGGGAACTTGCGGTTGCTGCAAGCGTCGTAATGGTAGCAGTTTGGGAGAGGTTGCGGCAGTGCTTCCGGGACGTCGAGCGGACTCCAGACACAAGAATCGAAGAGAGATTCCTCACTTCGTTCGGAATGACGGATTTTTGTTGAAGGCAGAGACGAGGCGCAAAGGATGAGATCCATTGTCGCGAACGGAGCTCCTCCGATAACAGGTACCAGTGAGAAGCAAGTCGCTCGGACGGTGCGGACATGGGACGTAGCGTGCTTCGCACGCTACGCAGAGAGGCTTTAAATGCCCTTGTACCCGGATTTTCGGAGATTTCCATCTATAAGATTGGATGGTGTACGATATTGGCCCACCCGAAGGGAGGCACCGATGGCCGTCACTTTTGAACTGAATGGACAGTCGAAGATCGTTGATGTGGATCCGCAGATGCCGTTGCTGTGGGTGCTTCGCGACACCTTAAACATGACCGGAACGAAGTTCGGCTGCGGCATGGCGCTGTGCGGAGCGTGCACGGTGCATATCAATGGCGAAGCCGCGCGTTCGTGCATCACGCCGGTTTCCAGTGTGGCGGGGAAGAAAATAACGACGATTGAAGGGCTGTCGACGAACGCGTCGCATCCCGTGCAGGTCGCGTGGATTGAAGAGGACGTGCCGCAATGCGGCTATTGCCAATCCGGCCAAATCATGAGCGCGGTAGCACTGCTGGCGAAGAAGCCGAACCCTACGGATGCGGACATCGATGATTTTATGAGCGGTAACATCTGCCGTTGCGGAACCTACCAGCGCATCCGCAAAGCGATTCATCGCGCGGCTACCCTGCAAGCGGCGAAGTAGTTCCCCAGTTCCCTTCCGAATGCGTGGCCGGGCGGGGCCGCGCGAGACAGTTAGAGGAGGAGTGCCATGGCACAGACGCTCGTTCTCGACCGGCGTGAATTCCTAAAGAACAGCGCAGCGACGGGTGTAGGTCTGCTGATTGGCTTCCGTCTGGACGCGCGGACGGCGGACGATCCGGCCGGGTCGCAGGAGAAGCCTATGCCGAACCCGTTCAACGCGTGGGTGCGCATCACGCGCGATAACCACATCACGTTGATCCTGGCGAAATCGGAGATGGGGCAAGGAGTGAGCACCTCTTTGCCGATGATCCTGGCGGAAGAATTGTGCGTGGACTGGCAGCAGGTGAGCATCGAGCAAGCGCCCACGAGCCCGAAGATTTATGACTTGGGGACCGGCGGAAGCGGAAGCGTGGCGAGTTCCTGGCTGCCGTTGCGGCGAGCAGGAGCGGCAGCACGCGAAATGTTGATCACGGCCGCGGCGCAGCAATGGAACGTAAACCGGGATACGTGCGTGGCGCAGGATGGCGGAATTCTGCATGGCGCGAGAAAGAATTTCCTGTCGTACGGGCAATTGGTGGAGAAGGCCAGCAAACTGCCGGTGCCGGATCTGACGAAAGTACCGCTGAAGAATTCGCAGAACTTCTCGATCATTGGAAGCGAGCTGCAAAGAGTTGATGCGCGAAGCAAGTCGAGCGGCGTGGCAAAGTTTGGAATCGACTCGCGGGTGCCGGGAATGCAGTACGCGGTGATTGCGCGGTGTCCGGTGTTTGACGGGAAAGTGAAGACGTTTGACGCGACCAAGGCGAAGAGCGTCAGTGGCGTGCACGATGTTTTTGTAATCGACGCTGTGGCGAAGGGGGCATTTTCCGCAGGCGGCGTGGCAGTGGTGGCGGACAGTTCGTGGGCGGCGATACAAGGCCGGAATGCGCTGAAGATCGAATGGGACGAAGGACCGCACGCGGGAGAATCGACCGAGACGCTGCACCAGCAGTTTTTGGACAATGCGGCGAAGCCCGCGCAGGTATTGCGCAACGACGGCGACGCGAACGCGGCCCTGGCGAGGTCCGGGAAAAAAATCGAGGCGACGTATGAATTTCCATTTGCAGCACACGCCACGATGGAGCCGCTGAACTGCACAGTGCACATCCGGAAAGACGGGGCGGAAGCGTGGGTACCGACGCAGGCGCCACAGTGGGCGCAAGATGTGATCGCGGGAGTATCCGGACTGCCGCATGATTCGGTGGTGGTACACACGACATTGATGGGCGGGGGATTTGGGCGGCGCTACCAGGCGGATTTCGTGATGGAAGCGGCGCAAGTGGCGAAAGCAACCGGCAAGCCGGTGATGGTGCTGTGGACGCGGGAAGACGACATGCAGCACGATTTCTACCGGCCGTCGTCGTACCACAAATTTTCCGGAGCAGTGGAAAGCGACGGAAAGCTGGCAGCGTGGAAACATTTCCAGACGTCGACGTCGATCGGATCGGTGTGGGGTGATAAGGGTGAGGCCGACACGGGCGAAGGCGAGTTTGGAACCGCGGCGTTCATTCCATACCGGACACCGAATTATCGCGTGGAATATACGCTGGCGAAATCAGGGGTGCCGCGGGCGTGGTGGAGATCGGTGGAACATTCGTCGAGCGGATTTGTGGTGGAAAGCTTCGTAGATGAACTGGCGGTGGCAGCGAGTGTGGATCCGTTGCAATATCGTTTGCAGCAGATGGGCGAGGACCGCGTGATTCCCGACTTTGGAAATCCGAAAGAGAGTAAGCCGCTGGTGACCGCGCGGCTGAAAGGCGTGTTGAAACTGGCGGCGGAGAAGGGTGCGTGGGGCTCGCCGGTGGAAAAAGGCATGGGACGCGGGATTGCGGCCTACTTTTCGTTTGAGACATACACGGCATGCGTGGCGGAAGTGAGCGTGGTGGAAAAAGCCGTAAAGGTACACAGGTTGGTGTATGCGGTGGATTGTGGACGCGCGATCAATCCAGACGGGGTGCGAGCGCAAGTGGAAAGCGCGGCGATTTATGGCTTGTCGGCGCTGCTGTTTGATGCGATCACGATTCGCGGAGGGCGTGTGGAACAAGCGAATTTTAACGATTACGAGATGCCGCGCATTGCGGATACGCCGAAGATTGAGGTTTTTGTAGTGGATAGCAGCGAAGAACCTACGGGAATTGGCGAGCCGGGATTGCCGGTGGTGGGGCCGGCGATTTGCAACGCGTTGTATGCGCTGACGGGGAAACGAATCCGGCGGTTGCCGATTCGTGGTGAGGATTTGGCGTAGGAAGACAGTGGCGAGTGATTGGTCGCTAGTGGCTAGCGACACAAGCGCGTTCGGCGGAGTTGATTGAGGCAAGACTCTGCGGTTGAGATCCTTCGGGGCGCCTGCTTGTCCCAGGCAGGCTCAGGATGACGCGAATTCCTTTCTAGGACAATATGGCTTGCCCGCCCCTACGGGAAGCAGCGTTCAATTGGTTGGCGGCCCTTACTAAACTTGCGTGCGACACCGGCTGAAGCCTGTGCTACAAACAGCTGGGGATCGGTTAGGCCGATCCAGAGTTCTACACAAGCTAAGACCGCGGCGTAAAGCCGCAGCTACGGGTTCGTGACACAATAACGGCGTGAACCTTTTGTT
>Ga0335073_10005559_pt1 | contig 17680 bp, 17 predicted proteins | sample Lox_Sample_22_FD_207093 | JGI IMG/M metagenome (GOLD analysis project Ga0335073, IMG submission 207093) | Soil microbial communities from Loxahatchee National Wildlife Refuge, Florida, United States - Lox_Sample_2.2 | ecosystem: Environmental > Terrestrial > Soil > Wetlands | place: USA...
TGCGATACGAGCCTGGATTCGCCGCAATCGGCGCAGACGGACTCAATGAGGAGCCGTGGTCCCTGCGGCGCGAGGGTCCGCCGGAATGACGGAGCCGGTTTCAAAGCAGTTTCTCCGCAAAGCGAGAGTCCCTGGTGTATTGACGGAGATGCCCGGAGGGAAAGTACGTGGGCGAGTATGTGCCTTTCCAGGGAAGCGCGCAAGCGAAAACGGCTGTGCTGTGTGCCTGGTGAAAGCCGATATCCCCGGGAGCGGAGGTTGACCCAGGAGACAACCCACCCTATAGTGAAGTGAAGCGATGGCTCTGAAGATGAATCCGGCCTGCATCTGGGGATGTTGTTGTTGTGTGCCCCGGACTTGCGGGTAGGCTGCGCTCAGACTCCGATTGCTCACCCCACAAGCCCGCAGATCAGCCTTTTCGCTGACGCGGGTTTTTTCATTTCCAGAGATAACGAGAAAAGCAAATGACAGCAGTGCTAACAATTCCGGGCGGACGTGTCGAGGGCAAAGCCACCCTGCCAAACTCGGGCGAGGGCGGGACACCGACATCAGAACGACTGAGCCATCTGCAGCTGCTGGAGGCGGAGAGCATTCACGTCATCCGCGAAGTGGCGGCAGAGTTCCAGAAGCCGGTGATGTTGTATTCGATCGGCAAGGACTCGTCGGTGATGCTGCGGCTGGCGCAGAAGGCGTTCTATCCGGCGCCGATTCCGTTTCCGCTGATGCACATCGACACGGGGTACAAGTTCCGGGAGATGCTGGAATTCCGCGACCGGTACACGGCGGAGCTGGGGCTGAAGCTGATCGTATGGCGGAATGAGGAGGCGCTCGGGAACGGCGCGAACCCGATTGCGCTGGGGACGCAGAAGTGCTGCGGGTTCCTCAAGACCCAGGCCCTGCTGGACGGGCTGAAGGCGCACGGATTCGACGCGGCGTTCGGCGGAGCGCGGAGGGACGAGGAGAAATCGCGGGCCAAGGAGCGGATTTATTCGTTTCGGGATACGGCGGGGCAGTGGGATCCGAAGAACCAGCGGCCGGAGCTGTGGAATTTGTTCAACGGGAGGATCGGGCCGGGGGAGAGCATCCGGGTGTTTCCGCTGTCGAACTGGACGGAGCTGGACATCTGGCACTACATCCATCTGGAGAAGATTCCGATTGTGCCGCTGTACTTCGCGAAGGAGCGGCGGATGCTGGTGCGGGGCGACAGCCTGATTCCGGTGGAGCAGCCATTCGTGAAGGGCTTGCCGGGCGAAGAGCAGTGGGTGAAGTGCAGGCTGCGGTCGCTGGGGTGCAGTCCGTGCACGGGGGCGATCCGGTCAGAGGCGGACACGCTGCCGAAGATCATTGCGGAACTGATGGAGATGCGGAATTCGGAAAGGGCCAACCGGGTGATCGACCACGACACGGACGGATCGATGGAGCTGAAGAAGCGCGAGGGGTATTTCTGATGGCAACGGCGGTGACAGAGATTCTGCATGCGTCCGGTGTGCCGATGGAGGCCCCGCTGACGGTGGAGGAAGTGCTGGAGGCGGAGCGCGGCAAAGGACTACTGCGCTTCAGCACGGCGGGCAGCGTAGACGACGGCAAGTCGACGCTGATTGGACGGATGCTGTACGACGCGCGCAGTGTGTACGACGATCAGATCCGATCGGTGACGAGGGACCAGGCGATCGACTTTGCGCAACTCACGGACGGGTTGCGTGCGGAGCGCGAGCAGGGCATCACGATCGACGTGGCGTATCGATATTTTTCGACAGCGAAGCGGAAGTTCATCATCGCGGACACGCCGGGGCACGAGCAGTACACGCGGAACATGGCGACGGGCGCTTCGACGGCGGACGTGGCCATTGTTTTGGTGGACGCGCGGAAGGGAATCCTGGACCAGACGCGGCGGCACGCGTGCATTGCGGCGCTGCTGGGGATTCCGGTGGTGATTGCCGCGGTGAACAAGATGGATCTGGTGGATTTCTCCGAGGAGGTGTTCAGGCGGCACGAGCGGGACCTGCAGGCGCTGGCCGCGCGGCTGGAGATTCCGGAGCTGATTGCGGTTCCGGTGAGCGCGCTGGACGGGGACAACGTGGTGCACCGGAGCGGGCGGACGCCGTGGTATGGCGGCGCGAGCCTGCTGGAGCTGCTGGAAACGGTGCCGCTGGCGATTGAGCGGGCGCGGACGGGATTCCGGCTGCCGGTGCAGCGCGTGGTTCGCCCCAACCAGGATTTTCGCGGGTTTGCGGGGCAGATCGCAGCGGGGACGGTGCGGCCCGGAGATGCCGTGGTGGCGCTGCCCTCGGGGATCCGGACACGGGTGAAATCGATCACGACGTGGGAGGGTGATCTTGCGACGGCGGGGGTGCCGCAGTCGGTGACGCTGACGCTGGAGGACGAGGCGGACATCAGCCGTGGAGACATGATCGCCGCTGTGGAGTCGAAGCCGCAGCGAGCAAGCCGGCTGGAAGCGACGGTGGTCTGGATGCATGCCAGGCCGCTCCGGGCGGGGGCGACGTATCTGCTGAAACACACGACGCAGACGGTACGGGCGCGAGTGGCCGAGATCCGGTCGCGGATGGATGTGGAGCATCTGGAGAAGAGGCCGGCCGAAGCGCTGGAACTGAACGCGATTGGCGATGTGGTGCTGGAAACGAGCCGGCCGCTGCTGGTGGATCGGTATCGCGAGAACCGGATCACGGGAAGCCTGATCCTGATTGACCCGGCGGACAATGCCACGGCGGGCGCGGGGATGGTACTCGCCGCACGGGCAGACGCGGTGCTGGGCGCAACCCCAGGCGCAGTGGTCGAATTGGGGCAGCGAGGCGAGTTAGCGCGCGATCTGGAACAGCGGCTGCTGGATGCGGGCGTGGTGGTGGTGCGGACGCGCGTGACGGATCGGGAGAGGCTGGCTGCGCTGGGTCACGCGGGCGCGGTGGTGATCGCGGAGGGCGGCGATGCGGGCAAGGTAACGATTGCGGTGTTCGCGCACGGGGCCGAAGAGCCACGCGAGGACTTCACGATGGAAGGTGTGAGTTCGATTGTGGGAGAGTTGCGACGCGCGGGTGTGATCCAGGACGAGCGGGAGGAAGGATGAGCGCGGCGGGAGTGGATGTGCGTGCGGAGATGGAAGCGCGGGCGGAGGCGGCGCGGGGGTTCCTGCGGGAGAAGCTCGAAGGCGCGGCCGACGTGTGCGTGACGTGCAGCTTTCAGGCGGAAGATATGGTGGTGCTGCAGCTGGTGCGGGAGTTCGTTCCGGACGTGCCGGTGATTTTTCTGGAGACCGGGTACCACTTTGCGGAGACGATTGCGTACCGGGACCGGATGACGGCGGAGTGGGGACTGAAGCTCATCAACGTTGAGAGCGAGCAGAGCGTGGCGGAGCAGGAGGCGGAGTTTGGAATCCTGAACCAGACGGCTCCGGACCGGTGCTGCGCGATGCGCAAGGTGGGACCGCTGTTCCGCGCGCTGGAGGGGTACAGGGTGTGGGTGACGGGGCTGCGGCGGCAGCAGTCGAAGTCGCGCGCGAACCTGCAGGTGGAGGAGAGCTTCGCGCTGCCGAGCGGGCACGTGCTGGACAAGCTGAATCCGCTGGCTGAATGGACGACGCGGGATGTGTGGCAGTACGCCGAGGCGCACGGGATTCCGCTGCTGCCGCTCTACGAGCGGGGATACGTGAGCATTGGGTGCGAGCCGTGCACGAGCCTGCCGACGGATCCGAACGATCCGCGGTCAGGGCGCTGGGGTGGGCAGAAGCTGGAGTGCGGGATCCACTTGCAGGGGCAGTGATCAGGGGACAGGGATCAGGGAACAGGAAGGGCCGCGGGTGCGGCCCTTTTCGTTTGCGCGGAGATTGGGTGAAGAAGGAAAGATGCGGATCAGGCGCGGCGGAAGCGGCGCAGGCCGGTGGCGGCTCCGGCGGCGGCGATGACTTTGAGGATGTCTCCCGGGATGAAGGGCGCGACGGTGAGCGCGAAGACGGTGACGGCGTTCTGGTGGGTGAGGATGGAGAACCACGCGGCTCCGGAGAGCAGGATGAGGAGGCTGGCGGCGGCGGCGGCGATGAGGGAGGGGGTGAATCCGCCGGTTCCGATGCGGCGGCGGAGCCAGCCGGCGAGCGCGGCAGCGGCGGGGTAGGAGAGCAGATATCCGCCGGTGGGGCCGAAGATGTGGAGGAATCCGATGGCGCCGACGGGGGCGAGGACGGGCAGGCCGGCCATGCCTTCGAGGAGATAGAGGACGAGCGATGCGGCGGCCGTGGCGGGGCCCAGGATGAGGCCGAGCAGGAGGACGGCGAAGGTCTGGAGGGTGACGGGGACAGGCGTGAACCAGAGCGGCACGGCGATATGCGCGCAAATGGCGACGAGGAGCGAGCCGAGGACGGCGGCGCTGAGGCGGCCAGCGAGAGAACGGCCAACGGAGAATCGGTCGGCGGTGAGACGGCCAGCAGCAGCGGGGGTGGTCGGGGCAGCGGAGGCAGGGTTCATGAGCGGGCTCCTGTTGCTCGGGGTTCAGGCGGATTCGTCGTGGTGCTCGACCTGCGAAGGGTTGGCGTGGCGGTGCTGCATCACGTGCCGGGCAACCGCGACAGCAGCGCCTATGAGGACCAGGGTGCAGACTACGTAGATGCCGTACAGAACAAGCACTCGATACAGGTTACAGGGTGCAGGGTGCAGGGTAAAGCGCACAGGGCAGGGGACAGAGAACAGGGAGCAGAGAGCAGAGAGCAGGAAGGAGTTCCAGGATTGTGGGAGTTGGAATTTCCCGGTAAACTAAAGATTCTGCGCCGAGGCGGTACTGTGCGCACAGATCCCGCGGATTTTGGCCATGTGGCCGGATCGCGACACATTCGGAGCCCATCCATGGCACAGGTTTGCGACATTTGCGGCAAGGGTCCGCAATTTGGAAACAACATCTCGCACGCGCACAACGTGACGAAGCGGCGCTGGAACGTCAACCTGCACCCGGTGCGGGCGAAGGTGAACGGCGGCAACAAGCGTTTGCGCGTCTGCTCGAGCTGTCTGAAGGCCGGAAAAGTCACGAAAGCCAGCTAAGTAACGGCCAGCGAAAGTCCGGCTGGCTGAGGTCCGGTTAGCTGAGAAGCGGCTAGCCAACCGTCCCCAGTTGCCAGCGATCGGTCGCCAGTGAGAGTCACGGCTGGGGTTGGATGCGGCCCCAGGGCGGGGTGCGCGTGATGGCGAGGCGAATGGCGGCTTCGGGCGCGGCGTTGTCGAAGCGGACCTGATCCTCTCCGGTCCGGATAATCCCTAATTTCTTCCAGATGGCGTCGAGGTCGACGGGGGCTGGCTTGTCCTTCATGCGGGCGTAGAGCTGCATGAGGACGTGCGTGCCGGTAGCGCGGTCGCCGGCTTCCAAGGCCTTCTCGAGGGGCCAATCCTGAGCAATATTGCCGCCGGCTGCGAGGATGGCGCGGAGCGCGTCCTGAAGGCCGAAGCGGTTGTGGGTCTGCTCGCGGAGGGTGACGTCGGCGAGGAGGCAGAACTGCGCGCCACCCCAGTAGGTCCGACCCCAGGTGGGGGTGCGGTCGAGGCCGCGGTCATCCGGCCCGGGATCGCCCTGAGGCATGTCGCGCACCATGTCGGACCAGATTTTGTCGGGAGTGAGCTGAGCGTTCTGGACCCGCGCGATGGGCTCGACATAGACGGCGATGCCCTCCTCGATCCAGTGATGCTCGTCGGGCTGGGACGGGAAGGCGGCGTGCACGAGTTCGTGGGTCATCATCCAGTCGCGGACGAGGTCGGCGGCGGTGGTGTGCTGTCCGACGCGCATGCGAGAGAAGGCTGGGAATCCGCCGACGGAGCCCCAGGTGGTGCCTGCGAGGACTCCCGCGGCGCCGGGAATGGGCTGGATGAGGATGCGATCGCGCGGGACGGGGAGACGGCCGTAGTAAGTCGCGACGGAGCTGGCTGCGGTTTCGACCCAGTGGACAAAGTCGGATGGCGGCAGATCGAGGGCGCCTGGGGCGAAGTCGACCTGGATGGTTGCGCCTCCGATGCGAAAGGATTGCGAAGACGCGACGGGGGAATCCCAGGGAGGGCCGTGGTGGCCGGGACGCCAGCCGGACTGAGCGTGGGCGGTAAGAGTGAGAGCGATGAAAGAAACGAGCAGGGAACGGCGATGCCGGGAGTGGGCCGGCTGCCGCGGGATCACTTTGCCTTCTCGAAGTTGAGGGCGGCGGAGTTGATGCAGTAGCGGAGGCCGGTGGGACGGGGTCCGTCGGGGAAGACGTGGCCGAGGTGGGCGCCGCAGCGGGCGCAGGTGACCTCAATGCGGCGCATGCCGTGGGTGTTATCTTCGTGGGTCTCGACGGCGGCGGAGTCGATGGGGATAAAGAAGCTGGGCCAGCCGCTGCCGGAGTCAAATTTGGAGTCGGAGGCGAAGAGATCGGCTCCGCAGGCGACGCAGTGGTACATGCCGTCGTCGTGGTTGTAGGTGAGCTTGCCGGTGAAGGCGGGCTCGGTGCCTTTTTGGCGGGTGACGTAGTACTGCTCGGGGGTGAGCTGGGCGCGCCACTCGGCGTCGGACTTTTCGATTTTGGCGGGTTTGGCGTCAGACATTGCGGTGCTCCAGAAGCAGGTCCCTCGACTACGGCCAGCGCGCGGCCTTCGCTCGGGATGACAAGTTTTAAATTGCGGCGATGACTTCGATTTCGACGAGGGCGTCCTTGGGAAGACGGGCGACCTCGACGGTGGAGCGGGCGGGGGGAACGACGCCTTCGGGGGCGAGATACTTTGCGTAGACGGCGTTCATGGCGGCGAAATCGTTCATGTCCTTCAGAAAGACGATGGTCTTGACGGCCTTCGAAAAATCAGTGCCGGCGGCGGCGAGGACAGCTTCGAGATTTTCGAGGGCGCGGGTGGTTTGCTCGGCGATGCCGCCGGAAACGAGGGTGCCGGAAGCGGGATCGAGGGCAACCTGGCCGGAGGTGTAGACGAAATTGCCGATGCGGACGGCCTGGGAATAGGGTCCGATGGCGCCGGGAGCAGCGGAGGTAGAGACGCGGGACTTTTCGGTCATAAAAACAGGGTACAGGGTACAGGGTGCAGGTTACAGAGGGCCAGCGGGAAAAGGGGTGCGCGGCGCGGGGACGGGAGGATAGAATAAGTACGTCCCATGAAAAACGCAGTTTCCAGAGTGATGCGCCCGGCGATGGGCCTGGTGTGTGCGATGTGTTGTGCGGCGGCGCTGGCCCAGACAAACCAGACGGCGGCCGCGAGCAGCGGTGCGGCGCCAGGCAGTCCGGCGGCAAGCCAACCGGACAATACCGGCAAGTCCGACACGATTCACGTGAGCGTGAACGAGGTGTACCTGGTGTTTTCGGTGACGGACAAGCACGGGGCGTTCATCAGCGATCTGAAGCAGAGCGATTTTGCGCTGCTGGACGACCACAAGGCGCCGGCGCAGGTGTACAGCTTCACGCAGCAGACAAATCTGCCGCTGCGGGTGGGGATCCTGATCGACACGAGCACGTCGATCCGGCAGCGGTTCCAGTACGAGCAGGAGGCGGCGAAGGCGTTTCTGCTGCAGGTGCTGCGGCCGGCGTCGGACAAGGCGTTCATTGAGGGGTTCGACGTGACGCCGGACTATCGACAGGACTGGACGAACAATCTGGACGCGCTGGAGGCGGGGATCGACTCGCTGCAACCGGGCGGGGGCACGGCGCTGTACGACGCAGTGTACAGCGGATGCCGGGACAAGCTGCTGACGGCGCGCGGGCAGGAGCCGGTGCGGAAGGTGATCGTGCTGGTGAGCGACGGCGACGACAACCAGAGCCACGCGTATCTGGATGACGCGATCAAGGAATGCCAGCGGGCGGACACGAATATCTACGCGATCAGCACGAACGTGAGCCCGAGCCGGGACAAGGGCGACGACATTCTGAAAAAGATGGCGATTGCGACCGGTGGCAAGGCGTTCTTTCCGGACAGCGTGGAAGATATGCCGGTGAGTTTTACGGCGATCCAGAACGAGCTGCGCAGCCAGTATGCGCTGGTGTACAAGCCGGCGGATTTCAAGGCGGACGGAGCGTTCCGGCCCATCTATCTGTTCTGTCTGGATCGAAAATATACGGTGCGGGTGCGCGAGGGATATTTCGCGCCGACGAGCTGAGGACAGGGAGGAGAGCTCAGAGCTCAGAGCTCAGAGCACAGGAACCGCCCGGCGAGCGCCGGGCTTTTCTTTTGGGTGCGAGTCGGGCCGGGGCGGAACTTAATTTGAACGCGTGGCGGGAGCGGTCATGTTCGGCGTGAGAGCAGTGGTCATGGCAGGGTGGGTTCAGGATCGGGGATAATTTCGCCACTGGCGTTTCTGCGCGTGCGGAACGTGAGTGGAGAGGTGTGCCTGCGATGGGATTCAGGATTCGAGTGTGGGCGGGTGGTATCGCGCTGGCGGCGATGGCGGGCGCGGTGTGCGCGGGCCAGTCCGCCGCGAACCCAGGGCGGACGCCGATCGTGATCGAGCTGTTTACATCGGAGGGGTGTTCGAGTTGTCCGCCGGTGGATAACTGGGCGGCGTGGATCGACAGGGCGCAGCCGGTGGCGGGCGCGGAAGTGATCGTCCTGAGCGAACACGTGGATTACTGGAATTCGGATGGGTGGAAGGATCCGTTTTCGTCGGCGCAATATTCGGAGCGGCAAAAGGAGTATGTACAAGCGCTCGGACTGAGCGGAGTGTATACGCCGCAGCTGGTCGTCGACGGGAACGACGAGATGACCCTGCAGAAGCCCGCGGATGTGAAGCGCACGCTGGACCGGGACGCGCACCTGGAGATGCTTCCGGTGAAGGTTGAGTCGGTGACCGTGACGCCGGGTCAGCCGGGAGCGGTGGCGGGACAGGTTGAGGTGGACGCGACGGGCGAAAAGCACGGCGGGGACGTGTATGTGGCGGTGACGATGCGGCGGACGCTGACCGATGTGCTGGCCGGAGAAAATGACGGCAAGAAGCTGATCAACGTGGATGTGGTGCGTGGTCTGGTGAAGGTGGGAAAGCTGAACAAGGGGAAGACGTTCGACGAGCCGTTCAGGGCGACGCTTTGGCCGGGCGCGGATGCAGGGAACGTGAGAGTGGTAGCGTTCGTGCAGGAGTCGGGACTGGGCAAGGTGGTGGGGGCAGCGATGACGGAGGCGGCGGGACAGGAGAATCAGTCGGCGTCGCTGCGGTAATGACGTGGTATAGTCATTGTCATTACGATCCGTCGAGGCGCTGTCCTGTGGCCAAAGAATCTGTATTTACGCTGAAACTGGAAACCGAACTGAGAGACGCCTTTCTGGCTGAAGCCGCGAAAATGCACCAGCCAGGTTCACAGCTGGTGCGCGAGTTCATGCGGGCGTTTGTGCGCAGCCGGCGTGAGGAGCGAGAGCACGATGGGTGGTTCCGGCGAGAGGTGGAGAAAGCGCTGAAGGACAAGCGGCCGGGGATTCCGCATGAGCAAGTCATGCGTGAGGTGCGGGCAACGGTTGACGCTATCGGGCGGAGGAAGCGCTCGGCGTGAAAGTCGAGTGGCATCCGCTGGCTCGACTCGATCTGCTGGAAATCGTCGCCTACATTGCTAAGGACAGTGAAGGCGCAGCTTACCGCCTGTACGATGAGATCGAGCGTCAAGTCGCGCTGCTGCGGAAGATGCCTCGCATAGGAAGAATCGGCCGACGCAAAGGGACGCGCGAGCTGGTTGTGGCCGGTACACCGTATATAGCGGCGTATCGAGTACAGGCAAAGGAAATTCTGATCCTGCGCTTGCTGCACGGGGCGCGCCGATGGCCGACTGGATTCCCTTCGAAAGCAGAGTAGCCGTCTAAGCTGGCCTGGAGTCAGGCGCTAAGCATCTTCAGAAGCCCGGCTTCATCGAGCGTGGGGATATGGAGTTCCTTCGCCTTGTCGAGTTTGGAGCCGGCATCTTCGCCGGCGACGACATAGTTCGTCTTCTTGCTGACGGAGCCGGAGACGCGGCCGCCCGCAGATTCGATTTTTTCCTTGGCGTCTTCGCGCGACAGATTGGGCAGCGTGCCGGTGAGGACGAAGGTGAGGCCTTCGAGCTGCGAGGTCTTCTTCCGCTTCTCGGCGGTCATGGTGAGGCCGGCTTTTTCGAGGTGGCGGACGAGGTCGCGATTGCGGGACTCGTCAAAGAATTCGCGGATGGCCTGAGCGACGCGGGGGCCGACCTCGTTGACGCGCTCGAGCTCGTCGGAGGAGGCGGACATGAGGGCCTCCATGGAGCCGAAGGCTTCGGCGAGGAGCTGCGCGGTGCGCTCGCCGATGAAGCGGATGCCGAGCCCGTAGAGGACGCGGTTGAGCGGGACTTTTTTTGAAGCTTCGATTTCGGCGAGGAGATCCTTACGCTCTTTGGGGCCGACGAGTGCCTGGGTGCGGGTTTTCTGCTGGCCGGTTTTTTTGTCGGTGGTGACGACTTCGTGCTGGAGGGTGGCAAGCTGCTCGTCGGTGAGCGAGTAAAGACCGGCGATGGAGCGGACGAGCTTGCGCTCGAGGAGCTGGGTGACGACGGCTTCGCCGAGACCGTCGATGTTCATAACGCCGCGTGAGGCGAAGTGGAGCAGGCTGCCGAGGAGGCGCGCCGGGCAATCGATGTTGACGCAGCGGTAGTCGACTTCGCCTTCGGTGCGGACGATTTCGCTGCCGCAGTCGGGGCAGTGAGTCGGGAAGTGGAATTTTTTGCGTCCGCGGGGGTGGTCCTTGTCGTCGACGACCTCGACGACCTTGGGGATGACGTCGCCGCCGCGCTCGACTTTAACATAGTCGCCGATGAGGAGACCGAGGCGTTCGATTTCGTCGGCGTTGTGGAGAGTGGCGCGGGAGACGGTGGTGCCTCCAATGGAGACGGGGGTGAGGACGGCGACGGGAGTGAGCTTGCCGGTGCGGCCGACCTGGACGCGGATGTCCTCGACCTGGGTGATGCCGCCGCGGGCGGTGAACTTGAAGGCGCAGGCCCAGCGGGGGGCGCGGCCGGTGTAGCCGAGGCGGCGCTGGACGTCGACGGAGTTGACCTTGATGACGACGCCATCGATTTCGTAACCGAGACCGGCACGATTTTGCTCGGCGCGGGCGATGAAGGCGAGAAGGTCATCGATGGAGGCGACGGCTTCGCGGTTGGGATTGACGCGGAAGCCGAGGGCGGTGAGGGCGTGGAGGGCTTCGGACTGCTCGGGGAGCAGGTCTTCGCCGCGTTCGCTCAACAGGAAATACGCGTAGAAGTCGAGACGGCGCTGGGCGACGACGTTGGGCTCGAGGGTACGGATGGTTCCAGCGGCGTAGTTGCGGGGATTGGCAGCGGGGGCGAGTCCCTGAGCTTCGCGCTCGGCGTTGGCCTTCTCAAAGGCGGCGAGCGGCATGACGACTTCGCCGCGGACCTCGAAATCGGCGGGGATTTTGGCCTTGTGGAGCTGGGCGGCGGAGACGCTGAGAGGGATGGAGCGGATGGTGCGGACGTTGGTGGTGACGTCTTCGCCGGTGGTGCCGTCGCCGCGGGTGAGGCCGCGGGCGAGATGGTTTTGGTGGTACTGGAGGGCCATGGAGACGCCGTCCATTTTGTATTCGCAGACGTAGGAGATTTCGGCATTGGGGCCGGCGAGGGAGTGGACGCGGCGATCCCAATCGCGAAGCTCTTCTTCGCTCATGACATTGTCGAGGGAGAGCATGGGGCGGGAGTGCGGGACTTTGGGGAAACCTTCTTTGGGCTTGCCGCCGACGCGCTGCGTGGGCGAATCGGGGGTGACGAGCTCGGGGTGGTCGGCTTCGAGGCGCTTGAGCTGGCGCATGAGGTCGTCGAACTCGGCGTCGGAGATGGTGGGCGCGTCGAGGACGTAGTAGAGGTGCTCGTGGTGGCGGATCTTGTCGCGGAGGGCGGCGATTTTTTCGTCGACGGAGCCGCGGGCGTGGGCAGGGTGGGTCACGCTGTCTATGGTAACGAAGGCGGCGAAGGGGCGGCGCATCCCGGCCGGACTCGGGGGCGATCTGCCAGGATGCGCAGCGGCGCGAGGGGCTATGGGGCCGGCTCGGCGGTAACGGAGATGTCCTCGCGTCCCGAGCCGTCGGGCATCTCGAGCGAGCCGAGAGCCTGAGGCTTGCCGGGCAGGAGGGTCACGGTGCCGTCGAGGACGGTCTGGCGAATGACGGGGTCCTGTGCGCCCATGCCGGATTTCTCGTCGGAAAGGGCAGACTGCTCGATTTTGGAGTGGAGCTGGAGGCTGTCGGCGGTGCCGCTGAGGATCGCGGTGAGGTTGAAGCCCACGTCGATGTACTGCACATCCTGATGGCTGGCCTGGGAGGAATCGATGGAGCCGGTGACGAGCGGGAGGCGATTGCCCTGCTTCAGCTCAGCATTCTCGCCGCTGGCGACGAGCAGGACGATACGCTGCGCGGGCTGGGAGCTGCCGGTGCGCGCGACGGTGTAGGTGAGCCGCCAGGTTTTGTGGGCGCGGTCGAAGTCGGAGATGACTTTCTGGGCGAGCTGGAGATCGGCGTCGGTGCCACACACCGCGATGGCGTGTTGCTCAGGGACGCCGTTGATGCGCGCGGTCTGGAGGAGGTTGCGAAGGACCGTTTGAATCTCGTTGAAGGAGTGTGAGTCGGTGGCGTGGGCGAGATAGAAGGTGCGGTAGGTGGCGTCGATGTTTCTGCCAACAGCGCAGGCGAGGCCGGCGGGTTCGGTTTGGGCACAGGCGGTTCCGGCAAGGAGCGCGAGGGCGGTGAAGGCGAGGATGCGGGCAGAGAACTTCGGTGCGGCTGTGAAGAGCATGGGTGTGCCTCGAAGAAAGATCGATCACGGGCCGCGGCCGCACGTCCGGATCGTCGCCGCGCGCTGTTTCTATCGAGAAAGACGCGGAGGGGAGAAGAACGCTCGGAAAAAACGGGGTTGCAGCGAACAGAGATCAGTGAGGAGCGAACAGGAATCAGGGTTGGCCGGGCCAGGATGCGGCACAGCGGATGAAAATCTCGGAGGCAGTTGCGGCTTCCGATATCCTGTCGGGCATGAGCGCGGCCGGAATGTCTCGATCCAAATTTGTGCGGGCAGTTATCGCCTATCTTGTTCTGTGGCTGCCGTCGCTGGCGGTTGCCGGGCTTATTTTCCTCGCCGCGCTTGTGGCGGTGTGGTCTGCGCCGACATGGAGCGCTGTTTCGTTTTTTCTCGCGCTGCCTGCAGTGCTGCTGGAATTGAAGTCGTTCCGGGCGAGTGCCGGGGTGGCGATTCTGCTGGTTGTCTGGGACGTCGTCTCGACGACGTGGCCGCACATTCAGCTAAGCGGTTTCTTCAGTTCGCTCACCGACGTTTTGCTGCTGGTGGTCGCCGTGCTGACAGTGCTGGTAGCCATCACGAGTCCGTTTCGCTCCCTTGTGGCGTTCGTCCAGCAGATACGGGGAGGGGCGCGACGGGCCGGGGCCGTATGAGAGCTGCAAACGCTGGCCGCTATAATCCCCTTCGATGAACAAACATTTGCTGGATGAGCTGGAGCGGCGCAACCGGTCGGCCGCTGAGGGCGGGGGGCGCGAGCGGGTCGAGCGGCAGCGGCGCGACGGGAAGCTGACGGCGCGGGAGCGCATCGCGCTGCTCGTGGACGAAGGGACGTTCGAGGAGACGGACCGCTTTGTGGAGCACCGCTGCACGGATTTCGGCATGGCGGAGCGGCGGGTTCCAGGCGATGGATTCGTAACCGGATACGGAAAGATCGACGGGCGGACGGTGTTTGTCTTCGCGCAGGATTTTACTGTCTTCGGCGGGTCGCTCTCGGAGGCGAACGCGGGGAAGATCGTGAAGCTGATGGACACGGCGATGCGCGTGGGTGCGCCGCTGATCGGGCTGAACGATTCGGGCGGGGCGCGGATTCAGGAGGGCGTGGTTTCGCTGGCTGGGTACGCGGATATTTTCCTGCGCAACACGCTGGCCAGCGGGGTGGTGCCGCAGATCTCGGCGATTCTGGGCCCGTGCGCGGGCGGCGCGGTGTATTCGCCGGCGATCACCGATTTCACACTGATGGTGGACAAGAGCTCGTACATGTTTGTGACCGGGCCGGACGTGATCCGGACGGTTACGCACGAGGATGTGACCAAGGAGAAGCTGGGCGGGGCGACGACGCACAACGAGGTGTCGGGCGTGGCGCACTTTATGGCGCACGACGATGCGGAGTGCCTGGCGATGGTGCGGGAGCTGCTGAGCTTCCTGCCGTCGAATAACCTGGACGATCCGCCGCGGCGGGCGTGCGCGGATCCGGTGGATCGTGCGGATGCGGAGCTGGACGAGGCGGTGCCGGCGGAGTCGAATCAGCCATACGACATCAAGGACGCGATCACGCGGATCGTGGACGACGGATATTTTTTCGAGGTGCACGAGCACTTCGCGCGGAACCTGGTGGTGGGATTTGCGCGGATGAACGGTCGGCCGGTAGGGGTGGTGGCGAATCAGCCGGCGGTGCTCGCCGGGGTGCTGGACATCGATGCGAGCGTGAAGGGGGCGCGATTCGTGCGCTTCTGCGACGCGTTCAATATTCCGCTGATCACGCTGGAGGATGTGCCGGGGTTTTTGCCGGGGACGCAGCAGGAGTATGGGGGAATCATTCGGCACGGGGCGAAGCTGCTCTACGCGTTCGCGGAGGCGACGGTGCCGAAGCTGCTGGTGATCACGCGCAAGGCGTACGGCGGGGCGTACTGCGTGATGAGCTCGAAGCATATCCGGACGGATGTGAACCTGGCGTGGCCGACGGCGGAGATTGCGGTGATGGGGCCGGAGGGCGCGGTGAACATCGTGTACGGGCGCGAGCTGGAAGAGACGGTGAAGATGGCGGAGGCGAGGGAGGGTCCGCTGAGCGAAGAGCAGAAAGCCGCGGTGCTGGCCGAGGCACGGGCGGCGCGGGTGCATGAGTTTCGCGAGCAGTTTGCGAATCCGTACGTGGCGGCGGAGCGGGGATATGTGGACGCGGTGATTTTGCCGCGGGAGACGCGGCGGCGGCTGTGCGCGGCGCTGGAGATGCTGGAAGGGAAGCGGGATAAGAATCCGCCGAAGAAGCATGGGAATATTCCGTTGTAGCGGCTGCGCCGCTGCGACGGGAGCGAAAAGGCGGTTAGGTAAAAGGCGGATAGCTAAGAACCGGTGAGCGGGAAAGCAGTTAGCTGAGGAACGGTTCGGTAAAGTCCGGTTAGCGAAAAGGCGGGTGGCGAGAAAGCGGCTAGCTGGGGTCCGGTTAGCTGGAGTGCAGTTAGCGCCCCACTCAAGCCAAAGGACGGCTTGAATGGGGCACCCGAAGGTCCTGGAGGCGATGGGCGATGGGCGAGCCGGTGAGCGTCGCCAATGCGGAGCACTACACGTGGGGCGAGGGGTGTGACGGGTGGCATCTGGTGCGAGGCGCCGGGCTAAGCGTGATCGAGGAGCGAATGCCGGCGGGGACGCGCGAGCAACGGCATGGGCATACGCGGGCGCGCCAGTTCTTCTATGTGATCGAAGGGGAGCTGACGATGGAAGTGGAAGGACGCAACCACAGTGTCGGCGCGCGGCAGGGGATCGAGATCGCTCCTGGTGAGAGGCATACGGCGATCAACGCATCGAGCGCGGAAGTGCGGTTTCTGGTGATCTCGTCGCCGCCGGCGCAGGGAGATCGCGTGGTTAGCGAAGAGACGGCCAGCTGAAGAGCGGTAAGCGAGAAAGCGGTTAGGGAAGAACCGGTCAGCTGAAAAGCGGCTAGCTGAAAAGCGGCTAGCGAAAGCGTGGTTAGCGAAGAAACGGCCAGCTGAAGAGCGGTAAGCGAAAAAGCGATTAGCGAAGAGTCGGCCAGCTGAAAAGCGGCAAGCGGTGCTGCGAGTTAGTGGCCGAAGATGGCCATGGTGGAACCCGAGGCGAGAAGATGTCCGCGAATGGCTGCGTCGAACTGCACGCGGGTGATGCCGGCGGGGAAGTCCAGACGTGCGTCCAGCGCATAGATACGGAAAACATAGCGGTGAGGGCGGCCGGGTGGCGGGCAGGGGCCACCGTACCCGATGGCGCCGAAGTTGTTGATGCCCTGTGAGGCACCGGGAGGCAGATCCATTTGCGCCGAGGCATTCTCAGGGAGAGAACGGGTTTGCGGAGGCAGGTTGTAGAGGATCCAGTGGGTGAAGAGGACCGGTGCGTCGGGATCTTCCACGACGAGAGCGAGGCTTTTGGCGCCGGCGGGCGGGGCGGACCAGTGCAGCTCTGGGGAGACGTTGCCGCCATCGCAGGTGAAGCGCCGGGGAATGGGGGTGCCGGGCGTAAAGCTGGCGCTGGCGACAGCGAGCGGCGGTTGGGAATCGGCGCGGGACAGAGCTGGGGCGGCGAACAGCACCGCAAGGGAGGCGGCGAGAGCGAAACGCGTCGGCATAGGGGCATTCCGAAACAAGGTCGCGGCTCCAGGTCCAGAGATCGGGGATCAGAAAACAGGGTACAGCGAACCGAGGACAGGGGCCAGAAGGGCGGCAGCAGAGTCAACAAAGCTGGCGTAGGATGTCTAGAACCGATCCGGTGTGAAGGTCAACCGGACAAGAAAAACTGAGGAGCAGCGAATGAGCACCCCCACTCAAAAGCGCGTCGAACTGCCGCTTACGAAGCGCGGCGAGCCAGAGAATGCCAGCCACATCGGGCGGACCAATCCGCAGCAGACGATCAGCGTGTCGGTGATCGTGAAGCGCAGGAATCCGCTGGACCTGCAGGCGCTGGGCGGGCGGATTCTGACGCGGGAAGAATACGACGAGCGGTATGGGGCCGATCCGGCGAGCTTCGACCAGCTGAGGGCGTTTGCCGCACAGCAGGCGCTCGCGGTCGACGAATCGGCGTCGAGCCTGACGCGGCGGACGCTGGTGCTTCGCGGGCCGGCGCAGGCGATGGAGCGGGCGTTTGGCGTGGAGCTGCACGACTATGAACCGTTAGCTCCGAGGAAGCGCGGCCGAGGAAAGACGCCGGCGGTACGGTTCCACGGATTCACGGGAACGGTGTCGCTGCCGGAATTGCATGCGGGGCTGGTGGATGCGGTGCTGGGGCTGGATGCGCGGCCGGTGGCGACGCCGCACTTTCGATTTCTGAAGGACCTGAAGAAGAAGAAAAAGAAACCGGCGGCGCCGGAACAGGGGCAGCCGGAACCGTTCAACCCGCCGCAGGTGGCGGAGCTTTACGATTTTCCGACAAGCGTAACGGGCGCGGGAGAGACGATCGGCATTATCGAACTGGGCGGAGGGTACAACACCAGCGATCTGGAAACATATTTCCAGGGACTGGGGCTGACGCCGCCGACGGTGACGGCGGTTTCGGTGGATGGGGGGACGAATTCGCCGGGCGACCCGGATGTGGACGGCGAAGTGGCGCTGGATATCGAAGTGTCGGCGTCGATTGCGACGGGAGCGAAGATCGCGGTGTACTTCACGACAAACACCGACCAGGGGTTCATCGACGCGATCAACACGGCGGTGCATGACACGACGAACTCGCCGTCGGTGGTGTCGATCAGCTGGGGAGGGCCGGAGTCGACCTGGGCGCAGTCGTCGGCGACGGCGCTGGACGATGCCTGCCAGTCGGCAGCGGCGCTGGGAGTGACGATCACGGTGGCATCGGGAGACAACGGATCGTCGGACGGGGTGAGCGACGGGCAGAACCACGTGGATTTTCCGGCGTCGAGCCCGCATGTGCTGGGGTGCGGCGGGACGGAGCTGATCGGGAGTGGAACGA
>Ga0335073_10005560_pt1 | contig 17679 bp, 14 predicted proteins | sample Lox_Sample_22_FD_207093 | JGI IMG/M metagenome (GOLD analysis project Ga0335073, IMG submission 207093) | Soil microbial communities from Loxahatchee National Wildlife Refuge, Florida, United States - Lox_Sample_2.2 | ecosystem: Environmental > Terrestrial > Soil > Wetlands | place: USA...
GACCGAGCTTGTCCCGGCTGAGTCTGGCGAGCACGGCGACCGGTCAGATCTGCTGCGCGCGGACACAGCCAGCAACCAGCCGTCGAGCGCCGAGGCAGTCCAGAGCGCAACCTTCACCGTCTGGAACATGGACTGGCCGATCTAGGTCGGCGTTGCGCGATCTTCATCAACCGATGATCGCGTTGCTAGGCTCATGCCACTATGGCAGCGCCGAGAACACCCACTGAGGGCACCGCTGAACCGGCTGCGCCTGCCGAGGCCGAGCCGGGGTCGGCCGCTCAGCGCGAGCGGCGCAAGCGCATCCTCGACGCGACACTCGCGCTGGCCTCTAAGGGCGGTTACGACGCGGTTCAGATGCGGACCGTGGCCGAGCGCGCTGATGTAGCGCTCGGCACGCTGTACCGCTACTTCCCGTCCAAGATTCACCTGCTGGTGTCAGGCCTTGCCCGCGAATTCGAGCGCGCGCAGGAGCGGCTCGACCGTTCGCCGATTCCCGGCGACACGCCGTACGAGCGGATGCTCTACGTGCTCGGCCGGGTCACCAGATCCATGCAGCGGGAGCCGTTGCTCATCGAGGCCATGACGAGGGCCTTCATGTTCGCCGACCCGAGTGCAGCCGCCGAGGTCAACACGGTCGCGAAGCTGATGGAGGACATGCTGACCAAGGCGATGCACGACGGTGAGCCGACAGCGGACGAGCGTGCCATCGCCCGGGTAATCGGCGATGTCTGGCTGTCCAACCTGGTCGCCTGGGTGACCAGGCGCGCATCGGCCAACGATGTGGCCTCGCACCTGGAACTGGCGGCCCGGCTCCTGCTGCGCTGACCTACCGGCGGGCGACGTCGATCACGAGCCTGGGGCGGTGGCCTGCCGCGGTGAGCACGAAGACCCTGAACGCCGCCCTGATGCGCAGGCCGATGCCGATTGACGTCACGCCCTCAAAGCTGCCGAGACCAGCGACCTGACGGAATTCCGCGAAGCCGGCGACGTTGACCAGGTGCCTGCGATTGGCGTTGAAGCTCGCGGCGGCTGGAGCACCAACGCTTACCTGCAGCTTCGCCCGGCCCTTTGTCGGCACGAGCTTGCCCGATGCGTCGGCGTAGAACGCCCGCACGTACCGGACGCGGTAGCCCGGCGCCCGCCCGGCGCCCAGGTCGATCACGAGGCGGTCAAAGCATGCGTGCTGCCCGGCGCGGACGTTCCGCACGGGGGTCTGGACCAGCATGCCCGCGTGCCGTGGCCCTGTTCCCCAGTTCGTGGCACAGGCCTGGACTTTGGCCGTACTCGCCTGCGCGGGGACACTCGCTGCGGCGGCGCCGGCTGTGGTGGCCAGCGTGGCGACTAGCGCAACCGCGGTTCTTCTCATGGCGCTCCTCCTTCCGGCCGGCTGACCAGCCGACCCGGCGTTAGCACGAAGGTAGTGGTGCAACGCGGGCTGCGCCGGGATGTTGGCCAAGGTCACGGGCGCGGCTGTGGTTCGCGGCACTCCTTTGCCGCTGATACGGTTGGACACTGACGATGCACTTTGCATCAAACCGCGGGCCCCGGTGCTCAGTACGCCACGTGCTCGCATGGTCGCTATTCGAGCTGTCCGCTTCTCGGTGAGCCAAATTTCGCCGCTGTCGTCGACTCTTGACATGACGCGGCCCAGGACTACGACCGATGGAGCCTGTCAGACATGCCTCACACCCAAGGGCGCCGGCGCGCGCCCAGCCACTACCGCGGCAAACCGCGCCGCCATCCCAGCGGCAGTCAGCGACCGTCCGACAACCGCAGACTGCCCCGGCCCGATGACGTCAGGTCGGAGCTAGACCGGGCGCTTGCCGCCGCGGCCGAACAGCCACAGCCGCCCGCAGTGAGCTTCGCCCAGCTCGGCCTGCCCGGCCCGCTGGTTGCCGCGCTCGCTGCGCGCGATATCAGGGAGCCATTCGCGATCCAGGCGCGCGCGCTGCCAGATGCCCTGGACGGCCGGGACGTGCTCGGCCGCGCCGAGACCGGCTCGGGCAAGACGCTCGCGTTCGGGCTGCCCATGCTCAGCCGGATCGCCGGGATGCCGGGCCGGCCGCGAGACAAGGCGCCACGAGGCTTGATCCTGGTCCCGACCAGGGAGCTTGCGCAGCAGGTCGCGAGAGTGCTGACGCCGCTCGGCCGGAGCCTGGGCGTAAGCGTCACCACCGTCTACGGCGGGGTTCCGATCTCCCGGCAGATCAACCGCATCGCGGGCGGGGTCGACATCGTTGTGGCCACGCCGGGGCGCCTCATCGACTTGCTAGACCGCGGTGCGTGCCTGCTGACCGAGATCGAGATCACCGTGCTCGACGAGGCTGATCATATGGCTGACCTGGGCTTCCTGCCGTCGGTCACCCGCATACTTGACGAGACTCCGGCCGGGGGCCAGCGGCTGCTGTTCTCGGCAACCCTCGACAGGGGTGTCGACAGGCTGGTGCGGTTCTACCTGAGCGATCCCGCACTGCACGCCGTAACGCCGGAAGTTGTGGCAGGCGGTGCGGCAGAGCACAGCGTGCTGGTGCTGGACGAGCAGGACAAGGTGGCGGTGGCGGCTGAGATCGCCAGCCGCCCGGCCAGGACGCTGTTCTTCGTGCGGACCAAGCACGGGGCGGACCGGCTTGCCAGGCAGCTCGAGCGGGCCGGGGTGAAGGCCGCAGCGATCCACGGCGACCGGAACCAGAATCAGCGCCAGCGCGCGCTGGACGCCTTCGCAATCGGGCACCCGAGGGTGCTAGTTGCTACCGACGTCGCGGCCAGGGGCATTCACGTGGACGGGATCGAGCTGGTCGTGCATTTCGACCCGCCGAATGACCACAAGGATTACCTGCACCGTTCCGGCCGCACTGCCAGGGCCGGAGCCACCGGGCTGGTCGTCACGCTGGCCATGCGGGAGCAAGTCCGCGAGATCCAGCGGTTGCACGACGCCGCCGGCGTGCAGCCGGCCCGCCATCATGTCGCCGCTGGCCATCCGGTCGTGCGGGAGATCGCCACGACTGGCACGCCGGTACCGCCGCCGCCCGCCCTGGACCGGCGCCCGCGGCCCGCGGGGGCCCCGGCGCGCGCCCGGCGGGCTACCGGCCGGCCGCCCCGGTCAGTGCACCGGCCGCGCCCGGCCGACGGTCGCGCTCGCTCGGCGTAGTCGGGCCCGCCGCCGCAAGGTGACGTACCTCACATTCCTGACGATCGCCTCCCGGGCCGGTCCACTGTCGCATTCCGGGTTAAGTGGTAACCGCCAATTCCGCGGAACTACCAACTTGGCCTGAGTTACGGCGGCAGAGTGCCCTTGTGGGATTTCTACGGGAGGATCAAGCTTTGAAGCCTGCAATCCGGTCTGGACGACTGCGCGTTGCTACCCTGCTTGCGGCCGGTACGGCCGGCTCACTGGTCGCGCTGGCCGCGGTTGCGCCTGCTGGCGCGGTCACGGAGGTCGCTGCGGGTGGCGGGGCGACCGCCAGCAGCGGACCGACCGCGAGCACCGGGCCGACCGCCAGCACTGGGCCGGGCGCGGCCGGACCCAAGGTAGCCGTAGCCCAGGGACTTGACGCTGCTGCGGTCGGGGCCCACCGGGTCTTCCCGGTGAAGGGGAGCACCAAGGAGACAGTTTCCTTTGTCTTGCGGCTGCGCAATACCGGACCGCTCCAGTCACTCGTCGAGGCGGGAATGCCGCACGGCTTCCTGTCGGTCCAGAAGTTCGCGACCGGATACGGCCAGACGCGTGCCCACATCGCCGCGCTGCAGAAGTACCTGAAGGGCTACGGCATCAAGTCGTCGGCATACGCCGACAGGCTCGACGTGAGCGCGACCGGAAAGGCGTCGCAGTTCAACAAGGCCCTCTCGGTCACCCAGAGTGAGTACACGACCGCGGCGATCCCGGCCCAGGGCGATCAGCCGGCCCGGCCTGCCGTCAGCTTCCACGGCACCACCGACCGGCCGCTGCTGCCGAAGAGCATTGCGTCGTTCATCTACTCAATCCTCGGCCTCACCGACTACCCCATCGCTAGCAGCGACGCCGTGCACACGCCGACGCCGGAGAAGCGCTCGGCCGCGAAGAGCCTGCAGCAGGGCGCCCGGACGCCGGGGGACTTCGCCAAGCAGTACGGCCTCAGCCCGCTGACCAGCAGTGGCGCGAAAGGCCAGGGCCGGACGATCGGCATCATCACCTACGCCAGCGTGCTGCCTTCTGACGCCACCCATTTCTGGTCGAGGGTCCTGAAGATCAAGACCAAGGCGAACCGGATCAAGCTCGACAACATTGACGGTGGCTCCGGCAAGGTGAGCAACGGCAGCGGCTCCGGTGAGACGACGCTCGACGTCGAGCAGTCCGGCGCGGTCGCGCCCGATGCGAACATCGTCGTCTACCAGGCTCCCAACACCGACTACGGACAGGCGGATGCCTGGTTCAGCGCGGCGAGCCAGAACAAGGCAGCTACGATCTCGACGAGCTGGGGTCAGTCGGAGATCTTCAACGAGGAGGTTGCGGCCAACCGGACAGAGTCCGCGACCTACGGCGGTATCTACGACGAGGCCGGCCTGGAGATGGCCGCGCAGGGCCAGAGCGCGTTCGTTGCCTCCGGCGACTCTGGTGCGTACGACGATGTCGGCGACTCCTCGCCATACACCGAGCTGTCGGTCGACAACCCTGCGGACAGCCCGTGGGTGACAGCCGCTGGCGGCACGACCATTGCCGGCCAGATCCCGCTCTACGACCAGAACGGCGACCAGGCCGCGACGGTAGACGTGCCCGCCGAGCGGACCTGGGGCTGGGACTACCTGTTCCCGTACTACTACCTGTTCCCGAACCAGAACAGCAAGACCGGCGCGTCCTTCGCGACCGAGCCGCCGTTCGTGGCGGACACCTACTACGCCGGTGGCAGCGGCGGCGGATACAGCGTGGTCGAAAAGCAGCCGGCCTATCAGAGCAAGATCCCGAACATCGACGATTACAGCTCCGTCACCTACGAGACGCCGAGGCGTTACCTGACCTTCGGCACGAAGACGAGCTGTACGGCCGGCTCGAGCGCGAGCTGCCTGCCCACCAGGTGGACCGCCTGGCCCGGTGCGAGCACGAACACGGCGCCTACGGTTCAGCAGGGGACATTCTCCGGGCCCGGCGGCCGGGCCGTTCCGGACATCGTCGCCGACGCCGACCCGTACACCGGCTATGAGGAGTACTTCAGCAAGTTCCCGTCGGTCGGCCTGCCGAAGCTTGCCGTCGGCTGGGGCGGCACCAGCTTCGTGGCGCCGCAGCTGAACGGCTCGGCCGCGGTGATCGACTCCTACCTGCACCACCGGACCGGATTCTGGAACCCGGTGATCTACAAGTTCGCGGCCACGAGCAGCACGCCGTTCACTCCGCTCGACGCGCAGTCGCCGGACAACGACAACCTCTACTACACCGGCACCTCCGGCGCGATCTACAACCCGGGGTCCGGCCTCGGCGTGCCGAACCTGGACAAGCTCGCGCTCGATTTCAAGAGCCAGGGCTAGCCAGCCCGAGGGTCCCGCGCACGGGCGAAAGCTCCGTGTGCGGGACCTCCTCGTTCCCGGCCGGAGTAAACGGCAGGTCAAAAGCCTGCGGCCGGACTTTTGCACCGAGACGGCCAAATAAGTCCCCGGCAAACCTGCCGCCCAGCCCGTTCTAGCCCGTTGAGATGTCACCTACAGTTCGCCGGATGGTCACGGCGTGGCGTACGTTCCTGGCATGGAGATGACCGACGGTGTGAGCGTGCGAATTGCTTATGTCACAGAGTCATTCCCGCCCGACGTCAACGGCGTCGCGCACACTGCGGTGCGCGTGGCGGAGCACTTGCTGTCGCGGGGACACCAGCCACTAGTGATCGCGCCCCAGGCAGCAAGCGGACGGCCGGTGCCGGATCGCAGCTTCGACTTCCCGATCGTCCGGGTCCGGTCGATCGCTGTCCCGCTGTACCGCGGCTTCCGGGTGGGCCTGCCGGGTTCTCAGGTGCGGGAGGCCATCGCGGCGCACCGGGCCGACGTGGTGCACCTGCATGGGCCATTCGTTCTCGGCGCCAGCGGCTGCACGGCCGCAGTCGATCAGCAGGTGCCCGTCGTTGCCGTGTACGCCACCGACCTGCCCGCCTACGCGCGGCTCTACCACGCGGGCGCGGTCGGGGAGGCGTTCGCCTGGCGCCGGCTGCGCAAGATCCACAACGCTGCCAACCGGACGCTGGCGCCCTCCACTGCCACCGCCGCTGACCTGCGCCAGCAGGGTATCGAGCGGGTGCAGGTCTGGGCCAGGGGCGTGGACTGCCGCCGGTTCGACCCGGCCAAGCGGAGCGAGGAGCTCCGGGCCGCCCTGGCCCCTGGCGGCGAGCTGCTCGTCGGGTACGTCGGCCGGCTGGCCACCGAGAAGCGGGTCGACCTGCTGGCCGCCACTGCGGCCCTGCCGGGGGTGCGGCTGGTCATCGTGGGCGGCGGGCCCGCCGAGGCGGCGATCCGGCAGGCCGTTCCGTCCGCGCTGTTCCTCGGCCAGCGGAGCGGGGAGCAGCTGGCCGAGCTCTACGCGAGCTTCGACATCTTCGTGCACGGCGGACCGCACGACACCTTCGGGCAGACGCTCCAGGAGGCCGCGGCGAGCGGCCTGCCGGTGGTCGCGCCGGCCGCAGGCGGTCCGCTCGACCTTGTCAGGGACGGCACGACCGGATTCCTCGTCCCGCCGGGCAGCGCCGCGGGGCTGGCCGACGCGGTTGCCAGGCTGGCGGCCAATCCGGCCCTCCGCGCGGCGCAGGGCCGGGCCGGCCGCCAAATGGTCTTGCACCGCAGCTGGCCGGTGATGTGCGATGAGCTGATTGCGCACTATGCGGACGTGCTTGAGTCGGCCGGTTCGGCGGAACGAGAGGCGGTGGCAGCATGACGAGGTTCGTCGCCCTGGGCGACTCGATCACGCTCGGGATCGGCGACCCGATCCGGCTGGAGCCGACGCCCGGCCCGCCAGGCGACCGCGCGCGGAAAGGCAAGCGAGCCTGGCGCGGCTGGGCGGTCCTGCTGGCCGAGAGCCTGCCGGAGCCGGACCTGCACATCGTCGCCGGGAACGGGGCCTGCTGGGCTGATCTCGAGCGCGACCAGCTGCCGGCGGCGCTGCAGCTCCGCCCGGACGTGGCCAGCGTCGTCATCGGCGTGAACGACACGCTGCGCCCGAACTTTGACCCCGACCGGATCGGGAAGTCCGCCGCGCACATCGTCGGCGCCCTGCGCGCCAGCGGCGCCGAGGTGCTGACTATGCGGCTGCCCGACCCGGGCCGGATGCTCGGCGTACCCGGCCTCCTGGCCCGGCCGCTGGCCCGGCGGGCACACGCCGTGAACCAGGTGATGGACGACGTCGCCGAGCGGTTCGGCACACTGCACTTCGACGCCGCGGGCGACGCGGAGGTCTTCAACCCGTCGATGTGGGCCGTCGACCGACTGCATCCAAGCGAGCGGGGGCACCGGCTGATCGCGCGCAGGTTCTATGCCCTGCTCGCCGCGGCCGGTCGCCCGGTGGGCACGCCGCCCGGCGCCGAGCCGGTCAACGAGCCGCCGACCAGGGCGGAACAGCTGGCCTGGATGGCCACCAAGGGCACGGCCTGGGTCGCACGCCGGTCGACTGACCTGGTGCCGAGCCTGCTGGCCATGGCGTACGCAGAGTGGCGGTCCGGCGGCGAGGCAGCCGACCTGGCGGCGTCACCGGCGCCGGACCTCGCGGACGTCGCCTGATCGAGCGCTTTCACCACCGGCCGCCGCTCTGGTGGCGAGATGCCCCGGTGAGTTAGCTTGTGTCGGCATGACATGGCAACCGGAACTCGACGAGCTGCGCAGGCGGCAGCAACTCGCTGAGCAGATGGGCGGCCCGGAGAAGATCCGGCGCCAGCACGACGCGGGACGGCTCACCGTCCGCGAGCGGCTGGCCCAGCTGCTCGATGACGGCTCGTTCAGCGAGATCGGCGCCCTTGCCGGAGCGGCCAGGTACGGCCCGGACGGCGAGCTAGCGAGTTTCATGGCGGCCAACTTCGTCCTCGGCACCGGGCGCATCGACGGCCGCAAGGTCGTCGTCGGCGGGGACGATTTCACCATCCGCGGCGGCGCATCAGACGCCGCCATCGCGGGCAAGCAGATCTACGCCGAGCAGCTTGCCAACCAGCTGCGGCTGCCGATCGTCCGGCTGGTGGAAGGGACTGGCGGGGGCGGCAGCGTTAAGTCGCTGGAGCAGACCGGGCACACGTACGTGCCCGTCAATCCGGGCTGGGACTACGTGGTGGACAACCTCTCCGTCGTTCCCGTCGTGGCGGCTGGTCTCGGCCCGGTGGCGGGTCTTGGTGCTGCCCGGCTGTGCGCCTCCCACCTGTCGATCCTGGTGGAGGGGACGGCACAGCTATTCGTGGCGGGCCCGCCGGTGGTGAAGAGCGGCGTCGGCGAGGACGTCGACAAGCAGACCCTGGGCGGCTCCGACGTTCATGCCAGGAACGGGGCCGTCGACCTCACCGTCGCCTCTGAGGCCGAGGCGTTCGGGCTGATCCGGCGGTTCCTGTCGTACCTGCCGCCGAGCGCCTACTCGCTGCCGCCCGTGATCGCCTCGGCGGATCCGGTGACGCGGCGAGAGGAGTCGCTGCTGTCCGCGGTGCCGCGTGACCGGCGCAAGCCGTACCGCATCCGGGACATCCTGCGGGCGGTGCTGGACGAGGGCTCGCTGCTTGAGATCCAGCGGTATGGCGGGTCGATCGTGACCGGGCTGGCCCGGCTCGACGGGCATCCGGTCGGCGTGGTGGCCTGCGATCCGTACGTGGCAGGCGGCTGCATGACCGCCGAGGGCGCCGACGCCGTGATCCGGCTCGCGGATCTGTGCTCGACCTTCCACCTGCCCGTTGTGACCTTCACCGACCAGCCAGGGCTGCTGATCGGCACGAGGGCTGAGCAGCGGGCGACGATCCGGCACGGCGTCCGGGCGATCAGCGCTGTGTACCAGGGCAGCGTGCCAGGGGCCGAGATCATCGTCCGCCGCGTCTTCGGGGTCGGCGGCGCTGGCCTGGTGAACCGGCACCGGGTCGTCCGCCGATGGGCCTGGCCCTCGGCCGACTGGGGCTCGCTGCCCGTCGAGGGCGGTATCGAGGCGGCCTACCGAGCCGATCTGGAGGCGGCCGACGATCCGGCGGCGCTGCTGGGCCAGATCCGTGAGCGGCTGGACGAGGTGCGCAGCCCCTTCAGGACCGCCGAGCGATTCGGGGTGGAGGACATCATCGATCCGCGGGAGACGAGGCCGCTGCTGTGCGAGTGGGTGCGTGACGCTTATGCGGTGCTGCCGGCCCAGCCAGGCCGGCCGTCGTTCGGCACCCGGCCGTAGCGCTACTGGCCCACCCGGCCGTCGATTCGCTCGCGCAGGAAGTCGGCGTGCCCCATATGCCGCGCGTACTCCTCGATCAGGTGCACCATGACCTCGCGCAGCGTGGTCGAGCCGGAGGCGTACTCGCCAGCCGGAAAAGCGCCGGAGAACTCCAGGTCGGGCGCCTCGTCCACGAACTGCTCAGCGAAGGCCACCTCGGACTGCCACGTCCGCCACGCCGCGGCAACCAGGTCCGGATCGGCAGCGGCGCCGGTGAAGTCTCCGTTGGGCTCGGCGTCGGAGCGGTACAGCCGCGGCTCGGCGATGCCCGCTAGCACGATCTTGAACCAGTACTGCTCTACTCCCGCCAGGTGCCGCACCAGCCCGAGTAGGGACAGGTTAGACGGCGGCACCGAGCGGCGTGCCATCGCCTCGGCGTCCAGGCCGGCGCACTTCAGCTCCAGTGTCAGCCGGTAGTCGCGCAGGTACCGGACGAGGACTTCCCGCTCGCCGGTGACCTCGCCGCCCTGCTCCCTCGGGTCGTCGTTCGGATGGACGAACATGTCCCACCACCCGAACAGCCGCTCCGGCTGGTCAGCTTCCGGGTCGCGGCGGTGCGAGTCGCTGGTCTCAGGGGCGGTTCCGGCGGGTTGCGGCATGGCTACCAGGATCGGCCGTCTGGTGTTCACCCGCGACTGATTTTCCGGTGCCGCCGCCGCGATAGTGTCACCGCCATGCCGACTCCCGAGTTCGTTACCGCCTTGCGCGCGCATATCGGCCACGACCTGCTGTGGCTGTCCACCGCTGCGGGCGTTGTCCTCGATGCCGACGGGCGCGTGCTGCTCGGCCGCCGGTCGGACACGGGGAACTGGGGGCTCCCCGGCGGCATCATCGACCCGGGCGAGGAGCCGGCTGATGCGGCCGTCCGGGAGATATTCGAGGAGACCGGGGTGATAGCCGTCCCGGAGGCGCTCGTGGCGGTGACCGTGTCGGGGGTGATCACCTATCCGAACGGCGACGTTGTCCAGTATCTCGAGATCCTGTTCCGCTGCCGCCCCACGGGCGGCGCCGCGCGGGTGAACGACTCAGAGTCGGTCGAGGTCAGCTGGCATTCCGTGGCAGATCTGCCGGAACTGGACGCCCGGACGCTGCGCCGCATCAACCTGGCGCTGGCAGGCGAACACCAGGCGGCGTTTGCCTTCTCGGGCGTGGAGCAGGTGCTGGGGCCCGTCGCCTTATCCTGGCTGCCGCCCGGCCGTATCCAGCGTGTGACCAACCATGCCTGGCCGGCTGTTAAGTTGAAGCAATGCAGCTGGCTGATTCGTCCCAGATTAGCCCGCGCCCCCGGTTCCCCGCCCTGGACCCAGAACCGCCGCCCCGGCCGTGGCGGCGTGCCGGTGTCACGCTGATCGTCATCCTCGTCGCGGTACTCGGTAGCCTGGCCGGCTACTCGCTGTCCCGTACTAGGACCCCGCACCCCAAGCCGGCGACGGTGCCCGTGTCGTTCGTCCGCGGCCTGACCGGGATCGTGCTGGCCGAGACCCCCGGCAGCTACCTTGCTGCCACCGACATGCAGACCGGCAAGACCGCGGTGTTCAAGAATCTCGGCCAGTTCAGCTCGAATCCGGGCCCCACCCCCTCCGCCGACGGGCAGTACCTGCTTGACGCTGATGTGGCGAAGCTGCTGTCCCTGTCCAGCCTGGATCATCCGCGGACGGTGCCGAACGCGCTGTCGTTCTCGCCCGGTGACATGCCAGGCTTCATGACGAACCCCTGGACCGATCACGACACTGGCGTGGTCGAGCTGCACTATCCGCTAGGGGCCGCAGGTCTCCAGGCGACTGTCCCGGTAGCTGCGGTGCAATTCGTCCGGACGGGCCATTCCGTGTCGCTGGGCAAGGCCGACGCTGCCGCCGGAGATCCGCAGCGGACGGGCGCCTTCATCGCCGCTCCAAGGCCCGGTCCGGCGCTCCCCGACGGCAACCAGCCGGACGCTAGCCTGGTGCTCGCCGACGTCGGCGCACGGTCTCGCGTGCTGGCGACAACTGCCCAGCTCTGCCACGTGCTCGGCGTCAAGCACGCGACCACGGTATCCCTGGTGCCGATTCCCAACCCGCAGGGATCGATGGTGGCGGTCGCAGTCAGCACAGTGCGGGGCAGGAACTACTACTCGGCCGGAATTGTGCTGCTCAGCCGGAAGGGCAAAGTGCTCGGGTCGCAGCCCGGAGCGAGCGCATTCTCGTGGACGGGATGGTCTCACTCGGGCAGCACACTGGCCTTCCTCGGCTACAGCCGGTCCGGCCCCGAGCTCACCGAGTGGACGCCCGGCGTCCGGACCGTGACGACAGCACTAGCCGCCAGCAGCAAGATAGGTCCCACGGCCTGTGTCTGGTCTCCCGATGACGCTGCTCTCGCTTGCGACGGCGGGCCACACGGCGACTGGCTGGTCGTCAGGTCAGGCACCGAATCCGTGGCGGATGGCCAGGGTCAGCCGCTGCTCTGGGCGAGCGGGCGGCTTGGCGGATGAGGCAGCTGATCGCCCTCGGCCGAGGGCTCGTGCACCGCGCCGGCTCGGCTGCGATGACCCTGGTCGTGGCCGTCGTTGCGGCGGCCGCCGCCGCGGCCGGGCCCGTCTACTACCAGGCGGCCCTGCACTCAATCCTCGCGGGCGACATCTCGAGTGTCCCCTTCCTCGGCCGCGGCTTCGAGGCCACGACGAGCGGGCTGATGAAGGGCACGCTGCCGTCTTTGCGGTCTGCTGTCACCGGAGAACTAGACCACGACATCGGTGCCAATGCCGCTCAGCGCCTGTTCCAGCCGCCGATCGAGTCGATTGAGGGTAGCTACACCGATCCGGCGCTGTCCCAGACGTTCCTGCTGGTGTGGCGAACTGACTTCTGCGCGCATCTGGTGATCACGGGGCGCTGCCCGACGCGGCCCGATCAGGTGGTCGTGAGCACCTCGGACATTGGCCCGGGCACCGGCTGGCGCATAGGAAGCCAGATCCGCGGCTCCGGGTGGCCGGCGCTGACGATCACTGGCATCTACCGGCCGCCGGCTGCGACCGCCGACTACTGGGTGACGCGTGCGACCAGCTACTTCCCCATCGAGCAGCCGTCCGAAGACAGCCCCCTAGGTCTGGATGCTGCCTTTACCGACCAGGCCACGATCAGCGCGCTCACCAGCGGGCAGCAGGGCACTAGCGTGATCGACGATCAGCTAGCCACTGCTCGAATTCAGGCCAGCGATGTCCGGCCGCTGGCCGCCGGAATGGGGGCGTTTGCCAGCAGCGTCGCGCTGACCATCGGGAACATCGTCCCGGAGACGACCGTGCCGACAACACTGGCGGGCGTCGAATCGGGCTGGCGGGCAGTCGCAGTGCCGGTGACGCTGACGACAGTGACGCTCTTGCTGCTGAGCTGGCTGCTGCTATTCCTGATCGTGACGGAGGCCGTCGAAGCGCGCGGCGCCGAGATCGCGCTGGCGAAACTGCGCGGGCATGGTCGTCTGGGCATCTTGCTGTTCGGCCTGTCCGAGCCTGCGGTGATCCTGCTTGCTGCACTGCCCGCCGGGCTGCTGGTCGGCTGGGCGGCTGCGGACCAGCTCGTCAGGACGCTGCTAGTGCCGGGCACTCCGGTTGGCCTGCCCTGGACTGCCTGGGTGGCAGCAGCAGCGGCGGTCGCGGGCGGGTTCGCCGCCGTGATCCTGGCAGCCCAGCGTGCGTTGCGGCGCGGCGTCGTGGAGCAGCTCCGCCGGCCAAGCCGGATTGCCGCCAGTCGCGGCTGGGTGGTGGACTCGATCCTGCTGACTGGATCCGCGGCCGGGCTGGCGGAAGTGCTGTCGACCCGCCAGATCGGCTCGGCCAGCCGTGGCGCGCTCGACCTGCTGGTGCCCGGCTTGCTCGGTCTGGCGGTCGCGGTTGTGGCCGCCCGGTTGCTGCCGCTCATCTGCCGGTCAATGTATGGGCTGACCTCGCGGCATGGCGGTCTGGCCGGCTACCTGGCCCTGCGGCATATCGCGCGCCGGGAGGGCGGAGTCCGGACCACGATCGTGCTCGCCACTGCGTTCTCGCTGGCGGCGTTCGCGTTTGCTGCCTGGTCGGTCGGTCAGCGCAACTACCAACTCGTGGCGAGCGCACGGGTAGGCGCTCCGGACGTGCTGACTGTCGACGTCCCGCCCGGCCGCACGCTGAGCGCGATCGTGGCCAAGGCTGATCCGTCCGGCCGGCTTGCCACCGCGGTCGACACCTACATCGGTGTGAGCGGCGGGACCGCGGGCGAGTACACGATCGGCGTCGACCCGGCCCGCTTTGCCAGAATCGCGTCGTGGCCGAGGCAGGTATCGCAGTCGCGGATCCGCGCGCTTACCGGCGAGCTGAGCCCGCCCGCTGCGGCCCCGATCGTGCTGTCCGGCGATGCTCTGCGGGTCACTCTCGACGTCAGCAAGTTGTCGATCGCGGGCGAGCAGCTTTATGCGAACTTCTCGCCCGGTGCCTCACCGGTGACGTTCGGATCGCTGCCCAGGCACGGCACGGTGACGCTCACCGGTTCGCTGACCGGTTGCCCGTGCGTGCTACAGAGCCTGGCGCTCACGCTGCCAGGCGGCACGCTGGCGTACGGCGGGTCCTCCGCTCGGGTTTCGGGCAAGCTGACCATCAGCGCGCTGGACGTGCGGCAGCACGGCCAGTGGCTCCCGGCCGCTCCGTCGCGCGATCTGGACTCGGCGGCTACCTGGCGGGATGAGACGGCTGGTGCGCCAGCGCAGTCGGCGTCCACGGCCACGGGCGGCCCGAGCGGTCTGGTCTGGACGATCGCCGATGTTCCCAGTGCCCACGACCCGACGCTTGGCGTCGCTGACATCCCTTCGCCGCTGCCTGCGATAGTCGCTGGTCCGGTAGCCACTCCCGGCCAGCAGCTTTTCACCGGAAACGGCCTGAACGGTTCGGCAGTTCAGATGCGAGCGCTGGCAGGGTTGCCGTGGGTTCCTGGTGCGCCGGCGAATGGCGTCATCGTCGACCGCCGGTACGCGGAGCTGGCGGCTGGCGGCAATCTTTCGGTGGCCAGCCAGCAGGTGTGGCTCGCGGCCGGAGCGCTCCCGCTGATCCGGCCGAAGCTGCTGGCCAGCGGAGTTCGGATCCTGTCGGTCAGCTCTACTGGTGCAGTCACCGCCCAGCTCAAGCGGCAAGGGCCGGCGCTCGCTAGCGCCCTGTTCCTGTCGGACGCGGCCGCCGCCGCGCTGCTCGCAGCCGGCGCCGCGATTCTCGGGTTGTACGCGTCGGCACGTCGTCGGCGGTATGAGTACGCCGCGATGGAGGCATCCGGCGTCCGCCGCCGCACATTGCGGTCAGCGCTGCTGATCGAGCTGGCGGTCGTGCTTGGCTTCGGGGTTCTGGTTGGCGCTGCCACCGGTCTGGCCGCAGCGAGATTCGTCTTGCGCAGCGTGCCCGAGTTCACCAGCACGCCCACGGAACCGACCCTCAACTATGTCGCGGCGGCCGGACCGGTCACCATCCTGCTCGGCGTGGCGGCTGCGCTGCTTGCGGTTACGGCAGTGCTATCGAGCATGGGCCTGATTCGCGGCGTCAGAGCCGACCTGCTGCGGGAGGGTCAGGCATGACAGCAGTGACAGAGACCCCGCAGAGCAATGACGCCGCGACGGCGATCATTAGCTGCAGTAATCTCGTTCAGATCTACGGGGATGGCGGCCAGCAGGTAACAGCCCTGCGCGGTGTCGACCTCACGGTCAGCGCCGGTGAGACTGTTGCGCTGCTTGGCCCCTCCGGAGCGGGCAAGTCCACCCTTCTCTGGCTGCTCGCAGGCCTGCTCCAGCCCACAGCGGGCCGGGTCGAGGTATGCGGAGTGCAGCTCAGCGGCCTGAAGGCCAGGCAGGCCACCAACATGCGGCTGCGCGACGTTGGCATCGTCATGCAGAACCCTGGCCGTAATCTGCTCGCCTACGAGAGCGCTGCAGGCAACGTTCTGTTCGCGCAGGCGCCGACCCGGCGGACGCGGACGATGAAGCGGCGCCGGACGATGGGCTTGCTGGAGGCGGTCGGGCTCGAGCGGATCGCCACTCGCCCGGCAGGCCGGCTATCCGGTGGTGAGCAGCAGCGGCTCGCGCTCGCGGTTGCGCTGGCAAATGGCCCGCGGTTGCTGCTGGCAGACGAGCCCACTAGCCAGCTCGACCACCGGTCGGCCGCTCAGGTCATCGGGCTGCTGCAGGCAGCGAACGAGGATCTCGGCACGACGGTGATCGTCGTTACCCACGATCAGCAAGTCGGCCAGGCGTTCGCCCGCACCATCACTATCCGCGACGGCAAGGTCGGCGCGGAGGGCCATGCCGGAGAGGACTACCTCGTTGTGGCTCGTGACGGCTCGGTCCAGCTGCCGCCGGACCTGCTGGATGCGCTGCCGCCTGGTTCCCTCGCCAGAGCTGTGCGGACCGAGGCAGGCATCGAACTGCAGCGCGCTGATGTGGAGCGCGGCTGACATGCTGCAAGCGCGCGGGCTGAGCTATCAGCGAGGCGGCCAGCAGATCCTGGCCGGGGTTGACGTTGCGATCACAGCTGGCCAGAGTCTTGCGGTCACGGGGCCGTCGGGCTCGGGCAAGACGACCTTGCTGGCGATACTGGCCGGGCTGTCGGCGCCCACCGCGGGAACTGTCTTCATTGATGGCGAGCCGGTCACCCGGTTCGCCGGTCCGGCCCGGGGTGTGTCGCTGGTGCTGCAGGGATACGGGCTTGTCTCGCTGCTGACCGCAGCCGAGAACATCGAGGTGGCGCTGCGTGCGGCGGGACGGCCGGCCCGGACCGCCCGGACGGTCGCGCTGGCTGCGCTGGAGCAGCTTGGCCTAGCTGCGCACGCCGACCAGCTGGTGCACGAGCTCTCGGGTGGCCAGCAGCAGCGCACCGCAGTTGCCAGGGCCCTGGCCCTGGAGCCGCGGCTGCTGATCGCCGACGAGCCGACGGCCGAGCTCGACCCGGCGGCCCGGATCCTTGCGCTGGCGCGGATGTTCGAGGTCGCCGAGTCGGGCGGCGCGCTTGTGCTCGCTACCCACGATCCTGAGGTGGCCGAGCGATGTGACCACGTACTCGACTTGTCCCAGCGGTCGGGCTAGCTGGCCTCCTCGGACGGCCTTGCGACGAGCACCCGATACCCGAGATCGAGCTCGCTGCGGTCGAGGAGATTGCCCCAGTCGCGGTGCCAGTCGCCACTGGCAAGATCGCGCTTTAGCCGGCGCATGCCCTCGGCTCGGTCGGCCTCGGGAATGAGCGCGATGGCCGACATCGGCCGCCAGACTTCGGGGTCAAGGTAGGCCGCAGGCCGCCGCCAGTAGGCAGCGTTGAAGCCGTCCGTGCAATCGGCGGGGATGGGCACCTTGATCACTTCCAGCGGGCAGCCGAGCAGTTCTTCTAGCTGGGGGATCGGCGTTCCCCGGCTGGCTTCCAGCCGGGCTGTGGCCGGGAAGTAGTGGTGCAGCCACCACGTCGGGACGGCACGCGGGTCGCGGGTGAACAGCACGACCTGGCCACTGGTGACCCGTCTCACTTCTGCGAGGCCGCGGGCACGGTCGGCCCAGTGGTGCACCGTGAGCACGCCCATCGCCGCGCCGAATGATCTATCGGGGAACGGCAGTTGCTCGGCGACCGCCTGGATCGCGGGTGCTGCACTAGGTCCCCGCTGGGCGATCATGACGGCTGACGGTTCGACCGCAACGACGCGCCTGTCCTCCGGTTCATATGATCCGCCGCCCGCGCCGACATTTAGTACCGGTGCTGCGTTCCCCAGCGCCGACCAGATCCGGCTCGCGATTCGCGGGTCTGGCCGGCGCGCCTGCCGGTAGCGCTCTCCGATCCGGTCCTAGACCGGCGCGTGCTGTGCTGGCACTTCTTCCTCCAGCGAGTGCCCGGGCTCAGTCGAACACCTTGAAGAACCGTGCCGACTTGGCACAGACATCGGTGTAACCGAGTTGTTTGTAGAAAGCATGCGCATCGTCTCGGTAGCGCGCGCTGGTGATCTCCATGGCGAGGCACCCCCACTGCCGCGCCGTGTCCTCGGCGGCTTGCACCAGCGATCTGGCCACGCCGCTGCGGCGGGCGGCACTGTCGACAACGAGACTTTCAACCCGCGCCCATCGGCCGGTTCGCTCGAGATACGGGATGGCGTGGAGCGACAGACATCCGACCACGTGGTTGTCCTGCTCAGCCACGAAGATCCGGCTCATCGGGTCGTCCAGCCAGTAGGTGAGCCGCAGCGACACCTCGTCACCCGCGGTCGGGTAGCCGAGCTGCGTCAGGAGTTCGGCGACGCGCGTTGCGTCTTGCGGCCTGATCTGCCGGATGGCCGTGTCGCCCATAA
>Ga0335073_10005561_pt1 | contig 17677 bp, 4 predicted proteins | sample Lox_Sample_22_FD_207093 | JGI IMG/M metagenome (GOLD analysis project Ga0335073, IMG submission 207093) | Soil microbial communities from Loxahatchee National Wildlife Refuge, Florida, United States - Lox_Sample_2.2 | ecosystem: Environmental > Terrestrial > Soil > Wetlands | place: USA: Florida...
AAGGGCGCGAGCCCGACACCTGGATTCTGGTCGAGCATACGCCGGTGATCACGCTCGGGCGCCAGGCCAAGCGCGATAACGTGTTGCTCTCGCCCGAAGTGCTGGCGACCCGCGGCGTCGATCTAGTGGAGATCGAGCGTGGCGGCGACGTGACCTACCATGGTCCGGGGCAGCTGGTCGTCTATCCGATTCGCAAGCTCGAGCGCTTCCGCGAGATCGTGCCCCTGGTACGCGCGCTCGAGGGTGCCGTCATCGCGGCAGTCGACCGGTACGGGATCGCGGCGGACCGCTGGACCGAGCACGCCGGCGTGTGGGTTGGGCGCAACCAGATCTGCGCGATTGGCCTTGCAGTGCAAAAGATGGTATCGTTGCACGGCATCGCGCTCAACGTCTCCACGGCGCTCGACTACGACCGGCTAATTAACCCCTGTGGGTTACTAGACCGCGGAATTACGTCGGTCGCGCACGAGACCGGCCGCGATGTCACAGTCGACGAGGTTAAACCCGTCCTGGTTGAGGAGCTGGAAAGGACCTTCGGGATCACCTTTCGCCAAGCTGCATAGATTTCAATGGCAATCGAAATCAATCTGATCGACGACGACAAGCCGGCTCGCGTGCGCAAGCCCGCGTGGCTGCGCGTGGCGCTGCCGTCGGGTGACGACTACGACCGGGTTCGCGCCAAGGTCAACACGCTTGCGCTCAACACCGTGTGTAAGGAAGCCGCCTGTCCGAACATCGCGGAATGCTGGGGCGCGGGCACCGCGACGATCATGATTCTCGGCGAGACCTGCACGCGCGGTTGCCGCTTTTGCAATGTGAAGACCGGTAATCCCAGGGGCGTCGTCGACTGGATGGAGCCGATTCGCGTTGCCGACGCGGTGCGCGATCTGGGTTGGAAATATCTCGTGCTCACGGCGGTGGACCGTGACGACCTCGCCGACGGCGGAGCGTTGATTTTCGCCAACACCGTACGGGCGATCCACGAGCGTGTCGCCGGTTCGAAGGTCGAGATTCTCAGCGGCGACTACCGCGGTGACCTGCGTGCGCTCGACATCGTGATGGACGCGCGCCCGGATGTTTTTGCGCACAATCTCGAGACCGTGCGGCGGCTCACGCCGACGGTGCGCGACAAACGCGCAACGTACGATCAATCACTGCGTATCCTCGCGCACGCGAAGTCACGCGCGCCGGAACGCTTCACGAAGACGTCGTTGATGATCGGGCTCGGCGAAACCGAAGATGAAATCGAACGCGTCATGGATGATGCGCGCGAGGTAGGCGTCGACATCTTTACCCTCGGGCAATACCTGCAACCGACGAAGAAGCACCTTCGCGTTGTGGAGTTCGTACCTCCGGAGAAATTCAGCCGCCTCGGTTCGCTCGCACAGAGCAAGGGCTTCCACCAAGTGGTCTCAAGCCCGCTCTCGCGCAGTTCGTATCACGCCGAGCAAGCATTCGAAGGATAATAAGCAACCGGTAATGAGCAGCTTCTTCATTTTCCGCCCCATCTTTGCCGCGGTCTGTTCGATCATCGTGCTCATCGCCGGACTGGTCGTGCTGCCGACGCTTGCGATCGACCAGTACCCGCAGATCGCGCCGCCGGTTGTAACGGTGACCGCATCGTACGTCGGCGCAAGCCCGCAAGCCGTTGAGGCGCAAGTCACCAACCCGCTCGAAACCGCGGTAAACTCGGCGCAAGGTCTTCGCTACATCAGCTCGACCAGCGCACAAGGCGTTTCGACGATCACTGCGACCTTTAACTTGGGGACCAATCTCGATATCGCCGCTGCCGACGTGCAGAACCTCGTGCAGTCGGCGGTCGGGCTGCTACCGCCAACCGTGCAGCAAGTCGGCGTGACCGTTTCGAAGAACTCCGGGGCGTTCGTCATGGGCATCGCGCTCGAATCGAACAACCCCAAGTACGACAAAATCTTCCTCAGCAACTACGCCCAGCTCAACATCGTCAACGATCTCTCACGCATCCCCGGTGTCTCGCAAGTGCGCACCTTCGGGCAACGCCAATACGCGATGCGCATCTGGCTGAATCCGCAGAAACTGGCCGGTCAAGGATTAGCCACAACCGACGTCGTTAGCGCGCTCGAAGAGCAGAACGTCGAGGTCGCCGCCGGCAGCGTGGGCGCGGCGCCAAGCGCACCCAATCAGCAGTACACCTACGCAGTCGACGCGCTCACCCAGCTCTCAACGCCCGAACAATTCGCAAACATCATCCTGCGCGCAAATCCGGACGGCGGTTTCACCCGCCTGGGCGACGTTGCGCGCGTACAGCTTGGTGCTCAGGACTACTCGGCCGATTTACGCTTTGACGGCAAAGAAGATGTCGTCGGCATGGGCGTGCTGCAGTATCCCGATGCCAACGCGCTGCAGACCGCCGATTTAGTAAAGCAGAAGATGGCGCAGCTTGCGCCCAACTTCCCCGAGGGCGTGACCTGGCAGGTCGCGTTCGACACGACTTCATTCGTGCGCGAGTCGATCAAGGAAGTCGTGACCACACTCGTCCTTTCGGTCATCCTGGTGATTTTGGTGATCTTCCTGTTCTTACAGGATCCCAAGGCCACGCTGATTCCGGCGGCGACAATTCCGGTTTCGTTGATCGGCGCGTTCTTCGTCATGAAGATCTTCGGATTTTCCATCAACACCGTCACGCTCTTTGGCCTGACTCTTGCCGCCGGGCTCGTCGTCGACGACGCGATCGTCGTGATCGAGAATATCGCGCGACATATGGAAGCCGATAAGACATCCGGTCCGGCGCCGACGCAATCGGCGATGCGCGAGATTCAAAGCGCAATCGTTGCCTCGTCGCTCGTGCTTTTCTCGGTCTTTTTCCCGGTTGCGTTCTTCCCCGGCACGACCGGCCAGCTCTACAAGCAGTTTGCGCTGACCATCACCGCGGCTATCGTGATCTCGCTTTTTCAGGCGCTGACGCTTGCGCCGGCATTGGCTGCGCGTTTACTCACGGGTGATACCGAATCAAACTGGGGCTTCTTCCGCTGGTTCAACTTGGGGCTGCACAACTTCCGCGATTGGTACGCGCGGACGTTGCCGAAGCTCTTCCGCCGGCGCTGGCTGGTTTTCGGCGTGTTTCTCCTCGCCCTCGGGTTGACGGCATTCCTGTTCAGAACGACGCCCACGGCTTTTATTCCGGATGAAGATCAAGGCTATTTCATTACGCTCGTCCAGGCGCCGGAGGGCACATCCCTTGCCGCGACTCAGCTGATCGCCATCAAAGCCGAGCAACTCATCCGTGCGCAGCCCGAAGTGCTCCACGTCTTCAACGTGACCGGATTCAGCTTCACGGGATCTGCGTCGAACCGCGGCATCATATTTACGCTACTCAAACCCTGGGGCGATCGCAAAGGCTTCCAGCACTCGCTCCCCGCGTTGTTGCGCCGCCTCAACGGCGCATTCTACATGAAGATTCCCGAGGCACAGATCTTCGCGCTGAATCCGCCGGCGATCAACGGCGTCGGCAGTTTTGGTGGCTATCAATTCGAGCTTGAAGATCGCGCCAATCTTGGGCTACCTGCGCTTGCCGGGTCGGCCTACGCCATCATGGGCGCGGCGGCCAAAGATCCACGGCTCAGCCAGGTCTTCACGCAGTTCCGCATCAACTCGCCGCAGCTCGAAGTCGACGTCGACCGCGACAAAGTCAAGTCGTATGGCGCAAGTCTGAGCGACGTATTCAATACGATGGAGGTTGATCTAGGGTCGCTCTACGTGAACAACTTCACGTATCTCAACCGCTCGTGGCAAGTGATCGTCCAAGCCGATGCGCCGTATCGCAACGATCCGGCGGCGCTGCAGTACCTTTCGGTGCGCTCGGCCACGACTGGTACGCCGATCAGTCCCACCTCGAACACCAACGCCGCGGGGGCGGGACTGACACCGCTGAGTGCGATGGTCAACGAGAAGATGACGTTGACCGCGCCGGTCATCACGCACTACAACCTCTATCGCAACATTGAGATCAACGGTAACGCCGCACCCGGCCACGGCTCGGGCGAAGCAATCGACGCAACGCAGCAGATCGCAGCGAAGGTGCTACCGAAGGGTATCACCTACGAGTGGAGCGGCCTCCAGCTCGACGAAATCGCGGCTGGTGCGCAGAGCGCGCTGATCTTCATGCTGGGCTTGATCTTCGTCTATCTCGTGCTCTCCGCGCAGTACGAGAGCTGGATCGATCCTCTGATCGTACTTCTCGCGGTGCCGGCGGCGCTGCTCGGTGCGCTCGCCTTCATCAACCTGCGACATCTACCGCTTCCGTTACTCTATGCAAACGTAGCGCAGGACGTCTATGCGCAAGTCGGCTACGTCATGTTGATCGGCCTTGCGAGTAAGAGCGCCATTTTGATCGTCGAATTTGCCAATCAGCAGATTCGTGCGGGCGCAGATGTCGTGACGGCCGCGTTGCGCGCGGCACAAGTGCGACTGCGGCCGATCCTCATGACCTCGATCGCCTTCATTATCGCCGTTATACCGCTCGTTCTTGCCAGCGGCGCCGGCAGCGCGGCGCGGCATTCGCTGGGCACCGTCGTCTTTGGCGGCATGCTGCTCTCGACGTTCCTGAATCTGGCGATTACGCCGGTCCTGTACGTGATCATTAAAGGCCTCGAGATGCGCGGACACATTCGAACAGATGGCAAACTACGCGGCGATGTTGTAGACACAGCAAAAATGCCATCGCCCGTCGCCGGAGACTAGGTTTAAGCTTCCAAACCCCGAAGTGGACGCCAGCCGGAAGCTGATACTTTTAATAGTCCGGACCTCGAGTTTGGAGACGTCTATGCTCAAAAGCCTCACCCGGGCGAGCGCAGCACTGCTTATTGCTGTCTCGTTCGGTCTTTCCGTCGTGCCGGCAGCGGCCGACCAAAGCCAAGCGCTCGCCACCGGCGTTGTGAGCGGCGCTAATACCGCGATTCGCAACGCCATGGATGCCAAGAAAGCACAACCGCAACCGACGCCGCAGACGCAACAACAGGACAATCTGCAGCCAACGGTCGCGCAAGTGCCTCCCGTCAGTCAGCTACCCGTCGGAGGTCCCGAGCAATTGGGTCTCCCGACCGGGCTCACTTATTTCTATGACCTTTCAATAGCATATCCGTTCGGAAATATCGGAACCGCCCAAGGCAAGTGGTCGCAGGGCGGCATGGATGGCATGATCGGGTACGGATTCAATCCGACGTCGCGCGTCGTTGCATCCTTTTATCAGCTGCAACACTATCCGTACGGCTTCAACAGTGGAACCGTTCCGCTCTATTTACCGGCAGGATTCCCCGCGGCCGGCTGCGTCAATCTCAACGGCACTACGGCCAACGGTTGCGGTGCACAGAATCTCGATCTGACCACCAAAGATTCGTTCATGCTGCTTAGCTATGAAAAGCTGCTGGTTGGCGTGATCGACAACCATATCGTTCCGCTCGTGATATCGCCGACCTACGTTTCGCGCTGGTCGCAGATCAACGCATCCGGACAACCCGGTAGTGACGTTGTGCCGTTCGTCAATCCGAACAACGGATTGCCGGTCACCGGTGTGCCGACGCGCAGCGCGCAGTACTGGTCAGTCGCATTCACGCTGCCGTTCCTGAAGTCGCCGAAGTTCTTCGGCACGTTCACGCTGGCGCCGACGTGGCTAAACCACGTCAACGGGGTCAATCTGCAGAACACGGCGCAGCTCTACCAGATTCTTTACCTCGAATACAGCGTCAACAAGAATCTCCGGCTGTTCTACGAGCCGCAGAGCTCGCGCGACTATCTGCCGACCGATCCGTACGCGCAGCACCTCGTGGCGTACTTCCTTGGCGCAACCGAGCGTCTTGGCAAGACCGCATACGTACAGTTCGTGCTCAACAGCGGCGGACCGACGAATTACAGCCCCTATGGGGTGAAGTACTTCCAATGCTACGCGTTGCCGTGCGGTACGAATACCGTACCGGCGATCGGCGGCCTCAAAGCCACGCAATTCCAGCTGCAATTCGGCGTCGGTTCACCCGCCGTTCTGCCGTTTTAAGGACAGGCGCCATGATGAAAAAATATCTCGCACTACTTACGTTTATCGCCGTCGCGTCGCTCGCGGCGTGCGGTAACGGCGGCGGCGGCAACGTGCCGCAACTCGTCAAAGGTACCGGCGCCGCGACGGCTCCAACACCGCAAGGTGGCGCCGTGCTTGTCGGCGTCGGCGATAGTTTGACCTTCGGCGAACAAGCCGACATGATGCTCGGCGCGCCGACGCCCAACCCCGGGACCGCTTTGGGCTACGTTCCACCGGGGCAGCCGAGTGGATTCTTTGCAGTCATGTATGATTGCGTTACATCGACCACGGCGACATGTAACCACGTGCCGTACAGTATCCTCAATCCCACGCTGCCGGCCAACGCGTCGCTCGTCAACAATGTACTCCCGTTGATCGGCGGCCCGGGGCTCGGCAACGAGATCATCATCACCGCGCCGCCGAACCCGACCCTCGGCACGTTGCAGACCGGCTGCGAGCCGTTTAACCTCGCCGCATATGGTGCGTCAACGTGGGAAGGCACGCGCCTCAATGCGACTGCAGGCATCGCTGACCTCGGCATTCCCGGCCTTACGATGCACGAAGCGGTTGCCATGAACGGACCGTACGAAGGACCGCCGACACAATCGACGAGCGGCTGCGGTTATGCAACGTTGCCGAACGATCCAACTTCGGGCGGCTTGCAATCGCTCGTCCAAAGTGAAAACCAATTGTTCTTGCCGGTCCTCGGTGAGTTCTATCCTGCGTATGGTAGCAGCCTTACGGAGCTCAACGTCGCGACCGGGATGTCGCCCAAGCTCACCACGGTGTGGCTCGGCGCCAACGATCTGTTAAAGTACATCTTCTCGGCCGGCACAGCCCCGTCGAGCGATACACCGACGCAGATGGCGACCGATCTCACGCAAATCGTCAAAGCGTTGACAGCGAAGGGGTCCAAAGTCCTGATCGCCGATCTGCCAACGATGATGCCGACGACCGGAACGTCGGTGCCGTACTTCTTCCCCCAAGCAAAGATCTCGGCCGATCTCCAGGCGCTGGGCCTTCCGGCAGCAGCCGCTGACGCGATCACTGCATACGTCGGTACGAAGTATGGGGTCACTACCGGCGGCTATATCACCGTGAGCGCAATGTTCACGATCTTCGCCACGTGCGAGAATCCGAAGACCGCGGCAATGTGCGTTACGCCGAACCTCGACCCGAGTGGTGCCGGGAGCGGCCTAGGTAACGAATACCTCCCGCCCGCGTTCGTCGCGCAAGTGCAAGCGGTCAACGCCGCATACAATCAGGCCATCGACGGCGTCGCTAAACAGTTCGCTTCGGCAGCGCCGGGACAAGTTGCACTCGTGAACATCAACGCACTCTTCCAGCAAGCCTCGAGCGGCGGGGGTTCAACGCTTCCGGGATTACCTGCGCCGCTGACCCTGCAGTATGGCGGCGGACTAGTAAGCTGGGACGGCTTGCATCCGTCGAATGCGGGCTACGCGATCATTGCGAATGACTTCATTGCTACGGCGGACACACCGGCGGCGAGCGGAGGGCTCGGCATGACGATCCCACCGCTCAGCCTAGTGCAGCTTCTGCAGATCGCCGGCAACGATCCATACGACCCGTACGTGTTGAAAGCTGGCAACCCGTCCTCACCCTTCCCACTTCCCTAAACTAACGCGGCGATAGAAAGGAGCCCGGGCTAAATCGCCCGGGCTCTTTCTATCTCGAACGTTCGCGTTAGGCGAAGTAGTCCTGATTCATGTACGAAAGGCCATAGTCCGACCCCGCCGGTGGCGCGCCGTAAGGATTCGCAGGGTTGTAGTAGGAGAACTTGGGCGCTTGGCCGGCGGCAACGGCGTTAGCGTAATTCGTCGCGAACTCGTTCATTGCGGCATCGAGCTGCGTATACTGATACTCCTGTCCGCTCACGCCGGCTGCACCGACGACCTCTTGATTGTTGCAATCTTTGCCCGTTCCTCCGATGCCGATCGAGAGCGTCCCGCTTCCGGTGCTGCTCATTCCGAACATCGACACAAGCTGATTCCACTGTCCCTTCAGCCATGCGGGCGCGTTCTGTTCCGAACCGTAATACGCAAGCGTCTCCTCGATCGTCGAAATGCCGGCGCGGTCGCCGAGGACCGTCGTCAGATTCGGGTTCTCCTTGTATTGCACGCCATTTGCACCCATGGTGCCTTGTAGATTTGCTACGCCCTGTCCGTAATTCGGCTCGTCGTACTTATCCGGCATGTTGGCCGGATTGTCGTGGTTGCCACCAAAGAACAACGTTGCTATGGCGATGATCACGCCGATGATGAGTGCTGTCTCCGCTTGTCCGGACGACAGCGAAGCGCTGAATAGTTTATCGATAGCTTCAACGAGCGCGTCACCGCTCCAGCCGGCCTCAGCCGCACCGATCGCCCCGCCCTGATCGAACCCTTCGATGACGCCGAGTGCATCGCCAAAAACGTTTGCGAGGTTCCCAAAGACCTTCACCAGCGGGCTGTTCTTATCAATCACTTGTATGATCGTGGAAATATCCTTGGCCGCGCCTTGTGCGATCGTGAGGTCTTTTATGAGCGATCCGGGCCCTTGCGATGCCGGCCCAAAGAGGGTTGAGATACCACTAAGGGCTCCCGCGAGGTTGTTGTCATTCGTCGCAGCACCTTGATTGTGGAAGAGCGCCGAGATGCTCCCCGCCAGTTTAGCCGCCGCTGCCGCAATCGCGAAGTCGTTCGATGCACTGCCTTTCTTGGTGCTGCTCAACAAATTGAGCAATGACTGCACGGCCCCAACGAAGTTGGCATCGTTGGTCAGACTTGTGGCATCTTTCTTGAAAAGCGCTGCACCGTCCGTGAACAACATCTGGACTGCGGTCAAGTCAGCCTTGAGGCTACCGCCATTCTTGAAGTCTTGCACAGCACTGAGCAACGCCGCCAGATCATTTAGGACGGTAGCAGCCGTCGTTGCGTCCGTCGACAGTGTTTTGTCTTTGACGAAGAGGTCCGCGGCAACCGTAAACATCTGCGCAATTGAGGTTAGATCGTTCTGAATCCCACCTTTTTTCAGGTCGGCAAGCAACGCGCTGATCGCCGAGATATCCTTACTTGCTTCTGACAATTCTGTGGAGAGCGTCTGATCGCTCGTCAGCATCGTCGCTGCGGCCGACACAATCGACGAGACGCCGGCCAAAACATTTACATCACCGCTTTTTTGGAAGTCTTGCAGCGCCGTCACGATATCGGTCAGCTCCGTGGCCGCAGTCTGCAGGTCTTTCGAGTCTCGATTCAGCCAAAACTGTTGATTGCCAACTTGCGTCGGGTCGAAGAGCTCACTCGCGATGTTCAACATACTCGAAATCGCAGTGAGATACGCAGCCGCCGAACCTGACTTTGACAGCCCGCTCAGCGTGGTAAGCGCAGTCGAGATTTGCGTACCGATTTCGTTGAGCGTCGTCAAGTTGGTTTGCTGAGTCTGAATGCTGGCGGTCGCGGCCGCTGCCTCGGTTTGAATCTCGGTCAGGTCATTTAAGTTGCCGGTCGACGTATAGTCGCCGATCGCGCCGACAATAAGGGCGAGGTCGTTATTGACCTCCGTGATAAAGGTCGAATCGGACTGGAGGATGCTCGCGTACATTCCAGTCTGCTTGAAGAACGAACTCGCTGTCGATTCCAGCGTCCCGATCGCGGTGATGGCTTCAGCCGCGTTGGGGTCGTCGTCGAGGCCGTTCATCAGCGTTTGAATGTTCGTGAGTTGCTCTTGCGCAATGGGCACTTGCGCAGCACCACTTGGATTTGCACTCGGTACTGAACCTTCGATTGCACTCAGTGCCCCGCCGCCGAAGAGCGACTCAGCGAGGTTGCCAAGGTTAATGGTCACCGACTCGTTCTCGATGTCGTTTACCAGACTCATGAACTTTTGCGTTGGGCTGAGGCTCTTCTCGAGGGTCGGGCCCTCATATGGCGACTCCTTCGCATTCAGTTCGGCGATCAGTGTGGTAAGAACGCTCCCACCGCCGTTCGACGACGCATTACCCAGCGTCGTCTGCGAAGCCAATGGATCGGCCTGAACCGGCGCTGCGTCGTCAATCCCCTCCTCGGAGAACGTTATTGCCCCGTTTGCCGAAACCGGCACTGTGGAGCTGAGGGTCTCGGTCTCGCTGACGGTACCTGTACCGCCAGGATCGGCGGCATTATTGGTCACGTAAGAGAGCGAGTAGATCGAGCCGTCGCCCACCGTTATGGTGCGTGTAATCGTACTCTCGTCGGAGGATATCTGCACGCTCGCGTTCGACGTCGCGCCGTTGCCCCACCCAAGCGAAAAGGCTTCCGGGTTCGCAACAACAGCAGCGGCCGAAATTCCCGTCATGTCGGGCGCGACATCGACTAGATCGTCGCCACCGGCGTAGCTGTAATTGTCGAAGAACGAGGCTTGCGTCAGCGTCGTCCACTGCAAGCGTTGAAGCTCGTCCTGACTTGGAATGTGATCGATGAGCGGCGCGCCGTCGGTTCCCGTCTGCGTCGAAATCGGCGAATCGGGAAGCATGACTAGTTCAACGTCGCTTATCTGATAGGTTGCGTTGCCCTGCCCGACCCCTTGAAATGTGATGCGATGCGTGCCGGGGCCCGGCATGAAGACTGACGTTATGCACGTGGTTAGGTTCGTTCCGGGAGAGAATGTGCCGACCACGGTTCCGTCCACGAGCACGTTGATTTCTTGCAGATATTGATTGCTTGTCTGTGAGCCCTTGAAACTCAGGACATATTGCTCGCCCGAAACGAAGTTGTCTACGCTCTGGCTAAAGCTCCCGTCACCCTGGATGTAGGCTACATTCGTCCCGCTCGCCGCCGTCTCGCTGGCAACGACACCCGACTGCGCGCTAAAAGTCCAGCCGTCACCGTTTGAATCGAACGATCCGTTCGTTATGGCCGCACCGTCGGTGGTCGATCCGGTAGCCAGGATGCGGACGTTGCTTATAACTGCCTCTCCAGCGCCGATGCCGCGGAACTGGATCGTGTGCGATCCCGAACCGGGAGCGAAGGTCGCCGTGTACTGCAGACGTGTCGTTTCATCTTCGGGCGTAAGGGTATCGACGACGTTTCCGTCGACGAGCACCTGTATCGCACCCGCTGTATTACCGCTCGCTTGCGCGGCGTCAAACGCAATCGAATACGTTTCATTGTTCTCGAAGCCGGCAACCGTTTGTGTGACCGTGCCGCCGCTTCCAAGGTATGCCTCCTGGAACGGCCCCGATATGCCGCTGTCACCGGCGAATTGCCAGGGGGTCGCCGGATTCGGTGCACTTTGCGGCGTGTTGGCGCCGGTCGCCGCGATGAAGAAGTCTCCATCCTGTAACGTTGTTCCGCCGCTAAGAACGCTCGCTTCGCCGGCAAGCGCGATGTCCGGAGCCGAGATGAGAACCGTGCCGTTACCGCCGTTCGGGTCGACGCCCTGCAGCGTGATCGTGTGGGTACCGGCACCGGTGAGGAGAAACGCGCCCGTTTCGTATGATTGGTATTGCGGCGAACCCGGCGTTATCAGACCGACCTGTTGACCGTCGACGATGACCGCAATCTGCTCGTCACCACCCGCTACAGATTGAACCGCGTTGAACGCAATCTGATAATACTGATCGGCGTCCATGCCATTAATCGTCGTCGTGATCGAGCCCGTACCTTGCACGAAGCCCGCGTAGCCCGTATCGTCACTGCTCTTGAGCGTGCCGCTCACCGAACTGCCGTCTGCCGTAATGCCTGCGGTGCCATTGAACGTGAGGCCATCAACATCCGGTGCAACGGCATAAGTGCCCGGGGCGATATTCGTGTCGGTAAAGAGCCCATCACTGAAATTGTTCTCGGCATCCTGGCCGTTCATATCGTACAGCGAAAGCGCGGTCGCGAGCGCTTGCGAGTCGCCGTTGGTTGTTGTGGATCCGTCGACAGTAGCGGTCGGGAATTGCAGCCATTCGCCCAAGCTCATCCCTTGCGCGACCGGAGCTAAACCTTCCGCAGCCGATGCGGAGATAGAATTCAGACTCGAGTCCGAAACCGCCGCCAGCTGGAACTGGCTGAAAGCAGAGATCTGCGTCGCATTGAAGAGCGCCCATGCGCCCGCATTGAGCTCTTGCATCTGCGACGGATCGAGCACCGCGAGCTGGGATTTTGTCAGTGTCGCGATCTGCGCGGCACTGAATTGCCCGAACTGCTGCGGTGTAAGGTTTTGCAGGTCACTCGTTGAGATCGTATTGAGTGTGGAGAGGGCTTGTAGTGCCGGCGCGCTCAACCCATTGATGGCGCTTGCGCCCAGCCAATGGATCTCGTCGGGCGTTAGCGCCGCGGCTTGTTGCTGCGTGAGCCAACTGAGCTCCGTCGGGGTAAAACGTGTGATTGCTTCACCGAAGAAGTAGCTGAGATTTGAACCGATCGCCTGGAACTGCGCTTGGTCGAGGCTTTGAAGATCGCTATCGTTGTCTGCAACCAGCATTAGCGGTGTGACCGTATTCGGATCCGCGATTTGCGCCGGAGTCAGCGATGAGATGCCTCCAGGCGGCTCGGCAACGGTACCGACCGGCGTAACAGCGAGCAGCTGCAGGTTATTGAGCGTGAGCGATGAGGACTGCCCGTTCGGCCCGAGGCCCGTAAGCGTTAGCGTGTGGTTGCCGGCACTGCCGATGAACGCAGCGGTCGCGAATTGTTGCATCGCCGGCGAGTTTGGATCGCTGAGCGCGCCGGTAGAGAAGACGCCGAGATTCTCGCCATCGAGCGTGACCTCGATCGACTGCGGTGCTGCGGCATTTGCTCCCGTTCCTATAACCCCGCCGCCTTCCGGCGCGAATGTTCCTTGCGCGTATTGCTCGAACGCCGAAGTCACCGCATCGAACGAGATGGCGTACCACTGGCCCGGCGTCAGGTCATTCAGAGTTTGCGAGATCGTGCCTGTGTCGCCAATGACGGCACCGCTCCCCGCGAGCACCCCGGTATTGCCGACCTCCAAGTCCTGGTCGCCTGGTGTCGAAGTGAAGGTTTGCACGCCGTTGGTGGGATCGGCTGTAAAGCCGGCGGGGCTATAGGAATCGTCCGGCCCATACGCAGGCGCGTCACCGTATTGATTCTGATATTCCGTCCACGCGTCCTGATAAGATGCAGCCCCAGTAACACTCGCACCGCTGCTCGCGTTTGTAAAGGACCACGTCGCACCGTTGTAACCGATCAAAAAGTTGCCGTCGTTCGGATCCGTAGCAACGTATGTCGTGGGATCGGCTAGCGAGTTCGTCGCGTCGATACCGCCAAAAGGCGTTAGCGGAGGCCCGAAATTTAAAATCCCTCCCAAGTTGATGGTGACCGGACTGAACTGGCCAATATACGTGGCAGAAGTGTCAGTTGGGTAGAACTCGTACTCTGATCCGTCGGTCTCCAGGTAAAGCGACGGCGTAACGATGGGTATCACGCCACCCGTGCTGTCTAGCCCGGGGGAGAGCCAACCAGGCCCCAAGCCCAAGCTTGGGATCCCACCAGAAGCTTCCCACTCGGGCATAAGATTGAAACTGCTTGGTGGAAGCGTGACGGTTGGCCAGCCGATTGCCGGCGTCGTTGTGGCTGGTATGAATCCGCCGCTGATCGATGCATCGAAGTTGCCGTCGGGCAGTAATGTCCCGTTGGTCTGCACGAGCGATTGCGACCCATCCGGATTCACGGTGAAGAGATCGCCACCTATGTTGCCGGCGATGATTTCACCGTTGTCACTTGCCGAATCGCCGCCATCATAATCGCTGAGGCCGTCCAACACGCCGAGCGCCGAGAGCGGCACAACGCTCTGGAGGTTGAGCACTGCCGCCTGCGCGGGCGTGAACGACACCACCTGCATGGGCGTGAAGTCGGCCACCTGCGCGGGGCTTAGCGCCTGCAACTGCCCGGTGGTCAACGACTGGAGCTCGGCGGGGGTGAGCGCTTGCAGCTGCGTCGCGCTCAACGCCGAGATTTGCGCGGGCGTGAGCTGCGATATCCCGGCACCATTTGGATCGGATTCGAGGTCGAGGTTGCTCTGGAGATCGGTGATTTGCGCCGACGAAAGCGCGGCGATCTGCGTAAGGCTCAGCGACTGCACTTGCTGCGCGGTAAACGAACGGAGCACGCGCGGCTGCAAGCCGGCCAGCACCGAAGGCGCAAGAGCCGCGATCTGTTGCGTTGTAAGTGCTTGAATCTGGTTCGCCGAAAGCGTGTTCAGTTGCATAGCACTGAGGCTCTGCACTTGCGCAGCCGAAAGTTCAGCGAGCCCCGCGCCCTGGAGATTCGCCACGTTCTGGACCGCGAGGCTCGCGAGTTGATCGGTCGATAGCGAGGCAATCTGCGTGCTATCGAGGGCCGCAAATTGCGCAGCCGTAAGACTATTGATCGCGGAGCCACCGAGCTGCGCGAGCTGCGTGGTCGAGAGTGCCGCCACTTGCGACTGATCGAGGCTCTGCAAGGCGAGAGTGCTCAGCGATGCGATCGAGGAGAGCGCGGCGACCTGATCCGGATCGAGAGCGGCAACCTGGTCCGCGCTCAACGTTCCGATCTGGGCGGTGCTCAACTGTGATGTATCCAACACCGAGAGCTGAAGCGGATCGAGCACCGCGATTTGCTGCGTCGAAAGCGCGGTGATTTGCGCTCCGCTCAAATTTGAGAGTTGATCGAGGTCGAGCACATCGACGGTGCCGCCAAGGGCGGCGATCTGCGAGGGAGCGAGCGACGCAATCGCGCTTGCCGAAAGCGCCGCAACCTGCAGACCGCTAAACGCTGCAAGCTGCGCATCGCTGAGCGAAGCCACCGCCTGCGCGCTCAAATTGCTGACGGCTTGCGGCGTCAATGACGCGTCTGCGACCAGGCCGGTTGCGGCGAGAGCCTGCGGCGTTAGTGCCGCGATGACGCCCAAGCCGAGTGCGCTGAGCTGCTGCGTCGAAAGTGCGGCGATCTGATCGGCCGTCAGCGATGGCGCCTGCGCCGCCGTGATGCCCCCCAGTTGTGCACTCGAGAGTCCGGCGAAGAGGTTCGGCGCAATCGCGGCGATCGCTGCTCCGGAGAACGACCCGATTTGATCGGGTGCAAGGGAGGCGAGTTGGCCGGCAGTAAGGGCCGCCACCTGTGCCGGCGAGAGTTGCGCGATGCCACTATCGCCGAGATATGCGAGCTGCAAGGTTGAAAGCTGTGAGATTTCGACTGGGGAAAGGCTCGTGAGTTCGCTTGGGTTTAGCACGCTAAAACCATAGGGATTCAGCGAAGCGAGTTGCGCGGGAGATAGCGACGCGATCTGCGCGCCGGTAAGACTTCCCACTTGGCCCGCAGTCAACTCTGAAATGAACGCCGTCCCCAGCGACGCAATCTGCACGGTCGAGAGCGAAGCAAGATTCTGAGGGCCGAACGCCGGAATCTGCGATGCGAGCAGCGCGTTAAGCTGATTCCCGCTCCACGCCTGCGTCTGCGTAGGCGTAACCTGGACGACCTCGTCGTAACTCAGGTCCTGGATCTGGGCGCTCGAAAGCGTTGCGAGCGCGTTTGCCGCAACGCTTCCGATGTTGTTACCGATTGCAACGATTTGCGAAGCCGAGAATACTGCGATCTGAACCGGCGTCAGCGACGCAACCTGCGCGGAAGTAAATGCGGAAATTTCGCTTGGCGTCAACGCGTTGATCTGCGCATTCGAAAGCGACGCTATCTCGGCGGGACTGAGGCTCGCGATGCTGCCGCCGAACGCCGCAATTTGGCTCGGCGTGAATTCCGAGACCTCCTGTGACGTAAACGCAGCGATCTGCGCTGGGAGAAGCTCCGAAATCTGGCTCGCTGTGAAGTAGGGAATCTGCATTGACGTGAGGTCTCGGATCTGGGCGGGGGTCAATGCTTGAAGCTGCGCACCCGTAAGTGCCGAAATCTGCGCCGGCGCGAGCGCTGTGATCTGATCGGACGCTAACGAAGCGATCTGTGTCGGCGTAAATGCCGCGATCTGCGACGGGGAGAGCCACGCGAATTGAGTCGCCCGCAGGGCCGTCAGTTGGCCTGTTGTAAACGACTGTATCTGGGTGGCGCTCAACCCTTGCACTTGTGATTCAGAAAGCGCAGCAACCTGCGCAAGCGTTAGAAACGACAAGCTCGACACGCCGGCTATCTTGGAAGGCAAAACCGTTGTGTGCGCGCTGAGGAACTCATTCATCTGAGTGTCGGTAAACGCGCGCCATTGCGGTCCCGTTAGGTCCTCAACCTGAGCACTCGACAGCCACGCGATCTGGCTATTTGAGAACAATTGAAGTTGGCTTGCGGTGAACCCCTGGATTTGCGCCGCCGACAACGCTTGAATCTGCGTCTGGCCCAAGGCCTCTACCTGACCGGGCAACAGCCAACCGATTTGTGTCGGAGTGAACTCCTCGACGACTTGCGCAATCAATGTTGATACGGCCGCGGGCTGCATCGCTTGAATCTGCTGTGTGGTAAGAATCGCGAACTGCGATCCGGTAAAGAATTCCCAGTCGTAGCCCGTAAATGAAGCGAGTTGTGTAGTGGTGATCTCGTTGATCTGGGCGTTGGAGAGGTTTCTCGTGACACCCCCTTGGAAGGCCTGCGGGGACGTGAAAGACTGGATTTGCTCAGGCGTAAGGACGGCGCACTGCTCAGGTGAAAGGAAACCGAGCTGCGACCCTGTTAAAGCACCGATCTGCGCGTCCGACAAGACCTCGATGTCGGCAGTCGTAAGATCCCACATGTCCGACTCTGGAATAGAGGCAATCTGCGCCGGCGTGAAAGCCCCTATTTGTGTAGGCGTGAGATAAGCAAACTGGCCCAACGAAAAATAGGGAATTTGCACGTTGCGAAGGGCCTGAATCTGAGGTGTAGTGAGCGCCTGCACTTGCGGCTCCGAGAGCGCGAGCACTTGGGCATCACTCAGCCAACTTATTTCGTTGGTCGTGAGGCTCGAAATTTGACTCGTCGTTAGTTCACTAATCTGGCTCGCCGTAAGCGCTCCAAACTGTTGAGACGATAACGCCTGAAGCTCGCCGGACGTCAGCGAGGCGACCTGGCTCGCCAATAGTGCTGCAACTTGCGTTGTCGTAAGGGCAGGGAGCTGAACTATCGTTAATGCGGCAATCTGGTCTGGTGCAAGATCGCCGATCTGCGCTGCAGTGAGCTCGCTGATCTGGGTCGGCGTAAGCGACGTAACCTGCGTTAGGCTGAGCGCCTGTAGCTGAATTGCCGAAAGCGCTTGGACTTGCGTGGAACTGAGCACCTGCAACTGGCTTACGGAGAGGTCACCGATTTGTTCGGTTGTCAGGGCTTGGACCTGCGCGGTCGTAATCGCCCCAACTTGCGAGGTGGTGAGCGCTTCAGTTTGGGCATCGGTTAACGAACCGATCTGTTGCGGTGTTAGCTTCGCGATCTGCGCCGTGCTCAGCGCCGCGATTTGCGACGGGTAGACGCCTTGGAACGCCGTTGTGGTGACGCCCGCCAGCGTTGCAGCCGTCGTACTGAATGCGTTCAACTGCGTCGCGGAAAGCGCATTCAATTGCGCGCTCGTAAGGCCGGCTGCCGCGACTTGTGTGATCGCGGCGATCTGCGTTGTGCCGAACGATGCGAGGGCTGACGGCGTGAGTCCGCCGATGCTTCCGGCGGCAAGCTTCCCAATGGCCGTGGCGGTGAGTGCCGC
>Ga0335073_10005562_pt1 | contig 17675 bp, 12 predicted proteins | sample Lox_Sample_22_FD_207093 | JGI IMG/M metagenome (GOLD analysis project Ga0335073, IMG submission 207093) | Soil microbial communities from Loxahatchee National Wildlife Refuge, Florida, United States - Lox_Sample_2.2 | ecosystem: Environmental > Terrestrial > Soil > Wetlands | place: USA...
TGGCGGGGCTTCCGCAGGTGTGAGTGAAACGCTTAAAGGCTTGCTGCTGCGCAGCGCCTCTATTTGCATCGGATGACCCGCCGAATGCAGATACAGGAAGGCAATGTATTTTGGCAGCGAGTCGATGGGCACGCCGTCGACGGAGACGACGACGTCGCCAGCGCGCAGGCCTCCAGTTTGAGCCGGGCCGTCGGGGTCTACATCGGAAATAATGACGCCAAAATCCTGGGGAAGCCCGAGACCTTTTGCAAGATCGGGAGTGATGGTTTGCGCGTGTGCGCCGATGGTGATGGGGCGAACGCTCCCGTGCTCTTTGATTTCCTTGTATGCAAAGCGCACGATGGGCTCGGGGATTGCGAAGCCGAGGCCTTCACTTCCCCCGCCGGATGTGTAGATGAACGTGTTGATGCCGATCAGGTTCCCGTCGCGATCGACAAGCGGACCGCCGCTGTTGCCCGGGTTAATGGGGGCGTCCGTCTGAACGTAAACCATTGGCTTGTCCAGGTCGGGTTGTCTTCCCACTGCGCTGACGATGCCCTTGGTGACGGTGTGGTCCAGACCTTCCGGGGAGCCAATCGCCAGAACGGTCTGACCGAGGCGGACGCGGAATAACTCGTCGGGCAGAGGAATGAAGGGAAGGCCCTTTTCTTCGATCTTGAGGACAGCGAGGTCAGCATAACGATTTGTGCCGATGAGTCTGGCTTCGTATACGCGTTGTCGGTGCGCCAGTGAAGTGTGATATGGCACCATCTCGACGGTAGTGGGCGCCAGGGTGACGCGAATGCGGAGCGCTCCGGCGACGACATGGTTGTTAGTGACGATGTACCCTTCGGGATCGACGATGACTCCGGATCCAAGAGACCGCTGGCGCTGCAACAATTGGGAATTGCTGTCGTCATGCTCCGGAACTCCGTAGCCTGTGACGTCTATCTCGACAACCGAGCGCATTGCCTTCTCGGCCACTTGATCGAGCGCATGATCGAATTCCTGCAGGATCGACGACGCTGGCGGACCTGGCGGAACAGGCTGCTCCTGGCAATGCGCGGCGGTCGAACAAGCACATACGAAGACGAAGATATAAGAGAGTCGGGTATTCATTCCGGTTAGCTCGCTGGCAGAAAGGGTTTGGTTGGGTGAAGGACCGGAGGAGGGCTGCCGGGGCTCTCGATTTCTTTCCACTCAAGGATCTTCAAATCGAGCACGAATATTGCGTACATGACCGGCACCTGCAGCTTGGTAACAATCGTGGCGATCAGGAGACCCCCGATCTGCGCATAGCACAATGGCTTCCAGAGCGGGCCGCCGTGGAGAGCGAGCGGGAATAGCGCCAGAACCGTCGCGAAGACGGTGATGAGAACTGGACGAAGGCGGAGTATGCCTGCGTCGATCAGCGCGTTCTCAAAATCGTCGCCGACAGCATGGCGTTCTTCAATGTAGTCGAAGAGGACGATGGAGTGGCTGACAATAACTCCGACGAGACTGGCGACACCCAGGAACGCCATGAAGCTGAAGGCCTCACCCATGATCCACAGCGCGAAGAAGGCACCGATCATTCCGTAAGGTGCGGCAGCCAGCACAAGCAGCGGCTTGACCGCATTTTTGAATTGGAAGACCAGCGCGAGGAAGACTGCGATGGTAGAGATTGCCATTACCATCGCAAGATTTTTGAAGCCGGTTTTGGTCTTGTCATACTCGCCGCCGATCTGCATTCGATAGCCCGGAGGCAGGGATGCCTGGAGTGCCTCGAGCCTCGGCATGACCTGCTTAAGGACCTCAGAGCTTAGATGTCCGGGGGCAGGAAAGCTGCGGATATTCATCGCGCGGAACTGTTCGTAACGCACGATGCGGCCAGTTACGAGATCATGATTCACACTTGATATCTGAGACAGTGGGATTTTCGAGTTGTCCTGTGAAGCGTAGACGTAGAGGTTTTCGACATCGGAAAGATGGGCGCGATCGGCCATGCGGGCTCGAGCTACGATCGGAATCTGCTTCTGCCCTTCCTGGAAGACGCCAACGGTGGTTCCGCTGATGGCGGCCGTTGAGGAATTGGCAACATCCATATTGGTGACACCTGCAAGGTTCGCGCGATCGGGGTCTACGGTCAGCTCGACCAGCGCGCTGTCATCGCCCCATTCGTTTCGGGTTCGCTCTGAATACGATGAGGAGCGGAGAATCTCTTCGACCTGATCGGCGATTCGTCGCAGTTGGTGGATATCGTCCGGCTCCTGTGCTGCATTGACGTCGGCTGTGCTGGAGACGCGAATTTCGATCGGATAGTCGATGGGGTTTGTCAACAATTGACGGGCATCGAGCCTTGCTCCCGGAATGGATGCGGTAAGAACGGGTTGAAGTTCCCTAATAAATTGCGGCGTAATCTCCTTGTCTGTGACTTCGATTAAAACCTGTGCGTAATTCAATTGCTGGAGTTGCGGGGATGCGGAGAACCAGAAGCGCGGACCTCCGCCGCCGACGAAGGTCGTGATGTACTTCAAGACGGGCCCACGCTTATTGTCAGCGTGCTCAACGGAGAACTTCTCCGCCTGCCTGCGCACAATCTCTTCGACTTTGAGAGCAGTCTCGTTGGTAGCTCCAAGGTTTACGTCGTTCGGGAGCCAGACGTCGATGTAGGACCAATATTGGACATCTTCCGGGAAGAACGCCGTCTTTAGTTGCGCGAAGATGAGAACGCCAATCGCCAGAAAGACAAGCGATCCTAGAAAGAATTTCCAACGGTGTTCGATGGAATAGCGGGCGATCCTTGCGTACCAGCCATAAAAGCCCGCCTCGCGCATCTCTTCAATGGATTTCTCCTGCTTCTTCTCCGGCTTCAAAAGGTAGTAGGCGAGCAGGGGCAGAAATGTCATTGACACGAGACGCGAGGCAATAAGCGCGCAGGTCATAACGATGGGCAAGCTGTACAGGAAGTCTCCGGTGCTGCCCGTGACCATGAGGAACGGAAGATAGGCAACGATATTTGTAACCGTCGCATACATGATTGCGGTGGCCAGCTTGGTGGGACCGAGCCATGCGGCGATGACATTAGGATGGCCTTCTGCGAGCGCTCGCTTGATCGAGTCGCCCGCAAGGACCGGATCATCTACCAGCAGACCCAAGGCGATGATGAGTGTGGCAACAGAGGTCTGCTGGATGTCGATGCCGAGCAGATACATTGCGCCGAACGTCATGGCAAGCGTGACGGGCATGGAGATGGCCATGAGCAGAGCGGATCGCCACTCCCAGAATCCGAGCCAGGAAACCAGGACAACTAGCGCAATGGCCTCGTAAAGCGCATCCATGAAAAGGCTGATATTCTCCTTGACTTGCAGCGGCTGATCGGAGGTACGCGCGATGATCAGGTCTTCAGGCAGATATTGCTTTACAGCGGCGAGCTTGGCATCCACGCTTCGGCCGAAGGCATCCACCTGCTCGCCGTTTTTCATCTGCACCGCGACGGTGACGGCTCGGCTGCGGTGCCATTTGCCGTCCTTGTCAGCCCAAGTCAGGTAGTTGAGATACTGCGCGGGGCTCTGATATCCGCGGGAGATCTGCACAAGATCGCGCAGATAGACCGGACTCACTCCGGCGGAAGAGCCTGCCTTCGCTGTGGAAGCCGCCGCTGCCGCCTGCGAATTCGATCCTGCGGAATAAATAGAAGAGCTACCGATAATTACATCGCCGATCTGCCTGGGATTGGTGAATTTTCCGGACGGATCGATCTGGATGCTTTTGGGACCGACTTCGAGCTGCCCTCCCGGGAGCGTGATATTGCGAGCGCCCAGGATGTCTTTGAGATTCGAAGGCTGCAGTCCGTAGGCAGCCAACCTGTCCTGCGAGTACGTGAGATAAATCTGTTCCGGAAGCACGCCCTTGCGGTCAATTTTGGCAACTTCAGGAGCACCCTGCAGGGTGCGTCCGATCAGGTCCGTGAAGTCGTCGAGCTGGCGGTAGGAGTATCGGTCGCCGGCAACGGCGGCAAGCTTTGCTTCGGCGTCGGAGGGATTGCGAATGAAGACCGCCGGCCACGAGTCGGGATGAATCTCGGAGCGGTGCAGGTTTTCGCGGATCCATTGATCTCCGATGGCTCGCAACTGCTCGTCGCTAAGCTTGGAGGTAACGTCGACCCCAATGAAGCCACTGCCCTCAAAGAAATGCGGATCAGAGATTGTTCTGTTCTCCACGCCACCAAGAATGACGGCGGTGAATGAGTCGCGACTTACAGCTACCGCGACGGAGGTCGGGAATGCCGAGACGATGCTTATGCGCGGCTGCCGCGCATTCTTTGGCTCAGCTGCGCGTGTTTGCTCAATTGCGCGCTGAATCGAGCCGGCACGAAGTGCGATGTCGATCGAGTTCGCCGGCGGGCTTGCAACAGTCAACATCATTGCAGCCGTATCCCCGAAATCGCTGTTGAACTGGATTGGGCCGGCTCCCTGCGGCAGCTTGCTGTTGGCAGCGATCAACTTGAGGTTGATGTCGGAGAATTGCTTCTTGGGGTCCGAGACGTTATCGCCAAGCTGCACATAAACAAGCGACAGCCCTGGGAAGCTGATGGAGCGAATTCCGAAATCGGCTGGCGTCGGCGCTTTAATGAATGGGTTCTGCGCCATAGTTTGCTCGACGGGTCGGGAAACAAGCTGCTCGACTTCCTCTGCAGTTGCTCCCGGCCAGGAAGTGGAAGCGACGGCGACCCGGACGGGGATGATTGGGTCTTTACGCTTGGGCATGTGGTTGTAGCCGTACCAGCCCCAGAGCGCAACAGCAAATAGAAGCACGAAGCCGACCTGACGGTGCTCGGTGAAGAAGCGCGCCGTGTTGTGAGTGTTGGCGATGTATTCGGCTTCGGACTTGTGGCTCATGAATGCTCTGCTCGTCGGATCGTTTAGGGAATTACTCGAACCTGATCTCCATTTCTGACCAGGGTTGCACCAGTTGTGACGACCCGCTCACCGAATCTGAGGCCGCCGTTCACACCGATCAAGTCGCCGTAGACTTCGCCAAGCTCCACAGGGCGCAAGTGGGCGGATTCAATCTCGCCGTCGCCCTCAGCAGTGAGAACTGCAAAACCGTTGGCACGCTGCGGATCATGAATCACGGCGGACACGGGCACAGCCATGACTGTTCGGGGTAAAGGGTTGCCGTCCAGCGTGAGTGATGCGATCATGCCCGATTTCAATTCGTCTTTCGGGTTGGCGATCAAAACCTCCACAGAGAAAACGCGGCTTTTCGGATCGGCCGATGGGGAAATGGCTGTGACTCGTCCGTTGAATGTCTGCGGAAGAGCATCGGTTGTGATGAGTTGCGACTGGCCGACTTTCACGCGGCTGATGGATGTGTCGGGAACTCCGAAGACGGCCTTGACGGTTCGGGTATCGGCGATGGTGAAGCCGTTGGTAGCGGCGCCAACAAAGCTTCCGGTATCCACGCTGCGCTTCACGATCCATCCATCGAACGGCGCCTTGAGTGAAGTGTAGGCCAGTGCAGTTTGTGCCTCGCTGATCTGCGCCTTCGCTCCGTCAACCTGAGCAGCGCTGGCGTCGAGTTGGGCTTGAGCTGAATCGAGTTCAGGCTTAGTTGCGCTCTGTTGCGAATAAAGCGTTGAAATGCGATCGAAGCTTAACTTGTCCTTCAAGTATTGAGCCTGCGCGCCTGCAAGTTGCGCCTTCGCCTGCGAGAGCTTGTCCTGATAATTTTGCTGGCTAACAACCGCGAGCACAGTTCCCTTCGTTACCCAATCCCCCTGGTCGATATTGCGCATACCGCCGCTGGCGCTCTTCACCTGGCGGACGCGGTCCACATAGCCGCTTGACTGGAAAGCGAGATCGACCTGCGAATAAGGAACAATGCTGGCCGAGTAGCGCGCCGAGTTTCCGACGGCGATGCTTTGAACCATTGCGGTGTGAACAGGCAACGGCTGCTTGTTCGTGGTCGCTTCATGCTTGCACGCGCACAGCCATGACGAAAGAGAGGTGGCGGCGATGACGGTACATCTCCAAAGAGTTGATCGAGGCATCGCCTCATTCCTCTCCGAGCGCTTTTTCAAAGCTGGCTTTCGCGCTCCAAAAAGCCAACAGGCTTTCTTCGTACTCATTGTTGGCAGTTGCCACTGCAGCCTCCTGTTCGAGGACGTCGCGGAGCAGAACGGCGGATTGCCTGAATTTGTCGTTTACTTCGCGGAGCTTTTCAATTGCCGCGGCACGGGCCGCGTCAGCGACTGCAAGCAGCGAGCGGCTTTCGGCCAGCTTGCGGAAGCTGCTGTCCACGTCGAGCAGCACCTGCGAACGTGCTTCACTCAACTGATATTTGCTCTGCTCGATGACGACGTCCTTTTGCTTCACTTCGTCTCTGCGACGGCCCCATTCGAAAGGTTCCCACCGCATTTCGAAGCCTGCGGAGGCGATGTTCTGCGGCAGAAGCTGGGTATTGAACGGGCTCAAGTAATGAAAAGACGCTCCGATGTCGGGAATGTATTGAGACTTGGCCAACCTACGGTCGACCTCCGCACGGTGGGTATCGATCTCCGCTTCTTTCACTTCGGGACGCTGTGCGAGTGCAGTTTGGCGGGCAACCTTGAGATCGACCTCTTCAGGCTGTTCAGGCGGCACCTGCTGCGTGCGAAACGGGGTATCGTGATCGCGGCCCATGAGACTGTTGAGTCTTTCTTTCTGCGTGAGGAGCGTGTCGTTCAACTGAATGATCTGATATTGAGCCTGTGCCAGCTTGGCTTTTACATCGAGGCTGCTCGATTTGAGCACGGATTTCTGGGCCAGGTAATCAAGGACGACTCGGTCAGTCTCCTGATATTCCTTTACGGTGGCCGCGGCGGCATCGAGGGCGCTTTCGGTTTGCAACACAGCGTAGTAGGCCTGCTTCACGTCGGCCACGACCGATTGCCGCTTGCCCTTGTATTTCTCTCGTGAAAGATCGACGTCCAGCTTCTGCTCCTGGATCGCAAGCCCGATTTTGTAAAGCTGTGTGAGGGGCTGGGAGACGTCGTCCACCGTGTAGCCGGTGAACCCCTGAGAGAGGCTGATCTTGGTGTCGGTTGCCGGCACGGGCTGCTTGTCAGGCGTCTCGAATGTACCGGCCGGGAAATCGAAGGAGGGAGAGGTCAGATTTCCGGAACCAAAAAGGTAGGTACTGATAGCCGGATAGCGCTTCGTCTTGGTGGATGCAACCTGCCACTGGGCTTTATCGATATCAAGCTTGGCGATGTTCGCCGGCCGGTTGTTTTCGAGCGCGATTTGAATTGCGTCAGAAAGAGAAAGCTCGGGCTCCTGAGCGAAGAGCTGTCCCCCCAGCACGAGCATATATCCAAGCAAAACCATCAGGAGTGCGCGCATGAGCCGTGCCTGGTTATCGACGCATACCGCCGCCCTGAGGTCCAAGGCTATTCAAGTCGTCGAGCACGGCTTGTCGGTCCTGAGGACGAAATGAGCCGACGTTCATTGTGGCTTCGATCTGGGACTTCGAGCTGTTCAGGGCGCGCATTGCCTGCAGCGGGTGACTCTGATCGCTCTTGGCGCTCTGCAACTCGTTCAGGCTGTCCTGAAGCTGCTGAACCTGCGCTTCGGTCGGGCTGCCGAGCATCACGGCCTTGAAAATGTCTTTGCCGAGCTTTTGTCCTGGCGTGGGCGGCGCTGCAGATTCGGGCTCCTGCTTGTTCATGATGACTGCCTGCAGATCCTGACGGAGGATTTCGCGGTCTTTCGCGTTAACACTTGCCATTGTGGTCTTCATGCTCGAGACAGCCCGGAACGGCGTGAGTAGATCAATTGGACCTCCGGGCGTTTGCTCTGAGCGTGCATTCTTCAAGACTTCCGCATCAGCCTGCAACTGCTTGACCTGGGCGACCGTGATGCTGCCGTTGAGTACCGCCGCTTTCATATCCTGCTGAAACTTCTCCATCGCAGGGTTCGGTGCATCCTGCGCAAGAGCGGCTGCGCCCGGCAACAGTAGCATCAGTGTGAGCTGCGGGGCGAGACGTCGAAGGAGCTTTCTCATGTTTCCTGCTTTCTCTCGTTGATTTCAGGCAGCCGTGTACCGATATTCATCGGGTGGATCAGCGATTGAGACATTCGAGCAGAAGGCTCTGTATCAAACAGGCCTAGGGGAGGAGAAAACCGAGGCAAAGTTTGTCGCGATCTCTGACACGACGTCAATGCAGATGATCTAAATATTTCGCCGTGCGATCTAAAGGCGATCTAAACCAACAACCCCATTCCTTCCACTCACATCGATCGCTATTGTTCCCAAGAAGCGGGGCACAGACTATACTCCGATATACCCCAACCATGATCGGAGGCTGCAGTGATTGAGCTGGACGGCCGCCGGCCTGGAGCCTTCAGGTCCAAGAGGTTGCACCGGGATGCTTCAACCATGCGTCCGTTTTGACGAGTTTGAGCTCGATACGGAGAGCTGTGAACTTCTGCGCGCCGGTCAGCGCGTCAGACTGGAACGCATTCCCATGCAGCTGCTGATGCTGCTTCTCGAGAACCGGGGAAAGCTCGTTCGCAGGGAGGCGATCATTGAACGGCTGTGGGGCGGCAACGTATACCTCGAGGCGGAACACAGCATTAATACCGCGGTTAACAAGTTGCGGGCAATTCTGCGCGATGATCCCAGGAATCCGCTATTTATCCGGACGGTAGTAGGACAGGGCTATTGCTTTATTGCCGCGGTGAATACTCCTGAGCCCGTCACTAATGGACATTCTCGGTCTTCTTCAGGTCCAACCGAATCGAATGGGACGGGCCAAGGCGGCAGACTGCTTTCGGGCAACGGTCATGCGAACGGATCATCGATACTCGATGAACCCGACGAGCAATTGGCGCCAGGAAACTCTGGCCTTTCCGAGGCCGCGGCCGCTCTGGTTGCCACTGGGCCACACGCCAAAGAAGCGTTGACCCAGACCATCAAGAAGCCATCAGACAGCAGGTTGTGGGTTATTACGGCGCTCGCCGGATCGGTCGTTGTAGTGATCGTTCTCGCCTTTTATCTGTTGCACGAGCGGCAGGCGCCTCCACAAAGCCAGCTGCAGGAGTCGATCGCACTCCGTTCTGTTGCGGTCCTGCCGTTTCGCAATCTCGCCCAGACTTCAGACGAGGACTACCTAGTGGATGGCCTAACCGACGAGCTTACGACCATTCTCGCCAGAAATACCTCCCTCCGCGTGACGTCGCAGCGTTCGGCAATGCGTTACAAAGGAGGGCAGGAATCAATCCAGGAGATCGCGCGCGCCCTCAATGTAGATGCGGTCGTTGAAGGCTCCTACCTGCATGCTGACAATCGGATCCGCATCACCGTGCAGCTGATTGACGCGCGTAATGACCAGCACCTTTGGGCGCAAATGTATGACGAAAGCGACAAGCATTTGCTTGCCATGCAGAATCAGGTCACGAGAGACATTGCTCAACAGGTTGCGATAGTGCTCGAGAGCAGGTTGTCCCATCCAGGTGAGTAAACCCGCCTGATTCACCAGCATCGGCCTCCCATTTAGTAAACTGGAGATGAGGATTTTATGCCGGAAATTGTGCGCAGGAAGACCGTCACGGTCAGGGTGGGCCGGGTACGTGTGGGCTCGGATGCCCCGGTCGTCGTCCAGTCGATGACCAATACCGATACCGCCGACGTAGCGGGGACCGTTCAGCAGGTGGCGGCGCTGGCGACGGCCGGGTCGGAGCTGGTGCGGGTGACGGTGAACAACGATGATGCGGCGAAGGCTGTGCCGCATATCGTGGACGGGCTGGCCAAGCTGGGATTGGATGTGCCGATCGTAGGGGACTTCCACTACAACGGGCATCTGCTGCTGACCAAGTATCCCGAATGCGCGCAGGCACTGGCGAAGTATCGGATCAATCCGGGCAATGTGTCAGTCGGGCGCAAGAACGACGACAACTTCCGCGCCATGATCGAAGTGGCAGTGAAGAACCAGAAGCCGGTGCGGATCGGCGTGAACTGGGGATCATTGGATCAAGCTTTGCTGACGCGCATGATGGACGAGAACTCCAAGCTGGCCGAACCGCTCGATGCGCGCGACGTGATGATGGAGGCGATGTGCCGGTCGGCGCTCGATTCGGCGGCGGCGGCGGAGCGGTATGGGCTGCGGCGCGACCAGATCATCATCAGCGGGAAAGTCAGCGGCGTTCGCGATTTGATCGATGTTTACGAGATGCTCGCCGGCCGGTGCGAGTACCCCCTCCACCTGGGCCTCACCGAGGCGGGCATGGGGATGAAGGGCATCGTGGCCTCGACCGCGGGGCTGGCTCCCCTGCTGCTCAAGGGCATCGGGGATACAATCCGTGTATCTCTCACGCCGAAGCCGGGCGGCGACCGCACCGAGGAAGTTCTGACCGCGCAGCAGATCCTGCAGTCGCTGGGGATTCGGAGCTTTACGCCGCAGGTGACGGCGTGCCCGGGCTGCGGGAGGACGACGAGCACCTTCTTCCAGGAGCTGGCGTCGCAGATCCAGGACTATCTCCGCGAATCGATGCCGGTGTGGCGGGGCCAGTATCCGGGCGTCGAGGAGCTGAAGCTGGCGGTTATGGGTTGCGTGGTCAACGGGCCGGGCGAGTCGAAGCACGCAAATATCGGCATTTCCCTTCCCGGGACGTTCGAGGATCCCGTGGCTCCGGTTTATGTCGATGGGCGGCTTATGACGACGCTGCGCGGTGACACGATCGTTCAGGACTTCACGAAGATTCTGGACGAGTATGTGCGGTCGCGTTACGGGTCGGCTGAGAAGCAGGAGCAGCTGGTCGAGGTTCACTGATACTGGGTGTATCCCCTCCCCCCTCCCCTTTACCGAGTTTTCGCAATTCATAGATTCTAAAAGACTTTCTCCAATGACCCTTTGGTTAAGTCATAGAAAATAAACGAATTGCGGGTACTTCATACAGAACAAATGACTTACGGTGGATCGTTGAAAAGAAGCGGCTTGCATCGTCCTCATTGATTCTGTGGGATTTAGTCGCTTTAAAGCCAAAAGGCCCGGCTGCGATGGCAGTCGGGCCTTTCTGTCTCTATTTCTATTATAGCGGGTTTGGTGAAATTGTCGGCCACTGGGTGGCAGCATTCAACGGTCAGCAATCTTAAAAACTATTCTTCGAAAAGCCGACCCGATTCCTCCCGGAGCGGTGAACCACACCGTTATTCATGACCAGGTTCGGTCGACGGGAGCGCGTCGCCTGTCCCTTTTGACAGTTGAAATCGTTTAGTCGCTGACCGAATATGAGCCTCCGTATGGCCGATTGGGCTTGCAGCTACTTCAGCAAGTCGCGGGCGATTCAAATCTTGGGTCGTGCCGATGTGACCCACATCGACTGGGGCAAAGAAACGGAGAGCGAGGGTTTCTCTTCGACGAGTGCGCAGAGTGCCCGTTTGACTCGCCGAGACGACAAAGCTATCCCATATGCGTCACCCAATTAGTTTTGTGCTGCGCGGCAGACGGAATAGCACTGCCGTGTTGGATTACCGCGCCGTGCGTATCGCATCAGCCTCTCTTCTTACTGGGCTGATGATCGGCGTGGTGGGCGGTGCCTTCCGTCTCCTGTTGAGCAAGGCTGACGATTTGCGCTACGCACTCGTAGCCTGGGCGCATTCCCGGCCTTATCTCGGATGGCTCGCGCCAGTGGCGCTTGGAACTTTGGGAGCAGCTGTGGCGCGTTTGCTGGTGGCAAGGTTCGCGCCTGAGGCAGAAGGCAGCGGCGTGCAACGCGTGGAAGCAGTCTTCGCCGGTGATGCTGAGCCAGGACGCCCCTCGATCATTCTGCCGGTCAAGTTCTTCGGTGGCCTCCTGTCCATCGGTTCTGGACTAGCCCTCGGCCGCGAGGGTCCGACGGTGCAAATGGGCGCCTCGCTCTCCGCTGTGGCTTCGGGCTTGCTGTTGAAGCACGATGAAGATAAGCGCGTAATCGAAGCCGCCGGGGCCGGTGCTGGTCTGGCCGTCGCCTTTAATGCTCCCATCGGCGGCTCGGTCTTCGTGTTCGAAGAGCTGACGTCGAGCTTTTCTCCCTGGTTGCTTGTGGCCACCCTTGCCGCCACCACTTCTGCTGTGTGGATCATGCGGGTGATTCTCGGTGATCATCTTGACTTCACGATCCGGCACGTCAGCCTGACCGCCGTCTGGAAAAGCTGGCCCTTCATTGTGCTCGGTGTTCTTCTCGGGGTGGGCGGTGCATTCTACAACTCGGCCATCGTCGGTATGCTTCGTCTTTGTGATCGCTTTGCGCGAGTGCCGTCTGTTCAACGCGCAGCCATCATAGGGGCCGCCGTCGGGCTGGTGGGCTGGTTTGCACCGGCGATGATTGGCGGAGGCGACACCCTGACCCAGGCGATGCTGACGCAGCGATTCACCACCGCCGCTCTAGCAGGAATCTTTCTGCTGCGCTTTGCCATCGGACCGTGGTCGTATGCCGCCGGTTGCCCAGGAGGACTCTTCGCTCCGATGTTGGTGGTGGGGGCCACCTTCGGCGCGCTTTTTGGCGAGGTGCTGAACCACTTCCTGCCCGCACTGCAGATCACTCCTTTCGCTTGTGCTGTGGTCGGCATGGCCACACTCTTTACCGCCTGCGTGCGCGCGCCGCTCACCGGCATCGTGCTCGCGGTAGAGATGACAGGACGTGGCGACCTCACGCTCCCACTCCTTGAAGCGTCTTTGATGGCGATGTTGATCACCATGCTTCTGGACAGCGAACCGATCTACGAGACCCTGAAACGCCGCATGTTCGAACAGCAGGCAAAAGGGAAAAGCTCCATCGCGCCACGACACGCTGGAATTGAACTGACCCCGTAACCAAGCGGGCTGCGCCGTCGCATTACGCGTCACGAGCGCGACAATAAGGGGAATGAAATGGCCCAAGAAGCAGCGCGGATCCGCCAGGGAATGAAAACACCACGCGCCGCCGCTGTAGCGGGCATTCTCTTTTCCCTCTTGGCCATAACGAGCTTCCTGCTTTTCCGGATCTCCATTCCTCCCAATCCGCTGTCGCAACCCGCGGGCATGATCCACCATCCGAAGACGATTTCTGTGGCTTTGTACCTTGTGCCATTCGCCGGCATCGCCTTCCTGTGGTTCATGGGCGTCATACGCGATCGGCTCGGAGACTATGAAGATCGCTTCTTTGCCACGGTGTTCCTAGGTAGCGGCCTGATCTTCGTCTCGATGATCTTCACCGGAGCGGCCGAGGTGGCAGGGATTATCACCGTTCTGGGTCATGAACGGGCAACTCTCATCCAATCCGGCAGCTATTACCTCGGCCGCGCCGAAGCGTATCAAACCATGAACATTTACGCGGCAAGAATGGCCGGCGTGTTCATGATGGCGACATGCACGATAACGCTGCAAACCCGGACCTTACCGCGCTGGATTGCGTTGCTCGGTTACGTGTTGGCGCTCACCCTTCTGTTGAGCATCGGAAGGTTTGAATGGCTTTTCCTGCTCTTTCCGCTATGGGTGCTGCTGATCAGTGGGTACATGCTGATGGAAGACCTGCGCAAAAGAGCGTGACCAAAGTCGGCAGATGCTGTACAAGACCGTGGGACCATATTCGGCGTTGGGCCACAAATCACCAGCGCGGAAAAGCGGCGAGTCGAGATACATCAGGGGAAAGTGGAGACTGCGGCGCTTTGGAGGGAGCAATCAGGAAATCACATCACTTCTGGACAAGTCCTCACAAGTCGGCTTATCGGAAGCAATCACCGCAAGCAAGCAGGTTGCGAAATCACACCCAGGTTGCGGATCATGGGCACAGGAGTAGAAAGCCATGTACATTCCTGCCCCGAATCGCGAGACCGATCCCTCTGAGCTGCGGCGCTTCATGCGAGAGAATCCCCTCTGCGCGCTGGTGACGATGGGCACTCACGGCCTAATCGCGTCGCACATTCCAGTGTTTTGCACGAACCAGTGGTTTTGCACGAAAGCGAGTCAGGGTTTGGAGTTCTGCGCTGTCATGTGGCCCGGGGCAACTCGCAATCGTCTAACTTCGATGCCGCGGTAGAGGCACTTGCGATCTTCACCGGACCGCAGCATTTCATTTCGGCATCGTGGTATCCGAGGAAGAAGACCCACGGACGAGCGGTTCCCACCTGGAATTACGTTGCCATGCAGGCAGATGAGGAGCTGAAGCAGGCTGCAATCACGGCGAACCGAGAAGGTCGCTAACGCACCTTCGGGTGAGCGCTCAGCGCAACGTAGACGACATGCCCAACGGCGAGAAACGGCCCCCACTCAAGCCAAAACCGGGCTTGAATGGGGCACCCTGCGAGTGGAGTAAACAGGTCCCCTGACTTCGTTCGCCACGGCGGACTTCGCTCGGGCTGACAAGTTAGGGTGTAGGGGATAGGGAGTAGGGTGTAGAAAAGCACTCCCTGATTGAGTGCATTGCTCTCCCACCCGCCCTGATCGCCGAGGATCAACGGGATGAATCTCAAACTGAGATCCGTATCACGACCAGCGTCATGTCATCGTGCTGCGGCGCGCCGGCGGCAAAGGCGTCGGCTGCGCGAAACAAGTGTTGCAACAGGTCTGAGGCGTTCAAGCCTGGGGTGTTCAGGTCTGCGTGCGCCTGCGCCTCGGCGATCATCCGGTCTTCACCCCACTCGTCTTCTGCGGCGTTCATGGCTTCGCTGATGCCGTCAGTAAAGGCCAGCAGAATATCGCCGGGGAGCAGCTGAAGCATCTGCTGCTGGTAAGCCGCGCCGGCAAACAGCCCGACGACTGGGCCACCGTCTGCCAGGCGAAACACTTGCCAGGCGCCGTCTTCTTTGCGCAGCACCGCAGGAGGATTGTGTCCGCCATTCACGTAGTGCAACGTGCGCGAGTCGCAATCCAGTTCGGCGTAGAAGAACGTGGCATAGCGGTTGGAGTCGGACGCGCCGTAGAGTAGGCGGTTGACATTGGCCATCTTGGTGCCGAGATCGCCCGCGCCACTCAGCGTTTGACCGCGGAGGCTGGCGTGAAGACTTGCCATCAACAGCGCGGCGGAGACGCCTTTGCCACTGACGTCGCCAATCGCGATACCCAGGCGGTCGCAGTTCTCGCCGGCCGCGTATCCTGTCTCGGCCAGCGAGCTATCGGGGATGGAGATGAGGTCGTAGTAGTCGCCGCCGACAAGCTGGGCAGGTCTGCAGTGCGCGGCCATCTCTACGCCCGCAACGTTGGGAAACGTCTGCGGGAACAATCGCTCCTGCACCTCGCGGGCAATCTCGATTTCACGTTCCAGCTTGGCGCGCGACACGGCCTCCTCGGCCAGGGTGGGAATGAGCTTGTAGACGTTGACGAGTATGCCCGAGGGCAAAGCCTTTGAGCTGCCCAGCGCAAATGTGCGTGGCAGCGTTCCGTCGGCGAAGAAGCGCTTGCCTTTGCCCAGGACGATAGGATTGACCAGCAGAACCACCTCATCCGCCAGCCCGTGCTCGAGCAGCACGGAAATCAGCGTCAGGCTGCCCGCGACAACGAGGTCAGGGCCGTTCCTGGCCTTAACGCGACGAATGCTGTCCACGAGGTCCGGTCCAAGGGCCTCGAACGGACCCCACTCCAGACTCTCTGGTCGGTGAGTGACGACGTATTTCGTCGCCGCATTCAGGCGGTCCGCCATCGGACTCTTCGGCGCTTTCGGCCAGAAACTCGCCCACGTGTCGTAGGTGCGGCGGCCAATCAGCACGTCGAAGGTCTTACCGTACATTTCGGTTACTATCTGTAATCCGGCAGGCGAGCGAAACGTCGCGGTCCAGTCACCGTATGGGAAATCGTCCTCCGGACCGCCGGTGATCTGGAGGACGCCATCGAGCGAGATGTGTTCGATGATTTTGAGCTTGCGCATATTGATCTCTTATAAATGATTGGTTTGAGCCTGCGTGAGGGACTACTTCGGACCGAAACGAAGAGCAGCGGACAACAGTTCGACGAGGCATGAAAGAGTTATCGCGAGCGATAGGATCACGCATTGACGAAGCAGGCGGGTTGCGAAATCCGAGGTGAGTTGCTGATCATGGAATCAGGAGTAGAAATCCATGTACATTCCTGCCCCAAACCGCGAAACCGATCCCTCCGAACTGCGCCGCTTCATGCGCGAGAATCCGCTCTGCGCGCTGGTAACGATGGGCACCGATGGCCTCGTCGCGTCACACATTCCGGTTGTTCTGCACGAGAGCGAGTCAGGATTGGGAATCCTACGCTGCCATGTAGCCCGAGGCAACTCGCAATGGAGTGATTTCGATGCCGCCACAGAGGCCCTGGCGATCTTTACCGGACCGCATCATTTCATTTCTGCCTCGTGGTACCCGGGCAAGAAAACCCATGGACGAGAGGTTCCTACGTGGAATTACGTCGCCGTCCATGCCTATGGGCAACTCCGCGCGATCGATGATCCTGAGTGGATACTTGAGCATGTAAGGAGCCTGACCGATCAACAGGAGGTCATTGCGGAGGTTCCCTGGAAGGTCTCTGATGCCCCGCCGGAGTTCATTGCCAAGACGAGCCGCGCGATCGTCGGGCTGGAGCTTCAGATTAACCGGGTCGAAGGCAAGTGGAAAGCGAGCCAGAACCGCCAGGACGACGACGCTCTCGCGGTGATGGCCGGACTCGATCAAGTGGGCACTCCTGAGAGTGCCGTGATGCGTGACCTGATCCGGGAGCGACGTCCATCCGGGACACCCAAGCCCCTCCCCTATCAGGAAGCTGACGAATAGCTGACGTGGGACACCGGCACATTGTCCGCCCTGATTTTTATTTCGTACGCAGACAGAAAAGGCCCGGTTGCGATGTAGACCGGTTTTTTGGGCCAAGTTCACTACTCTTCACGGCTTCAGGAGAAATGGTCGGCCGGGTTTCTTGCCCAGCGAAGCATTCTTAATCGGTCTTGCGTGCCGCGGCATGCCATCCCAGTTGCCAAGCCGGGCATTGCTCCGGGTCAAACGGTTCTCCATTCAAACCACTCTGGAAGCCGAGTTCATATTGAGCGCGGTCCAGGTCCTTCACTTTGTCAACCTCATTCAATTGTTCCGGATCTTCAATCTCAGGTTCGTTCATGATGGGCCTACCGTCTTAGAACTTGGCATTCGATGCGAAATGAGATGCGGGCACCGGGGTGCGCGGAGGCTGGGTGTGGAAATTTGCCGATGCTGCGGCCGCGCCACAAAGGCGGTTACGAATTCAATCTCAGGATTTCGACTTCACCGGGGCGCCAAAGCTAAATCTCTTCAATCTGGCGTTCTGAGTCGCGGAGCAGCGTGAGTTCGGTCCAGTCGAGTTGTTCCTGTAAGCCGAGGTAGGCAGTCGGGCCGACCCTGTCCTCATTGCGAAGGTTTTCGAGTTCGGCGCGTTCCGCCCGAATTGCCGTCAATCCGAGATCATGCAGCCTGTCTATCGGTCCACATTTCTCCTTATCCATGCATCTTTGCAACTTCAGAGAAAGCCGATAACGCAGATTCTCTGCCTCCGGGCCGTCCTCGTCTGCAACGGTCGAGAGAGCCGTCTGCGCCAGGGTGACACGAGCGGAGGCGAGTTCGCGCTGTGCTTCCTCGGACCGGTCGAGCCTGAGCAGTCTTAGCATCGGCGCGAGCGTGAGGCCCTGAAGAACCAGAGTTGCCAGCACGACTGAAAACGCTGTGAGCACAACGGTATCGCGATGCGGAAAGGAATCGGGGAGAGCGAAGGCTGTGGCGATGGTGACAAA
>Ga0335073_10005563_pt1 | contig 17674 bp, 15 predicted proteins | sample Lox_Sample_22_FD_207093 | JGI IMG/M metagenome (GOLD analysis project Ga0335073, IMG submission 207093) | Soil microbial communities from Loxahatchee National Wildlife Refuge, Florida, United States - Lox_Sample_2.2 | ecosystem: Environmental > Terrestrial > Soil > Wetlands | place: USA...
ATCAGGCTGATGTAGAGGCAGGCCCTGCCGAACGGGCCGGCCAGGGTGGCCGTGTCGAGGTCGTACTCCCGTCCCAGCTCCCGGGTGAAGTGGCCCCATTCCAGCAGCTTGGCGCCGTCGGGGGGAGTGGCGGGGGCGAAGGACAGGTGGCCGGCGTTGGGGATCCAGTCCAGCAGCGACAGCTCCTCCAGGGACGGGGTGCCCGAACTGATCCGCTGGCGGTCTTGGAGCACGTGGGCGCCGCGGTCGTCTCGGTCCTGTGAGCTGAAGAACCTCGCCCCGGCGATGTCCTTGTACTGCGACCAGATCCCCGCGGCCCGCGCGTCGAGGGTCTCGTCGGGGCCGTAGAGCGTGAAGTACATGTTCCAGTGCCCGAGCCCCAGCTCGCGCTTCATCGCCTCGACGGCATCGCCGGGGAGCGGGCCCGTGCCGTCGTGCCATTCCGACTTCTTCGACTGCACGCCGCCATCAAGGTAGATGTCGCGCAGGATCGGCAGGTTCTGGAACTGCATCGACATCACGAGGTTGTTGGTGATCGCCACGACAGGCTGCAGATCGTCCATCTTGTCGAACGTGATCAGGTAGGTGCGCGACCCCGGGGGCGCGGGCATCAGCTGCATGCCCAGCCGGGTGACGATGCCGTAGTTGGACTGGGTGAACATGCCGTCGAGATACGGTCCGTATCCCGCGGGGAAGATGTGCCAGGTCCCGCTGCCGGGCATCGCGCCGGTGCCGGTCCTGATGACCTCGCCGTCGGGCAGGACGACCTCCAGGCCCGCGACGTGTGAGAAGTGGTTGCCGAACGGCGTGTACCCCCCGCCGCGCTCCAGCGCGTTGCCCAGCACGCTGCCCCAGCCGAGGTCCGCGGTACTGATCCAGTACCGGCTGCCCGCTTCCCGGAGGTGCTCGTACAGGTCGAAGAACCTGACCCCCGGCTCGACGACCGCGTAGCCCGCCTGCTCGTTGACCTCCAGGATGCGGTTCATCCGCCTGCCCAAGTCGAGCACGACCGACCCCGACAGGCGGGGCGCGCCGCCGCCGTAGCCCAGGTTCTTGCCGGTGGAGACCACCGAGACCGGCACGCCGGTCGCGGCCGCGACGCGGACCACAGCCTGCACCTCTTCGGTGGAACCCGGCAAGACCGCCGCGGAGGCCAGGTTCGCATCCGGCCCGTACACCGTGTAGGGATCGCGGTACACAGCGAGCCCCGCCTCATCGGTGATCACGTTCCCGGCACCCACCGCGTCCGCGAAACCCCGCAGCGCGGCCTCGAACGCCCCCTCAGTGACACCCGGGGGCAGCTTTCCAGTCATCTGAATCTCCTTCGACCAATCAGGAACCCTGATACTCATACACTAACGGCACACCCGCAACAAGCCACCCCGCGCTCGCCGGGTCGCAGAGCCGACCTACCGCACCGGCATCGTGCCCTCGTCCCGGTGACCGAGGTCATCGTGCGCAAGCTGCCTAAGCTGCTTGGCCCGGAACCTGCTGACGCGCAGCCGTTGAGCCCACGACGACATGGCCACCGCCGCGGTCAGGGCCGCGCCATTGATGAGGGACGCGAACGTGACGACGGCGGGGTCGGCGAAACCCCGATCCCCGTCATCGTTGCTCTCTCCGTCCCCTGTCACCTTGGCAGACCCATCGCGCGTGCCACCAGGTTGCGTTGGATGTCGCCGGTCCCGCCGGCTACCACTCCACTGATCGAGCTGCGCAGTCCATCCTCGAAGTACCCGTTGCCGATGGCGCCGTCGGAGCCCCAGGCGCATAGTGCACCGGGTCCGAGCAGGGATATGGCGGTGGCGTTCAGGTCCTCCGCCAGTTCGGTGGCGCTGATCTTCGCCATCGGTGCTGCGGCGCGGTCCGCTGCCCCGCTGGTGACCACCCGCACGGCGTTGTTGACCAGCGCCCTGGCGGCCTGCAACCGGACTGCGACACGGCCGATTTCCTTGTATGCGTCCGCGCGGCGGCCGGGCAGGACAGCGTCCGGGTCACTGGAAATCAGGTCAACCAACTGGTCGAAGGCACGGTGGACGCGCATGACGCTGGCACCGATCAGCACCCGCTCGGCGGCGAGCGAGGTAGACAGCGCGGCCCAGCCGCCGTTGACTTCGCCGACCAGCCGGTCGTCGGGGACGAACACGTCATCCCAGAACGTGGTGGCGGAGACATCGCCTCCCAGCGAGGTATGCGGGCTGGCCGTGATGCCTGGCGTATCGGTATCGACAAGGAACAGACTGATACCCGCGTGCGGCGGCCTGGCGTCGGGATCCGTCCGCGCGGCGAGCAGGACCCAGCGGGAGTCAGGGAAGCGTGTGCCCCACATCTTCTGGCCGTTGATTATCCAGCCGCCCTCGACGCGCTCGGCGCGAGTACGCAGCGACGCCAGGTCGGACCCTGCCTCGGGCTCGGAGTAGCCGAGCGCGATCGACAGGTCGCCCTTGCGGACCTCCGACAGCACGAGGTCCCGCAGGTGCTGGGTGCCGACCGCGATCACCATGGGCGCGATCGAGTTGATGCCCATCATGATGTTGCCCAGCGGCGGGTTGGCATAGGCGAGTGCCTCGGCGAACGCGAGCGCGTCACCGAGCGGCCAGCCGCCGCCGCCCAGCTCACGAGCCCAGCTGATGCCGATCCAGCCCCGGTCCCGCAGCATGGCGCGCGCGCCGTCGTCCCAGGAGCGCAGGTGCGCGGGCCGTCCATCGATCCACGGTGCGAACGCCTCAAGCACCTGCGCCGTGACGGCCGCGGCAGACGGGCCCCGGTCGTAGGCGGGCAGCTGCATGCGGTGATCTAGGAGGCACTGCCCCACGCTGGCCGGGGCACTGGTCACCGAGAGCGCGGCGAGGTCGGCGTGCAGGCGGCGGAACAGCCACGGTGCTTCGTGCTCCTCGAGATACCCGATGGCGGCAAGCGTGTGGTGCCCGTCAAACTGGAGACCTGCCAGCCGGCTGGCCGCGAACTCCAGGTAGATCTCTGCTGCCAGGCGCCAGCCGCCGTCGCCGGCTGCCCGCAACTCGCCGACGTGCGCCAGCAGCTCGGCTGCTGCCCGCAGCGCGATCTCGGCGTTCACCAGGCGGTGCGAAACCGCCTGGAACGACCCGATGGGCTTGCCAAATTGGCGCCGCTGCTGAGCGTGCTCGACGGCAAGCTCATGCGTGCGCGCGGCGGCCGCAGCCGCGCGGGCGGCGAGCCCGACGCGGCGCAGCAGGAGCAGGTCCCCGTGCTGACTCAGCGGCTCGGTCCACGCGGGGCCAGCGTCTGGACGCACGGTGGACCACGCGGGGACGGCTAGCCCTTCGACCGTGGTCACCCCGGCGTCGGCGAGATCGAACCAGGCGAGGACACCCGTAGCCTCATCGATGACGAGAAGGTGCGTCGCCGCCACGGCTGCCTCGACGTGCCGGGCGATCGGGCCACCGTTTCCGGCAGCCAGGGACGCGTGCGCGAGCACTGGCCGGACCGTGCCGGCAGCGATGGCTTCGGCCGCATCCTCGTCGCCGCGTGCCTCACACACTGCGGCGGACAGCGCGGCGTCGACGACAGGCAGTGGACAGGCGACCCTGCCAAGCTCCTCCTGGACCGCAAGGGCGGCGTCGAAGAGTGCCGGGTCGCCGAACCCGGTCCAGCCCTGCTCGGCTGCCACGCCCCACAGGACTGCCAGATCACCGGACGGCGCCTGCGTGGCAGCGGGCCACCGGCGTGCGCAGATTCCGCGAACCACCTCGCGGAGCGCGGTGACCTCCGCGGCATCAAGTCCCGGCCCGAGGGCCGGTTCCTGGGACGGGCCTGGCTGGTGCGTCGCGACGCCCATTGTGCTCCTTCACGGGTCCCGAGGGATGACTTCGTATAACGATGGCTTGTGACCAACGCCGGCCACTACTTGGCTGCGGCGTGGCACTGACGGGCGCCCGGGGATGCCTGGTTTCCAGTCGCTCGCGTCGACGAGGCCGGGCGGGACTAGGTCCAAGCCGGAGAAGAACCCCGCAGCCTGCTCCGGCGTGTGGTTGAAGACCGGGGCCGCGGTGTACTCGTCGGCCAGCGCCTCCCCCAGTTCGGGGTCCGCCAGCCCGACCGACACCACGGCGTAGCTTCCCGGGGGAAGCCAGGCGGTGAACGCTGCTGCGATCCGCGCTGCGGTGCTCGCATCAAACAAATGCAGAACCATTCCCAGAATCAGCGCCGTCGGCTCGCCAGGCCTGATTAGTGTCCTAGTCGCGAGGTGGCCCAGGATCGTGGCCGGGTCGCGCATATCGGCGCCGATCGCCGCTACCCCGTCCTCGGCCAGCAGTGCGCTGGCATGCGACACCACTACCGGGTCGTTGTCGACGTAGACCACTCGGCATGACGCATCCACCGCCCGCGCGACCTGATGAGTGTTGCCCGCGGCCGGCAGCCCTGACCCGATATCGAGAAATTGACGGACACCCTGGCGGGCAAGCCACGTCACGGCACGGGCCAGGAATGCGCGATTCTCCCGTACCAGGCGCGCGATCGGCGGATAGATCGCAAGCAACCGCTCCGCCTCGGCGCGGTCGGCCTCGAAATTATCCTTACCGCCGAGCAAGTAGTCATAGACGCGGGCCACGTTCGACCTGGTCACGTCAAGCGCCGGCAGGTCCCAGACCGCGGCGCCGGCCGACATCGCGGCCGACGCGCATCCCCTAGCCGCCATGAGTGCCAGCTACGGCCCACGGGCGCCACCACAAGACAGCATTAAAGAAGACGCCCTTGATGGCGATGCAAGTCCACTGGCCGAGCAACGCTATGCCCGCGTGCTCGTCTCGCAAGCCCGATGAGGTCATCGTCGTCCCTACTCTTGCAGGTACCCGGGACGATGCCAGGCCCGTCCACCCGCCAGTAGGGGTGAATGCCCCGGTTCAGCTCCCCTTCCGCAATCCGGGCTCCCCCGCACCACGGCGTGTACGGCCATCACTTCGATGGGTTCCTGTCAGTACCCCGTTATGCTTCTGGCTGGCTCAGTGCCACCCGGCACGCATCGAGGTAGGAGCGGAATCCCGGGCAAGCCGGGACGTCATGCGCTCTTCCAGGGCGGTCAGCGCCGTGTACTGCAGCGCCGTGATGCCCGTGTCCTTGAGGATCTCATCCAGCCGGGCCCGGACCAGAAGCTCAAGCTGCTTGGCCACGGAGAGCAGCGAGGGGCGCGCGGATCCAGCCACGGCGCCGCGTAACCGGCGCTTTCGCAGGGTCTCGGCGGGCTGGACGCCGTAGAGCTCGCGGTACTGGGCTGCGAAACGTCCGTGGTTCAGGAACCCCCAGCGGGCCGCCACCTGGGCGACGGTGGTTGAGGACGGGTCTGCGTTGCGGAGTTCCTGGTGTGCGTGCCGTAGCCGAACGTGCCGGAGGTACTGCATGGGCGTGGTGCCCAGTGACCGGTGGAACCCGTGCTGGAGCCCGCGGACGCCTACGTCAGCACCGCGGGCGATGTCGCCGACGGTCAGAGGCTCGCCGGCATGGTCCTCGATGAATTGCCTGGCACGGCGTACTGTTTCCGCGCTGACCGCCGTGGCCGGAGCGGTCAGCTCCTCCAGGTGACTGTGAGTGCCGGCCATGAGCAGCCCGCTCATGATGCTGTAGGCGAACGGCGCGGCGATCAGCGGCTGGCGGATCAGGGACTGGGGGTCATCGATGTCGGCGGCCAGCGAGCACACCATGGCCCACCACTGCGCGCCCCGGCCCTCTGAGATGTCCATGTCCAGCCGGAAGTCAATCGGTCCGCGCAGCGGCCGGTCGAGGAGTTGCGCCAGCTGGCGTTCCAGGGAGTGCCTGGCGATCTTGAGGGCGAGCATGGGCGCCGGGGTGGACCAGCCCTCGAACGCGGTCGGCTGGTCGGGGCGGTAGACCGCGGCGGTTCTGGGCGAGGAGACGATGTCCCGGTTGCCGCACTCGGAGCGCATTGTGTCGGCCGTGGGCACGTTGACCTGGTACTGGCCCAGTTCCTCGGTCTCGATCCGGACCTGGGTCTCGTAACCGAGCCATCCGACGGTGAGCGGGCCCAAAGACGCCGCGCTCAGCCTCATCGCGAAGCGTGCGCTGTCCCCTTGCACGACCACCCGGTGCGGATAGTACACGCGCGTGCCGACGATCCGGGCTTCCTCGGGGTCGGCGCTGCGCACGGATACCTCCGGCAGCGGCGCCAGGGCGGAGCGCCGGCCTGTCGGCATCTGCGCCATGGGGACCTCCCCATTACTCATCCAGAAAGCGACACGCGGCAGCCGGTTTACGACCAGATCAGCGGCGCCTCCTTGTGACGTAAACCATACGGCAGATCTCCTAGAATCGCGCCGCTGGCAAAGGGCACCGACTGGCCAGCCAGGACGCGTGCTTTGCCGTCAGCGAGCCGTCGACAAAGGAGTCATCCCATGGCACGTGCGCTGCCCCCAGGGCTGTCCGAGCAGGACTTTGACGCCGCGATCGCCCGTTTCCGCGAGGTTGTCGGCGACAAGTACGTCACCACCGATGACGGCGCCCTGGCCCGCTACCGCGACCCGTACCCAGTCGGGACCGAGGTGCCGGCCGGCGCGTCTGCCGCGGTTTCCCCGGAAAGCACTGAGCAGGTTCAGCAGATCGTCCGGATCGCCAACGAGTTCGGCGTGCCGCTTTCGCCGATCTCCACGGGAAAGAACAACGGCTACGGGGGCGGACAGCCGCGGCTGCCCGGCGCGGTCGTAGTCAACATGGGCGAGCGGATGAACCGCGTCCTGGAGGTGAACGAGAAGTACGGCTACGCGCTGCTCGAGCCCGGTGTCTCGTATTTCGACCTTTACGAGCACCTGCAGGCCCACGCGCCGACCCTGATGCTGGACTGCCCCGACCTGGGCTGGGGATCGGTTGTCGGCAACACCCTCGACCGCGGCGTGGGCTACACGCCCTACGGCGATCACCTGATGTGGCAGACCGGCCTCGAGGTCGTGCTGCCGACCGGCGAGGTGATGCGCACCGGCATGGGAGCGGTGCCTGGCAGCAATTCCTGGCAGCTATTCCAGTACGGCTTCGGCCCGTTCCCTGATGGCCTGTTCACCCAGTCCAATCTGGGCATCGTGACCAAGATGGGCATCCAGCTGATGCAGCGGCCCCCGGCATCGACCACGTTCGTGGTCACCTTCGACCAGGAAGACGACCTCGCGCAGGTGGTGGACATCATGTTCCCGCTGCGGGTCAACATGGCGCCGCTGCAGAACGTGCCGGTGCTGCGGAACATCATCCTCGACGCCGGGGTCGTGTCGAAGCGGAGCGAGTGGCACGACGGGGAAGGCCCGCTGCCGCCCGAGGCGATCGAGAAGATGAAGTCCGCGCTGAACCTCGGCTACTGGAACCTGTACGGCACCGTCTACGGGCCGCCGCCGATCATCGACATGTACCTGGGGATGATCAAGGACGCGTTCTTGCAGGTGCCCGGGTCGAAGTTCTTCACCCACCATGACCGGGACGAGGCCACCGACCGCGGCGCGCACGTACTGCACGACCGGCACCGGATCAACAACGGCGTCCCGTCCCTGGACGAGATGAAGCTGCTGGAGTTCGTGCCGAACGGCGGTCATGTCTGCTTCTCACCGGTCTCCGCCCCTGATGGCACCGATGCGCTCAGGCAGGCCAAGATGGTGCACCGGCGCGCGGACGAGTACGTCAAGGACTACGCCGCCCAGTTCATCGTCGGCCTGCGGGAGATGCACCACATCGCCCTGTTCTTGTACGACACCGCCGACGCGCAGGCCCGGCAGGAGACGCTGAACCTGGCCCGGGTGCTCATCGACGAAGCCGCCGCCGAAGGATACGGGGAGTACCGCACCCACAACGCCCTGATGGACCAGGTCATGGGCACCTACAACTGGGGCGGCGGCGCGCTGCGCAACTTCCACGAGACGGTCAAAGACGCCCTCGACCCGAACTCCATCATGGCACCCGGCAAGTCCGGCATCTGGGGCCGCAAATACCGCGGCCAGGACCTGTAACCGGCCCCGCCGCACCATCATCCGCCCGCCGAGGAGTTCTCATCGCCGTCACCGATAGCCCGCCCGCGCGCGGCCTGCGCCGCCCCGACGTCCGCGCCGGCCAGCTGTTCATCGGCGGCCAGTGGCGCGACGCCGCCGACGGGGCGCGCACCGATGTCCTTGACCCCTCGACCGGCCGCGCAGTCACCACCGCGGCGGTCGGCGCCGCCGCCGATGCGGACGCTGCCGTCGCCGCCGCCCGGGCCGCGTTCCCGTCCTGGCGGGACACCCCGCCGCGGGAACGGGCCCGCATCCTGCAGCGGGCGTCGACGCTGATCCGCGACCGCGCCGACGAGATCGTCGCGGTGGAGAGCCTCGACGTCGGCAAGCCGGTCAGCCTGTGCCGGCCAGTCGACGTCATCACCGCCGCCGACGTCTACGAGTACTACTCGGCACTGGCGCACACCCTAGACGGGGCGCACCGCAACGTCGGCTTCCCGGCGCACGCCTACACCTCGCGGGAGCCGCTGGGCGTCGTCGCCGCGATCACCCCGTTCAACTTCCCGCTGATCCTCAGCAGCTCCAAGATCGCTCCAGCGCTGGCCGCGGGGAACACCGTCGTGCACAAGCCGACCGACGACACCCCGCTGTCGGCACTGCTGATGGCCCGGATCCTCACCGACGCCGGCGTGCCTGCCGGCGCGGTCAACGTGGTCACCGGCACCGGGCCTGTCGTCGGCGAGGCGCTGCTGCGGCACCCCGGCGTGGACAAAGTCGCGTTCACCGGCTCCACCGGCGTCGGCAGGCGGGCGGCGGCCGCAGCCGGGGAAGCCCTCAAGCCGGTGACGATGGAGCTCGGCGGTAATGCCGCGCAGATCGTCTTCGAGGACGCCGACGTCGAAAGGGCCGTCGACTCGGCCATCAAGGCCTTCGTATTCAACACCGGCCAGTTCTGCATGGGCGGGCCGCGGCTGCTGGTCGCCCGCCCGCTGTTCGACACCATGACCGGCATCCTCGGCCAGGCGGTCGCCGGGGTACCGGTGGGCGACCCGTTCGACGAGGCCACGGTGATTGGCCCGATGGCAGCCGAACGGCACCGGGCCAAGGTCGAGGAGTACGTCCGCCTCGCCCGCGAGGAAGGCGGCCAGATCATCACTGGCGGCCAGCGAATCCACCGTGACGGCTCCTTCTACCAGCCGACCGTCATCGCCGGCCTGCCCAACACCTCCCGCGTCGTGCAGGAGGAGGTCTTCGGTCCGGTACTGACCGTGCAGCCGTTCGACACCGAGGACGAAGCAGTCGACATGGCCAACAGCACCGCCTACGGGCTCGCCGCCGGACTGCAGACCCGAGACGTCGCCCGGGCCCACCGGGTCGCCGCACGGCTCGACGCCGGGATCGTCTGGGTCAACGACTGGGCCATGCTCGACCCCGCGATGCCCTTCGGCGGGGTGAAGACCTCCGGCTTCGGCCGCGAGTACGGCCCCGAAGCACTGGATGCCTACACCCGCACCAAGTCCGTCCTCATCTCCCTCGTCTGAAGCCCGCCCTGCGGAGGCCCGTCATGAGCATCTCCACCAGCGCCGCGGTCGCCGAGTCCGCCGGGTCCGGCTTCACCATAGCCGAGGTCCAGCTGGACGACCCGCACCCCGACGAGGTCCTGGTCCGCATTGTCGCCGCCGGACTGTGCCACACCGACCTCGGCGCCGCCGCCGGCGCCCTGCCCTTCCCACTGCCCGGCGTCCTCGGCCACGAGGGCGCCGGAATCGTGGAGGCCGTCGGCTCGGCCGTCACCTCCGTCACGCCCGGCAACCAGGTCCTGCTGTCGTTTACCTCCTGCGGCCAGTGCGCTAACTGCCGCGACGGGCACCCCGCCTACTGCGCGACCTGGCTGCCCGCCAACCTGCTCGGCGGACGCCGCGCCGACGGGACCGCCACCATCACCCGCGACGGACAGCAGCTAGGCGGGCACTTCTTCGGCCAGTCCTCCTTCGCCCGCCACGCCCTCGCCGACGCCCGCAGCGTGGTCAAGGTTGCTGACGACGCACCCCTGGAACTGCTGGCACCGCTCGGCTGCGGCGTCCAGACCGGCGCCGGCGCCATCTGGAACGTGCTCAAGCCCCGCCCCGGCGCCGCCCTCCTGGTCACCGGCGCCGGCGCGGTCGGATTGTCAGCGGTCATGGCCGCAAGGCTGAGCCCGGCCACGACAATCATCGCCGCTGACAGGGTGCCGGGAAGGCTCAAGCTGGCCGAAGAACTCGGCGCCACGTACGCCGTCGACACCACGGGAACCGACCTCAGGGAGGCCGTCGCCGAGATCACCGGCGGGCGCGGAGTCGACGGCGTGGTAGAGACCACCGGCGCCGTCCCAGTGCTACGGGCCGGCATCGACGCCCTGGCCACCCGAGGTACCGCGGTGATCATCGGCGCCCCTGCATTCGGCACCGAGGTCAACATCGATGTCAACCACATGATCGCCGGCCGGACCGTCACCGGGCTAACGCTCGGCGACAGCGAGACTCAGACGCTCATCCCTGTGCTGGCCAGCTTGGTCGCGTCAGCGGACATGCCAGTGGGCCGGCTGATCCGTCATTACCGGTTCGAAGACATCAGCCAGGCCGTCGCCGACGTCCTGGACGGGTCGGCGATTAAGCCAGTGCTGACGTTCTGAACCTGACCGTGACTGACCTGGATCATGTTCGGGCCGGGCCGAACACGGCCTCAGCCGCGGCCAGATCGTCGGCTAGCTGGTCAGCGGTGTAGACAAGCGGTGCATCTCGGCAGATAGCGTCGTGCAGCGCGGCCCAGGCTGCCCGGTGGGCGCTCTCGTAGACGGGAGCCAGGACGTGCCCGCCGTCGGCGTCGCTCAGCGAGATGCTCGCCGGGAATGCCAGGGCGTCGGCGAACAGGCTGGCATGCCAGCGGCGGCCTGTGCTGACGAGATCAAGGTCGAGGCGATGACTTTCGGCAAGTGTGCCTGCCAGGGTCACCGCAATGCCGCGCGCCTGCCCGGCCAGCACATAGCTGCGGTCGGCGGCGTGGGCGGTCCCGAACTCCAGGCCGGGCAGCAGCGTGCGGATGACAGCGACTTGCTCCGTAAGTGCTGCCCGCAGTGCCTCCGCCTCATCGATACCCGGATCCGGCACGGTGATGGCACTGTCCAGGATCGCGCTGCCCGGGATGTCGGCGGCGAGCAGCGGCACCGCGGACGTCCATGCGCGGCCGATCGCGTAGGCCGGAGTCGCGGCAAGCGTGATGCTGCTTTCCTTGGCCAGAGCGCGGAGCGCGCTGGCGGTCAGCGCCGTCGTTCCGGCCAGCATGATCGCCTGCGCGCCCGCGGCTGCCGCCGCCTGAGCCCGGCCCTGCCATCCTGGCTGGCTGCCGGACACGAGCACGACATCGGCAGACGGCCCTGCCGTAACGCGGAAGCGGGCGGGCAAGCTTGCCAGGACGGTCCGGTGCAGGCCGGATATCGCGGTATCCCCGGTGTCGAGGGCGACGTTCAGGGTCATGATGTCTCCTGGTGGCCGGCCTCGGTCGCCTGGTCCGCGATGTCGATGGCGCTGGCGAGGTCTGACAGGGCGGTGCCTAGGTCGTCGCCCGGAGCGGTCCGGCCCTCGGCAATGTCAGCGACGTGCAGCCACTCGGCCTGATACCCGTTATGCGGGTAGTGCCAGGACCTGTGCTGCCCGCCGGCCGCGAGGGATGCGGTCGCTGATCCGGCCAGCACGTACGACGGCGGGAAGTCGATCCGCAGCTCCTGGCCGCGCCCCCAGGCACGCAGCGTCCAGTCCGGTGCCCAGCGGCCGGGCATGAAACCGATGAGCTGCACCGCACGGTCGCCGTGCGTGCAGGCGACGCTGTAACCCCAGGGCTGGAGCAGGCGGGCGAAGGAGACCGAGCCGAGGTCGGGCGCGAGTTCGCGGATTAGCGGGATCGCGTGCATCGCGAGCCCGAGGATCGCGTCCCGCAGGTTGGGCGGGTGCGGAAGCGACGCCGACGGGTTCGGCGCGGCGGTAACCGGATCGGTTGATGCCTCGACCATGAGGTTGTTGGAGGGCAGGTAGATAATGGACCGGATGAGGGTGACCGTGTCGGGCAGGTCGGCCCAGTGGCGGCGCACGGCCGCGTAGGCGGGATCAAACGCCTGCATGGTACCGACGATGACGGGCACCCCAGTCGCCGCCGACGCGTCGGCGATCCGGCTGGCCTGTTCGATGCTCGTAGTGAGCGGCTTCTCGCATAGGACGGCGCGCTTGCCGGCCTGGCATGCCGCGATGACCTGCCCGGAGTGATACGCGTGCGGGCTGCAGACTACGACGATATCGACTGCGGGATCGTCGAGCACCGACGCGACATCAGTGGTTCCTGCGGCTCCGCAACGGGCCGCGACCTGGTCTGCCACGGCGGCGTCGATGTCCATCACCTTAACGACCCGCAGCCGGTCGGCGAGGCTGGCGATGACAGGCAGGTGGATCGACTGGGTGGCGGGGCCGGCGCCGAGCAGCCCGACTCCTAGCGGCTTACTCATCGGCTGATTCCTGTCCTGCGAGGTGCTCGCGGACCCACTGGGCGCTAAGCCGGGCCGTGTCCTGTGCGGTCGGCTGATCCGGGATATCGACTTCGACGACGTACCATCCCGCGAAGCGGGACAGCACTTTCAGCACGGCGGCGAAATCAACGTCTCCCCGCCCGGGCTCTGTGAACGCGTGCCGCGCGGTCGCTTCGCGGTAACCGCGGCCGGCTGAGAGGGCGTCCTGGGTGACAGTTGTGCGGAGGTCTTTCAGGTGGACTGCTCCGACTCTGTGCAGGTGGCGCTCGATGATGTCTGCCGGATCGGCGCCGGCCCAGGCCAGGTGGCCGGTGTCAGGGCCGAACAGCAGCAGGTCCTCGCTTATCGCCGCCAGCACTGCCTCGGTTTCCTGGGGTGTTTCGATCCAGCTGCCAACGTGCTGGTGCAGGCATGGCGTCACCCCTTCCGCTGCCATGATCCCGGCCGCCTGGCCGAGGTTGCTTATGACACGGTCCAGCCGGGCCTGCTCAGGCTCTGCGCCCTGGCCCGGAGCCGCCAGCCGTGGCCAGGCGGTGACAAGGTCGGCGATGAAGATGCGGGTCAGCCCGAGCTCTGCGTGCTCCGCAGCCGTCCTGCGTGCCGATTCGGCGTCGGCGGGAGCCAGGGACTGGTTGCTGAACGCGGCCTGGAAGTACCCGGGCGCCGGCGCGAGCCCGGAGTCGTCCAGCAGCCTGCGGTAGTCAGGTACCGGCATCCCTTCCGGGACCTCCACGTGGACCGCGTCGAACCCAGCTTGGCGAATTTGCCGGTAGATCTCCGGCAGTGGAGGACCGGCAGCCGGGTTGAAACCCAGCTCGGTCGCGTACCACGGCAGCGGATTGAAGCCAACGTTCACCAGCTGTTACGCCTTTCGCTTTGGTGCGCGCCTGGCGGGCATTTGCCCGCCAGGCGCGCTTACACGGGTGTCAGCTGCATGTTGAGGAGTACTCGTACGCAGCCGATGACGGCTGGTTCACGTTCGACGGGGTGAGCACCATGGTGGGCGTGAGGATAGTGAACGGCGTGCCTTGCCCGATCGGGGCGGTCGGGTTGCCTGCCCGGCTCTTCAGGAGCGTGATCATGTTCTTGACCGCGGTCGCTCCCTCGTCGTAAGGGGACTGCGCCAGGAGCGCCTTGATGACGCCCTGCTGGAGCAGTGACACTTCCTCCGGCTCGGCGTCATAGGAGTAGACGCCGATCTTCCCGCTATCGCCCGCCGCCTTGACCGCTGATGCCGCCCCGATTCCTTCTGGGCCGCTGGTGTCCCAGATCGCCTTCAGGTCGGGATGGGCGGTGATTTCCGCCGAGACGATCTTGGCTGTTGTCGGGGAGTCGAAGTTGTCGTACTGGACGGACAGCACCTGTAGGTGCGGCGCGACCTTCTTCAGCTCGGCGACCAGCGGCTGCCACCGGTAGTTGATAACTGGTATCGCAGCGATCCCGGCCAGGACCGCGACGCTTCCGGTGCCGCCGGTGTTCTTCGCGATCAGGTCCGCCATGGAAACCACGGACGGGTCCTGTTCTGGCGATTCAACCGCCTGGTAGTACGGGGAGCCCTGGGTGGAGTTCGGCTCGATGACCGGGATATGTTTGGCGGCAAGCGACGCCAGTGTTGGGGAGTTGTTGTAGCTGCCCACCGGGGACAAGATGACCCCTGAAGGGCTCCCGAGGATCGCGGCCTGGACGGTCTGCGCGATGATGCCGTTGTCGGTGCCCGACGTCGAGGCGTACCACTTGATGGTGGCACCCAGCTTCGCCGCCTCCTGCGTGCCGCCGCACTGCAGCGATATCCAGAACGCGTCGCTGGCCAGCCCGGCCGTTCCTGTCAAGTGGTATGCGGTGCTGCTGGCAGCGGGGCTACTCGCGGCGCCGGCGCTGCCGGGGCTGCTACTGGTAGGGCTGCCGCTCGAGCTGCTGTTGCTCGACGTGCTGCAGCCGGCCAGCACGATTCCCGCGGCAGCAGCCAGCGCGATATATCTGCTCTTTCTCGTATTAATTACCCGCATTGGGATTTCCTTTCCTTGGATCGTCTGCGAGCAATGTGGCTACCGGATATTCCGGGTGTCGATTCTGCGGCGGGCGTTGTTCATTCCCGGCGACGGTAACGGGAGCTGTCGATCGCGACGGCGACCCATAGGACGAGGCCTGTCGCAATTTCCTGGTAGAAGGCGGAAACGCCGATGACGACCAGGCCGTCAAGGATCACGTAGGCGAGCACTGCTCCCCACAAGGTCCCGAACATCGTGGCCCGGCCGCCCTGGAGCGCGTTCCCCCCGACCACCGCGGCGGTGAGCGCAGCCAGAGCGTCAAGGGTGTGGCCGCTGGTGTTAGTGGTGTCGAACCGCGACACGTCCACGAAGCCCGCCAGGCCGCCCAGGATGCCGCCGAGCATGGTCAGGCTGATGAGGTGCGTACGGACGCGGAGCCCGGCCCGTTCGGCGGACGTCCGGTTGGACCCGATGGCGAGGGTCCGTGCGCCGTACCGCGTGTAGCGCAGGACGAACCACAGCGCTACCAGGATCAGGACTGCGACTAGGGCCGGGTAGGGAATATCGAGGACCGAGTGCAGCCCGAATCCGCTCTGGATGTTTGTCGCCACGCCGGTGATGTCGCTGCCGTGGGATAGCACGAAGCCCAGGCCGGTGCAGATCCCGAGCATCCCGAGCGTGGCGATGAGCGAGTTGATTCGCAGGTACGTGATGAGAAAGCCGTTCACCAAGCCGATGACAGCCCCCACTGCCAGGCAGACGACGAGGGTGAGCAGGATCGCCCCTGCGGACGCATGCTGGGTGCGGCTGTTGGTCAGGTGGGACAGCACTATCGCCCCGACTACCGAGGACAGGATGAGGTTCGCGCCCAGTGAGAGGTCGAATATCCCGGCCGCGAGCATCATGGTCACGGCGGTCGCGAGCAGCAGGGCTTCGGCGCCGTTTCCCAGCAGTGACTCAAAATTCTGCAGGCTCCAGAAAACCTGGTTCTGGGACAGGAACGTAAACCCGATTACCAGGGCGATATCGACCAGGAAAATGTAGAAGGCGGTGGTCGACGTCAGGCGGCGCAGCGCGCTTTTCTGAGGTACCGCCTGCTCGTCAGGGGCCGCCTCAGCCGACTGCTTGCTGGGGATGGCCGCGGCACTCACGCTGCCCGCCCTTCGTAGCCGACCATGGCGGCCACGACGTCCGGCACGGTGAGGCTGGTGGCCTGCTCATCCCTGGCTGTCTTGCCGCGCCACAGGATTGTCACCCGGTCGGCGACTTTCAGGATGCGGGGCAGGTCGTGGGAAACGACCAGGACTGCGAGGCCGCGAGCCGCCACGGCACGCAGCAGTTCGCAGACGATCTCGCTCTGCCGCGCGCCGAGCGCGGCAGTGGGCTCGTCGAGCAAGACGGCCGTGCGCGCCCACATGACTGCCCGGGCGATGGCCACCGCCTGCCGCTGCCCGCCGGATAGGTCGCGGACCGGGACGTAGACCGAGGGAAGCTTGATTGCCAACTGCCGGAGCGCGTCATCCGCGCGCTCGGCCATCCTCTTTCGCGCAAGGATTCCCATCCGGCTCAGGACACCGCGGCCTTGCAGGACTTCGTGGCCGAGGAACATGTTGTCGATGACAGACAGGTCTGGCGCGAGCGCAAGATCCTGGTGTACGGCCTCGATGCCGTGCGCCTGCGCATCCCTGATCGAGGCCAGGTCGCGCTCAGTTCCGTCGATGACTAGATTTCCGGCATCTGGGCGGTAGATGCCGAGCAAGACCCGCAGCAAGGTTGACTTGCCGGCGCCGTTGTCGCCGAACAGGGCCACGATCTCGCCCCTATGCACCGTGACGGATGCATCCACGAGTGCCTGCACATGTCCGAAGCGTTTCTGGACGTGCGATGCGGCAAGGGCTACCGTCTGGTCGCTGCCAGCGGAAGATTCCATGAGCTCACCTGTTTCCCCTCGTCATCGAGTTGTCTGGGTGGGTGTCGTGCGCGTCACCGGATGATCAACGGCTTCAAGGTTCGGCATGCGATCCCGAGGCCTGCCTCGATCCGGTCCTCGGTGCCGCCCCAGACAGGGTCTTCGTGCTCGATGGACAGCACACCGTCAAACCCGCCCTCGTAGAGGGCATCCACGACGCGCGTCCAGTCGACCTGGCCGAGGCCGGGAACCCGGTACCGCCACCAGCCGGTGTCCCACGGGTCCGGGCGGCTGACTGCCTTGCCCGGGTAGCCGAACCTGTTGCGGGCGCCAGGGAAGACTTCGATATCCTTGGCCTGGGCATGTGCCACATGGCCGACGTAGGGCCGTAGCGCTTCTACCGGGTCGATGCCGATCCACACCAGATGCGACGGGTCATAGTTCAGGTACAGACCGAGGTCGAACATCCATTCCCATAGCTCGGGTGAGTAGGCGAGGTTGCCGGGATACCCGTCGGGATGCCAGCCCTCCATCACGCAGTTCTCGATGACGATCCGCACACCCATCTCGCCGGCGCGAGCGACCAGCGGCGGGAAGATCTTCTCCGCCTCTCGCAGGTTCTCCGCCACCGACTTGCCGGGATCGCGGCCGATGAACGTCCCCACGGTCGGGCATCCCAGCAGGGCGGCCGCGTCCACGCAGGCCAGCACGTGAGCGTTGATAGCGGCGCGCTCAGCCTGGTCCGGATGCAGGTTGTTATCGTAAAAAGCCAGCGAGGACACCGAAAGCTCGTGCCTGCGCAGAAGCTCTCTGGTCTCGTCGGCATCTTTCTCACCGAACGACTCCGCGTTCAGGTGGGTGGCGGTGAACGGCCGCTCGCCCTGCGCGGGCCACGCGGCTACTTCCAGGGCCTCGATACCCTGGCCCGCCGCCCAGTCCGCGATCTGCTCCAGGGACCGGTTCGGCAGGCAGGCGGTCAGCATCCCCAGCTTCATGCGGTCACCCCGGTTTCTGCTGAAACAGCAACATCCACCCACTCGCCGGCGGCGGCCGAGCGCAGCACGGCGCCAGTCAAGACGGCCGACCGGACGCCATCGGCGAAGGTCGGCAGCCCGTCGGGCACCCGGCCTGCGATGGCGGCGTACACGTCGCCGACGAATGCGGTGAAACTGTCCTGGTAGCCCTGCGGGTGCCCGGCAGGCAGAACACTGTAGGGCTCACCGCCCCGCGCGACCGCCAGGTTCTGTTCCCGGCCGCCGACCCACAGCGA
>Ga0335073_10005564_pt1 | contig 17672 bp, 8 predicted proteins | sample Lox_Sample_22_FD_207093 | JGI IMG/M metagenome (GOLD analysis project Ga0335073, IMG submission 207093) | Soil microbial communities from Loxahatchee National Wildlife Refuge, Florida, United States - Lox_Sample_2.2 | ecosystem: Environmental > Terrestrial > Soil > Wetlands | place: USA: Florida...
TGCCTTTCCAGCGTCACGCGATCTATCGCGCGCATCCCCGAATCCATGTGGGGCAGACTTTCCGGTGGAGGTTTCGCATTAGTGCTTTACAATGCAGCCGAGACTTCGACGTCTATCGAGACGAAAGACGGACCCCTGCCCGTCCACTTCAAGGTCGAATCTGATTTTCCAACTACAGGAAATATCGCGGTTCGTGTCAATCCTCAGAAGTCTGCCGACTTCCCCATCGCGCTTCGTGTACCGGCCTGGACGAATCGATTCGTTGCCGTGACCAATGGGGAAAGCAGGAGTGGCGTGCCAGGGCAATTTCTCACTATCACAAGGCCTTGGCAGGCTAATGACGAGATCCATGTCACCGTGGACATGAACGAACGTTTGGTTGACGGCGCTCCGTCGTATGCCGGTCATTTCGCGTTCCAGCATGGACCTCAGGTACTTGCACTCGACGGGAGGCTCAGCTTTGCTGCTCTGGGAGAAGTGACGGTGGACGTTGCTCGGCCGGTCCGGCTCTCTCCAGCTCTGACAGCCCTGCCTCCAGGGTGGGTCGGAACTCAAGCGTACGAAGCGGACAATTTGCAGGCGGAGGGAAAGGCAATCCTGGTTCCCTTCAGCGACACCGGACAGCTGGATGTCGCGCACACTTACCGGACATGGATTCGAGCCAAGAGCGCCGCCCCCGCCAGAGCGGGGGTGCAATCCAGTCTTATGTGCAATCAGTCATAAGAGGACGCCAATTTCCAAATGTCCAGCTTGCGAATTCTGCTTTCCGCTCCCCGCGAATAGAGTTCGACTGCGTCTCCAGCCAAGGGGAAAATAAGTTCCGATAAGACCGTGTCGCCATGATTGGCGAATACTTCTACGGAAGAGCGATCGAGGAATATGTGGAGCTCTATAACGCGTCCCGGACCAAGCGCTATGGGTCCAGACTGGCGGCCGGCAAAATGCTTGGCGAAGCCCACATCGCCTGAATGCGAGCGATCCACAAACACCTCTGATTTTGTGACGTCCACTCCTACCACGGTTTCCTGATGCGGCCCCTTGCGCAGCTTGAAACCAATTTCGCCCGCAGCTCCAGGACGGACTTCCGCAAGAATCTCAAGCATGTCGCCGTGCACCCGCGCAGCCTGCAATTTCCCGTTCGCAGATTCGACGCTCTGATTCTGCATCTGGATGTGCCGTTTGCGCAGCTCATGGAGCTCAGAGATGGGATGCTGCACCAGACGAAGGCCATCCGGAAACTCCCTTAGCGCCAGTTCGCGGGGTATGGATTGGGCGCCTCGCCACGGAGTTGTTGGCACCTTGTCTGCATACTCCCAGTTGTTGAGCCATCCGATCCATAGGCCTCTGTCGGATTGCGGAATATCAGAAAAAGAAGTGGACGCGTAAAAGTCTCTTCCGTAATCTGCCCACAGGGTCTGCTTCTGATCACTGGAAAAGCGGATGCCATCAAAGTTACCGATGAAGTATTGATTTCCGGAGCCACCGGTCAATCCGCCGGGAAAGACGTTAACGCTCAACACCCACCTGACTTCACCGGGACTGTTTTCTACCGGCAGGGGGAACAGATCAGGACATTCCCATGCTCCGCCGACGGCGCCCGCCGGACCGAAGTCGCTCAGTGCACGCCAGTGGACCAGATCCGGAGAGTTGAACAGCCGTACTTTGTGCTGGCTGGAAAGCGCCGCCACCATCACCCACTTTTTCGTCGTTTCATGCCAGAAAATTTTGGGATCGCGGAATGCTGCAAGATGGAGGTCGATGACGGGGTTGCCGGAATATTTCGTCCAGCTCCGGCCATGGTCGTTGCTGTAGGCGATGTTCTGAGTTTCCAGGTGCTGGGAGGCTCCGGTGTATACGGCTACCAGACAGGAGGAGTCTCCTTGGCTGCCGTGACAAAGCCCGCTGCTGTTGTGCCAGTCCACAACCGCGCTGCCAGAGAAGATCATGATGCCATTGCCTTCTTGAAGGGCGACCGGCAAATCTTTCCAGTGGACGAGGTCGCGGCTCACGGCGTGGCCCCAGCTCATGTGTCCCCACTCTGCGCCGAACGGGTTGTATTGATAAAAAAGTTGGTATTCGCCTTTGTAGTAAACGGCGCCGTTCGGATCATTCATCCAGTTCTGTGCGGGGGTGAAGTGAAACTGCGGGCGATATACCTGCTCTCGCATCTCTTTCGCAGAGCGTACTCCCTCGCCTGCGAAGGCGTTCAACCATAACGCCGTCAAGCCAACACACACCGCAGCCCGAATTAAAACCCGACCGAGCATCGAAGAGGTCCTGGCCAACCAGGCGGATTCATCATGTATCACGACCGACCGCGCACTGCGGGCTCTCTTTCCAGCATGACGATTCCGAACCGTCTCGCTGCACGATAAGGCGAAGCCGTAGTCCCGCCGGTCTCTGAATAAAAAGGCCCAATCTTCGAAAGGCTTTTACCTTCCAGGCAGCAAGACTGTCAAGCGAGCGCTGGCCGGGGGGAAATGTGCGGAAGACCCGAAATAGAGTTCGCTGACCGGAGTGCGGGTGAGCAATTGCTTCCTTGACAAATTCAAAAGGCGGGGATTAATGTGGCTCTTCGAGTTGAATCGTTTCAATAAATTCTCCGGCGCGGCAGACAACTTGACAAGATGTGCTGCAGATTGGGTGATGAGAAAGTCGCTGGCACTCGGTATTGGCTTTCTAGCCGTTGCCTCGACGTTATCCGGAGCCGGGGATTGGCCAGAACGGGCGACGCCCGGCCATGCAATTCAAAGGCAGTATTTTGACCGCACTGTGGCGGCAATTCATCGCGTGCAACTGAGGCCTGCGACAAAGTACTGGCGTTTCGAACATTTGTCACTCGACCACTCGAAGGCGGAGGAACAGCTTCTACGGTGGAGGGATCAGGGCATTGATGCGCTCGAAATTTTTGCTCCTGCCGAAGGAGGCAACAGCTACGGCGGGCTGGACGCCATTGATCGCTATCGTCTTGATCCTGGCATCGGCAGCATGGACGATTTCCGCTGGATGGTCCGTCGCGCACATGAACTCGGAATCCGTGTCATAGCGTTCGAGAACTTAGGTTACAGCAGCATTGATGGGATCCAGTTCCGGAAGGCCTGCGCGGATGTCCGCGCCGGACGAGAGAGCCGCGAGACAAGGATGTTCTTCTGGAGCAGCAGCGCTGACGGACCTCTTCCCCCGGTGAAATCGAACAGCTACTTTTTCATGCGTCCCGCACTGCCAAACTACGACGCTCTCAAAACAGAATTCTGGCAGTGGGACGAGCATTGCCAACGCTACTACTGGACGCGGTGGCACGGGAAAGACAAAGACGGCATTACGGTTCACCTTCCGCAATATAACTGGCTCGACGACGCCTGGCCAAACGAGGCTGAGAAGGTTGTCCGTTTCTGGATGGATACGGGTCTCGATGGAATGGTTATTGATGCCGTGAACTGGTACGTCGGGTACACGTGGGAAAAGGGTAACCGTCGCATTACCGGACCGCTTGCCAGTTATGGCCATACGTTTTCGCAGCCGGAAGGTGGGGGTGCCTTTCATTCTGATGATCCCGTCGGCTGGGTCACTGAAGGGCATTGGACGAATATCTATGACTACGGCCTCGGCGTTTGGTGGGAGAAAGGCAATAACCCTCTGAAGGCAAGCGTCGAACAAGGCGATCCGCGCATCCTTGAGGCTGCGCTGCGCAGCTACCATGATCGCGTGCTGGCCGTCGGCGGATCTCTTTATGCTCCCGTTCCTGAGATGCAGAACGCGAAGCAACAGCAGTTCGTCGAGGCTCTGCTGGCGACGAGCGGAGATGTGGTCTGCTATTGCGGTCCAGCCAATTCGGTAACTGTGCCTGCAAAAGCGGGCGCCGCCTTGCTGAAGATGAGAGCCAACCACCCTGCGCTTTACCTGGACAGCACCCGACGGCAGATCCCGACGCAGGACGACACCAAATTTTATGCCATCCTTCGGTGCAGCGCAGATAAATCGGAGCGAATTCTCGCGGTCTTTAATTTTCAAGCGACGGCGCAAACCGTGAGCGTAGATCTGGGGGCAATTAGTGCGCGTGAATTCGCAGATTTGTCTGTGGATCAGCCTGCCCAGGCCGCTACAGGGTTGCTTTCTGTGTCCCTGCCTGGCTACGGATATCAACTTTACTCTGTGCGCTAGCGAATTGACCTCAGTTCAAGCGGGCCGCCCTTGAGACCAAGAATATTAAGCTGATCCGAAAACACAGCCTCGAACCTGGGTGTGGTCGCCGACGCAGGGGACGATGATGAGAAATACAAGACTAACCTGCGAGCACAGGTTTCGCCTTTCGCTTGCTAGGGCGAACAGACTGCGAGGGAAAGTCGGCCGCGCTGGCGATCGGCAAGACGGAATTTCTCACTTTCAGTTCAGTCTCTAATACGATGCGCTTCGGCGGGTCCTGCAAACCGTTAATGCGCTCGATGAGCAGACGGGCAGCGGCTGCCCCCATCTGGTAGCCAGGCTGGTAGACGGAGGTGAGCGCCGGACTGGTGTATTCGCAAAACTCAAGATTATCGAAGCCCACGAGCGAAACGTCCTCCGGGCACCTCAACCCGCGCTCGTGCAGCGCCCGAAGCACGCCTAGGGCCATCATGTCGTTACACGCCAGGATTGCGGTTGGCCGGGGCAACATGCGCAGCAATCGCGTGCCTGCTTCGTAGCCGCTTCGACTATCGAACGCCGCTTCCTGAATAAATTCGGGAGAGACGGCGATCCGAGCCTCAGACAAGGCCTTTCGGAAACCGTTAAGGCGTTCGACCGAGTTGGCAAGGAGTGAAGGTCCTGTGATCAGCGCGAGATTCCTGTGGCCGGACTGGATCAGGTATTTCGTCGCCTGGTAGGCGCCGGTTTCGTTCAAGGCGACCACCGCGTCCCCTGTCCAACCCGCCGGACAGCGATCGATACAAACAACTCTCTGAATGCCAGAGGGATCGGGAGAGAGTTCGGAGACGATGTCGCTACCGGCAGCAGGAATGATCAGGAGTCCCGATGCTCGAAAGGACCTGAGTTCGGCGACATACAATGCTTCCTTGGCCGGCTTGTTGTCAGTGTTGCACAGGATGACGCGGTAAGATTCGTTGAAGGCTACATCTTCCGCTCCGCGCACGACTGCGGGGAAGAAGGGATTGGTGATATCGGGGACAATGATTCCCAACATCCGGATGCGATTGCGGCGCATGCCTTGTGCCAGCGCGCTGGGTTGAAATCCAAGATTTCGGATAGCTTTCAGAACACGCAATTTGAGTTTTGGCCGAACCACAGCAGTGCCGTTGACGACATGAGAAACCGTGCCGATCGAGACGTCGGCTTGCTCTGCGATCTCTCGCATCGTAACCTGGCTGGTGGGCGTAAGTTTGGCCATGTACTGTGAACCGCTGCAACCGACCTTTCGAGAACAATCTAGCATAAATCGACGGGAGCTTAGCCGGGGAAGCCTTGCTACACTGGATTTACGAAAGCACCGTTGGCGAGTCCCAAGCGAGACACGTTTGGCAGAGAGCGTCTGCAGGGTTCTTTACTGACGACTTTCGTCGTAGTTACTTGGCACAGGCGCGCCAAGGGGCAATAGTGGAAATGGTGTGGCCTTTTGTTCTTGACAATGATCCGGGCAGCGCATAGGGTTCTTCCGGCATTTGAAACCTTTCAACTAATATCGCGATGCTGAAGTCCAGTTTACACTCGCGATCCCAGCGTCTGATACGGCGGGCTTTCGAGCACGATTCGATCAGGGGTGAGCCGCGCCGATCGGCAAGGCCGACCGGGAGAAGCATCTACGCCGATTCGAGGGGAAAATCTCTAATCAGGAGCGCCTGATACTCATGAAGTCCTGGACCACGCCATGTTTCGTTCTTTTGCTCATACTTGGTAGCAAATCGATCCCTGCTCAGGATACGCACTTTCGTCCGGAGCGCCAGCAGATTCCCTCTCCATCATGCCTGACCATGAGAGGAGCCTGGGAGGGTGGTTCAACGGCCTGCTCGCAAGGTGAACACGGCGCCTGGCTGGCTGACATCCGGCATTGGCGCGCCGAGCGCCGTATCCGTATTGGATACAACGGATCTCGCTACGAAATTCCTGCTCTTCAGTGGACCCAGTCCAGCTTCTTCCAGCCCCAGATGATGGTAGAGGATCGTTACTTCTACGATCCGATTGCGCACCGTTACACCGTTGACCGCTACCTGGACGACCTGGAGAGAAGATACGGCGGAATTGACGCCGTGCTCATCTGGCCCACTTATCCGAACATGGGCATTGACAATCGCAATCAGCAGGACATGATCCGCTCCATGCCAGGCGGAATTGCAGGGGTGCGGCAGATGATCGCTGACTTTCATCGCCGCGGTGTGCGCGTGTTATTTCCGATGATGATGTGGGACCAAGGGACCAGAGATCCGGGTACGGACTGGCCGGACGCCATTGCCCAACTCATGAAGCAAATCGGTGCAGACGGCATCAATGGCGACACCCAGGACGGAGTTCCTCTGGCTTTTTCGCAAGCAGCCGAGAAGATCGGACACCCCCTTGCCTTTGAACCCGAAGGCGGGCCATCGGATGAGGCTTTGGCGTGGAACGTAATGACCTGGGGGCAATACTCATTCCCCTTCGTGCCCATGGTTGACCGGTACAAGTGGCTGGAATCGCGCCACATGGTCAACATCTCGGACCGCTGGAATCGGGATAAGACCGACGATCTGCAGTTTGCGTTCTTCAATGGTGTGGGCTGGGAGAGTTGGGAGAACATCTGGGGAATCTGGAATGGAATCACGCCCCGCGATGCCGAAGCGACCCGTCGAGTAGCGACCATCGAACGCGCGGTCGCTCCATTTCTGATTAGTAATGACTGGGAACCGTTGGCGCCCATGTTGCGCTACGGCGTCTTCGCCAGCCGCTGGCCCTTGAAGCAACAAACGGTTTGGACCATCGTCAATCGCAACGAGTACAACGTTGACGGGCCGCAAGTGACGATCGCGGCACAACAGGGCATGCGATACTTCGACCTTTACCATGGCGTGGAACTCAAACCCGCAAAGACGGCCGAGGGCAATACAGCGCTGAGTTTTCCCATTGAAGCGCACGGATACGGAGCACTGCTCGCCACTCCAGCGGCTCCGGATTCAGCAATGGAGAAGCTCATGGCGAAAATGAAAGAACTGAGCGCGACGCCGTTAGCCAGTTACTCGCATGAATGGAACGTCTTGCCACAGCAGATTGTCCCGATCGCTGCCACCAAGCCCCCCTCCGGATCGCCGGCCGGCATGGTGAAGATTCCGGAGTCAGATTTTGAGTTCCGCGTGGAGGGCATCGAGATCGAGGGATTCGATGATATCGGCGTAGACGTCCAGTACCCCTGGGAGGACTCGCCGCGGCGTTTTCATGATCACCCCATGCAAATCAAGTCGTTCTGGATCGACAAATATCCCGTTACCAACGCTGAGTTCAAGAAATTCCTCGATACCGCTCATTACCATCCGCAGGATGACCTGAACTTTCTCAGAGACTGGTCTGACGGGAACTATCCCTCGGGATGGGACAATAAGCCCGTAACTTGGGTCTCACTCGAAGACGCGCGAGCGTATGCCGCCTGGGCGGGCAAGCGTCTGCCCCATGAGTGGGAATGGCAGTACGCCGCACAGGGAAACGACGGCCGCGCGTACCCCTGGGGAAACGAGTGGAATGCAGACAACGTTCCGGCTCCCGACAAAGCGCGCACCATGCATGGACCCGATGCAGTGGATGCGCATCCGCGAGGCGCAAGCCCATTCGGCGTCATGGATATGGTTGGAAATGTCTGGCAGTGGACCGAGGAATTTCAGGATGAGCACACGGTGGGAGGAATTTTGCGCGGGGGCAGTTACTACCGGCCCCAGGGCTCGATCTGGTACTTCCCGCAAGCCTACAAGTTAAGTCAGCACGGAAAACTGCTGATGATGGCTCCCAGTATGGATCGTTCGGGGGCTCTCGGATTCCGCTGCGTTCAGGATGCGCAATAGCTCGCGACACGCTTGCAGGGAAACCAAATCGCCGACGTTGTTCGGCTCAGCTCAGAGTTCCCAGAAGCCGATCCGTTTGTGAGTAGCTTGGTTTGTCCTGCCAGTCGGGTGGACATTCTTAAGCCAAATGAAACCCCTCCCCGGTGAATCGGGGAGGGGTGTTGTCAGACGGTACGTGTTTTTAGTCGTCGACGTCGGCGGTGGTGGGCGCCGGATTCTTGAAGTCGCTCGGCCACCGTACGGTCTTTTCACCGGGGAAGGGGACTCTATACCCGGTGGCATCATACCAGTCGTAGTGGCTGACGATGTCCGGGTCCTCGGAGTCGGGAATGTGATACTTGGCTCCGAAGATTTCCGCCTTCTTTTGTTGCCAGGCAGTCTGCAGAGCCTTGGCCGCGGGGCTCGCCGGAAGATCCTTAACCGCAGGGCTGCCGATGTTGAGGCTGATGTTCGAGGGGGCCACATATCCTGCAACGCCATAAGTCAATGGGACCCCGTTCGCCACGTGTGTCCAGGGAAGGAAGTTCGTTGGTGGCGGGTTGTCGATGAAAAGCGTCCTCATGGGCGAGGCCACGAGGTCGTTCTGGTTCATGGGCGTCAGGCCGAGGATCTGCTCGATTGTGCGGGTCATATTGACCTGCGTGTAGAAGGTGCTGTCTTCGACAACCACCCCAGGCCCGGCCTTTGCGGGGTTCACCTGATTGACATAGGGGCTGATGACATAGCCCGGGGAGCGGTGACCGTCCACGTGGTCGACGCCGTTCTGCGCGTCATCTTCTTCGACGAAGATTGCCGAAGACGACCAAATGGGGCTGTGGCTGATGATGTCAACAAAGCGGCCAAGGGCCAGGTCGTTATCGGCCTGCATGGCTGTTGCGTTCGGTGGCCCGCCGGTATGGTCGGAGCTGATCCACATGAATTCCAGCTGGGGCACCGTACCATGCGCCACGTCTTTGGCGAAGTCCTGGCTCCAGACATCGACCCGGTACTGATCGGGGATGCCCAAATCGAACTGCGGGTAGCTTTGGACTGTGTGGTTGATCAGGTTCGGGAGCGGGGAGACCGAGCCGATGTCGTTGTAGTACTGAAGCTGATGCTCCTTCCCATTCTCGTATTCCAGTGTGTCGTTGTAGAAATCGGTCCAGCTCGGCTCGCAGCTGTCCGAAAGAGTAAACGGTAATGGAATGGAACCGGCGTAAATGTTATTCGGAGTGCAGCCCGGCACGTTGAACGTGTTGTACTCGATGTACTCTCCATAATTCTTAAACGAGACGCCGGCCTTCGCAGCCTGGTCCCACAGATGTCCCGCCTTCTGGTAGGCGAGCGCGTCGCCGCCGTTGGAGGGGTAATCGCGCAGCCAGTCCGGCGACTGAATGTCGTCGGAGTAAGGAGCCATGGCCTGAACGATCCAGTTGTGACCGTCGGCCGACTGGCGGCTTGGGTCGTAGAAGTTGTCCAGAAGCGGGAAGCGTTGCACCAGCGCGTGCGCGTTGGGTGTTACGACAGGGTATTCTGCATAAGTCGAGCTGTCGCCAAAAACTGCCAGGGAGGCGTCGCCGTTGCCGCCCACCACGTCTCCCAGGATCTGATCGTAGGTACGGTTTTCACGGATGATGACGAACACGTGCTTGATCAGCGAAGGACTGCCGATCTTGGCTGGGATTGCGACCGGTCTGGTACCCCGGTTGCCGCCGGAGGCACTCGCAATATTCATCGCCAGATCCCAGTGGTTGTTCTGGTAGACCTGCTGCGTCATCGTCGCCAGCGTCCAGCTGTTTGGTATGGGGACGATGCTGGCCATGCCAAGGTCCTCGTGGGTGTTGAGGTCGGTCACACCGTAATACTTAGCGTACGAATTTTCTGCCGTATTCGTCGGAGGCTGCGACACATTGAAGCCGGTGCTGCCGATTCCCTTATCGTTGGCAACCAGTAGTTCACCGTCCGCCGCGTCCAGAGCAACCGAGCTCGGTGCATAGCCGACCGGGATCAGGCCCAGGACGGGATTCCTGGCGAAGCCGTTGAGATTGACCACGGCGACTGCGTTGGCGTTATAAAGCGCGACATAGGCGATATTGTTGACGCTATCGACTGCGATCGAGTTCGGCCCCGCGCCATAGGCTGGACCCTGGCCGGGCACGCCGATTGGCAGCCCGAGGGCGATTGTCGACGCCACTCTATTCGTGGTCGTGTCGATGACCGAGATACTGTCGCTATAGGTATTGGCAACCAACAGGTACCTGCCCCAGAAGGCCATACCGGTCGGATGCAGACCGACGTTGATGCTGCCGGTGACCGTAAACCTGGACAGACTGACCACGGAAACCGTGCCGGTAGCCGTGGAGCCAGTCGGATACTGAGCCACGACTGGGGTGCCGTTGGAATACCCTTGGAAATCGTTCTGGGTGACAATTCTCCCGGCTTCGTTGGAGACATACGCGGTCTTGCCATCTGGCGAAATCACGACGCTGTGCGGGACGTTACCGACGCGGATCTCCGGGCCCTCAGCGGGGCTCGCGAGGTTGATGCTGGTCAGCGTGTCGTTGGTGTTGAGCACTGCGTAAGCAGTCGCGCCATTCGGCGAGATCGCGATGCCCATGGGATAGGAAGAGAATGTTTCATCCGAAAAAATCGAGGTGGGGTAGCCGCACGGGATATCAAAGCTGCCGCTGGTCCCCCCAGGGCTGTTTCCGAAGCAAGTGACGTGGGTCAGAAGGCCCCATGATGCCGGCGCGTTTTGCGGGATCACGCTGTTGACGTCGATGGGAACGCTGACTTGCACGGGGTAGGGGTTTGAGCCGCCGGTCGATGTGATCAACCCCGTGTTCGGGTCGACATTGGCGACGGTAACGTAAGCCGTGCCCGAGCCGTAAGCGCTGTTGTAGCCATCCTGGCTGAACAGCAGGTGCAGGCCATCCGGTGTATAGGCAATACCGTTCTGGCTGCCGTCTGAATCGTAGCTGGTCCCGCCACTTGAGTTCAGATATGGTGTGTTGAAGGTCTGAAGGACAGCGCCGGTCTGGGTATTGAAAATCGTAACCGCTTGTGGAGCACCCATCTGAAGCACGGCGGCAGTGTGCGTGCTGGTATTAGGATTCAGAGCGATGGCTTTGGCTCGGGTCGTGATGCCAAGGTAGACGGGCGTACCCGCCGGGGTGATAATTGTGCCGTCGCTGACGACCCACGGGGTGGATAAGGTCGACGGATAGTCCGGGCCCTGCGTCCCGTTCTTGTTTTGGCCGACCTGATAGGTCGGAAAAGGCGCGGACTGACCGAACGCGGCAGCGCTCAGCCCCGCCGCCAGCAGGCCGACGAGCAAATACTTGATTCTGGATTTATTGGGAGAGTTAGTTCGAGAACTGCTTGGGGGCATTGGAGCATCCTCCTTATGGATTTTTTCATCACGGAACCGGAATCAGCCGTGCGACATCTTGGTGGATAGTGGAAATACGAGCAGGGCCCGCAATCGAAAACCTAACAAGCGAGCTATGTCGGCACCATGACGCGGAGATTACATTCTTGTCATGTTGCATCGGCGGCCTGGATCAGCGACCTTTTTCTAATGCTTTCGGGCGTGGGAAATACAGACTTGCAGTCGCGAAGAAAGCCGGGGCGCTTCGCAATCAGCTCCGCTACTTCGGCCGTCCTACCATTGACGTTTGCCTTGGCGGCCAGGCTGGCTTCTCGAAGGCAGGAGAAATGTGGACTATGCTAGACGGCTCGAAACGCAGGCAGCTCCCTAAACGCTGTGCTTTCAGGAAACGCCTGAAATAAACTCAAGCATGACGGAAAGGTTACATTCTTGTAATCTGATTTATACAGAATCTTGATGTGCACTTCACAGCAACGCAACACAGTGCGAATAGCCTCCTTGGTTAATTAATCGCGCCAACAATCCAAACGCTCCGGGAGGAAGGATGCGATTATTTGAAAACCCAGCCTTCCAACGCATCTGCTGGATGTTCGGCCACTCCATCCTGGCGTTGTTTCTTGTCGTCGGATCTGTTTTGTGCTTGACGGCCTTTTCGCCGGCGCAGATTGATCGCGCGGGATTGGGCGGCACCGTGACTGACCCTTCGGGCCGGGTTCTTCCGCAGACCCATGTCACCGCCATACAAATCGCCACCAAACTGGAACGCACGACGATTTCCTCTCCCGCCGGGACATACGACATCCCGGAGTTGCCGGTCGGGATCTATACCATCACGTTTGAGCATGAAGGTTTCAAATCGCTCACTTTCGTTGACGTCGAAGAGGTCATCGGCCGCACCCGAACGCTGGATGTGACCCTGCAAGTCTCGGGTGGCAAAGAACGCGTGGAAGTGTCCGCCAGTTCCGCGCTGATGGACCGCAACACCAGCGCGGTGACCGGCTTGATCGAGAGAGAGCAGGCGGATGAATTGCCGCTGAACGGCCGCAACTGGGCTGCGCTGACAGCTTTCGTCCCCGGCGCCATTGACACCGGCGGCAGCAACCAGCGGACGATCCGGTTCGCCGGACGGGGCCTTGACGACAGCAACTGGACCTACGACGGAGTCGACGCAACCAACGTCGTCAATCAGACGCAGCGCCCATGGGTGCGGCTGGCTATTCCGCTGGATGCGATCGAGGAGTTCCGCGTCGATACCCTGATGGCATCCGCCGAGGAAGGAGCCACTGGCGGTCCGCAGCTGGCCGTCACCTCGCCATCGGGCACCAACCGTTTCCACGGGCGCCTTTTCGAGTTTTTCCGCAACGGCGCTTTTGACGCGCCCGTGCCTGAATGGGCCTCCAATGGGGAAAAGCAGCAGCCGCTTCATTTGAACCAGTTTGGCGGAGCGCTGGGCGGCCCCCTCAAGCGCGACAAGACGTTCTTCTTCATCGCTTCGGAAATTTACCGGCAAAACTGGGGCTATCCGGTTAGCGGCGACGTGCCGAGCGCGGCGCTCATCGCAACAGTTCCGACCTCGTCGCCAATCTACCCGGTCATCACTGCCTTCCCGGGAGCCGGTCCCCACACGATTCTGACGTCCTTGACGCCTGACATCGACCTGCTGACCTGCTCCTGCACGCAGGTGGTCAACGAAGGTTCGGCAATGGTGCGCCTCGACCAGCATTTCTCCGCAGCCACCACGGGCTTCATGCGATTCAATTACGACCGGTCAGTGGACACGCAGCCGATTTCGGCTTCGGCGACGGACTTGCAGCAAAGGGTGTCTGCGCCAGTCAACGGCGCGCTCGAATTGCTGCACATCTTCAGTCCCACTCTTGTGAATGAAGCCAAGTTTGGATTCAATCGCGCCACCTCCAACACTTACAACTTAAATGAGACCGGCATCCCCTATGAGATTGCGATTGCCACTGGTCCTGGGCCGGGATTCATCACCCAGAACTATGATTACTACAGCATTTACGTAGGGAACACATTTTCGTGGATCGACAACGTCACCTGGGTTCATGGCCGGCATACCTTCAAGTTTGGAGCGGAGATTCGGCGCGTTCAATTGAATCAGTCGTCCGAGGAACACGGAGTGATTACCTTTTCCACGGTGGAGGACCTGGCCGCGAATCTGGTGACAAGAGCCAAGCTATCAGGCGCCTTGCCAGTGAATCACTTGCGCAAGAATGACTATGTCGGGTACGCGCAGGACGAGTACAAGGCGAGTTCCAATCTCACCCTGAACCTGGGAGTGCGCTACACCATTTTCGATCTTTTCCACGAAGCGAAAGGATTGGCCAACCCATTCGACTTCGCCACCTGCGGTCCGCAGGGATTCTGCGGCGCGGGGGCCAGCTTTGGCCAGCAGAACGATGGCGATGTTGATCCCCGTGTGGCCTTCGCCTGGACGCCCTGGAAGGACGGCCAGACGGTGATTCGAGGAGGGTACGGCATCTATCACGAAGACGGACAGTTGGACGACCAGAATCTGCCCGCCAAGAACGAAGTGCCGTCTTTTTCCGTGAAAAGCAGTTCGAGTCTGCAGCTCACCTATCCGGTCGATGGGTTTTTTACTGCGGGAACCCTCTCACCGAACGCCGAGCAACGGAACCGCAAGGACTCGTATGTTGAGCAGTGGAGCTTTTCAGCGCAGCGGGCGCTGCCCGACAACTTTGTGGGCGCGGTCTACTACCTGGGAAGCCATGGCGTGCATCTGCTGGAGACCAGCGTGGTGAACCTGATCGATCCGGCCACGGGGCTCGCGCAATATGCGGCATATGGGTTCAATTCTCCTGCCATCCCCTGGCGCGGCTCAATCGGTTCGAGCTCCTACAACGGTCTCTCGGTGGCGCTGCGACGCCCGTTCTCCCACAGCCTACTCGTGGCGGCCAATTACACCTACTCGCACGAGATTGACAACGGCTCCAACGGCAGCGGAGATGGCGACGAAATAAGTCCGCAGAATGCGTTGTGCCAGGCCTGTGATCGCGCCAGCGGCGCCTGGGACGCCACCCATGTAGTCAACGGCAATGCGGTCTATCAACTGCCCTTCGGCCGGGGCAAGCGGATGCTGAACGACAACGGGATTGCAAGCTCCGTACTGGGCAACTGGGAGCTGACAACGACCGCGCTGGCTCGCACCGGCTTCCCGGTGAATGTGCTAATGCCCAGCAGTGCCACAGCGGTAGACGGATCTTCTGGGACGTTACGTCCCGATCTGGTTCCGGGCGTTTCTCTCACTCCGCCAGGGGGCAGAACCGTGGCGGAGTGGATTAATCCCGCGGCGTTTGCCGCGCCCCCGATTAATGCAGCCGGCGATTACGAATTCGGCACCGCGCCCCGCAACCTCCTGCGCGGACCTGGCACCTGGCAAGTGGATCTCGGCGTTGGCAAGTACGTCTCGCTTACGGAGCGCGCCAACCTCGAGTTTCGTGCCGAGTTTTTCAACCTCTTCAATCACCCGCAGCTAGGCCCACCGCAGTCCACCTTCAATCCGTCGAACACGACCGGCTTCGGCAGCATCATCACTACCGTCAACACAACCACACCGATTAGCCCGGTCGGATCGGGCACTCCGCGCGAGATCCAGTTTGCGCTAAGAGTGGCGTTCTGAAACAAACAGCGGCACCCAGCGCGGACCCGCAAGACCAGGTTCCAGCTCGGCGAGCCAGGGGATTCAGAAGTGAAGATATTGGTCGTTGAAGATGAAGCCAAGACCGCAAGGTTCCTGAGAAAGGGACTGGGCGAAGCGGGATTCGTGGTTGATCTTGCCGGAGATGGCGCGGACGGGCTGAATCTTGCGCTGGAAATGCAATTTGACCTGATCGTGCTCGACCTCATGCTGCCCGTTCTGGATGGTTGGCAGGTCCTTTCCCGATTGCGCGAAAGAAATCGTCAGGCACTCGTGCTTATTCTTACGGCGCGCGACGCCGTACACGAACGGGTCCGGGGATTCGAATTGGGCGCAGATGACTATCTGGTAAAACCGTTCGCGTTTTCCGAACTACTGGCTCGTGTTCGTTCGCTACTGCGGCGTGCCGCGCCGCGGCCGCAGGAAACCATACGCATGGCCGACCTGGAGATCGACGTATTGCGGCATCGTGCCACACGCGCCGGCCAAAGGCTCGAGCTGACGACAAAGGAGTTTCTTCTATTGTCATTGCTTGCGCGCCGAGCCGGGGAAGTGCTGTCGCGCACCCTGATCGCCGAAGCGGTTTGGGACATGAATTTTGACAGTGATACGAATGTGGTTGACGTCAATGTGCGGCGGTTACGCAGCAAAGTCGATGAACCGTTTCCTCTCAAGCTGATCCATACCGTTCGGGGCGCCGGCTATGTCTTGGAATTGGAACAGTAGAGTCGCCTCACTCGCCCGATGGTGGCGGACTCTGGCGTTTCGCTTGACCGCTGGATACGCCGCCGCCGGTTTGTTTCTCGTGTTTGCCTCTACCGCGAGCCTTTATTTTGTGCTTCGCTCGGAATTGGAGAGAAGCACGGACCAGTTTCTCGCCGACAAGCTGCACGTCCTACGAACGATGTTGCGCGACCGGCCGGACGACTGGGATGCGCTGCACGAGGAAATTGAACTGGAATCGGCGGCGCGAAAATACGAACACTTTTATGTTCGCCTTCTGGATTCACGGAATCAGCTCCTGTTAATGACCCCGGGCATGGCAGAACAATTGGACCTATCGAAATTTGGCGCGCCATCCCGAAGTCAATCAGACCGCGCCATGCCGATGAAAGGAGCTGATGGACGACCATTCCGGGTCACCAGCGCGACCGCGGCAGTCGGCTCACCCCCGACGGGAACCGACACGCTTCAGATTGCGATTGACGTCTCGCAAAAGGAAGAATTGCTGGCACGCTATCGCTTTTGGTTTTGGACGATCCTTACGGGAACTTCGGTCCTGTTTCCATTGATTGGTTACCAGGTTGCGCGCCATGGCATTCAACCCGTCGAAGAGATGGGGACGACGGCCCGCCACATCCGTTCCACCAATTTGCGGGAGCGTATCCGGGCGGAGGGATACCCGTTCGAACTGGCTTCGCTGGCTGGAACGTTCAACGAAATGTTGGACCGACTGGAAGAATCATTTGAGCGAATCTCCCGGTTCTCCGCCGATATTGCACACGATCTGCGCACTCCGGTGAACAACATTCGCGGTGAAATGGAGGTAGCGCTTGCCCGTGCACGAACCATCGACGAGTATCGTGACGTGCTTGAGTCCTGCCTGGAAGAAGCGGTGCGGTTATCGGAACTTATCAGCGATCTTTTGTTCTTGGCCCGCGCAGAAAGCCCGTTGACCCATTTGCATCGCGAAGCCGTGAACGTCTGTGAACTGCTCGATGCTATGCGCGAGTACTACGAGGCTTCGGCCGAGGAGAACTCTATCTCACTTGCGACCCTTTCCAGCAAGGTGCCGCTGATGGCCGAACTGGATCGCAAGCTCGTGCAACGCGCTGTCGGCAATTTGATCTCAAATGCCTTGGCACACACACCGCCGGGAGGATTGATCCGGCTTGGCGCGAACGCCGAAAACGGGTCGGTTCGCATCGATGTTTCGGATACCGGAAGCGGTATTCCAGCCGATGCCCTGCCGCGAGTCTTTGATCGTTTCTTCCGCGTGGATACCTCACGCGCGCAAGCTTCGGGTGGCACAGGCCTGGGTCTGGCAATTGTCCAGAGCATCATGACTCTGCATGGCGGTAGAGTAGAAATCGAGAGTCAACTGGGGCAAGGCACACGCGTCACTCTCGACATGCCCCTATCCATCAAAGGATGACGAAAGTGGAATCCGGCCGCCCAACCGGCGTCCTTCCCAATGTTATTTTCCGGTCGTCGGCGGACTAAAGAAGAAGCGGTTGTCAATCAGCCCGTGCCCCTATTATTCGTAAGTACCTCGAATGAAGAGCAGATGTGCACCTGTCCGACTGTTGGGTGATGGCAGGATTTCTCTGCGGCCCAGACTGCGTGGCGGAGAGGGAGGGATTCTATTACCGCCATGTCAGCTATCCAACTGTGATCTCTACACTTGCGCGATAATACCCTGTGTTTCCTTTGGGTTACAAGTACTTTCGGTCTTCGCTAGAGTTTCTGCGGTTTCCCCTGTTGCCTGCAGTTCTTTGAAATGGGTATCAGTGGTATCAGCAAGATTCCTCTGCCTGGGTCATTTTCGCTTCCTCTTCCTCACTCTGCTAATTCGGCACAATCGCACGATCCTTCGAGGGTGGCGAAACTGAAA
>Ga0335073_10005565_pt1 | contig 17672 bp, 15 predicted proteins | sample Lox_Sample_22_FD_207093 | JGI IMG/M metagenome (GOLD analysis project Ga0335073, IMG submission 207093) | Soil microbial communities from Loxahatchee National Wildlife Refuge, Florida, United States - Lox_Sample_2.2 | ecosystem: Environmental > Terrestrial > Soil > Wetlands | place: USA...
GGTCCGTGAGAGCTGGCGCACCGGCAAATCGCTGATGTGGACGCGAGTGAACTATCTGCCCGATTACGTGTATTTCAACCACAGCATTCACGTGGCCAAGGGCGTGGGTTGTGCGACCTGCCACGGACCGGTGAACAGGATGCCGCTGATGTATGAGGCCAATTCGCTGCGTATGGAGTGGTGCCTGAACTGCCATCGCGCGCCGGAGAAGTATTTGCGGCCGCGCGACGAGGTGTTCAACATGAACTACTTGCAGCCGAGCGAGAACCATCCGGTGAAGCTGGCCGATGGCCGCCTCTTCACTGATCAAATCGAGCTGGGCGATGCCCTGAAGCACAGCTACAACATTCGCAGCGTGGAAGACATAACGAGTTGCAACACTTGCCATCGCTAGGAATGGCAAAGTTTCGAGTTTCAGATTTCAGGCAAGGCAGCTTATATCGATTCGGAATGCCAACTCGAAACTGGAAACGCGAAACTGGAACGTGAAGGGAATGGAAAAAGAGAGGCAAAAGTCCGAGGCCGTCTGTCCCAGCAAGCTGGAGTTGGCGGAGGTGCGGGAAAAGCTGTCGCGCGCCACCGGGCCGCAATATTGGCGCAGCCTCGAGGAGTTGGCGCAGAGCGACGGATTCTTCGAGATGCTGCACCGCGAGTTCCCGCGCCAGGCGTCGGTGTGGCCAGAGAGCGCTTCCCGCCGCGACTTCCTGAAGCTGATGTCGGCTTCCCTGGCGCTGGCCGGGTTGTCGGCGTGCGTGAAGCAGCCGCTGCAGCCGATCGTGCCGTATGTGCGGCAGCCGAACGAAATCGTGCTGGGGAACCCGCTGTTCTTCGCTAGCGCCATGCCCTTCGGCGCATACGGACTGCCGGTGCTGGTGGAAAGCCACGAGGGACGGCCGACCAAGGTCGAGGGCAATCCCGATCATCCCGCAAGTCTGGGCGGAAGCGACCTGTTCATGCAGGCTTCCATCCTCGACATGTACGATCCCGACCGCGCGCAGATCATCACCTATCTTGGCGCGCTGAATGGCTGGAGCAACTTCACTGCCACGCTAAAGGGCGCGCTGAATTCGCAAAAAGCGATCAAGGGGGAGGGGCTGCGCATTCTGAGTTGTCCCACCAGTTCGCCCACCATGCTGTCGCTGATGGACCAGGTGCAGGCGGCGTATCCGGAATCGAAGTGGATCCAGTGGGAGCCGGTCAATCGCGACAACGTGAACAACGGATCGCAACTGGCGTTTGGGCAGTATGTCGAGACGCGCTACAACTTTGAGAAGGCCGACGTGATTCTCTCGCTGGATGGAGATTTTCTGGCCAGCGGCTATCCCGGATTTCTCTACTATGCGCGGCAGTTCGCCATGCGGCGCGTTCCCGATCAGACGGGGAACATGTCGCGGTTCTATTCGATCCAGAGCACGCCGACCTGCACTAGCGGCAAGGCCGACGATCGCCTGCCGGTGCGCGCCTCGGAGATCGAACCGATTGCGCGCGCGATTGCGGCCGCGATGGGCGCGGGCGGCGCAGCGCCCGGCAACCTGAAGCCGGACTATCAGAAGTTCATCGCCGCGGTGGTGAAAGACCTCGAGGTGCACAAGGGCGCCGCGGTGGTCATTCCCGGCGACAATCAGCCGCCGGCGGTGCATGCCCTGGCGCACGCCATCAACCGCGCGCTGGGCGCGGTTGGCAACACCGTCATCTACACCGATCCGGTGCAGGTCGGACCGCACGACCAGACCGCGGCGCTGAAAACGCTTGCCGGCGAAATGAATGACGGCAAAGTTGACCTGCTGATCATCATGGGCAGCAATCCGGTTTATGCCGCGCCGGTCAACTTCGGTTTCGCCGATGCGATGAACAAGGTCCCGCTGCGCATCCAGCACAGCCTTTACCACGACGAGACCACGGAACTGGTGCACTGGCACATTAACGGCACGCATTATCTGGAGCAGTGGGGTGACACGCGCGCCTTCGATGGGACGGCGTCAATTGTGCAGCCGCTGATTGCGCCCTTGTACGACGGCAAGAGCGATTACGAGCTCATCTCCTCGCTCCTTGGCGCGCCGGAGACCGCCGGCTACGATCTGGTCCGCCAGTACTGGCAGGGGCAGATCAAGGGCGACTTCGATACGGTGTGGCGCAAGGCGCTGAACGACGGCTTGATCCCGAACACGGCGCTGCCTGCGAAAAACGTTACCGCCAAAGGCGCCGATATTCCGGCCACCAACATCGTCCGCCCGAATGCGATGGAGGTGATCTTCCGGTACGATCCGATGACCTACGACGGCAGCCGGGCCAACAACGGCTGGCTGCAGGAAACGCCTAAGCCCATCACCAACCTGTGCTGGGACAATGCCGTTCTCATCAGTCCCAATCAGGCCACGAAGTCCGGGCTGATCACGGGCGATATCGTCGAGATCGACGTCAACGGGCGCAAGGTGAACGGGCCGATCTGGCCGCAGCCGGGACATCCCGATAATGCGATCACGGTCTTTCTCGGCTATGGGCGCACCAAGTGCGGGAATGTTGGCACGGGGGTCGGCTTTGACGGATACAAGATCCGCAGCAGCGATGCGCCGTCGTTTGCTGAGGTCACCATCAAGAAAGTCGGCTCGGGTTTCGGCTTCGCTCACCCGCAGGGCTTCCAGTACATCGATTACTCGGACCTGCCGCGCGGAGAATCGGATCCTCTCTACAAGCGCCATGTTATTCGCAAGGCGACGCTGGCAGACTTCCTCAAGGACCCCAATTTCGCGCAGCAAGAGGTCGAGAAGCCCGAGCCGGAGATGACGCTGTACCCCAACTATCGCTACACGGAGCTGAAGTGGGGCATGGCGATCGACATGAACAAGTGCGTGGGGTGCAAGACGTGCATCGTGGCCTGCCAGGCGGAGAACAACATTGCCGTCGTAGGCAAAGAACAGACGATGATCGGCCGCCAGATGCAGTGGCTGCGCGTGGATGTGTATTACGAGGGCGGCACGGAAAATCCCAATATGTTCTACCAGCCGATTCCGTGCCAGCAATGCGAGAACGCGCCCTGCGAGGTGGTGTGCCCGGTGGGCGCGACGGTGCACAGCACCGAAGGCCTCAACGACATGATCTACAACCGCTGTGTGGGCACGCGTTATTGCTCCAACAACTGCCCTTACAAGGTGCGCCGGTTCAACTTCCTGCTTTTCCAGGACTGGAACACGCCGCAATACAAGATGATGCGCAATCCCGAGGTCAGCATTCGCAGCCGCGGGGTCATGGAAAAGTGCACGTATTGCATTCAGCGGATTGCCAATGGCCGCATCGCCGCCGAACGGGAGAATCGCCCGGTGCGCGACGGCGAAGTCATCACCGCCTGCCAGCAGGCGTGCCCGGCGGGCGCGATTGTCTTTGGCAACCTGAACGATCCCGACGCCGAGGTCACGAAGATCAAGCAGCGGCAGCGCAACTATCAACTGCTGGACGACCTGAACACCCGTCCCCGCACGTCGTATTTGGCGGTGGTGCAAAACCCGAACCCTGATATCGAACAGCCGGAGCTCACTTAGCGATGAGGCAAGGACCCGAGGAAAAGACGCTGCTTCAGGACGTGCCCTGGCCCAATGAGCCGCCGGTCATGTTGCCGGGGCAGACCTACGACACCGTCACCGACACCATCGCCGATGCGGTGCTGAAGCGTCCCATCGGCATGGGATGGCTGGGCGGATTTCTCATCGCCGGCTTCTTCGTGATGGTGCTGCTGATCTCGGCGACCTATCTCTTCATCCGCGGCGTCGGCATATTCGGCATCATGATTCCGGTCGCCTGGGGCTTCTGCATTATCAATTTCGTGTGGTGGATCGGTATCGGCCATGCGGGGACGCTGATCTCGGCGATTCTGCTGTTGCTGAAGCAAAGCTGGCGCAATTCCATCAACCGTTTTGCCGAGGCCATGACGCTGTTTGCGGTGGCCTGCGCCGGCATGTTTCCCGTTCTTCACCTTGGCCGTCCCTGGCTGGCCTATTGGCTGTTTCCCTATCCCAGCAGCATGGGCGTGTGGCCGCAGTTTCGCAGCCCGCTGGTGTGGGACGTCTTCGCGGTCTCGACTTACGCCACCATTTCGGCGGTGTTCTGGTATGTCGGTCTGGTTCCTGACCTGGCTACCATGCGGGAGAAAGCGAAGCATCCGCTGACCAGGACGCTGTACGGCATTCTGGCCTTGGGCTGGCGGGGTTCGGCGCGGCACTGGAAGCGTTACGAGTCGGTGTACCTGCTGCTGGCGGGACTGGCCACCCCGCTGGTGCTCTCGGTGCACACCGTCGTCAGCTTCGATTTTGCCATTGCCATCATTCCTGGCTGGCACACTACCATTTTCCCGCCCTACTTCGTTGCCGGCGCGATTTATTCCGGATTCGCCATGGTGCTGGTGCTGGCCATCCCCATCCGCAAGTACTACCACCTGGAAGCGCTGATCACCATGCGTCACCTGCAGAACTCGGCGAAGATCATGCTGGCGACGGGACTGATCGTGGCTTACGGCTACTTCTTCGAGACCTTCATCGGGATGTACGCCGGCACCACTTACGAGCGCTTCATGCTGCAGAACCGCTGGCATGGTACCTATGCCCCGCTGTACTGGATGCTGATCTTGTGCAACATCGCGCTGCCGCAACTTCTGTGGATTCCGAAGTTGCGCCGGAACATCGCCTTCCTGTTCCTGATCTCGCTCGACATTCTGGTGGGCATGTGGCTGGAGCGTTTTGTCATCATCATTACCAGCCTGAGCCGTGACTTCCTGCCGTCCTCCTGGGGAATCTACGTTCCCACGCGCTGGGACTGGGCAGTCTTGCTCGGCACCGTGGGCTTCTTCAGTGCGTGCATGTATCTGTTCATTCGCATCATGCCGTCGATCTCGATTTTTGAGATGCGCACCCTTCTGCCCGAAGCCGAGGTAAGAGAGGAGGTCATCGCGCAATGAAGCCGCCTCTGGCGCCCGCGCTTTACGGTTTGATGGCCGAATTCGGAAGCTCGACTGACCTGGTGGTGGCAACCAGGGCGGCTTATGCCGCCGGCTACCGCAAGATGGATGCCTATAGCCCGTTCCCGATCGAAGAGGCCAGCGATGCGCTGGGCTTCTATAAAACACGGGTCCCGCTGATTGTGCTGGCGGGGGGCCTGTTTGGCGGGCTGGGTATGTACGGTTTGCAGTACTGGATCAACTGCATCTCGTATCCGCTGAATATTGGCGGCAGGCCGTGGCATTCGTGGCCGGCGTTCATTGTGCCGACCTTTGAGATGACCGTGCTGTTCGGCGGCCTGGCGGGTGTCTTCGGGATGTTCGCGCTCAATGGGCTGCCTATGCCGCACCATCCGGTATTCAATGTGGACCGCTTCTCTGCCGTGACCCGCGACAAGTTTTTCCTGGTCATCGAGGCCGCCGATCCCAAGTTTGATCTGGTGCAGACCGACGAATTTATGCAGAGTCTTAAGCCGTTGTCGATTTCGGAGGTGCCGCATTAACCGGCGAGGACAAATGGTGGAAGCGCCGTTCAGCCGGCGAGGAGAGTTGGAAGCGCCGGGCTTTAGCCGGGCGAAACTGCACACCGAGGAAGGTGGCTTTAGCCGCGGCCCGGGGCTAAAGCCCGCAATTTACGCCGCGTTATTCGGCACGGCTAAATCCGTGCCCTTCCACCGTATTTTGGCGAGATTTCGGCGGCCAGTGCTAGCCGCCCTGCTCGCCGTCGCCGGTTTGCTTCTGATCGTCGGCTGCCGTTCCGATATGCAGCAACAGCCGTATCAACGTCCGCTGGTGGAGAGCAATTTCTACCCCGACCACCGCTCCGAGCGCCCCATCATCCCGGGCACCGTCGCCCGCGGACATCTCGATGCGGACACGTATTTTTATACCGGCAAGATCGGCAGCAACGACGGCGATTACCTGCCGTTCCCGGTGACGCAACAGCTACTGGCGCGCGGGCAGCAGCGTTTCAACATTTATTGCTCGCCGTGCCACGGCGAAGCCGGCGACGGCAACGGCATGGTCGTGCAGCGCGGCTTCAAGCATCCGCCGTCGTATCACATCGACCGCCTGCGCCGGGCGCCCATCGGCTACTTCTTCGACATCATGACCAACGGCTACGGCGCCATGCCCGACTACGCTGAGCAGGTTGAGCCGGCCGACCGCTGGGCGATCGCCGCCTACATCCGCGTGCTGCAACTGAGCCAGCACGCCACCGACGCGGACGTGCCTCCGGGAACGCCGATCGCCAATGCGCCGCCGCCAGGCGTGGTCGTCATGCCGCCCTATGACACCCAGGCCACAACCACGGCAGCATCGACTCCGCCTCCGCCGCAAGCGGCTCCGGCCAAGGGAGGCGCACAGCAAAAATGAGTGAGCAAGTTATAGAACTGCGTCCCGCCGATTTCGCCGTACCTGCCGACACGCCGCGCTGGCAAAGCCGCGCGCTCCTGATCGGCGTCGCGGGAATCGTGTTTTGCATTATTGCGGGCGGGCTCGACCTGCGCGATTTCCTGCGCGGATATTTGATCGCCTACATGTTCTGGACCGGCCTGTCGCTGGGCTGCATGGCATTGCTGATGGTGCAGTACTTGACCGGCGGCTTCTGGGGCTTGAGCGTTCGCCGCGTTCTGGAAGCGGGCGCGAAGAACTACTGGTTGATGTTCATCCTGTTCATCCCGATTGTGGTGCTTCGCTATCATCTCTATGCTTGGATGAGCGATCCGGCGCTGACCAGGGAGAACCACTGGTATCTCAATCAGCCGGCCTGGATCGGCCGCTGGGTCCTGTATTTCCTGATCTGGGGATTTTTCACTTGGCAGCTTTGCCGGCGGGGCGATCGCCATGACGCTCCGATCGTTGGGCAGGGCACCTATCCGCGCTTTCAGGGACTGAGCGGCTTCGGGTTGGTTGTCTATTCCCTGACCGCGTCGTTCGCGGCAGTGGATTGGGTAATGTCGCTCGATCCGCATTGGGGCTCGACGATTTACGGCTTCATCTTCCTCATCAGCCAGGGCCTGTCGGCGCTTTGCTTCGGCATCATCATGCTGACGGTGCTGACTCGCTACAGCCCGTATCGCGAGATCATCAAGCCCTCGCAGTTCCACGACCTGGGCAAGCTGACCCTGGCCTTCGTGATGTTGTTCGCCTACTTCTCGTTCTCGCAGTGGCTGATCATCTGGTCGGGCAATTTGCCGGACGAGATCAGTTGGTTTTTGCAGCGCATACGCGGCGCCTGGGGATGGGTGATGATTGCCATCATCCTGCTGTACTTTGCGCTGCCCTTCGCGCTGCTGCTGTCGCGCGAGCTGAAGCGCGCCGGCAGACGCCTGATCGGGCTGGCCATCCTGCTCCTGGTTATGGGCATGGTGAACATCTACTGGTATGTGGTGCCGAACTTCCATGACGCGAAGTTGTTCAGCATCTGGTATTTTGCCGCGCCCATCGGATTGGGCGGGCTGTGGGTAGCCATGTTTTTCCATAACTTCCGGCAGCGGTTGTTGCTGCCGTTATACGAACCGCAAGTTCCCAAGTTCTTGCACCAGAAAGCCGGACATGGACACTGATTACAACCACGACAATCCTTTACGGAACCCGCAGGTCGACTACGAGCGCGCCGATCTCAGCGCCCGCGGCATCCTGTTCTTCCTGATCGGGCTGTTCGTTGCCGGCGTATTTATTGAGCTGGTGCTGTGGGGCATGTTCAACTTTCTGGCGCGCAGCGAGGCGCTGTTCCCGTCAGGCACGGTGAGCCCGATGCTGAGTGCGCAGAAGCGCGCCGCGCCCGAGACGCAGCCGGGCTGGAGCCTGCAAAACACTCCGTCGGTGAACCTCTCGGTGTTTCCCGAGCCGCGCCTGCAAACCAACGATGCCAGCGCGATGCAGAGCTTCCTGAACTCGGAACAAAGGTTGCTCAATGCGCAGCCGTTTACCGACTCCAGCGGGGCGGTGCATATTCCCATCTCGCTGGCGATGAAGCTGATTCAGGAGCGTGGATTGCCGACGCGTCCCAGCGCTCCGCCGCCGGAGCTCAATACGCAAACCGAGTCGGGGAATCCGAAGATTCTGCACGAGGTGCCGGGACCGCTGCCGCCGGGAGGAAAAGGCGCCGACGCGGGCAAGAAGCAGTAGTGAGGATGACGCAAGACGGAGTCCCGCGCGGCGGCTAAAACCCGCCTCGGTCGGGATGGCAAATTGATGTAGGGAGATGATGCGGCGCAGCTAAAGCTGCGCCCCTTCAAAGCTGTGAAAACGTTATTTGTACAATTCGTGCTTCTGGCGGCGGCAACACTCGCCGTTGCCCAACCGCCCTCGTCCTTCCAGGACCAGACTACCGCGCCGGCCTCGCAGGTCACGCCGGCGATCCTGAAAGGCGTCGGCATCGATCAACGGCTGAACCAGCCGGTACCGCTGGACCTTCAATTCAAGGACGAGAACGGCAACACCGTGAAGCTGGGCGACTACTTCCAAAGCGGTCGTCCGGTGATCCTGAATCTGGTCTACTACACCTGCCCTATGCTGTGCGGCGAGGAGTTGGCCGGCGAAGCCAGTGCGCTCAGCCTGTTGCGCTTCACGCCGGGTAAGGAATACGAGATCGTCTCGGTGAGCTTCAACCCCGACGAGACGCCGAAGGATGCACTCGCGGCGCAGAAAACCTACGTTGCGCGCATCAACGAGCATCTCGATCAGAAGATCGATGGCTCGGGCTGGCACTTCCTCACCGGCCAGCAGCCGCAGATCAGCGAGCTGGCCAAGGCGGTTGGCTTCCGCTATCACCGTGACCCGGCCAGCGGGCAGTTCATCCATGCTACCGGTCTGATGATCGTGACTCCGGGCGGCAAGCTGGCCCAGTATTACTACGGGATTGAGTTTTCGCCCCGCGACCTTCGTCTGGGAGTCATCCAGGCGTCACAGGAGAGGATCGGCAACCTGGTCGACGTGGTGTTGTTGTACTGTTGCCGCTACGATCCCAGGACCGGGCGATACGGTGCGGTGATCGCCAACATCATGCGTTTGGCCGGAGCGGCCACCATGCTCATTCTCGGCGGATTTCTCATCGTGATGTACCGCCGCGATTCGCACAGCAGTAAGCAGGGAACAGGACGGAACTGATCGTATGATGGAGAGTTTCCCACTTTTTCCTCCGCGGGCCTCGGCACTGGCGTGGCAGGTGGACGGACTTTATTTCCTGCTGGTCGGAGTGTCGGCGTTTTTCGTGGTGCTGATCTTCGTCCTCATCTTTGTTTTCGCGGTGAAATACCGGCGTTCGGTGCATCCTCATCCGGTGCAGATTGAAGGCTCGCTGCCGCTGGAGCTGACCTGGACGCTGATTCCGCTGGGCATCTGCATGGTCTTCTTCGCCTGGGGTTCGCTGATCTATTTCCAGGAGGCGCGCCCGCCCAAGGGATCCATGGAGATCTACGCTGTCGGCAAGCAGTGGATGTGGAAGTTCCAGCATGAGACTGGGCAACGCGAGATCGATCAACTGCACGTGCCGCTTGGCCGCGACGTGAAAATGATCATGAGTTCGCAGGACGTGATCCACAGTTTCTTTGTGCCCGCATTTCGCGTCAAGACGGACGTGCTGCCCGGCCGCTTTACCGAGACCTGGTTTCGTCCTACAAAAGTCGGCACGTACCACTTGTTTTGCTCGCAATATTGCGGCACCAACCACTCGCAAATGATTGGCCAGGTAATCGTGATGGATCCGACGGCGTTCCAGGCCTGGCTCAGCGAAGCGGACCCATCCGGCTCGCTACCGGCGAACGGGCAACAGCTCTTCCAGCAGTTGGGTTGCGCGAGTTGCCACCGTTCCGATGCTCAGGGTCGCGGCCCAAATCTGGCCGGCGTATTCGGCAAGCCGGTGCTGCTGGACGACGGCCGCACCGTGATCGCGGACGAGAATTACATCCGCGAGTCTATTTTGAATCCCGGCGTCAAGACGGTAGCCGGTTTTAAGCCCATCATGCCCAGCTTCCAGGGCCAGGTCTCGGAGGAGAACCTGATGGCGCTTGTGGCCTACATCAAGTCGCTGGCAGAGCCGGAGCAGAACGGGCCGGCAGTTTCGAATTCGTCGAAAGCGCAGTAGGGGCGGGCAGATTCGCTTGGGTGAGCTGTTTTGAAAGGGCACGGCTTTAGCCGGGCCGAGAAGATCTAAGAAATGCGGACTTTAGGCCCCGGGGTGCGATGTCCCGCGGCGGCTAAGCCGGGTTCTCTGGTTGGCTTGGCGGCACGCTTGAAAGCGTGCCCCTTCAAGGCCGGATACAGCAAGGACGAAAGGTCTTAGACCCAGAAGGTGATGGAAATGGCAACCGCTGTACAGACCGTCGAGCGCGAAAACTACCTGAATTCGAACTATGGCATCAAGTCGTGGCTGCTGACGACCGACCATAAGCGCATCGCCATGCTGTATCTGATGTCGATCACGGTCATGTTCTGGATCGGCGGCTTCTTCGCCATGATGATCCGCCTGAATCTGTTGACCCCGACCGGTGAACTGGTCACCGCCGACACCTACAACAAGCTGTTCACCATGCACGGCATCATCATGGTCTTTTTCTTCCTGATTCCTTCCGTGCCCGCGGTGATCGGCAACTTTGTAATTCCGTTGATGGTGGGCGCCAAGGACCTGGCCTTTCCGCGCGTGAACCTGCTGAGCTGGTACATCTACATGGCGGGCGCAATCACCGCGCTCACCGCCATGGTCACCGGCGGCGTCGATACCGGTTGGACCTTCTACACCCCGTTCAGCACCACTTATTCGAATACCCACGTGATCGGCGCCGCGATTGGCATCTTCATCGTCGGATTTTCGTCGATCCTGACCGGCTTGAATTTCATCGTCACCATTCACCGCATGCGCGCCCCCGGTCTGACTTGGCGACGGCTGCCCTTGTTCTGCTGGTCGAACTACGCGGCCGCGCTCATCATGGTGCTGGGCACGCCCGTCATCGCGATCACCCTGCTGCTGGTGGCGCTGGAGCGCGCCTTCAATATCGGTGTATTCAATCCGCAGCTCGGCGGCGATCCGTTGTTGTTCCAGCACCTGTTCTGGTTCTACTCGCATCCGGCGGTCTACATCATGATCCTGCCGGGCATGGGCGTGATCAGCGAGATCGTCACCTGCTTCTCGCGCAAGCGCGTCTTCGGCTATGAGTTCGTGGCGCTGGCGTCGATTGCCATCGCGGTGCTGGGATTTCTGGTATGGGCGCACCACATGTTCGTAGCCGGCATTTCCGTCTATGCCGCACTGGTGTTCTCGCTGCTCAGTTATCTGGTCGCCATTCCGTCGGCGGTCAAGATCTTTAACTGGACCGCGACCATGTACAAGGGCTCCATACGCTATGACACGCCGATGCTGTATGCCTTCGGTTTCATCGGCCTGTTCACCGTCGGCGGCCTGACCGGCGTGTTTCTGGCTTCACTCGGCCTCGACGTACACGTCCACGACACCTATTTTGTGGTGGCCCACTTTCACTATGTCATGGTGGGCGGCATGGTGATGGCCTACATGGCGGGACTGCACTTCTGGTGGCCCAAGATCACCGGCCGCATGTATCCCGAAGCCTGGGCCAAATTGTCGGCCCTGCTGGTATTCGTCGGTTTCAACACCACCTTTTTCCCGCTGTTCATCGCCGGTTACATGGGGTTGCCGCGCCGCTATCATGCGTATCCGCCGGAGTTTCAGGTGCTGAACGTGTTGTCGACCGCGGGCGCTTCCATTCTGGCGGTGGGCTACGTTCTGCCCATGATCTACTTCCTGTGGTCGCTGCGTTATGGCGAAATCGCGCCGCCTAATCCCTGGAACGCGGTCGGGCTGGAGTGGATGACTTCGTCGCCACCGCCCACCCACAACTTCGACGAGACTCCGGTGGTGACGTGGGAAGCCTACGACTACGAGCATCAGCCGCAAGAGGAGGTCACCGTTGGCCACTAGCGATATCCAGGTCGCTGAGCACGCGCTGCAACACCACTTCGCTGACATGGAGCAGCAGCAAGAGACTGCCACCTTCGGCATGTGGATGTTCCTGCTGACCGAAATCATGTTCTTCGGCGGGCTCTTCTGCACGTACCTGGTGTATCGCGGCTTGTACTATCAGGCCTTCGTTGAGGGCAGCCAGAAGATGAACATCTGGCTGGGAGCCACGAATACCGCGGTGCTGATTTGCAGCTCGCTGACCATGGCGTTGGGGGTCCGCGCCGCCCAGACCGGCCGGAAAAAGCTCATGGTGGTTTTGCTGCTCATCACCATCATGTTCGGTCTGGGTTTTCTGGGCATCAAGGGCATTGAGTATCACGAGCACTGGGAAAATCACGAGTTTCCGGGGCCAAACTTCCATTTCGAAACGATCGATAAGCAGCCGCCCATCGATCCGCAGCACACGGAGATTTACTTCTCGCTGTACTGGGCGATGACCGGGCTGCATGCCTTGCACATGGTGATTGGCGTCGGCCTGGTCTCCTGGCTTGTTATTGCCGGCCTTGCGGGCGCATTTACTCCCGCGTATTTCACTCCGGTGGAGATCGTTGGCCTGTACTGGCACTTCGTCGATCTGGTCTGGATCTATTTATTCCCGCTGCTCTATTTGATCAGCAAGAAGCACGGCGGCTAGTCATGAATCACGCGGAAAACGAACATATCTCTCCCGAATCGCACATTGTGCCGGTGAGTCTCTACGTTGCCATCTGGGCTTCGTTGATAATATGCACCGCTCTGACTGTGTTCGCGGCCTCGGTTGACCTCGGCGTCTTCAACATCGTGGTGGCGTTGGTGATCGCCACCATCAAGGGCAGCCTGATCGTGCTGTTCTTCATGCATCTGCGTTACAGCTCCAAGTTGACGATGGTCACGATAATAGCGGCCATGTTTTGGCTGTTCATCATGTTCTCCCTCACCCTTACGGACTACCTGACCCGGCATTGGCTCACATCGCGGATCTAGGAAGGCGGCCGTTCTTCGCGTGACCGGCGCCGTCCCTCTTCGCGGAACACGTCTATATACCCCACAATGTGGTATAGCTGCCAATGCTGTGCCACATTGTAAGACGTTTGGGCGATAGCCGCGGCGCACCCTTGTGTGGTCTTCCTGCTTTACTTTCATCATCCTGTAACAAAGGTGCATGTAACCTAACTATCGTGATCCCTACACACGACAGTTCGCAGCCCATCGTCGGCTACAATACAGCCGTGAAACAAACCATTTTCGCCGTTGAGGACGACGCCGACATCTCGCGCCTGGTGCGTCATCATCTGGAGGCCGCGGGATATGGAGTTCGCACCTTTGCGGCCACTGCCGGCGTCATCGCCGAGGCTGAAAAGCAGGCGCCCTCGCTGTTTCTCCTCGACATCATGGTGCCCGGCGGCGACGGGTTGGAGCTGTGCCGCCGCATTCGCCAGACCTCCTCGCTGGCCATGACGCCGGTCATCTTTCTGACCGCCAAAACCAGCGAGTCCGACCGCGTGATCGGACTGGAACTGGGCGCCGACGACTACATTCCCAAACCCTTCAGCCCGCGGGAACTCGTGGCGCGCGTGCGCGCGGTCCTGCGCCGCTTCGAGCGTCCTCTGGCGCCTTCCATCGTGAAGGCCGGCGATATCGAGATCGACAGCGGCGGCATGACGCTGACCGTCCGAGGCCAGCTTACCCAGACCACGGCAACCGAATTTCGTTTGCTGGAATATCTGGCGCGGCATCCCGGACGCGTGTTCACTCGCGACCAGCTCCTTGATGCCGTGTGGCGCGACACTCACTACGTCACACCCCGCTCGGTAGACGTTTACGTGCGCCGTATACGTGAGAAAATTGAGGAGAACGCCGACGAGCCTCGCTACCTGAAGACGGTGCGCGGGGCGGGCTACCGCTTCGAAATTCCCAAGTCCTAGGCCCTAGCAGGCGCGAAAGACGGCGACCGCCGGGGAGCCCTGAAGAGCAGGAACCGTGAAGAGTCGCATCTTCCTCAAGCTGTTCGTTGCGGCGCTGATCGTAATCGCAGCCTGCACCATCTCGCTCGATCTGCTGATCGGCCACGCCTGGGAGAACATGCTGCGCCGCCAGATCGAGAGCTCGCTGCGGCAGAAGACGTCGATGTTCGCCAAGCGCGTGGAAAGCGCCCCGGCAAACCAGCTTCAGGCCATCGTGGAGGAAGGCGCGCAAGCTTCGGGAGCGCGGGTCACGGTCATCGACTCCAGCGGCAAGGTCCTGGCCGACTCGGAGGCCGACCCCGAACAGATGGAGAACCATGCCGAGCGGCCGGAGTTCGCCGCGGCCTTGCAAGGGCGTGCGGCCAGCTCAACCCGAGTGAGCAAGACCGTGGGAACTGAGCTGCTCTACGTCGCGGTTCCCATACCCGGCGGTGCGGTGCGCATGGCCGAGCGCCTGACAGCAATTCAAGAGGCCAACGTTCAGATCCGCTGGGACCTGGTGAAAGGCTCGGCGATAGCAGCACTCATCGCGTTGGTTCTCGCCTTCCTGGCAACGCAATCGATCGGTCGCCGGCTGCTTCGCATTACCGATTTCGCCGAGCGCATCGCGGCCGGCGATCTGTCGGCACGAATCCAGGAGGGTCCGGGCGATGAGATCGCGCACGTTGCCGCGGCTCTCGATAAGACGGCCCGCAAGCTGGAAGAAGGATTTCACGCCCTCGAGAACAGCCGGCAGACCCTGGAGACGCTGCTCAACTCCATGCAGGAGGCGGTCATCGCCGTTTCCGAAGACGACCGTGTGCTGTGGGCCAACCAGCGCATGGAGAGGCTGCTGCCCAGCGGAGTCCGGCTGGGCGCGCCGCTGGTGCAATCGGTCCGCGATCCCGAGGTCCTGGATTCGGTACAGACCGTTCTCGCAACCCGCGATGTCGTCATGGCCCGCGCTGCCAAAATTTCCTCTGCGCGCATCTTCGACGTCACCGCGGCTCCCATGCCGGGCGGGGGCGTAGTGGCCGTGCTCCACGATCAGACCGAGATTGAGCGGGTGGAGAAGACGCGGCGCGATTTTATCGCTAACGTCTCGCATGAACTGCGCACCCCGCTCACTTCCATCCAGGGCTATGCCGAGACCCTGCTGGACGGTAACGAGTTGCCCAACCACACCCGCGAATTCCTTGAGATCATCCGCAAGAATGCCATGCGCATGGGGCGCCTGACGGAAGACCTGCTGGTATTGGCGCGGGTGGAGTCCGGGGAACAGGCCTTCAATCTGCAATACGCGATGCCGCAGGAATTGCTCGACGACGCGGTGCAGACATTTCAGGAGCTGGCGGCCAGTCGCGGCGTCGAACTCTCGGTGATCAATACCAGCTCCTCCGCGGTGTTGGTGGACCGTTATGCCATTCACCAGGTTTTTTCCAACCTTATCGACAACGGGCTCAAATACGGCAATGCAGGCGGCAAAATTTTGTTGGGCGCGTGCGAGACGGAAGAAGGCGTGCAGTTTTATGTGCGAGATTTCGGCGCCGGCATTCCCAGCGAGCACCTGCCGCGATTGTTCGAACGCTTCTATCGCGTGGACAAAGCCCGCTCTCGCGAATCGGGAGGGACCGGCCTGGGTCTGGCTATCGCCAAACATGTGGTGCGTGCGCACTCCGGCACAATTCGCGCCGAGAGCGAGCTGAACCACGGTTCAACTTTCTACTTCATCCTGCCACGCCAGCCGGCACCGGTCCCGGCATAGAGAATCCGAGCGCTCCGCTCCCATCGCTTCTTCAGAACCTTCCTTCCAATCCGGTTCGTTAGCAATTCGAGTTCGCGATCCTGTGAATTCAACGGGGATTCATCGATGTTTCATCGACAATTTACACCCGCCTTCTATTCTCCGCACAGAAACCGATAGCGCCTGCAGTGCCGGTTCACGCCGACCGAGATGCTGCTGGTGCTGCCAGTCAACGAGAACAGGATGAGCACGGCCGAAACTTCTACGCCCAATCCCCGCGCAATCTGCGCGGAAATACAAGAGCAAACGCTGGAGGCTTGCCGGGTGGCGCGGGCCGCTGCAGGAATTGTGGCCGAAGGGATTGCAACCGGAGTTGCGTCCGTCCTCGACAACGTGCGCAAGCGCGAAAAGGAACTCGACAACCTCGATCGCATCATTGACGACCGGGTGACCGCCGTGATCACACAAGTCGACGCCGAGCACGCGCGCGAGTTGCTGGCCTGCCTTAAGTTCATCATCGATCTGGAGCGCATCGGCGACCTGCTGCTGAACTGCAGCAATCGCGCCGCGGCCGTGGGCAACCGCATCGAATTGCAGGACATTCGCGAGCTGACCGTGATGGCGTCGCGGCTGGAGAAAATGCTGGCCGACGTACACGACGCCTTCCAGCAGCGCGATCTCAACCGCGCCCTGGCCGTGCTCCGCTCCGACGCTGAGCTGGACCGCATGCGCAACCTCATCTTCCTGCGCCATCTGGAGAACCACGAAGGCTCGCCACGCCAGGAGAGCTTCCATGTCCTATTTATGACCCAGTCGCTGGAACGCGCCGGCGACCACGCCAAGAACCTGGCGGAGGAGGTCTGTCACCTGGTCAGCGGCCACAGCGTCCGTCACGTATTACGCTCGTACGACCGGCCGTTCGAGCAGATGTTCATCGACGATCTGAAGCGCCGGCAAAGGGAGACGCAATAAATCGGAGACGAAACGGAGGGGAATCGGCTGGCCTCAGCTCGGCTGGGCAGCTCGCGGGGAATTCACACACAATTCATTTCCGGGGGCGGTCGGTTGCGAATCCAACTTGGCAGCGGAGGTCGCAACATGCCAGTACAGGGTTCGGCCCAGGCCAGAGAGCCCCGCACAAGCGCTCGCGAGACGGCGGGAACCCAAGGCCCCAATCCCACCTTCAAGGTCTGGCTCCAGACCTGGCGCCAGGTAGTAATCGCCGAACTGCTGCACATTCTGGATGGCCGAGGGTGGCGCAAAGCAGCATAGTCCGTTCCCGTCTATCCGTTGTGTCGATACCTTGCCGCGGGGCCAGCGTGCCTTTACGCGAAATTCACTCGCACGTAACCGTTTTGTAACAACCTCGGCGTAAAACCTTTGTGGAATTTTATCGCGCAAAATTCAGGAGGAAACTTACGTGATCCGCTCTCTCAGGGTGCTGGTGTGCATCGCTGTGTTTGCCGGCTGCGCGTTGGCGCAGACAACATTGAACGGCGCTGGAGCCACTTTCCCGTATCCTATTTATTCCAAGTGGTTTAATGAGTATCACAACTTGCATTCGAACATTCAAATCAATTATCAATCGATCGGCAGCGGAGGCGGTATTCGCCAGGTGCAGGCGGGCACGGTCGATTTCGGGGCCAGCGATGGACCCATGAGCGATGAACAGATAGCCCAGTCGAAAGTAAAAGTTCTGCATGTTCCCACCGTGCTAGGCGCCGTGGTTCCTGCCTACAACATCGCTGGAGTGCCAGGCGAGATAAAGTTCACCCCCGAAGCGCTGGCCGATATCTACCTCGGCAAGATCACCAAGTGGAACGACCCAAGAATTACTAAGGTCAATCCAGGAATCAACTTTCCCGATCAGAACGTCACCGTCGTACACCGCTCCGATGGCAGCGGAACAACGTATATCTTTACCGACTACCTATCGAAAGTGAGCCCGGACTGGAAGAACACGGTCGGCAAAGGCACGTCAGTGAAGTGGCCCGTGGGCATCGGCGGCAAGGGAAATGAAGGCGTCTCCGGTACGGTCCGGCA
>Ga0335073_10005566_pt1 | contig 17670 bp, 15 predicted proteins | sample Lox_Sample_22_FD_207093 | JGI IMG/M metagenome (GOLD analysis project Ga0335073, IMG submission 207093) | Soil microbial communities from Loxahatchee National Wildlife Refuge, Florida, United States - Lox_Sample_2.2 | ecosystem: Environmental > Terrestrial > Soil > Wetlands | place: USA...
ATACGCCGCTCGGAGCGCCGCTCACCGCGGAGCCGAGCTCGCCCGTGTGCGCGGCGCGCTCGCCGGAGACGCTCAGCATGCTCGAGAGGATCCCCGAGTGATCGACTGGATCGTCGCCCAGCGGATCGCGACGTTCGTCGCCGGCACCGGGTCCGCGGCCGACCCGACCGCCGACCTGGCCGCACTGGCGACCGAGTCCGAGGCGCGCGTGGTCGCCTATACGGGGCTCCAGCCGGCTCGCCCGCTGCCGGCGCCCGAGGGCATCAGCCGCCGAGAATGGGTCTCAAGCAACATCGGATCGATGCGGCTACTGCTCGACCCCGTCCTCCAGCGCGCCAATGACAACCTCGGATCGCTGAAGCCGGCGGTCGAGATCGGGATGGGGATCGTGCTCAGCACCGAGGTGGGCGTCGTGCTCGGGTATCTGGCCCAGCGCGTGCTCGGGCAGTACGAGCTGGTGCTGCTCGACGAGGCGGTCGAGGACCGGCCTCCGCGGCTGCTGTTCGTGCTCCCGAACCTCGGCCAGGCAGTGCAGACGTTTGGCGCCGAGGAGGACCAGTTCATGACCTGGGTGGCGCTCCACGAGGTCACACACGCGGTGCAGTTCGCCGGCGTGCCGTGGCTGCACGCCCACGTCGCCGGCATGGTCCGCGAGCTGCTGAAGAGCGCGGAGGTACGCCTCGACGCGCCGCGCAAGGTACAGGTGCCAAGCCTCGATGACGTCAAGCGCGTGGTGACCCACCTTCGGCGCGGGGACCTGATCTCGATCGTCACGACCACGCCCGAGCGCGAGATGCTCGACCGCGTGCAGGCGGTTATGGCCGTGATCGAGGGTCATGCCGAGCACGTGATGGACGCGGTGGCGCCCGATCTGCTGCCGTCGCTGCCGAAGTTGCGCGCCGCCCTCGACCGCCGCCGGCAGTCGCAGTCCGGGCTGTCGCGACTGGTCGCGCGGCTACTGGGACTCGAGCTCAAGCTGCGCCAGTACGAGCAGGGCAAGTACTTCTGCGATGAGATCGTCCGGGCGCGAGGCCCGGCCGCCCTGCATCACCTGTGGTCGAGTCCAGAGGCGCTGCCCACACTGGCGGAGATCCAGAATCCGGCGGAGTGGCTGGCGCGCGAGATGCCCCGTCAGCTCGGGGAGCCGCACCGCTCGGATTCCGACGCCGCGGCCTGAGATTTCGGGCCAGGAGGTCAACTTCGGTTGACGACAGCCCCCAATTCACGAACTTTTCATGTGGTTGGCTGTAACGGCCACTACGCTATGGTTTACAAACACATGTTCGATAATTCAGGCAGATAGGGAGAGACCCTATGTCAACCACCACGCCGGGCAGCACGCCCGCGTCCGCAACGAAACGGACCACCACAAGACGCAAGCCGGCGACGGCCGGATCGCGCACGACGAAGACCGCCGCGAGCACACGCAGCAGCCGTGCGACGAGCACGTCGACGCAGCCCAAGACTCGCGTCGAGCACGCCCAGATGATCGCCGAGCGCGCCGTGCTGGTGCCGGTGGGCGCCAGCCTGCTGGCGCGCGACAACCTGGTCTCGACCGTCAAAGGGTTCGCCACCAGGTACCGCACTCGCACCAATTTCGAGCGCGAGCTCAAGCGCTACGAGCGCCGCGGCGTCACCGCCCGCAATCGCTTCGAGCGCCAGGTTCGCCGGGCCCGGACCCGCGTGGAGCGCGAGATGCGCCAGCGGCGTAGTCTGGTAGAGCGGACTATGCGACAGAATCGGCGCCGACTCAATCGTGAGATAACCTCAGTGCGGAGGGATCTCGAGAAGCAGTCTGGCGCGGTGAGCGCACGGGTCGAGCGACTCGTCGCGAACGCGCAGGGCCTGCTCGGCTCGTAAACAAGCTTCCCCCGCTCGGCGCCCAGGAGAGCGCTCAGCGGGAAGGGTTCGCCGGCCTCATAACCTCGCCGGCGAATGCAGCACCCTCTCCTCCCTCAACCGCCGGGGCGTCACGCAAGTGGCGCCCCGTCGGTCCTTAAAGGGCCCGGCTGGATGCCGGGCGTGGACTGAGCCGAGCGCGCGGAGCGGTCTCCCCACAATCCCCGGAGCGGAGCGAGCGAGGCCCAGAGCCGGATGCGGTTAGCCGCCTACGGTCACCCGCCTACAATGACCGGTATGCCTACTAGAGACCAAGTAATCGACTCCCTGCGCTCCGTGATCGACCCCGAGCTCCGCCGCGACATCGTCGAGCTCGAGATGGTCCGCTCGGTCGAGGTCCACGAGAACGGCGTAGTCGACGTCATGGTTTCGCTGACGACGCCGGGATGCCCGATCCGCTCTCACTTCCAGACCGGCGTCAACGACTCGATCCGCAAGCTCGACGGCGTCACCGGCGTGAACATCAGCTTCGACGTGCTTTCCGACAACGAGAAGCAGGCGCTCGGCCGTAAGCTCGGCCGCGGGACGCTGCCCGAGGGCGCGCTGGCGCAGGTCAGGAACGTGATCTGCGTGGGCTCGGGCAAGGGTGGCGTCGGCAAGTCGAGTGTTACCGCCAATCTGGCCGCGGCGCTGGTGGCCGAGGGCAAGACGGTCGGCGTGCTCGACGCCGATGTGTGGGGTTACTCACAGCCGCGCATGCTCGGCCTCGGCAACGAGCGGCCGCACGTGAACGCCGACCGCAAGATCGTGCCGTTGCGCGCGTTCGACGGCATCGGCGTGATGTCGATCGGCTTCTTCGTCGAGCAGGACGCGGCGGTTGTGTGGCGCGGCCCGATGCTCCACAAGGCGCTCCAGCAGTTCCTCGAGGACGTCGAGTGGGGCGAGCTCGACTACCTGCTGATCGACCTTCCGCCCGGCACGGGCGACGTGTCGATGACGCTGGCACAGCTGCTCCCGCAGGCCAAGTTCGTGATCGTCACGACGCCGCAGCCGGTGGCACAGAAGGTGGCCCGCCGGTCGGCCGAGATGGCGATCAAGCTGAAGCTCGAGATCGCGGGCGTGATCGAGAACATGTCCGGGTTCGTGACCCCGCCCGGGGAGCGCTATCAGCTGTTCGGCGAGGGCGGCGGCCAGCTTCTCGCCGAGGAGCTCGAGGTGCCGCTGCTCGGCAAGGTTCCGCTGACGATGGGGCTGCGCGAGCAGTCCGACGCCGGCGTCCCGATCGTGGTCTCAAACCCCGACGATCCGGCGGCGCAGGCGCTGGCCCACGCGGCACGCGGCCTGATCGCGCTGTCGCCGGTCGAGCTGCCGGTCATGCAGATGCCGGCGCCCGCCGCCGCGCCCAAGCCGGTCGGCATGTCGCTCCCAATGGCCTGATTTTTGGGCCGCCTACGGCGGCGTCCATGGGGCCGTTCCGCCGGGCGTCCATGCCCGGCGGGCGTGGTCGTTTGACTCCGCGGTGCTCGCGGGCCGATTCGGGTTGAACGGCGGGCACGTGAGGGGGGGTGCGCGGACCCGCCCTGAGGAACCTGCAAAACACGCCAATTGACACGATCCGCGCCGACTGTGGCGTAGTACGCATCTGGGGCATGCGTACTACGCCACGGTCCGCCCGGCGCTCCTCGATTGTCGTAATACGCATGCTCGGAGTACCGCGAAACCCGCCTGGCGTACCGCGAGCCTGGCCCGGGGGGAAGACCGCACCCACCCTCAGGTGCCCGCCGTTATCCCAAAGGCATCCATGCCGGCCGGAACCAGTGGCGACCAGCGCGGGCCGGGCACGGACGCCCGGCCACACGGCCCCACGGACGCCGCCGCGGGCGGCCCCAAAAATCAGCCCTTGTTCGCGTAGTAGTCCGCGTTCAGCTTCGTGTAATGCTGCCACTCGTCGGGCAGCTGGTCCTCGGCGAAGCACGCATCCACCGGGCAGGCCTCGACGCAGGCATCGCAGTCGATGCACTCCTCCGGATCGATGTACAGCATCGGGACGTCGTCGTAATCGGGCTCGTCGGGCGTCGGATGGATGCAGTCGACCGGGCAGACCTCAACGCACGAGTTGTCCTTCGTGCCGATGCAGGGCTCCGCGATGACGTAGGCCATAGGGTTTCGTGTTCCTCTTGGGGTTTGGGGACAGTCGGACGCGATTCTACGTGCGCAGGGCTTTCGAGGTTTCGCGGGAATAGGTAGGTGTGCCTCCGTCACACGACGGGGGCGTTGCGCAATGGACGGGCGAATGGTGCAGCAGCCCCGCAACCGACGGCAATGGTCCGATAGCACGCTCCTGTCCGCGATCGCGGCGCGCGACGGGGCCGCGTTCGCCGTGTTCTACCGGCGCCAGCTCCCGGCGGAGCTCGGGTTCCAGGCGATCGCGCTCGACGACGGCGACCTCGACCGGATCGAGGAGGTCGCGGACGAGCGCCCCTATCCGGAGATCGCGGGCGAGCTGAGATGCTCGGAGCTGGTGATCCGAAAGCGTGTGAGCCGCGGACTCGCGCGGATGCGAGAGCAGCTTAGAAATTCGATCCCGCCCGCCCGATCGGCATGAACGACTATCTGGATCGGGTCGAGCAGCAGCTAACCGCGCTAACCGACGGTGGCGCCCATCAGCGGCTGCGAGCGCGGCGCCCGGGACTAGACGGGGCGGGGGCGGGCGGTCCCACCGGGCCCAAGGGTCCGCGGCGGCTGACGGAAGGACTCACGGTCTTGGCGGCGGCCGCCGTCGTGGCGGCCGTTGTCGCGATCGTGCTGATCAACTCGCACCACTCGACCTCATCGCACAGCAATGCGGCTGCGGCCGCGAGCCTCACGCATTCCGCGACCACGCATCCCAAGACGACCACGCCGGCCGCCTCCACTCCGACGAAGTCCACGCCGGGGCCGATCTCGACCCCGATCCCGGCGCACTTCGCCACGCAGTCGTTCACCGCGATCAGCGAGCTCGAGTGGTGGGTGCTCAGCGCCGCGCCGTGCCAGTTCCCCGGCGGGCACCCGCCCTGCGGGTCGATCCTCAGGACGACCGACGGGGGCCAGCACTTCACGGGCATCGGCGAGCCCCACGCCTCGCTGTCGAGCGACCCGAACCAGTCCGGCTATTCGCAGATCCGGTTCGCCGACAGCGACAACGGGTACGCGTTCGGGCCCAATCTATACGTCACCCACGACGGCGGCCAGACTTGGCATCCGCTCAACGTCGGCGGCGCGGTCAGCGATCTCGCGATCGCCGACGGCGAGGCGTATGCGATCGTCGACGTGTCGGGCAGCGGCGCCGCCGGCGCGCGCCTGATGCACTCGGCCGTCAGCGCCGATGGTTGGACGGTGGTGCCCGCCGCGGGCGACGTGTCCACCGGGCTCTGGGTCTTCGGCTCCGACGTGTTCGTCCAGTCGGGCGTCGCCAACGGCATCGGGTCCGACGTGCTCGTCTCCCATGATGGCGGCGCCAGCTTCGCCGGTTACCCGTCCCCGAGCCCCGGCCTCGGGTGCCAGTACCAGGAAATGGAGCCGCCCGTCGTCTGGGCGCACTGCGCCACCGGCACCGAGAGCGGGATCTGGCGCTCGACCGACGCGGCGGCCACGTTCGACACCGCCGAGCCGAGCGGCCGGCTCAGCCTCCCGAACTCGGCGCCGTTCGCGGCGGCGTCCGCCTCGACGGCGGTGGTCGGATACCAGCAGCTCTACCAGACGAGCGACGATGGCGGGACCTATACGCCGGTCAAGATCACGCAGTCGCCGGCCGCGGACAGCCGGGTCGCTGCATGGGCGTGGCTCGGCTTCACCGACCAGACACACGGGGTCGCGCTCGGATATGTGGGCTCGGTCGCCCCGGCCAACGAACGGTTGTTCTACTCGGTCGACGGCGGGCAGACTTACCACTACGTGCCTGTCCCGTGAGGCCCGTCGTTATGGGCTCGTAGCAGGCGCGGGCACGCGCCCGGCCCACGGCAGCGCGCGCTCGAGCTGCTTCGCCAGCGCCAGCAGCACCTCCTCGCGCGCCGGCGGTCCGATCAGCTGGACCGCCGTCGGCAGGCCGTCGTCGCCGTGGTAGAGCGGCAACGCGATCGCCGGCTGCCCGGTGACGTTGACGATCGCGGTGAATGGCGTGAATCCAGCTGATTTGCGGTACTTGACCATCGGGTCCTCTCCGAGCCCGTCGATCTCGCCGATCGCCACCGGGCGACCGCCGAGCGCCGGCGTCAACACCACGTCGTAGGGCTCCAGCGACGTGACGATCGAACGGGCCGCCGACTCGAGCCGGGTGTGAGCGGTCAGGTACGCGATCGTGTCCTGGCTCCGGGTCCGCTCCCACAGCGCCCACGTGAGCGGCTCGACATCGTCGGAGGTCGGCTCGCGCCCGGCAATCTGCCCGCCGAGCCAGGTCGTGTACGAGATCGCCGGTCCGAACGCGCGCGTGAAGTCGGGGAGTAGGTTCAGACCCGTCCATGGCGCCGTGATCTCGTCGACCCCGTGCCCGAGCGACTCGAGCAGGGCCGCGGCGTCGCGCACGGCCTGCGCGCAGACCGGATCGACGGTGGCGCCTTCGAACGGCGGCTCCATCGCCAGCGCGATCCGCAGCCGGCCGGGATCGGCTTCGGCGAGCGCGGCATAGCCGGGCGCCGGCGGTGGGGGGGCCCAGGCGGCGTCTCCGGGTTCGGCGCCGGCCAGCACATCGAGCAGGCTCGCGGTATCCCCGACCGACCGCGTCAGTACCCCGTCGCAAACCAGGAAGCTCTGGCCCTCGTGGGGACCAACCGAGACCCGCCCTCGGGCCGGCTTGAGGCCGACGAGCCCGCAGCACGACGCGGGGATCCGGATCGAGCCGCCGCCGTCGTTGCCGTGCGCCACCGGCACCATGCCGGCGGCGACCGCCGCGGCTGCGCCTCCGCTCGAGCCGCCCGGCGTCCGGTCGGTGTTCCACGGGTTGCGGGTCGGGCCGAACCGGCGCGGCTCGGTAGTCGGCAGGATGCCCATCTCCGGCATCGAGGTCTTGCCGACGATCACGAACCCGGCGTCGCGAACCCGGCGAACGAGAAACGCCTCCTGACGCGGGGTGAACTCTCCGAACAGATCGCTCCCCATCGTCATCGGCATCGCCGCCACCGGACGGTTGTCCTTGATCGCGATCGGAACGCCCGCAAACGGCCGCGAATCCCGCGGCCCGATCGCGTTCGCTGCGGCGAGGGCGGACTCGTGAGCCACGTGCGCAAACGCGTTGATGGTCGGCTCGAGCTCGTCGATCCGCCGCAGCGACGCCTCGACGAGCTCCCGCGCGGTCAGCTCACCCGCCCGAACCAGTCCGGCCAGGTCGGTCGCCGAACGGAGCAGGAGTTCGGACGCGGAGGCCTCTGACACGGATCGGAAGGGTATCCGGCTACGCTGTCCCGGCACCGCGGGCGCCCCGCGCCGACCCCCTCTTCTGCCCTGCGCCGATCCAGGAGAACTCGCCGATGAGCGTCACTGCCGAAGTCCAGTCTGGCCTCGAGGGCGTCGTAGCCTTCGCCACGGAGATCGCCGAGCCGGACCGCGCCGGCGGAGCCCTGCGGTACCGCGGCGTCGACATCGAGGAGCTCGTCGGGAGCGTTCCGTTCGAGCAGGTGTGGGGCCTGCTCGTCGACGGCCAGCTGCTGCCCGGCCTTCCCCCGGCCGAGCCCCATCCGCTGAGCGTCCGCTCCGGCGATCCGCGCGTGGACGTGCAGTCGGCGCTGGCGATGCTGGCGCCCCAGTGGGGCTTCGGGCAGCTGATCGACATCTCGGACGCGGAGGCCCGCGACAACCTGGCGCGGGCGTCGGTGATGGCGCTGTCGTTCGTCGCCCAGTCGGCCCGCGGGATCGGTCGGCCGCCGGTGTCCCAGCGCGAGGTCGACAGGGCGAAGTCAATCCCGGAGCGGTTCCTGATCCGATGGCGCGGCGAGGCCGACCCGCGCCACGTCGAGGCGATCGACGCGTACTGGATCTCTGCCGCCGAACACGGCATGAACGCCTCGACGTTCACAGCGCGGGTCGTCGCGTCCACCGGCGCGGACGTCGCAGCGGCACTCTCGGCGGCGGTCGGCGCGCTGTCGGGTCCGCTGCACGGCGGCGCTCCGCTGCGCGTGCTCAAGATGCTCGACGACGTAGCCGAGATGGGCGATGCCGACCGGTACGTCAAGGATCTGCTCGACCGCGGCGAGCGGCTGATGGGCTTCGGGCATCGCGTTTACCGCGCGGAAGATCCGCGGGCCCGGGTCCTCCGCCGCACCGCGAAGGCACTCGACGCCCCGCGCGTCGAGGTCGCCGAGGCGCTCGAGGTGGCCGCGCTGGCCGAACTCGAGGCGCGCCGGCCCGACCGCGTGCTCGCGACGAACGTCGAGTTCTGGTCGGCGGTCGTTCTCGATTTCGCCGAGGTTCCGCCCGAGTTGTTCACGCCGCTGTTCACGTGTGCGCGCACCGCGGGCTGGTCGGCGCACATCCTCGAGCAGAAGCGCGAGGGGCGGCTGGTCCGTCCCACCGCCAAGTACGTGGGCCCCGGTCCCCGGCCGTTGTCTGACCTCAAGACCGCATAACACCAGGCGCCGGTCGGCCTGCGTATGCTGAGGCCGCGGCGTATGAACGTCGAACGTCAGCTCGATCCCGAGGCGCTGGGCGATCACATCGATCGCCTGTATCGCGCGGCGTGGAGCCTCTGCGGCTCTCGCGAGGAGGCCGAGGATCTCGTGCAGGAGACGTTCGAACGCGTGCTGCGCCGCCCGCGGTTCCTGCGCTCCGAGGACGACCTCGGGTACCTCCTGCGTGTCCTTCGCAACACGTTCTTCAGCCAGCGCCGGGCGGCCGGACGGCGCCCGCAGACGACAGCGCTGCCCGACGACCTGGACCTGATCGAGGACCGCAACGCGCCGGCGGCCGAGTCCCGGGTCCAGACGGCGGAGCTGTACGCGGCGATCTCGCGGCTACCCGACGACTTCCGCGACGCGCTCGTCGCGATCGATGTTGTCGGGCTCTCGTACCGCGAGGCGGCGAAGGCGCTGCGGGTCCGGGAGGCGACGATCACCACCCGGCTGCATCGTGCGCGTCAGCGGGTTGCGGCGGATCTGGTCAGCGACGGCCCGGCTAGTGGGAGTCCGCCGGGACCTTCCACGCCGCCAGCTTCTGCAGCTCGTCGGCCTTGACGCCGGTCCCCGAGAGCACGCAGGTATCGCCTGCGCGGCGCCAGGTCACGACGGTACGCCCGTTGATCGCGAGCGTGCGCATCTGGGTCCCCTCCCAATTGGACGCCTGCGCGGACGACGGCTCCGCCAGCGGCGGGGCGTGCACGATCGTGTAGGCGATCGTGTCGCCCTTCCACCTGTAGTAGACGGTTATGGCGGTACGCCCGCCGAGCTTGTCGGTCCGGGTCCCGACCGCCTGCCATCCGAACTTCGACGTCCAGTTCGGGAAGTACACGTCGCCGACACTCTGGTGCAGCCGGGCGGCCGGCATGCTCGGATCGGGCGTCGGCGCCGCCTGTACCGGACCGCGGGCGGCCAGCGCGGCCGCGTCGGACACCGACGGCGCACCGGGCGTTCCGGACGGGAGCGCCAGCACCAGCGCGAGAACCACGGCGGCGAGCGCTGCGGCTGCGACGCCGCCGTAGGCGAAACGCCGGCGAGCCCGTGCCCGCCCGCTCGGACGCGCAGCCTCGATCTGGGCACGTAGAGCGGCCGGGGCGCGCTCGGTCGCGCGGGCCTGGTGAAGCGCGTCCACGACGCGGCGCTCGCGCTCGTATAGAGATGTCAACTCCGGGGACGCGGCAATACGCGCCTCGACGTCCGCTTTGCGAGCCGGATCGAGCGTGCCGTCGGCGAGCGCCGACAGGTCGGCAAGCTCGGCCGCCGTCGGCTTGGTTTGGTCAGCGCGGGAGGCCATCTTCCCCTGCTGTCGCGTGGTTGAACAACATTCAGCTTAACGACGCTGAACAGCCCCGATACCTTCCCGCGCCCCTCAGGGACCTCGGTACGGGCCCGAGAGGTATTCCGACAGCATCCGCGTCGCGCTGAAGCGCGGCCCAAGTGTCTTCAACGACGCCCGGATCCGAGCGATCCAGGCGGCCGGCAAGCCGTACGCGTCGCGGTCGTAAAACGCCGGCACCACCTCTTCGTCGAGCAGCCGATGCAGCTCGGTGACGTCGCGGGTGTCCTGCGCCTGATGATCGTCGTCGACCTCTCCCTCGATCGCCCAGCCGTTGTCGCCGTCGTAGCCCTCGGCCCACCAGCCGTCGAGCACGCTGAGCTGCAGGCCGCCGTTGACGACCGACTTCATGCCGCTGGTGCCGCTGGCCTCGAGTGGCGGGCGCGGCATGTTCAGCCACACGTCGCAGCCGCGCACGAGCCACGCAGCCGTGGCTAGGTCGTAGTCGTCGAGGAATACGACGCGCTTGCCGATGATCTCCGCGCCCTTCATCCCGAACAGGCGCTTGAGCACGCGCTTGGCGTCCTCGTCGCGCGGATGCGCCTTGCCGGCGAGCACCACCTGGACGGGTTGCTTGCCGCCGAGCAGCTTCAGTGTCCATTCCGGATCCCGCGTGAGCAGGTCCAGGCGCTTATAGGTGGCAACTCGCCGCGCGAACCCGATCGTGAGCGTGCCCGGACCGAACGCGGTGGCCGCCGCATCGACGTAGTCCCGCGAGTCGCCGCGGAGGAGCCGCTCGGTGGCGCTGCGGACGCGCACCCGCTCGACCAGCTCGGCGCGCTGGCGCGCGCGGGCGTCCCACAACTCCTGGTCGGGGATCTGATCGACGGCCGCCCAGGTTTCCGGTTCGGCGGCGCGGGTCATCCAGCCCTCGCCGAGATGGCGGTCGAGAAGTTCGCGGATCGCCGTCCCGATCCAGGTCGGCACGTGGACGCCGTTGGTCACGTAGCCGATGGGAACCTCGTCAACGGGCAGATCAGGCCACAGCTCCTGCCACATCTCGCGCGCCACCTCGCCGTGACGGCGGCTGACGCCGTTCGCGGCGCGACTCATCCGCAGCGCGGCCTGGGTGACCCCGAAGTCTTCGTCGGTGTCCTCGGGATCCGTCCGGCCGAGCCTGATCAGGTCCGCGGCGTCGCAACCGAGTTGCCCCACTAGGTTGCCCACCGCCTCCTCGACCTGCTCGGGTGGGTACGTGTCGTTGCCGGCGGGCACCGGCGTGTGGGTCGTGAACACGGTGCGCTCGCGCGCGGACGACAGCCCGGCCGACAGCGGCTCGCCCGAGCGGAGCTCCTGGCACGCGAGCTGGAACGGCGCCAGCATCGGATGGCCCTCGTTCATATGGATCACGCCGGGCTCGACCCCGAGCGCGGTCAGCGCGCGCACGCCGCCGGCGCCGAGCAGCACGTACTGGGCCAGGCGGATGTGCTCGTCGGACTCGTACAGTCGTGCAGTGATCCACCGCTCGACCGGCCCGTTCTCGGGGAGATCGGTGTCGAGCAGGAACAGCGGGATCCGGCCGACGTCGACTCGCCAGATCTGGGCGGTGACGTCGGCGTCGTAGATCGGGACCTCTATCGTCAGCGGCCGGTCGTCGGCCCCGGTCACGAGCGCGGCCGGCAGCCGTTCCGGGTCGGTGTCGACCCAGTACTCGTGCTGCCAGCCGCCGGCGTCGATCCGCTGGCGGAAGTAGCCCTTGCGGTACATCAGGCCAATCGCGACGAACGGCACCGCGCAGTCGGAGGCCTCCTTGAGCAGATCGCCAGCGAGCGCGCCGAGGCCGCCCGAGTAGATCGGCATCGACACGTGGACGCCGTACTCGGCGCACAGGAACGCCACTGGGCGGGCCGGATCGATCGACGGGTAGTACGGGCGGTCCAGATCGGCCTTGACCTGCGCCTCGAGGGCCGCGGCCCGCTCGAGCAGGCGGTCGTCGGCGGCGGCTCGCCTCAAGGCCGAGTTCGAAGCCTCCTGGAGCAGGCGGACCGGGTTCTGAAGGGTGAGCGCGAACCGCTCTGCGTCGATCGACTGGAACAGCTCCGCGCCACCGGGCAGCCACGACCACCGGTAGTTGTAGGCGAGCCTCGCCAGCGGCGCGAGGGGATCCGGCAACCGGTCGGCGAGCTCCGCCGCGGCGCGTCGAATGTCCTCGCGGCCGTCGTTCCCTGTCACCCGGCCGTAACTCACGGCCGCGGATTATCCGGCAACCGCTACTCTCGCGCTTCTTGACCTCGCCGGCCAGCAACTGCCGCTTCGGCGTGCTCGCGTTCGGCGACTCGATCACCAACGGCGGGGGCGAGCTTCAGTGGGGGGTTGCCTTGCAATCTTGGGCTCTGTGGGTGGCGCGCGGGCTGGCGCTGCCGTTCACGTCCTACGCGTTCGACGGAGCCCGGGTGCGCGACGTGGTCGAGCACCAGATTCCGGCGTTTTCACGGCTGGGCGCCTCGCACAGCCGCTACCAACTCGGTTGCCTGTACATCGGCGTCAACGACGTGCGCTCGCCCGACTGGGACGCCGCCGTTTTCGAGGCAAGGTTCCGCACCGCCTTGCAGTTCCTGGTCGGTCGCTGCGATCGGGCCCTGACGCTGACCGCGCCGCTAGACCTCGGGCGACCCCGGGCGGTACGCCAGGTCGCGGATTTGGATGATGTTGTTTCGGCGGTCGCCGGCGAACTCGGGACGCTGTTGCTCGATCTACGGTCGTGGGGGGCGCGCAACCTCGTGATGACCGATCACGTCCATCCCACCGCGTTCGGCCAGATCGATATCGCCGAGCGGGCGCTGACGGTGCTTTCGGGGGACGGCATGCACGTCGCGGTCCGGCCCTCGCGGATAATCTCCTACGCCCCAAGCCGACGGCAGCGACTCCAGGGCGATTGGACGTACGCGTACCGCCACGCGAAGGTGAGCGCGCGCTCCGGGTGGATCCGGGCGAGGGCGGCGATTCGCGCTCAGAGGCCGGCGGGGTGAAGGACCGTCGGGAACGTCGAGAGATATTGCGCGGACGGCGTGCCGATCTTCTCGACGCCACCGCCACCGCCCCAGGTGCCGTGCGACCCGCCGGACTCGTAGAACTGGCCGTTGATCTCGATGATCACGTGGCCGCTCTGGCCGGGTAACGCCCGGTCATACACCGTGACGTACTGGCCGGGGCCGGATTCCATCCCGGCCTGCTGGGGCAGCGAGGTCGTGTCGACCGGCTGGCTCAGGTAGCCGCCGGCATGGAGCACGGCGGACACGAACCCGGAGCAGTCATAGCCGGCCTGCGGTCCCCACCCGCTGTGACCGCCACCGTAGACGTACGGCTTGCCCACGAGCGAGTTGGCCATGTTCGTCATCGCCTGCACCTGCGCCGGCGCGTTGGCGGTCGTGGCGTCGCTCAGGGTCGAGCCGGTGGTCAGCCCCAGCGGGCTCGCGCTCGTCGAAGGGAGAAGAGCGCTGATGTCCGGGGTGAGCGCGTCGCTTGAGGTCCCGCTCGTGTCGCCGATCGCCGACGCCATCAGCGAGTCGGGCGACAGCGCCGAGTTCAGCGCGCTCGTCGAGTCGGTCGACCCGAGCGCCGAGTTCAAGGCGTCGCTGAAGCTTGTGGACCCGGTGCCCGTGGTGGCGCCAAGCGACGCTCCACCCGACGTGTCGGTGGTGGCGGAGGGGGCGAGGGCACTGCTGGGATCCGTGAGCTGCTGCTGCATCGCCAGGATCTGGTCGATGCGGCTCGTCACGGCTTCGATACTCATCATCCACTGGGATCGGCGGGCGCCCCGGCAACTTGAATCGCCGGCCAACCCGGGTTTCGGCACACTCGACCACTCGACCGGCGGTGAACGCCCATTCACCCCGCTATAGCGCGGGTTTCGGCACACTCGCGCCTGGGGCGGGCGGCGAGTGAGACGTTATCCGGACCGGCCGCGGCCGCCGGCCGACAGCCGACCCGCGTCCTGGGTCGCCTCCCGCAGCCTCCGCGCCAGCGCCGGCGTCAACGCGCCGGCCTTCATCCGCCACCGCCAGTTGCCCCCCGTCCGCCCCGGGTTATTCATTCGCGCCTCCGATCCCAGCCCGAGAACGTCCTGAGCCTGGAGCATCGCGACCCTTGCCGGCGACTGCAAAGCCAGCCGGATCAGGCTCCACCACGGCTGGCGCTCGACCACCCCATGCCGCGCAAACGACGCATCCACGAACGACCGCTCCCCGGAGGACAACGACGAGTACCACCCACGAGCCGTGTCATGGTCGTGCGTCCCCGTGTACACGACCCGGTCCTCGACGTGGTTCTCGGACCGATGCACGCTCCGCGGCGCCCGAGGATCGAACCCGAACTGCAGCACGACCATCCCGGGAAACCCCAGCGATTCCCGCAGCGAGGTGACCGCCGGCGTGATCACCCCGAGGTCCTCGGCCACCACCGCGAGCGGCCCGAGATCCCGCTCGAGCTCGTCGAACAAGGCCCGGCCCGGACCCCGCCGCCAGCGCCCCGACGCGGCCGTGCGGGCCCCCGCCGGCACCGCCCAGTACGACACGAACCCGCGAAAGTGGTCCAGGCGGACGAGATCGAAATGCGCCCGGGTGCGGCGCGCGCGCTCGACCCACCACCGGTACCCGTCCCGCCGCATCGCGGGCCAGTCGTAGACCGGATTGCCCCACAGCTGCCCGTCGTCGGAGAACGCATCCGGCGGCGCCCCGGCCACGAGCCCGTCGAGGAACATCCACGGATGGGCCCGGTGGTCGGCGCTGTCCGGGGCCACGTAGATTGCGACGTCCCCGAACAGCCGAACGCCTCTATCACCCGCATACACACGCAGCGCGTCCCACTCGCGCTCGAACCGCACCTGATCCGCCAGCGCGCCCCGTGCCGAGAACCGCTCCCAATCGACCGCCCAATACGCCTCGCGATCCCGAAACGAAGCGACCTCCAAAGCCGACACCGGCGCCCGCGGCGATCCCAGAAACCCCGGCCACGCCGCGAACGCCGAACGTGCCTTGTATGGCGACCGGTACCGGTCGGGCGGTCCCAGCGGCAGCACCTGCCACCAGGTCTGACCCGCGGCCGCGAGCCAGTCGACGAACCGGTAAGCCTCGGGCCCCAGCCTGCCCCCCGGAAGCGACGTTAGGTGGAGCTGAACACCGCTTGAGCGCGGTAGCTCCATCATGTAAGAGCCAGCATCAGACCCAACCGCCGTTTCACCGATCGTTGTTTACCCATCGCGAAGGCGGATATTTTCGGACCTGACGAGTCCCACTGTCCGCACACGAGCCCCCGCCCCCCCATCCGTCCGTCCACCGGGACCGCCCATGACCACCACGCCCACCGAAGCCACGCCGAGCGCCGCGCCGGGACGCACTAGTCGTAAGGCCGCGCAGCTGCCCCCGCGGATCGTCATCCAGTACCCGACCCCCGCGGTCGACGGCGGCCGCTATCCCGCCAAGCGCTGCGTCGGGGATACCGTCACCGTCGAGGCCGACATCTTCCGCGACGGCCACGACCTGCTCCGCGCGGTCGTCCGCTACAAGGGCCCGGGCGACACCGCCCACAAAGAAGCCGACATGGAACGCATCGACGCCCACCTCGGAGGCGTGCGCTGGGCCGGCGCCTTCGATGTGGACCGCCAGGGCCGCTGGGAGTACACGGTCGAAGCGTGGACCGACGTGTTCGGCACCTGGCGCGACGAGCTCGCGCGCAAGGTCGCGGCCGGACAGCGCGACCTCGCCGGCGAGATATCCGAGGGCGTCCTGCTGCTCAAGACGGCAAAGAAGGTCGCGACCGAGAAACCCGACAGGGCGCTGATCGAGCACGCAACGGCAACCCTGGCGGACCCCGACGTCCCCGAGGCCGGCAAGCACGACGTCGCGCTCGGCTCCGAGTTGTTCGCGACGCTCGAGCGGGTCCAGCCCCGCCACGGCAGCGTCATGCTTCCGGAGCCGATCGCGATCGAGGTCGACCGGCTCCGCGCCCGGTTCAGCAGCTGGTACGAGCTGTTCCCCCGCTCGTGGGGTGGCCTGAAGGGCGTCGAGCGCCAGCTGCCACACCTGGCGAAGCTCGGCTTCGACGTGATCTACCTGCCCCCGATTCACCCGATCGGCCTCACCAACCGCAAGGGCCGCAACAACTCGCTCGCCGCCCGCAAGAACGACCCGGGCTCCCCCTGGGCGATCGGGGACCAAACCGGCGGCCACGATGCCGTCCACAAGGACCTCGGGACAATCGAGGACCTCAAACAACTCACGCAAGCCGCGAGAAAACACAACATCGACATCGCGCTCGACTTCGCGATCCAGACCTCGGCCGACCATCCCTGGCTCCACGAGCACCCCGAGTGGTTCCACCGCCGCCCCGACGGCACGCTCAAATACGCCGAGAACCCGCCCAAGCGCTACCAGGACATCTACAACGTCAACTGGGAATCCCCGGACTGGCGCGGGCTCTGGGACGCGCTCCTGAAAACCATGCTCCAGTGGGTTGACTGCGGCGTCAAGGTGTTCCGCGTCGACAACCCGCATACCAAGCCGTTCGCGTTCTGGCACTGGCTCATCGACAAGGTCCATGAGCACGACCGCGACGTGATCTTCCTCGCCGAGGCGTTCACGCGCAGATCGGTCATGCGCCACCTGGCGAAGATCGGCTTCACCCAGTCGTACACCTACTTCACCTGGAAGAACTGGCGCTGGGAGCTGACCGAGTACGTGTCCGAGCTCGCGCTGACCGACGAGAGCGACTACTTCCGCCCGAACTTCTTCGCGAACACGCCGGACATCCTGCACGAGTACCTCCAGTACGGCGGCCGCCCCGCGTTCGAGGCCCGGCTCATCCTCGCCGCGACGCTGAGTCCCACGTACGGGATCTACTCCGGCTATGAGCATTACGAGAACGTCCCAGTAAGAGACGGCTCCGAGGAGTACCTGAACTCCGAGAAGTACGAGATCAAGCAGCGCGCGCTCGACGGCCCGATGCTCCCGCTGATCCAGCGCGTCAACGAGGTCCGCCGTGACAACGCCGCGCTCCAGGAGCTGACCAACGTCACGTTCCTCGACACGGCGAACGACGCGTTGATCGCGTACGCCAAGCACTCGCGAGGCAACACGATCATCACTGTCGTGAGCATCGACCCGCACCAGACGCAGGAGGGACTCGCGATCGTGCCGGCCAATCTCGGTGTGCCGCCGAGCTTCACCGCACACGACCTGCTCACCGACGAGCGCTACCAGTGGCGCATCGGCCCCAACTTCGTCCGGCTCGAGCCCGGCGTCCGCCAGGCACACCTCGTCCGCGTCGAGATGTAAATCCCCAATGTCCGCCGGCCCGCCCACCCTCACACATCTCATCGCGCGCGAGCGAAGCCAGATGGCCCCGGCCGCGACGACGACCGCACATGACGCGACGACCGATCCCCAGGCCCAGGCCCGCCAGTGGTTCGAGGCCGAGCCGCTGTGGTTCAAGCGCGCGGTGTTCTACGAGATCCACATCCGGGGCTTTTTCGACGCCAACGGCGACGGGTCGGGTGACGTCCGGGGCCTGACCGAGAAGCTCGACTACCTGCAGTGGCTCGGGATCGACTGCATCTGGCTCCTCCCGTTCTACAAATCTCCGCTGCGAGACGGCGGGTACGACATCGCCGACTTCACCGCGGTCCACCCGGACTACGGGAACGTCGACGACGTGCACGAACTGATCGAGGCCGCGCACGCGCGGCGAATCCGGGTAATCGCAGACCTCGTGATGAACCACACCTCAAGCGACCACCCGTGGTTCCAGGAATCGCGCTCAAGCCCTGACAACCCCAAGCGCGACTGGTACGTGTGGTCGGACACGGTCCATCGCTATGAGGACGCGCGGATCATCTTCATCGACACGGAGACCTCCAAC
>Ga0335073_10005567_pt1 | contig 17669 bp, 21 predicted proteins | sample Lox_Sample_22_FD_207093 | JGI IMG/M metagenome (GOLD analysis project Ga0335073, IMG submission 207093) | Soil microbial communities from Loxahatchee National Wildlife Refuge, Florida, United States - Lox_Sample_2.2 | ecosystem: Environmental > Terrestrial > Soil > Wetlands | place: USA...
ATGGGCGAGCTCCAGCACGCAATCGCGCTCGATCCGACCTACGGACCGGCACACGAGTGGTACGGCATCGACTTGATCGAGCAAGGAAATCTTCGCACCGCGTTCACGCAACTGCAGATCGCCGGCAGTCTCGACCCGCTCTCGGTCTCCACCAGCGCGTGGCTCGGTACGGCGTCCTATCTCGACCGGCATTTCAACGAAGCGATCGCGTACTCGCGCCAGGCGCTGGATCTCGCGCCGCAGCGCGTGGACGTGCTGACGACGATCGGCGAAGCCTACGAGGCTGAAGGCAACACCAGCCGCGCCATCGAGGCGTACAAGCAGTATGCATCTGCATGCAGCGCATGCCGCGCCGAAGCGGCCGCGCTGCTCGCGCACATCTACGCGGGTCAACACCATCTGGTGCAGGCGCGCGCGCAGCTCGCCTATGCGATGATGCACGCCCGCGCGGTCGAGCCGGCCGACTTGGCGGCAGCCGCAGCCGTGATCGGCGACCGCACGGTCGCGCTCGGATTGTTGCGCCGTCTGCGTACGCAGAGCGATTGGCTCGCCGTCGAGAACGATCCGCGCTTCGACTTCTTGCGCGCCGCAAACACGACGCGTTCGTGACCCAGCCGTTCGACGCGCTCGCGGCGCGTCCGGCCCTAGCGCGTTCGCTCGCGGCGCATCTGCGCGAATTGGAGGCGGGATCGATCCCGCCGCGCACGCGTGAGCTGATCGCGCTCATGGTCGCATGGCTCAACGCCTGCGAATACTGTACGTGCGCGCACGAAGAGATCGCCCGCAGCATCGGTGTCGACGAGGCCACGCTCGAGACGCTCGGTGATTTCGCGCGCAGTCCGCACTTTTCAGATGCGGAGCGCGCCGCGCTCAGCGCGACCGTCGCACTGACGCGCGAGCCGCGCGCGCTTCCGCCCGCGGTGTGGGAGGCGCTGCGCGCGAGCTACGACGAGGGCGAGTGCGTCGAGATCATTGCCGCGATCGGGCTCAACAACTATCTAAGCCGCGCGATCAACGCCTTCCAATCACAGTCATCCCGAGCGTAGCGAAGCGGAATCGAGCGACGCGCGAGCCATGACGCGCTCGGCGCGAATCAGTCGCGTACCGCTCCAACGATCGTGCAGCATCAGGCGTCGCATGAACGGTGCGAGCATGATGATGATCGGGAAGAGAAGCAGAACGATCAGGTAACGCCAGAAGGAACGCCAGATGCCCGGCGAGCGAAAGTCGGTCCTCACGACGCGCAAACCGGTGATCATCATACCGAAGCTCTGTCCGGCGAGTCCGACCATTACGAACAGGTAGATCGAAGTGAAGAAAAGCACGTCGTTGTTGAGGTAACGGATGAGCAGGCCCATCGCATCGCCGAACCAGCCGTGCGATGCGATCATCGAGAGGTCGTGTTGCGAGAGCTGGGCGAGCAGAATCGGCTTCCCATGCGAATCGGTGAAGGCTTGGACGAGCGTGAGCACCACCGTCCCGTCGATGAGCAACTGCCACGTGCGCCGCCAGACGCCGGCACAATCGGCCTTGGTGACGCGCGTGCCCGCCGTGGAGGCAAGCGAGGGCGGATCCTCGGCGGCCTCACGCGTGTACCACATGCGCGCCGCATCGTAGCTGGGCAGGGAGGTGAAGGTGCGCATATCGGCGATCCGTCGCGTTGCGTAGGGTTCGCTCCCGAGCCATTCGCCGAAGCGCAGCGCGCCGTCAGCCGCGATCTCGCGGCCTTGTTCCGCGAAGCGCTGCACGTCGATGTGACGGCCGAACGAGTGGAACGACGCGATCGAGATCGAGCGCGTCGCGGCGTCCAGCGATCCGCAGGCGAGCAATCCTACCCGGTCGCACGTGAGACAGCACGAACGCAGCCAAGCGCCAAAAATCAACGCGATGATGGGATTCTCGTTGCCGTTGACGCTGAGCAGCGAGAGATAGCGCGTGTGACCCGCGGCGATGTGCCCGAGCTCACGTCCAACCGCGAAGGCGAGCTCGTCATCCTCGAAGTGTTCGATCCAGTGCGACGAGAGCACGAGCGAATAGGGCTCGCCGAATCCGAGCGCGGCAACCGGAACGTAATTGTCCTCGCGCACGAAGACGAGCGGCATCGCGATGTCGAGGCGCGTGCAGATCTCCTTGACGAGCGCGAAGACGCGCGGGTACTGCTCTTCGTGGATCATGACCGACGAGCCGATCAAGCGCCCGCGCGCGAGCGTCACGTAGAGCATCGCGATGACGATGAAGAGTGCGACCGAGGAGATGCCGACGTTCTGATGGATGACGAACCCGATCAGCGTCGCGATCGGGAACGCGAAGAGTAGCGTGAGGACGAAGGCTAAGCGCTCTCGCGGATCGCGAAGCGAGAAGGGACCGGTGAAGAGCGGGCTTGCCATGCAGAGGCAAGTTTGATCCCGTTGCCTCCGTTCCGCTTTACCGCCCGCATTTCGCCTTCGGCGGCCGCGAGCACGCTCGCCGGCGAGGCGTTCGGATCGGGGTTGACCGCGACGCCGATGCTCGCGCTTACGCGAATCGCGAGTCCCTCGACCTCGAGCGGATCGTCGAAACAGCGCAGGATCTTGTGCGCGGCTTCCGCGGCGGCGTCGTCGGCGCAGACCGCGTCGAGCACGATCGCGAATGCGTCGCGGCCGACTCGCGTCACACTGTCGTAGCCGCGCACGTGGCGCGCGAGGCGCTCCGCGACCGCGGTGAGCACCAGCTCGCCGAAACCATGACCGTAGACGTCGTTGATCGAGCGGAAGCGGTCCAGGTCGAGATAGAGGACGGTGCAGCGGCGGCCCTCGCATCTCCAGTCCGGCGTTTCGCTGCCGAGGTCGACGGCGCGGCCGGTTACACCGGCGATCGATCCGTCCGGATCGAGCAGCGGCTCGACCGCGAAGGCGAGCTGCGTGCCGCGCACGGTTGCTTCGAAGGCGAGGGTTTCCCCGCCAAGGGCCCACTGATGGGCGATGAGCGGAACCGGATCGCCCCAGAGATCGCTCACGTGAATGACGGCCGAGCGCTCACCGAGCCCTGCGAAGCCGCGCAGCCGAGCCGTAAGCGACGTGACTCGCAGTGAAGTATCGGTGTTCCAGACCAACGCCTGGTCGCGCATTGCCGTGCTCCTCCCGCGTGAGCGTCCCTGGGTGCACCCATCGTAGTCTCCTCGGCCCATGCGCATCATCCGTGGAAACCCCTGAACTCAGAAGACCCGTAAAAATAGCCGGGACCCCCTTGACGGCCGCTTCGAAGTGTCCTATTGTACTAGTGTACTAGTACGACAGAACAGTAGTACTAGGCCGCATAAGGAGAAGGACATGACCCGCTTCATCAATCGCCCCGAAGACCTCCGTGAGGCGCACGTCTGCCAGCCGCAGCGTTCGCAGAGCCCGCTCTTCCAAGGCTGGGGCCCGAAGCTCTAACCCGCGATGCCCATTGTCTTGACTGTCGACCCCCGCAGCGGGGTCCCCATCTACCTACAGGTGATCGAACAGGTAAAGCGCTCGGTCGCCTTGGGTGTTCTGGCGGCGGGCGAACAGCTGCCGACGGTCAAGCAGCTCGCACTCGACTTGACGATCAACCCCAATACCGTTGCCAAGGCGTATCGAGAGCTCGAACGCGACGGCGTGATCGAGACCTCCCCCGGACGCGGATCGTTCGTGCGGAGCAACGGATCGATCGAGTCGACCAAGACCGCGGCGACCGACGTGGCGCGTGACGCCATCGAAGCCGCCGTCCGCGAAGCCAAGTCGATCGGCTTGCTCGCTGACGATATTCGTTCATTAGCAAGCGCCGCAATCGACCGGTGGTTCCGGGAGGACGCATGAGCACGATCAGCATCAAGAATTTGCGCAAGAATTACGGCCCGTATGTTGCCGTCGACGATCTCTCGTTCGAGATCCCGAAGGCTTGTGTCTTCGGTTTGCTCGGCCCCAACGGCGCCGGCAAGACGACCACGTTCCGCTGCATGCTCGGTCTCGTACGCGCGACCTCGGGCACGATCTCGTACGACGGTGCGCCGCTCGTGCCGCAGACGTTCGAGCGCATCGCCTGCGTTCCGGAGCGCAGCGTGCTCTATGAATGGATGACCGTCGCCGATCACGTCGAGATGACGCGCCGCGCGTACAAGAAATTCAACGTCGCGCGGACGCGCGAGTTGCTCGCGCAGTTCGGCATCGATCCGCGCAAGAAGGCGCGCGCACTCTCGAAAGGCATGCGCACCGCCACGATGGTTGCGCTTGCGATCGGAAGGGAAGCCGACATCCTCATCTTGGACGAGCCGACCAGCGGACTCGACCCGGTCAACCAGCGCCACGTGCTCAATCTCATCATCGATGAATCGACGCGCGGTGCGACGGTGATCTTTTCGTCACATCAGATCGGACAGGTCGAGCGCGCGGCCGAGCGGATCGCCGTCATCGATCGCGGCAAGCTCGCGCTCGAGGGTTCGGTCGACGACCTCAAGGCCGACCGCAAGATCGTCGAGGCGATTCTTCCCAGCGAAACCTTTGCGCTCAATGGTTTGGCCGGCGATCCGCGCATCTCGCGCATCGATCGTAACGGCCGCATCGTTCGTGCGCTCACCTCGCGCGACGCGCAAGACGTCCTGGCGCGCTTTGAAGCCCTCGGCGCGTCAGGACTGCGCATCGTCGATCTCAATCTCGAGGACATCTTCTTGTACGCGGTCTCGCCTGCCGATACGACCGCCGACGTGGTGGAGGAACGCTAGCCGATGAATTATGCAGAGTTTCTGCGCGTCCGTAACTGCTTGCGGATCTTCGCAATCGTCCTCGCCGGTCTGATCGCCCTGGCGGCGATCGTCCGCATCTCGGTCGCAAACCAGCTCAACGACGGGGCGTTCATCATCAACCGCGTCAGCAATGAACCCGGTACGAAGATCGCGCACTCCGTCGTCGACGGCCATCAACGCACGACGATCACGAACGAGCGGGAGAAGACCACGATCGTGATCGATGACTACGGCTACGGCCGGCGTCAGATTCGCATCGTGGAGCCGCTGACCGGGAACGGCGTCACCGGCCACCAGCGCGTCGGAAGCATGCACTTCGAAGAATCCAGCAGCGGCGGTATGAACACGATCTTCATTCGCACCGACGAGGCGGTCAACTTTGTAATCTTCCTTGCTATCTCGGGCGTCGCGATGATGATCATCGCGACGATTCTGGGAGCGCCGTTTGCCAACGAGAACAAGGATCACCTCGAGATCGCCCTGCTCAAACCGGTCACGCGTACGCGGTACGCGCTGGGCGTAATCGGCGTCGACGTCGCCGGCATCCTCGTCGCGGGAATGATGGCGCTCGTTGCCGCGATCGTTTCGCAGGCGATGTTCGAGCTGCCCGAGTTCGACTTCAGCTTCGTCGACGCATCGACGGTGGCGCTCGCGGTGGTGTTGCCGCTGGCCTGGTATGCCTTCCTCAACGCGTCGACCGCCTCGCTCAAACGCGGTTCCGGTGCGGTCGTCGGCTTCTCATGGCCGGCCGGGTTCGCCCTCGCGGGGCTCGCCGAGCTTCCGCTGCAGGGAACGCCGGTCGGCAACGTGTTCCACGCGATCTTCTGGAGCGTCTCGCGCGTAATCCCGCTCAGCTACTCCGAGCTCAACGTCGAACACGGCTCGGTCTCGGGATACCCGATTCCCACGCGCGTGGAGATTCTCTGCGTACTCATGCTGATCTACGGTGCGCTTGCCGTCATGCAGTGGCGCCGGGTGGAGGCCTCATAGCGATGCAGATCCTCGGTACGAATTTCGCCATCACACTGGGATCGTGGCGCCTGCAATTCGATTTCCACATCGAAGACGTCGACGTCCCGCCGCAGGTCGCGCAGCCGCCGCCGCATCACGTGCGCGTGGTCAGCGAAGACGCCTACTCGCGCCGCGAGGCTTAAGTAACGAAGCCGTTGCTGAAGGCGGGTTTCGCGAAGGTGAATCCGTCGGCGCCCAGCGCGAAGAGATAGACGTTGGGCAGCGATGCGTCGCCGGCATAATTGAACGAGTAGATGCCGACCAGCAGCGAATACGTCCCGCCTTGCTGCAGCTGCTGGAGCAGCTGGTAACGCGTGGTGATGTTGGCGCGCTGCGAGGCCTGGATGAGCAGTTGCGCGGCCGCGTATCCGTAAGCGGAAAATGCGGTGACCGCTCCGACTTCGTTTCGGAAGTCTTGCAGATACGCGACGATCGAGGGTACGCGATCGAGCGGCGGCATCGGCGAGGCGACGAGCGATCCGCTCAGAACCTTCCCGTATAGCTTGGGGACGTCGGCGGTATAAAAGCTGTCGGCGAACCCGAATTGTCCCGTGTATCCGGTGTTACGCAGCTGCAGTGCGATCGGTCCCAGCTTTTCGGGCTTACCGGCCATGAAGATGTAGGCCGGCGTGTGGCGCCCGATGATCGCCGTGGAGTCGTTGACGTCGGCGTTGGATTCGAGCGTCAACAACTCCGCGGAGTGCTTGTCGTTCTGCGCCTGCTTTACGAAAGCGCGCGCGACCTCCAGCCCGTAGTCGCCGTCGACGATGACGCCGAGCACGTTCATCGAGGCTTTACCCTTCAGCACGGCGCTGGCGAAGAGCTGGCCCTCCGATGTATCGTTGGCCGGAAGCCGAAAAACGTTATGATAACCTTGCTGCGTGAGTTTGTCGTTCGTCACCGAGGGTACGACGAGCGCGAATCCGGCATTGGCATATTGCTGCAGGGCCGTCAGCGTGACGTCGTAGGTGAGATTTCCCACCATCCCGACGATGCTCGGATCCGCCGCGGCCACGAGTACGTTCGAGGTGGCGATCGCACCGGAGTTCTGATCGTCGAAGAAACGCACGCCGTACGCTTTGTTCAGGGTAGCATTGTATTTGTTCGTCTCGTCGACGGCGGCTTGCACGCCCTTGAGAACCTCGCGCCCCCAAATTGCGTACGGACCGGAGAGCGGGACGCTGACGCCGATCGTGAGTTGCTGCAAGACTTGCGTGAACGGCACCGCGGGCGCAACCGTGGTCGCGGCCAGCGCGCCGTGAAGAAATGACGCGCGGTCGATCACCGGATCAAATAGCCTCCAAGCGTCGCCGCCAGAAAGAGTACCGAGAATGCCATGTTCCCGGTGAAGATACGTTCGTTGAGGACGAAAACGTTCTCGCAGACGCGATAGAGCCGGTTTTCATAGTAGGTGAGCACGACGGCGGCGAGCACGCCCACATAGTAGAGCCACCCGGCGTTTGCCAAAATGCCCGCGCAGGCGAGCAGCACCGCCATGACGGCGTGCAGCACGATCGGTGCATAGCGTCCCGCCTGCTCGCCGAAGCGCGCGGGCACGGAGTTGATCCGCTGTTCGCGATCGACCGGCAAGTCCATCAGCGCGTACGCGATGTCGAACCCGGCTACCCAAAGCGTCACCGCCAGGAAGAGTACGAGTGCGCCGGCGCTGACGGTACCGGTGACGGCGATATACGCGCCGAGCGGTGCAAGACCGTCGACCGCGCCGAGCACGAAGTGCACGAGCCAGGTGAAGCGCTTGCAAAGCGGATAGACGAGCACCCCGAGCGCGGCGATCGGCAACAGCTTTACGCAAAGCGGATTGAGCATCCACGCCGCGAGCACGAGCAGCGCGAGGCCGAGCGCGATCGCCCAGAGCATCACCGCAGGGGAGAGCGTGCCGGCCGCGAGCGCGCGGCGCGCGGTGCGCGGATTACGTGCGTCGATTTCGCGATCGAAGTAGCGATTCGCCGCCATCGCCGCGGTGCGCGCCCCGAGAACCGCAAGCGTGATCCAGAGCAGCGCCCACCAGCTGGGCAGACCTCGTGCGCCGAGCACCGCGCCGGCGTAGGCAAACGGCAGCGCGAAGAGCGTATGCTCGACGCGAATCTCTTTCAGGAACGAGCGGAGCCCCGAAGGTACCGAAGGCTCAGTCATCCATCAACCTGCGATAGGCTTGCGGGCCTTGCCCCGACCAGTCGTCGGGCACGAGCGAGGTTACGATCGCATCGAGTCCGTAGTCGTGCCAGCGCTTGTTCACGAGCGCTCTCGTCTCTTTATCCATGACCATGTCGGGCGGCCACTCGCGCGTGTAGCCTTCAGCTGCGGTCTTACGCGTTGCGTCGACGCCGATCTTGGTGCCGTACGCGACGGTGTACGAGCCGTGATCGAGATCGTCGACCGGTCCGGGCATCATGACGACGTCGCGTTCGGGTGCGAGATTGTTGAGCGCGAACCACGCGACGCTGCGTACGTCCTGTACGTCGATGTCGCTGTCCACGACGAGCAGCACGCGGGTGAGCATCATCATGTGCCCGAGACCCCAGAGCGCGTTCATGACTTTTTTCGCGTGGCCGGGGTATTGCTTGCGAATCGAGACGATCGCGAGGTTGTGAAAACCGCCCTCGACGGGCAGATTCATGTCGACGACTTCGGGCAGCACCATTTGCAGCAGCGGCAGGAAGATGCGCTCCGTCGCTTTGCCGAGCCACGCGTCTTCCATCGGCGGTTTTCCGACGACGGTCGCGGCAAAGATCGGATTGCGCCGGTGCGTGATGCACGTAACGTGAAAGGTTGGATAGGTGTCGGCGAGACTGTAGACGCCGGTGTGATCGCCGAAGGGACCTTCGGTGCGCAGGTCGGTGTTGTCGACGTAGCCCTCGAGCACGAATTCGGCGCCGGCCGGTACGTTGAGATCGATCGTCCGCGCTTTCACGAGCTCGACCGGTTTACCGCGCAGGATACCGGCGAACGCGAACTCGTCGAGCACGGGCGGCAGCGGTGCGGTCGCCGCATAGGTCAGGACCGGATCGCTACCGATCGCAACCGCGACGGGAATCTTTTCGCCCCATGCGCCGGCGTGCGCGCGCCCTTGCTTGTGGCGCTGCCAATGCATGCCGGTCTCGTTTGCACTGTAGACTTGCATGCGATACATGCCGACGTTCGGGCGCGCGGTGCGCGGATCGTTCGTGATCACGAGCGGCAGCGTGATGAAAGGCCCGCCGTCGAGCGGCCACGTCGTGAGTACCGGGAGCTTGCGCAGATCGGGGTCGCGGATCACGACCTCCTGCACGGGCGCGTCTCGCACGATCTTGGGCATCGCGTTGGCGAGCGGCGCGAAGCGTTTGAGCGCGTCGAATTTCTCGCCCCATGACGAGCCGGGCGGCGAGAGGTCGAGCAGCGCGCGCAGGCGTGCGGCGACCTGGTCGAGGGTAGACGCCTCGAACGCCATCGCCATGCGGCGCTGCGATCCGAACTGATTCGTCAGAACGGGAAACTTCGAGTTCTTGACGTTTTCGAAGAGCAGCGCCGGCCCGCCGGCTTTGACGACGCGATCGGTGATTTCGGCTATCTCCAGGTGGGGGTCCGTCTGCGCGGTGACGACGTGCAGCTCGCCGGCCCGGCGCAACGCATCCACGTATGCGCGCAACGAATCGAAGGACATTGTGTGTGCTGGTATACTTTTATGCGATGCTCTCGCTCCTGCTCGCCGTGCAAATCCGGGCCACTTCCGTCTCTTTTCCCAGTAAAGATCAGGGTGAGTGTCTGTAGCGATCACCAAAACTTCTCGGCGAGCCACGAATCCTCGAGCTGCCGCGTCCGCGTCTTGGTCACCGCGGTAGCGCAGCCGTCCTTCGCATGCGAGCATGCGACGTACCGATAGCGCAGGAACGCCCGCTCCGAGGCCGCGAGCAGATCGCGTTCGTGCGGTGTGATCAAGAGTTCGAGGAGACCGTAGACGCGCACGTGTTCGGCTTCGACGCGCGGATCGGGAATCGCGGCGGCGCGGTTGGGCAGACCGGTGAAAAAACCGATATCGCGCACGCGGGCGTGCGCCGCGTCGGCGTTGCACTGCGAAAAGAGCATCGGCGCCATCGTACCGCTCGAATACATGTCGTAGGCGAAATTGCAGGCGGCCGCGCGCGCATCGCGGTAGCGCAGCTCGCTCTGGTGCAGCAGGGGATCGTTATAGGTGCGCCACTCGGCGGCCGCAAATGCCGCAGACTCGCGCTTGTCGTTGTGCGCTTGCGCCGCCGCCGCACATTCGTCGAGGTCGATCTGCGTAGCGGTCGCGCCGCAGTTGAGCGCAGCCACCAAAATGAGCGCGATCATGGTAGCTGCATCGCGCGTTTGACGAGCGCGTCGCGCGTGCGCGCCGGAAGCACCGCAGCGACCGCTTGCATCTGCGCCTTTCGTCCGATGACGTAGCGCTCGCGCGGCTTGGGTGCGCGCAGCGCGGCGAGAACGGTAGCGGCGATACGCTGCGGATCCATGCCTTCGTGCTCCTCGCGCGCCGTTTGCGCGATCACGGCGTTGACGAGCGTACCGTAGTAGGTCATGGCTTGCGGCGGCATCGACGCAACCAGCGCGTCTTTGCCGGCGCGTCCCTTCTCCCAAATCGGCGTTTTCACCGAAGCGAATTCGAGCAGCGAAACGGCGACGCCGAAGCGCGCAAGTTCCTGGCGCAACGCGTCGGTCAGCGATGCGATCGCGGCTTTCGAGGCGCTATAGGGGCCGACGAAGGGCGCCGAGAGACGCCCCGCGATCGAGCCGATGTTGACGATGCGCCCGCGTGTTTGACGCAACAAAGGAAGCGCCGCTTGCGTCATCGCAATCGGCGCGATCGTGTTGACTTCGAATTGATGACGCAGCGCTTCGAGCGGAAGAAACTCGAGCGGGCCGGCGACGGCGATGCCGGCGTTGTTTACGAGTCCGGCCAGCGCGTCGCCGTTTTCGAGCACCGTCTGCACCGAGCGTGTGACGTCGGCCGGAACGGTGACGTCGAGGATGACCGGACGGATGCGCTGATGCTCGGCCTCGAGGCGTTCGCGATCTGCCTCTTTGCGAACGCCTGCGTAGACCGTGTAGCCGTTTTCCGCCAGAAGCATCGCGATAGCGTGGCCGATGCCGGTCGATGCTCCGGTGACGAGGACCGCGTCGTTAGCCATGCCCCTTTCGTTGGTGGATGACGAAGCAGTTGCCTTCGGGATCGGCGCCCAGCGCCATAAAGCATCCCTCGCCTTCGTCGGCGTCGCCGATCTCGATGCCGCGGCTGCGCAGCTCCGCGACCTTCGCGCGAGCGTCGTCGACGGCGAACATTGCGAATCCGCCGGTCGGCGCGCCCGCTTCGTGCCAAACGCCGAACGTCGTGCCGTCGGCGAGCTCGAACTCGGCACCACGGTTCTGCTCGTCGACGTAGCTGGACTCGAGTCCCAGGACGTCGCGATAGAAGGTGACCGCGCGCGGCGCATCCGCCACGAGGTAGCCGGCGAGGTCGATGCCGTTGATGCTCGTCAGGGTGCGCGGCGTTTTCGGCGGAACGTGCTCGTCGCGCGTCTTCTTCTGGTGAAGAATGATGCTGTTGCCTTCGCAATCCTCACCCATGGCCATGTGACAGACGGGCGATTCGAAGGCTTCGCCGATGGTGGCTCCGCCTTCGCGCGCGCGCTGCGCGGCCGCAGCCGCGTCGGCGACGGTGAACATGAAGCTGTAACCGATTGGGACGTCTTCGCTCTCGGGCGGCTGCCAAAGACCGAACGTGCTGCCGTCGGGAAAATGGAACTCGGCGCCGTTCTCACTCTGCTTCGCGGGAACCAATCCCAGCTCGCTGTAGAAGGCAAGCTCTTTCTTCAGATCGGTGACGATGCAGCCGATCAGGTCCATGCCGAGGACGGCGGTCCCGGCTGCGGGGGTCGATTGTACGCTCACGGGGCTCTCCTTTGGGGTTCAGAAGCTTGCCGTCAGCATAGCCGCGCCTATATGACAGGCGCTGTCATATTTAAAACTGGAGTGCGCTTGCGATCCGGTCGATGGCGTGGTTCAAGAGCTCGCGCAGGCGGAGTTCACCGCCCTTACCACCCTGACCGAGCCACTGGCCGAAGGCTTCTTGCATGGCGCCGACCAGCGCTCCGCACGCGATGCGTACGTCGATATCGTCGATCGGCCGGCGCACGTGCCGCGCGATGAGCGACGCGAAGAGCTCGATCGAGCGCTCTTGCTCCTCGATGTGCGCAGCTTGCAACGCGGGCGTCCTGCGGCGCAGCTCGTGGCGGGCGATGAGCAGCTCGCGGTCGCGTTCGAAGTATTTGAGAAGCCCGGTCATGACCGCGCGGATCGAGTCGATCAGCGGTTCTCCAGCGGGCCGCTCGAGTATCGACGAGACGAAGAGCGGGTCGTAATCGTCGGTGACGACCAAATCTTCTTTGGACATGAAGTAGCGATAGACGGTGGCCGGCGAGACACCCGCCGACTCCGCGATCTGCTCGACCGTGGTTTGGTCGTATCCCTGATCGATGAAGAGGCGCAGCGCTTCTTTCTGAATCGTCGCGCGCGCGTGCTCTTTCTTCTTTGCGCGCAGACCCGCCACTATGCGGCCTCGGCGAGCGGCCGCGCGGCCGCGCCGGCTACCGCCGTGGGATCGCGGCGCACGAAGAGCATCAACGGAATCGCGAAGACGAAGAGCAAGGCACACAAACGGAAGATGAAATCATACGCGATGACGCTTGCGTTCTGCGATAGCAGCGACACGAGCGTATCGACCGAGGCGCCGTTGGCGCGCGTGATACCGCCCGCGAGCTCCGACCACGCGATCGCCGTTTCGCGCGTGAGCAGCGTGGTGATGATCGCGATGCCGAGGCTTCCGCCGAGTTGGCGGACGAGTTGCGAGAGACCGGTTGCGCCCGCCAGCTCCTCGCGCGGTACCGCCGAGAGCATCAATTGCGTGAGCGGCACGAACATGAGGCCGAGTCCGAAGCCCAGGAACGTGCGCGGAAGGAACGTGTTGTCCATGCCGGCCTGTTCGGTGAGCCCGCCCAGCTGCCAGTTCGCCCACGCCGCGAACAACGCTCCGATGATGAGGGGAATCCGCGCGTCAACGCGATTGGCGATACGGGTGATGACGATCATCGCAATCGCCGTCGCGATCGCATTGGGTACGAGCGCTTCACCCGAATCGAGAGCCGTCATCCCGAGAATGCTTTGAAAGAAGAGCGGCACGATTAGTTCGCTTCCGAACAGACCGAAGCCGACCAGGAAGAGAATGATGTTGCCCAGACTGAACGAGGGAATCCGGAAAACGCGCAGATTGACGATCGGAAATTTGTCGCGTGCGGTCATGATGCCGAAGAGCAGCAGCGCGGCTCCCGAAACGATCGCGAGCGTCACGATCGTGTTGGAAGACCACCAATCCTCGTGCTGGCCGCGCTCGAGCACGTACTGAAGCGAGATCAGGCCGATCGCGAGCAGCGCGAGCGCCGCCCAATCGATTTGGCGTCGCGCGCGCTCGATATAGTGCGGCGTCGGTATGAACCAATACGCCATCAAAAACGTGACGATGCCGAACGGCACGTTGATCAGGAAGATGAGCGGCCACGACGCATTGTCGACGATATAGCCGCCCATGACCGGACCGAACGCGGGCGCGGCCATGATCCCCAAACCGAAGATCGCCATTGCCGAAGCCGAACGGCGCGGGCCGAAGGTTTCGAAGAGAATCGCTTGCGCGGTCGGCTGCAGGACGCCGCCGCCCAGTCCTTGGAGCATGCGGCAGATCGTCAGCGTCACGATATCGTGTGAAAGACCGCAGAGAAACGATGCGATGGTAAAGACGGCGATGGCGCTGCAGTAGAACGTCTTGCGTCCGAGGTACGCCGTGAGCCAGCCGTTGAGCGGCATGACGACGACCGCGGCGAGGATGTAACCGGTCGCGATCCACGCGGCATCGTCGATCGAACAGCCGAGATTGCCGGCGATCGTCGGCAACGCCACGTTGACGATCGTCATATCGACGATCGCCATGAATACGCCGAGCATCACCGTAACGGTGATGAGGAGCTGCGAACGCGTCATCGCTCTACGCGGCCTCGACGATCGCGGCGAGACGCTCGCTGCCGATTTGGGTGATCGCGTAGCGAGGCAGCAGCGCCGACGCGACGTTGGCGACGCATGCCCGCCGCTCCAGGTCGCGCAGCTGCGCCTCGATCTCCTCGGTCACCGCTTCGCTCGCGTAGCCGAACTGTAAGAGCCACGCGGCGCACTCGCACGCGGATGCGGGACCCTCGTAGAGCACCCGCAGCACACCTTCCTCGAGCCCCACGCCCTGGTTTACCGTGTTCATGAGCGCGGGTTTCGGCCAGAATATGAGAGAACCTCTCAAATGAGAGAAATTTCTATTTGAGAGGCGCCCTCAGCTTGCTTTCGCCTTCCAGCCTGCCAGGATGGCGCCTTGGATACCCATCCCGACCGCCACGTAGCCGACGTTGAGGTAGCCCAGCGTCATGCCGAAGCCCGAGTAGGCGTAATCCATCCACGTCATGGTGCCGAAGATCAGCAGGCCGAAGGCAAATCCGATCCAGGCGCCCTCGAACGGACCGACCGGCCCGCGCCAGATCAGAATGCGCGCGAGCCCGTAGGCGAGGAAGAACCCGGTGACGAGCGAGACGGCGAAGGGATACCAGGCCGCCGCGCCCAGCTGCGGAGACGCGCTCTTGACCGCGCTCATCCAAAGGTTGCCGAAGAGCAGATCGTACCACAGCCAGCCAAAGAGAAATAGAACGACGTCGCAAACGAGTATCGCCCACCAGTTGATACGCATGCGCTACCTCCGTGGTAAAGAATTAGGGCTCGCATCGCTGCGAGCCCTTCGTTCTTTGCGCTAGTCGTCGTCCCGGCGCTGCGGGCGGCGGCGACGGCGCGTCGGCGGCGCGCCCGGTCCACCGACCGGCAGCGCGGCTTCTTCGACGTTGTCGCTGTGTTCGCGGCGGCGCGGTTTGAATTCACCGTTGCCGCGCGAACCGCCGCTCGTCTCCGAGCCCGGAGCGATGACCGCTTTGCGCGAGAGATTGATGCGGCCTTGGCCGTCGATCTCCATGACCTTGACGGTCGTCGTGTCGCCGACGTTGAGCACGTCTTCGACCTTTGCGACGCGTTCGGGCGCGAGCTGGCTGATGTGTACGAGACCTTCCTTGCCGGGAAGAATCTCGACGAACGCGCCGATCGGTATGACGCGTTTGACCGTACCGGTGTAGATCTGCCCGGCCACGATGTCCTTGGTGATGTTCTCGACGATTTCTCGGGCTCGCTCGCCGCTTTCGCCGTCGAGCGAGGTGATGAACACGGTGCCGTCGTCCTCGATGTCGATCTTCTCGACGCCGGTGTCGGCGATGATCTTGTTGATCACCTTGCCGCCCGGTCCGATGACATCCTTGATCTTGTCGGGATTGATCTTGATCACGATCATCCGCGGCGCGAACTTCGAAAGCTCCGCGCGCGGTTCCGCGATCGTTTCAGCGAGCTTGTCGATGATGAAGAAGCGCGACTTCTTCGCCTGCGCCATCGCTTCACGCATGATCTCGACCGTAATGCCCTGGACTTTGATGTCCATCTGGATCGCGGTGATACCCTTCTTGGTGCCCGCGACCTTGAAGTCCATCTCGCCGAGCGCGTCTTCGAGGCCTTGAATGTCGGTGAGAACCGCGTAGTCCTTACCCTTGAGGATCAGACCCATCGCGACGCCTGCGACGTGCTCTTTGATCGGCACGCCGGCATCCATCAGCGCTAACGTCGACGCGCAGACCGACGCCATCGACGACGATCCGTTCGATTCGAGCGTTTCGCTCATCAGGCGCATCGTGTACGGGAAGTCTTCCTTCTTCGGAAGTACCGGCACGAGCGCGCGCTCCGCGAGGTGGCCGTGGCCGATCTCGCGGCGGCCGGGTCCGCGCATCGGGCGCGTCTCACCGACCGAGTACGGCGGGAAGTTGTAGAAGTGCATGTAGCGCTTGTCTTCCAGCGCGACGATGCCGTCGAGCCGCTGCGCGTCGCTGGTCGAACCGAGCGTCGCGGCAGTGAAGACTTGCGTTTGTCCGCGAGTGAAGACGCCCGAACCGTGAACGCGCGGCACGTAATGTACCTTGGTCCAGATCGGACGAATCTCGTCGGGCTTGCGGCCGTCGGGACGAAGTTTTTCGTCGACGACCATCACGCGCAGCTCGTCTTCTTGCATCGCCTTGATGATCTTGCCGAACTCTTTGGCGGTGCCTTCGCTCTCGAGCAGCTCTCTGATTTCGTCGTCCTTTTTGCCGACGCGCTCCAGCGCTTCGGTGACGTTCAGTTTCGCGAAGGCTTCTTCGCGCGGCTGCTTCTCGATGATGCGCATCGCTTTGGCGACGTCCTTGGCGAACGTCTTGCGCACCCACTTATCGAGTTCCGCATTGACGGTCTTGAGCGGGAACTCGCGCTTCTCTTTACCGGCCTTCTTCGCCAGCTGATTGATCGCTTTGCAGATCTTCTTGATCTCGGCATGCGCGAACTCGACCGCGCCGAGGAAATCTTCCTCGGAGATCTCGTTGCCGCCGCCTTCGACCATCATGATCGCTTCGCCGGTGCCGGCGATGACGATGTCCATGCCGCCGCTCTCGTATTGCGGGAGCGTCGGATTGCAGATGTATTTGCCGTTTTCGTCACGTCCGACGCGCACCGCGGCGACCGGACCGTTGAACGGAATGTCCGAGAGCGCGAGCGCGGCGCCGGCGGCGCACACACCGAGCACGTCGGCGTCCAGTTCGGGATCGATTGACAGCACCGTCGCGACGATTTGCACGTCGTTCTGAAAACCGTCGGCGAAAAGCGGACGGATCGGGCGATCGATCTGACGCGAGCTGAGCACGGCGTGCTCGGGCGGGCGTCCTTCGCGCTTGATGTAACCGCCCGGAATCTTTCCGGCGGCGTACATGCGCTCTTCGAAATCGCAGGTGAGTGGGAAAAAGTCGATGCCTTCACGCGGTTTCGCGGAGGCAGTCACGGCGCAGAGCACGACGTCTTGTTCACCATAACGAACGAGCGCGGAGCCGTTGGCTTGCTTCGCGAGTTCGCCGGTCTCGATGACCATCGTGCGCCCACCGACCTCTAAGGTCACGGATTCGGGCACAATTACTCCTAGTTTCTTTTGTTTTGCTCTTTAAAATGAACCGGGCTTGGTTCGCGAAGCGGTCCGGGGGGACCTGGCCGCCGAGCTAGCGGTGTTTGTCGACGACGGCGCCCTTGCCGCCGTTCCCGTTGGGGAAGGTGGCATTGCTGTGCGGGGTCCGCGCGGGCGGATTGGGCGGTGCGGCTGCGACGTTCTGCGTCTGCTGCTGATGCTGGGGCGGCGCGACCGGCTGGGCCGGCGGCGTCGGCGTCGTCTGGGGGTTATGGGTAACGGGCGGGACGTGCGAAACGCTCACCCTGCTACTTTAGGCGGAGGTGTCGACGGTTCCGCCTGATTCGTTGGCGCCGAGCTCTTGCAACTCGTAGGCCAGATTGGCAAAAGCATCGGCATTGAGGCCGGCCGAGGAGTAGAGCGCGTTGGTCGCGTCGGTCGTGTTGCCGGTGAGCGCCTGCGCGAGCGTCTGATACTGCCACTGCTGGAGCGTCGCGACCGCCTGCTGATAGGGGTTCTGGCCGCCGGCGTCCGCCGAGTCCGTCGACGAGTCCGTGCCGGAATCCGAGCTCACCGTGTTCGCGGCCGTGTTGGCGGTCGACGCCGCATAGCTGTAGGGATTGAGCACATCGAAGCCCGGGATCGCGATCGGGGTGATCGGCGAGGTCAGGGCGGTCAAGGCGTCCGAGCCGATATACGAGCTGCTCATCGGGGCCATAGTATCATGGCAGAATGCGCCTCTTCCACGTTCTTGCTCTAATCTTGACCCACCACGCGATGGTG
>Ga0335073_10005568_pt1 | contig 17667 bp, 11 predicted proteins | sample Lox_Sample_22_FD_207093 | JGI IMG/M metagenome (GOLD analysis project Ga0335073, IMG submission 207093) | Soil microbial communities from Loxahatchee National Wildlife Refuge, Florida, United States - Lox_Sample_2.2 | ecosystem: Environmental > Terrestrial > Soil > Wetlands | place: USA...
GGCGGGGGCGGCGGGAACGGAAAGGCAATCGTCGGGTGGCTGGGTCGCTATCTGTCATTCCGTCGGCATTATCGGCCGGCGCGCAGGATGTCGCGAAACTCGGCGCAGTGACCGGCAGGGCCGGCGCGGGGCTCGCCGATGTGATGTCCGGTCTGGCGTCGGCCGCCGGGGACGCCGACCTGTCGGGCGCTCTGCAGGGGGCGGACGCCGCGGCGGCCAAGACCGTCGGCGAGCTGATGGTCCTGTTCAGCTACGTGGCCGGGTCGCTGGAGTCGTCGGCCGCGAATTACCGGGCTGCCGACGACGGCACGGCCAGGACGATCCCGACGGTCACGGGGCACCGATGAGCGAGGTCGTCGTCCCGATGCCGCCCGGCGACCCCGCCGCGCTCGAAAGCTGGGCTGGGAAGCTCGCCACCTGCGCGGACGCGTTCGAGTCGCTGGTTGGCGAGGCCGGGAAGGTGACCACGTCGGCGGCCGAGCGCGCGGACTGGACCGGCTCGGCGGCCGACGGTTACCGGCAGTTCTGCGGGAGCATGCTGGACTCGGCGCGCGGAATCCCGCCGGCACTGCGGGAGATCTGCTCGGCGGTCCGCGGCTACGCCGATACCCTGGCCGCCGCCCAGCAGCGGGTCAGGACCGCGGTGGCCGACGCGAACGAGACCCCAACCGGGTCCCGGCAGGCGGCGCTCGACTCCGCGCTGCAAGTGAGCGCGGCGGCATGCGGCCAGGCCCGCGACGGCGCACGGGCCGCGGCGACTCGGGTGGACGGGGCGAAGTCCGGGCTGGCCGGGCTGTGGGACAACACCGAGCCGGGCCGCAAGATCGTGGAATTCGTGCTGGCGCCGTTCGACACCGTTGCCGCCGATCACTGGATTGACCTGCTCAAGGAAATGGCCAGCCAGCCCAGCGACTGGCTGAAAGACCTGGACGCTGAAATCGCCGCGGTCGCGAAGATCCAGAAATCCGGCGCGTCGGCGCGTGCGGAGCTCATGGACCTCGGCGGCCGGGCGGACCGGACATTCCGGATGCTCGACGCGTGGGACGCCTTCGCGCCCGGCTGGCTCAAAACCGCCGCCGGGTCCATCTCGGAGATCCGCGGCCTGTCGGCGGTGCTGACCGGACTCGGCCTGGTCGCCGACGCCAGCGACCTGATCTCGCCGCAGAACAGCGGCGTGATGGGAATCATCGACCGCGTCGCGGCAGGCTCGAACGCGGCGGCGATCTTCCTGCAGCAAGGGTTCGCGCGCGGGGTGATCAAGTTCAAGCCGACCACCGAGGGCGCGCCCGCCGAGGCGGCGCCCGAAGAGGCGGCCGCCGACGGCGGCACGGCGGTGTCGGAGGAGGCGGCGACCGAGGTGGCGACGGAGGGCGGCGAGGTGGCGACCGAGGCCGCCGTTGACACCGGCCTGATCACGCTCAACGCGTCGCTGGACTGGGTGCCGGTCGCGGGCGAGGTTGTCATGATCGGCACCGGGGTGTACCTCGCCGGCACGTTCCTGTACCAGCACTGGACGCCGTTCCGCGACGCTGCCAAGGCCGTCGGCCACGCCGCGGTCAGGGTCGTCGACGATGTCGGGCACACGGTCGAGCACGGCGTGCAGTCGGTGGTCAACGACCTGACAGATTGGGGTTCATGGTGACCGTGACAGGGTCCGCCGGCGACGACGCTGCGGCAGCCGCCAGATCGGCCCAGGCGCAGGAGCTTATCGACCGCGCACAGGCCGAGGACGTCCTGCTGACGATGCTCACCGCCATGGATCTGTGCGTGCTCGGCGGCCCGCGGCAGGTGCTGTTCGACGAGGCACCTGCCAAGGCCTACGCGGGAATGCCGCGCCGCGCGCGCAAGAACGGCCCGGCCGTGGTCCTCAGGGAAATGGAGGATCGCGGTCTGCTGATCGCCCAGGCGCCGACGGCGCCGCTCGCTGCCCCTGGCGGCGAGGGGGGTGCCGGCCTGGCCGGCTACGCGTTCGCCCCGAAGCTGGGTCTGGTCATGGCAGCCAGGTCCCGGCCAACTCTCGCTATCAGCTGCGAGCTGCGGAACGTGCCAAGCCGGTATCCGCGTCTGTACGGTCTCGGCGACGAGCAGGAGCCGCTTCGCGCGGTCGTGCTCGAGACGCCGGCGGCCGCACCGGTCGAGGACTTCCCGAACCTGAAGAAGGCCGGGCCGCTCGGCTGGTTCTACCGGTACGACCTGGTGTCCCGGGCAAGCGCGGCGGACTTCCTCGCCCGGTGGTCGCTGCTGCCGTCGCAGCGGCACCCGGACGCACCCCGGCTCGTCACGCTGCTGCGCCATGATCGCGGCCGGCTGCTCTCCGTGCAGACTCTCTCGGTGCACAGCGCGGACGGAAAGACCGCCAGGCTCCTGGGCGCCGGGGAGTACGACGAGGCCGGGCTGACCGGCGTCATGTCCGGCCTGTTCGACCCGCAGATATAAGGGCCAGGCCGACCCGTCCGAAGGCCCGGCTGGCTTGGTGCCGGGGCGTTCCAAAAATCAGGCATTTAGACCTCGTAGCAGCTCACGACCCTCGCCGGTGAGGATCTGCTGCTTGATCCGCATGAAGCGCGGCCGCACGCCTTTGTTCGGACCGACGCAGTGGATCATGACGGGATGACAGAAAACCATGTCTCCTGGCTCGCCGGTCAGTTCGACCACGCGAAGGGGCACGCCGCTGACGATAGTTTCGTCGTCCATGAAAGCGGCAATCCGGTCGGCAGGTGACGGCGCCTGACCGGTGAGCGCCATCAGCCAGGGGTGGGAGCGGTGGAACTCATCCCAGATCCGGGTGCCCGAACCGAGCGGCTGACTCGCGGGATTGTGGCGTTCCCGCCCGATCAGCAGGCGCGGTGATCCGGAAAGGATCAGGGTTCCGCCGCCTCGCGGCGCGACCGGGCCGATGAAGCTGACGACGAAGAGCGCCGTCGGGTGATCGAGGTGCGGTTCACAAGGATTGTCCCAGTGCCAGCGCCTGGCCGGCACATCCCACGTGCCCGGCTCGGGGAACGTCACCAGGGAGCGTCCCCAGTCTCTGGGCGGCGCCCAGGTCGCCTTGCCGAGCAGGTCGTCGAAGACGCCGCGTACCCGCTCGGTCAGGATCCTGGCCTGGACGGGATCGCGCTTGGCACCCTTCAGGTCGCCCCGGATCTGACGCCAGCTCGAGCGGTCGTCCGGGCGTATGCCGTGAGTCTCCTCCAGCTCCCGCCACCATAGACGTTCCATGGCGAGGCCGTCATCGCGCGAGAACGCCTGTCTGACCACCACGTAGCCGTCGCGCTCAAAGCGCTCGATGTCCGCCGACGTGAGGGTGGTGAGCTGTGATCTCATGAGGTCCGTCTCCAGATTTGACGGCGCCCCGCAGCAGATCATTCGCCTCGGCGAAACCAAAGCGTCCGATCCACCGCGGGGTATTACCCCACGGCTCACCGCAAGGCGCAGTGATCGTTGACGGAAGGATTCCATACGCGGCGCCGGCTATCAACGACAATCCCGTGCGCGTCAGGACATCCCGTACCGGCCGCCATGTCCGCTACGGTCGGCAGATCGGCCGACCGGCGCGGTGTTTCATGCGGTGGCGGCCTGTGAGCGGGCGGAGGCAGATCATGGCGTCGGATCAGGCCGGAATCGGGATCGTGGGCAGCGGTTTCATCGCCGCCGCGCACGCGGAGGCCTTCTCCCGGCTGCCGCGGGCCACGGTGCGCGCTGTTGCGTCGCGCTCGGCGGACCGGGCAGGCGAGTTCGCCGCGCGCTGGGGGATTCCCGCCTGGCTTTCCGATTTCCGGGAGCTTGCCGACCGGCCCGACGTCGACGTGGTGTGCGTCGCTGCCCCGAATGCGCTGCACCGGGACATCACAGTCGCCGCGGCCCAGGCGGGCAAGCACGTCATCTGCGAGAAGCCGCTGGCCCGGACGCTGCGCGAGGCCGACGAGATGATCAGCGCCTGCGCCGCCGCCGGGGTGCTGCTCATGTACGCCGAGGAAATCTGCTTCGCGCCCGCGTACGTCCGGGCGAAGGAGCTCGCCGACGAGGGCGCGCTCGGGGACGTGTACCTGGTCCGGCAGACCGAGCAGCACTACGGGCCCCACTCGGACTGGTTCTGGGACCCGGAACGGTCCGGTGGCGGCGTGCTGATGGACATGGGCTGCCACGGCATCGAGTTCGCGCGGTGGGTGCTGGGCAAGCCCGCTGCCCGGACGGTCGCGGCCGAGGTGGGCACGTTCGTTCACGGCGACCGTACCCAACTCGAGGACCACGCGATCGTGACGATCCGCTTTGACGGCAACCGGATGGGCCTGGTCGAGGCGAGCTGGGCGAAGCCTGGCGGCATGGACGACAGGGCCGAGATCGCGGGGAGCAAGGGAATCACCTACGCCGACCTGATGCGCGGCTCGTCCCTGTCCACCTTCAGCGACGTCGGCTACGGTTACGCCGGCGAGAAAGCGCCCGATACCCGCGGCTGGACGTTCACCGTCTACGACGAGCTGTGGCACTCCGGCATCCCGCAGGAGATGGATCACTTCGTCAACTGCGTCCTCGGCGCGGCGACGCCTCAGGAGACCGGTGCAGACGGCCGGGCGGTCCTCGAGCTGATCTACGCGGCGTACCGGGCCGCGCGCACCGGCCGGGTGGAGCTTCCGCTGCAACTGAGCGAGCAGGAGGCAGCCCGGCCACCGTTCGCCCTCCTGTGACGCCGCCGCCCGTCCTGGTCCTACGCTGGAGCGCATGGCGCTCCCACCCGGTGTCCCGGTCCACGAGCTCGATCCCGGTATCCGCCCGCAGGACGACCTGTTCCGGCACGTCAACGCGCGATGGCTGGCGCGGACCGAGATCCCCGCTGACCGGGCGCGCGAGGGCACGTTCCGGATTCTGGCCGAGGACGCCGAGAACGCGGTGCGCGAGATCGTCGCAGAGGCCGCGCTGGCACCAGAGGGCAGCGAGGAGCGGAAGTTCGGCGACCTGTACGCCAGTTTCATGGACGCGGACCGGGCAGAGCTGCTCGGCTGGCAGCCGATCGCTCAGACGCTCGCGGCGGCTCGGGCCGTCAGTTCCATCCCGGAGCTGCTGGAGACGCTCGGGCGGCTCGAGCGTCTTGGAATCGGCGGTCTGTACCGGCTCTATGTTGACACCGACCCGGGCAATCCCGAGCGTTACCTGGTGTTTTTCGAGCAGGCCGGTATCTCGCTGCCCGATGAGAGCTATTACCGCGAGGAGCGGTTCGCCGCTGTGCGGGACGCGTTCGCTGGTCACGTACGGCGGATGTTCGAGCTGGCCGGCCTGCCGGACGCCGGCGGGGCGGCCAGCCGGGTGCTCGCGCTGGAGACGGCGGTGGCCAGGCACCACTGGGATAACGTCGCGAACCGCGACCGCGAGAAGACCTACAACCTGTTCACCTGGGCCGGCGCGTTGTCTGAGGGACCGGATCTGCGCGGGTGGCTGGCAGCCCTGGACCCGCCCGCTGGCTCCTTCGACGAGATCGTGCTCCGCCAGCCGAGCTTCAGCACGGGACTGACGTCGTTGCTGACCGGCGAGCATGTTGCGGCGTGGCGCGACTGGCTGTGCTGGCAGGTGATCCACAGCGCTGCCGGGTATCTGTCCGGGGCGTTCGTCCGGGAAGATTTCGACTTTTACGGCCGTGTCCTGAGCGGTACCCCTGAGCTGCGTGAGCGCTGGAAGCGGGGTGTCTCGCTGGTCAATCGGGCGATGGGCGAAGCCGTCGGGAGAGCCTACGTCGGCCGGCACTTCCCGCCTGGCGCACGAGAGCGGATGGATGTCTTGGTGGCCAACCTCCTCGAGGCCTACCGCCAGAGCATCGAGAACCTCGAATGGATGGGGCCAGACACCCGCCGGCGGGCCCTGGAAAAACTGGCGAAGTTCACGCCGAAGATCGGCTACCCGGTTAAATGGCGGGACTACTCCAGCCTGAGTATCGACCCGGCGGATCTCATGGCCAACGTGCGGGCCGCTTATGCTTTCGAGACCCGCCGTCAGTTGAGCAAGGTCGGCACTCCGGTCGACCGCGACGAATGGCTCATGACCCCCCAGATGGTCAACGCGTACTACAACGCGGGCATGAACGAGATAGTGTTCCCCGCCGCGATCTTGCAGGATCCGTTCTTCGATCCCGGCCGCGACGACGCGGCCAACTACGGAGCGATCGGCGCGGTCATCGGTCACGAGATCGGCCACGGCTTCGACGACCAAGGTTCCAAGTACGACGGCGACGGCCGGCTCACCGACTGGTGGAGCGCGCAGGACCGCGAGGCGTTCGAAACCCGGACCCGGTCGCTGATCGAGCAGTACGACGCCCTGGCGCCCATGCAGACTCCTGGCCAGCATGTGAACGGAGCGCTGACGGTCGGGGAGAACATCGGGGATCTCGGCGGCCTGGGCATCGCATGGAAGGCCTATCTGGTGTCCTTGGATGGCGAACAGGCACCGGTCATCGACGGTCTGACGGGCGCACAGCGCTTCTTCCTGTCGTGGGCTCGCATCTGGCAGCAAAAGGCCCGGGACGAGGAAGTCATCCGGCTGCTCGCCATCGACCGGCACTCCCCCAACGAGTTCCGCTGCAACCAGATCGTGCGGAACCTGGACGAGTTCTACGCCGCGTTCGATGTCGGTGCCACCGACAAGCTGTGGCTCGAGCCAGCGGCCCGGGTCCGCATCTGGTAGCCAGGGGCTTGTCAGAGCACGTTACCGCCGGCTCAGGGTGACATGGGTAACGCCGCTGGGGCTGTTCACTGCCTCGATCCGGAAGCGGTCCTCGAGCGCCTCCAGCCCGTCCCAGAGCCGCTCCCCGCGGCCCAGCACGATCGGCACCACGACGATATGCAGGTAATCGACCAGGCCAGCGACGACGAGCTCGCGGACAGTGGCCGGGCCGCCCCGGCTCCAGGCGCTGGCGAAAGCATCGTCGATGCCGGTGCCGCCGCTGACCTCCTGACGCGTTGCTCGAGACGCAGCGATGATGGTAGGGCTGGTCTGCGTACAGTGGGTTCAGGCTCCGTTCGCTGGGTGCCGGCCGCTGGACGGGCAGGGCGTGAGGGGCGATACGGCTGTGGTGAACGAACCTGCGCTTACGTTCGCCGGGTTGCTGCGGCGGCTGCGCGCGGAAACCCGGCTGACGCAGGAGGAGCTGGCGGAAGCGGCCGGCCTGAGCCCGCGCTCGGTCAGTGACCTGGAGCGGGGCATCAACCGGACCGCCCGCAAGGAGACCGCGGTGTCGCTGGCGCGGGCGCTCGGCCTGCCCGAGGCGGTTGCTGAGTTGTTCGTGGCCGCTGCGCGCGGGCGCGGCCTGGCCGATGACGTGGTGGCGGCGAGCCAGGGGACGGCCCCGGGAGCGTTCGCCGCAGCGGCGACTCGAGGGCTGCCGCGGGACGTCGCCAGCTTCACCGGCCGCCAGGCCGAGCTTGACCGGCTGTCGGAAAGGCTGGACGGCCTGGCCCCTGGCGGCGGGGTTGTCGGGATCTGCGCGATCGGCGGGATGGCCGGGGTCGGCAAGACCACGTTGGCGGTGCACGCGGCCCACCGGCTGGCCGGCGGTTTCCCCGACGGCCAGTTCTACCTGCCCTTGCACGCCCATACCCGTGGCCAGCGGCCGGTGGACCCGGCGGATGCGCTGTCCAGCTTGCTGCTGACCGCGGGGGTCCCCGCGACGCAGGTGCCGCCCGGCCTGGAAGCAAGGGCCGCGCGGTGGCGCGATCACGTGGCGGGCAAGAGGATCTTGCTGCTGCTTGATGACGCGGCCAGCCATGAGCAGGTCCGGCCGCTGCTGCCAGGTACCGGGGGCAGCCTGGTGCTGCTGACCAGCCGCCGGCGGCTGACCGCGCTGGAGGACGCCGCCGTCATCAGCCTCGACATCCTGCCTCCGGGCGAAGCGGCGGAACTGCTGACCCGGCTGACAGCCCGGGACGGGATTCACGCCGCCGATCCGGCGGTGGGCGAGATTACCCGGCTGTGCGGGTACCTGCCCCTGGCGATCGGGCTGATCGCCAGCCAGTTGCGCCACCATCCGGCCCAGACAACCAAGAGCGTGGTCGCAAGCCTCGCAGCGGCGACAGACCGGCCGGAACTGATGCGGGCGGAGAATCTGTCGGTGGCGGCCGCCTTCGACCTGTCCTACCAGGATCTCAGTCCAGGTCAGCAGCGGCTGTTCCGCCGGCTCGGCTTGATCCCGGGACCTACCTTCGACGCCTATGCTGCCGCCGCGCTGGACGGCGCAAGCCTGGGCGAGGCCCGCCGCCAGCTTGATGAGCTGTATGACCAGCACTTGATCACTGAGCCCGCTCTCGGCCGGTATCAGCTGCACGATCTGCTCAGGGAACATGCCCGCGCCCTGGCTGCCGCCGACGATCAGGCGGACCGCGTCGCCGCGGCCGGGCGGGTGCTGGATTACTACATGTACAGCGCCATGGCCGCAGGCCGGCACTTCGCCCCCCGGTCCAGCTCGTACCGCCGCACGCTGCCCGGCAACCCGTCAGCGCACGCCCCGGACCTGTCCACGATCGGGCAGTCGGCCGCGTGGCTGGAAGCAGAACGCGTGAACCTGCACGCCGCCGCCGACGACGCCGCCACCAGCGGCCACTTTCGGCATGCCGTCGCGATACCCGCCGCGATGGGCGGCTTCCTTGCCGCCCGCGGTCACTGGGATCAGTCCGCGGCCCTCCACCAGAGCGCCCTGGCCGCGGCGCACCAGGCCGGAGACCGGCTTGGCGAGGCCGGCGCGCTCAGCACGCTCGGCGCACTACAGCGGGAGAGCGGAAGCTACCCGGCCGCTGCCGCCAGCCTGGCCAGGGCACTGGCGCTGTACCGCGATATCGGTGACCGGCCCGGACAGGCGGACGTCCTGAACGAGCTTGGCTTCCTGCGCGTGCTGACCGGGGACTACCGGGCCGCCGCCGCGAGTCACCGGCAAGCCCTGCTGCTGGCCCGCGGCGCTGGTGACCGGCGCGGTGAGGCCCACTCCGTCAGCAACCTGGGCCTGGTGCAGCAGTTGACCGGGGATCACGCGGCCGCCGCCGCCAGCCAGCAGCAGGCCCTGGCCGTTTTCGAAGATCTCGGCCACCTGCACGACCAGGCTTACGCCCTCAACTCGCTAGGCGTCGTCCAGGAAGAAACCGGGGACTTCCCGGCCGCCGCCGCCAGCCAGCAGCAGGCCCTGGCCATGTTCAATGACCTCGGGCACCGGCTCGGCCAGGCCCACGCCCTTAATGACCTTGGCCTCGTGCAGCAGCAGACCGGGGACTACCCGGCCGCCGCCGCCAGCCACCAGCAGGCCCTGACCCTGTTCGAAGACCTCGGGCACCGGCTCGGCCAGGCCGAAGCGCTGAACCGGCTCGGCGAGCTTTCGCTCCGCACGTCCGCCACGGCCCAGGCCCGCGACCAGCACACCAGGGCGCTGGCCATCGCCCGCGACATAAGCGCGGCCCCAGAGCAAGCCCGCGCCCTGGACGGAATCGGCAACAGCCACCTGCAAGAAGGCTGCCCCAGCCAGGCCGTCGCACCCCTGCGCCAGGCACTCACGATCTACCAGCGCATCGGCGCCCCCGGCGCCGAGCGCATCCAGGAAACCCTCCGCAGCCCGGACCTGCCGGCAAGCGTCGAAGGGCTTGATCCGGACGTGATATCGCCCACGCCGGGCTGATCGTGCGCCCAACCTGCTGGCTACCCCGCGCACCGGATGGCAGGCTGGTCGCCGTGACGGAGCAGAGCACAGGGGACGAGGTCCCCGGACGGTGGAACGCGGTTGGCCCGACGTCCAGCATGTGGATGGATCCGGCGCAGGACCCGAGGTTCGCGGCGGGCGCCGAGCTGGACGGCGAGCGGGCGACGCTGCTGGACTACCTGCGCGCCTACCGGCTGGCGCTGGAAATGAAGTGCGCCGACCTCGACGCGGAGCAGTTGGCCCGGCGCTCGGTGCCGCCCTCGACGATGTCCCTGCTCGGCCTGGTCCGCCACATGGCCGACGTGGAGCGCAACTGGTTCCGCCGGGTGATGGCCCAGGCCGACGCGCCGCCGCTGTACTCGTCTGATGATGTCGAAGACGCTGACTGGGCGGGGGCGGTGGCTGATCCGGAGGTGGTGGCCGACGCGTGGCGGGCCTGGCGTGACGAGGTCGCGTTCGCGGAGCAGTTCGTCGCCGACACGCCTGACCTCGCCATCCGCAGCCCCATGCAGGACGGCACCACCGTCGCGCTGCGCGAGGTCCTACTCCACATGGTCGAGGAGTACGCCCGCCACCTCGGCCACGCCGACCTGCTTCGCGAGCGGATCGACGGCCGCGTCGGCCAGTGACCCGGCTGCCCAAGGTTCGCGCCCTTGCCGCCAACGACGGCCGCCAGCGTCTCGTCAACGTCTTGAAGATCCAGCACGTACTGCTCGGTCATGGTGCTACCTAAAAGGTCAGCGCAGGAGCAGCCGGATGCGGCGCAGCCTGGGGATCAGGTCGTCGAGCGCTGCCTGAGAACGTTGCGGCTCGCCCTGGCTCATCAGGCGGCGCAGCCCCGCATCCCCAGCGGCCGCACCGAGCGGGATCCAGTCCAGCATCATCTGGATCCGGCCAGGCACGGCATCGACGATCTGCGCCGGGTGAACGCCGCCGTAGGCCGAGCAAATGCGCTCGATGCGTTCCTTGGCGACCGCATCGCCGGTGTCGCGCCACAGCGGCACGCAGTTCCACGCGATGAACGCCAGCTCCATCACCGGCGTCGTCGGCCCGGCCAGATCCCAGTCGAAGACCCCGGCCACCTCGTCGCCGTCGAAGCAGACGTTGTACGGGGCGATGTCGTTATGGCCGATGAGGGACGCCTGCGCCGCGTGCGGGTACCGCCAAGGGCCAGGATGGCCGAACCCGGCGACCGCGTCGTGGAAGCGCCGCGTCCACGACAGGAGCGAATCGATCTGGCCCGGCGTCAGCACATCGGAGTCGGTATCGACGACCCGGCCCGGCAGAAAGGTAAGCACCTCACGGCCCTGCTCATCGAACCCCAGCACGCTCGGAATGTGGTCAAGGCGCGGGGCGAGAAAGCCGAGCAGGGCGTGCACCGCCGGCGTCCACCTGCCCGCCGGGCGGTGCACGGTACCACCGATCCGCCACGCGCCACCGACGTTGCCCGCCAGCCACACCGGCTGTTCGTTACTGTGACCACCGATGAGTTCGGGGTTATCGCCGGGTCTGTACCGGTGAACTGGGCTCACCGGGACGGGCGACGGTAGGCAAGGAAAGGCATGATGAAGCTTCTTCTCACTTCCGCTGGCATCAAGAACGCGAGCATCCAGAATGCGCTGGTCGACATGCTGGGCAAACCGATCGCCGAGTCCAGCGCCCTGTGCATTCCCACGGCGACGTACCCCATGGGCGGTCCCGGATCGGCCTGGCTGTTCATCACCGGACGGGCCTCCACCCCCATGTGCGAACTGGGCTGGAAGTCGCTGGGAGTACTGGAGCTTACCGCGCTGCCCAGCATGGGCGAAGACCGCTGGGTCCCGCTGGTCCAGGAGACCGACGCCCTGCTGGTGCAGGGCGGCGACGCGCTGTACCTGGCCCACTGGATGCGGCAATCCGGGCTGGCGGACCTCTTGCCGTCGCTGCGCGCGGTCTGGGCCGGGTTCAGCGGCGGGAGCATGGTGATGGCCCCGAACATCGGTGCAGAAGCCGTCTCATGGATGCCGCCCGGCGGCGGCGATGCGGCGCTGGGCATGGTTGATTTCTCGATATTTCCGCACCTGGATCACAAGAATATGCCGGAAAATACCATGGCCGACGCGGAAAGGTGGGCAGCCAGGCTGCCGTGCCCGGGGTACGCGATCGACGACCAGACCGCCATCAAGGTGATCGACGGAGCCGTCGAAGTCATCTCCGAGGGGCATTGGAAGCTGTTTACGCACCCGATTCATGACTGATTTTTTTTAACGCCCCGTCTCGAGCCGTCCCGGCACGATGACCCGACCCGAGACGGGGCGTAATTACTGCTTCTGGTCCGGCTACTCCAGCTAGCTCCCGACTGTGTAGGCATAGGTGAAGTCGTGGAAGTCGGAGTACGACGCTGCCAGCCCGAGGGCCGGTTCGGCGCCACCCCAGTCGGTCGAGTCGATGACGCTGAGGACGCCGGTCACCGCGGAGCCGGCGGCCGCCGTGGGCGATAGCGTCGCCGTCAGCGTCCCGGTGGCTCCGGGCGCCAGCTCTTCCGGCGTAACGGTGTTGCCGCCGCCGATGTCGTTGCCCGACGGCTGCAGTTCAAAGTAGCCGACATGGTTCGTCGTGTTCTGGACCCGCACCGTGATCGGGACGCTGACGCCGGTGTCGATGGCCGTCGCGGCCGACGCCGGGAGACCGGTCTCGGTCACGGGCGCGAGCCGGTTGTACCCGACGAACCCGGTGACGGTCTGGGAAAACTCCGTCCCGTCGGTCGTGGCGCCCTGCATCACGTCGATCTCCCACAGACCTGGCTGGGGATCGGCGGCGATCAGCGAGGCGTTCCCGGTCGGGTTGTCGGGTGTGGGCGTTGTGTCGATGGCTGTGACCTCGATGTTTCCCGCCTCGGTGACGGCAGGCTCGAGGTCGGCCGGCGAGAACAGGTAGTAGTACACCGGGTCGTCGGCGGTATGGTCCGGCGCGAAGAACGACACGTCCAGGTCCTTCTCACCCCGCGGCACGTCGACGTAGAACGTCGTGATCTGCCCAGCACCGCGAGACACCGAGCTGGTCAGCGTGGCGCGCAGCAGGCCGCCGGCCGACGGGATGAGGGTGCGCCGGGCGATCGGCACCGAGCTCTCGAGCCCGTTCGACCCGGTGAACTGGACCGACTCCGGCGCATCGCCGGGAGCCCAGGGCAGGGCGATGCGCAGCGGCACGCTCAGCGAGCTGCGCGGCGGGATCGTGACCGGCGCCGACGCCGGGCTGGTCGTGAAGTTCTGGCCGCTGGCCTGGAAGGTCACGGTTCCGGTGTACGGTCCCGGGGTGTCCGGCGCGCTCTGCGCGTGACCGCGGCCGTTGGCCCACAGGACCTGGGCCGTCCAGAGCCCGGCCATCGGATGCTCGACGGTGGAGTGCTGGATGTCCGGGCTGGCGTTGGGCCCGTTGGCGGCGCCGTAGTCGTACGAACTCTGGGCCAGCCTGCCCGCCGGGTCGGTCAGGATGAACGACAGGATGTTGTCGTCGCTGTTGGTCGGGTCCGGCCAGCGCATGTCGGCATCGAGCACGCTGACGCCCCTCGGCACGTAGAAGCTGATTGGTGCCGCCGCGGTCGCCCCCTGGGCGGGAAGCGGGCTGCCCGCCGGCGGGGCGCTGACGTTCTCGGTGACCGGCCGGCCGAGGCTGAACTCGCTTCCGAGCACCCGGTAGCTGCCGGAGACCCGTTGCGGGCTGGCGGACGCGTTGTAGACCGCGACCGATTCGCGGGCCACCGAGCCGCCCTGGCCCTGCACGTCGAGCTGTGCGGGGTTGTCCACCAATTCGGGAGTGCTGGAACGCGCCTGCGACGTGCCCGGCATCTGACGGGCGGCCTCAACCGCCGCGTACACGTTCAGCAGGCCGGCGCCCTGCTGGTCCGCCGCGGCCCCGATGTCGGTCGCGGTGCTGGTCAGGATCTGCTTCACCTGGGCCGGCGTCGGGGTGGCGCCGCCGTGGGTGTCGCGGTAGGCCTGGATCACGTCGGCGGCGGCGCCGGAGACGAACGGGGCCGACTCGCTGGTGCCGCCGAAGGCCTCGGTCGGAAGCGGAAGCGGCGTCTGGCCGGCGCCAGCGGCGGCGAGCGCCAGGTAGCCGGGGGCGACCAGGTCCACCACGCGGCCGTCGGGAGCGGTGCCGCCGGACGAGAGGGTCGTCATGTTGTCGTCTTCCCAGCCCTTGGTATAGCCATCGGCCTGGGCGAGGAGCCTGAGGTCGTTCGTCCCGCCGACGTCGATGACGTTGGGGTCATCGGCGGGGGCCTCGACCGTGCCGGACGAGCCGCTGTCTCCCGCGCTCTCGACCACGACAACGCCCGCTGCCACCATGGCGTCGTTCGCCGGTTCGAGCAGGTCGTCGTTGGCGCCGGGCAGGGCGCCGTAGCCGTAGGACTCAGACACGACGTTGACCCCGTCGTTCACCGCCTGCTGCAGCCCGGCGATGACCTGCGACTCGGGAGCCACGATCTGACCCTGCGCGTTGGTGTCGGAGAAGTAACCGGTGCTGACGAGGGAGGCGCCGGTGGCGTCGCCCACGATCCGGAAGCTGCAGTTCGCTGGCACGGTCGAGTACGGCAGTTGCGTCGCGTAGGTGTAGGTCACGGTGCCCTGGGCGGCGATCGTGGAGACGTCGCCGTTGAACTCGTCGCTGAAGACGTTCTCGTTCGGGTTCGGCGCGTCGATGACCACATGCTGGCCGTTCGGCCGGATCATGTTGGGGTTCCCGGCCAGCGAATTGGCGTCGACGTTCCCGACGATGACACCCTGGCCGGTCGCGATCGCGGCCGCTTCGTCCGGGTCGTTCGGGTTGCTGGAGGCATCGTGGATGCTGGTGAGGGCCTCCGGCTCCACCAGTGGCTGGCTGGGCGAGCTGTTGCACAGTTGCTGCCCGTCGGCCGCCGTTGCCGGGATGGCCGATTTCTGAACCTGGGAGGCGGCCACCGTCGGCGTACTCGAGGCGGCGTCTCCGATAATGATCGTTCCGTCCGGGACGACCGCCTTGACACCCTGGGTGTGGCTGAGTGCCTGTGCCTCGGCCGCTGGCATTGTCGCCGCCACGGCGTTGAGGAGCGAAAGCGTCGTGATGTTCGCGGCCCGGACCTGCTTGAGCTGGGCCACCAGCGGAGCCTGCATGGTCGCGGCCGTTGCCTCGCGGGCGCGGCGGTGGGCCTGGTTGTCCGGCAGGGTGGTGAGTTGGTCGTCGAACACGACCACCATCGGCTCTCGCTTGCCGGACGAGCGGGCCGTCACCTGGCCGGGGCTCAGCTTGGAGAAGCTCGGCCCCGACACCACGCTGGCTCCGGTGGCCGGACCGGCTGCCCAGCCGACGCTGGTCACCAACGTGACGCCGAGCGCGGCCGCGCCGAACAGCGAAACAGCCTTACGAGGGGATAAAAACATCCTGACGCCTCCAGTCCGGCTCCGTCGGGTTCCCTGGGTGCAACCGAGCCGTACTTTCGGTCTAATGCCGGACAGCCGCCGGATCAAGACGGCGCGCCCATGCCCAGACCCGCGGCGTGGTTGCACCGTCGTGCAACCACGCCGCGGCTGGAACTACGTAAGGCTCTGGCCGTCAACTGCGCCGCTCGGCCTGGTGGCCGGGCCACCAGGCGCGGTTACCGGCCAGGGCGGTCAGGCTCGGCGAGAAGAACATCGCCATGACGAACGCCGCCAGCGCGATGCCAGCCGCCACGGCGAACCCGACCTGCTGCAGGATCGAGTTTCCGGCCAGGATCAGCGACGCGAACGTGCCCGCCAGGATCAGCCCGGCCGAAGCGATCGCCGGGCCGGCGTGCCTGACCGCGTCGGCGGCCGCCTGCCGTGGCGGCATCCCGTGCCGGGCCTGCTCGCGCAATCGCGCGATCATCAGGATGTTGTAGTCGGTGCCGAGGGCCACGACGAACAGGTACATATACACCGGCAGCAGGAAGACGAGGCCCGCCTGGCCCGCGAGCGTCTGGAACACCAGCACCGTGGCTCCCAGCGTCGCGGCGAAGCCGAGTCCCACCGACACCATCAAGTACCACGGCGCCACCAGGCTGCGCAGCAGCAGCATGAGGATCAGCAGGATGATCACCGCGGCGACCGGGAAGACGACGGCGTAGTCGTGGTTCGTCGCTTTCTGGATGTCGGCGAACACCGCCGTGGTCCCGCCGACCAGCGCGTACGTGCCCGGTGGCGCCGCAGCGTGGGCCTGCGGCCGTAGCCCGCTCTTCAGCGTGTTCACCGCGGTCGTCGACTCGGGGTCCGCCGACAGCGTCACCGAGTACTCCGCCGTCGCCTTGTCGGCGCTCACGGCCGCCGGCGCCACGGCGCCCACGCCGTCCATGGTCTTCAGCTTCGTCCCGTAGCCGGCGACCTCGGCGGGGCTCAGCGTTCCCGATGTGGCGTGCAGGTACACCTGCGTCGGTTCGGTCGCGCCCGGCGGCAGCCCTCGCTCCAGGACCGTCAGGGCGACCTCCGACTCGGCGCTGCTGGGAATGCCGGCCGACGAAAGGTCGAACGTCGGCTTGAAGCCGAAGGCGCCGAGGGCCAGAGCCACCAGGACCAGGCCGGACGCGCCCGCGAACAGGGCGGGCCGCTTCCCGAGCGAGCCGCCGATCGCGGCGAACCTGGCGCCCTTGGGCTCGCGCTGCCACGCCTTGGACGGCCAGAACACGCGCGTGCCCAGCAGCGCGACCACGGCGGGGATCAGGGTGAGCGCGGCAAGGAGCGTGACCGCGACGGCGATCGCCAGCGTCGGGCCGAGCGACCGGAAGATGCTCAGCGAGGACAGCAGCAGGGCCAGGAACGCGACGATCACCACGCTGGCCGCGGAGGCGATCACCTCGCCGACCCGTTCGACCGCGGTCGCCATCGCCTGCCGGGGCGCGTCCCCGGCGCGTAGTCTCTCCCGGTACCGGAACATCAGGAACAAGATGTAGTCCGTGCCGATGCCGAACAGCACCACGATGAGGATCACCGTAGTCTGGCTGTCCGCGTTGAGGTGCAGCGCGCTGTTCACGTCGGCGATCAGGCCCTGAGCGACCTCGGCGACGATCGCGATCGTGATGATCGGCATCAGCGCGATGATCGGGCTCCGGAAGATGATCAGCAGCAGCACGAGGATCAGCAGCAACGTGGCCAGCAGCACGATCTGCTCGGCCTTGTTGCCGGAATCTGTGCTGTCGAGTTGCTGAGCCGCCGCGCCGGTCACGCCCTCGTACAGGCCCGCCCCGGCCACCAGCGGCTTGATATCCGCGCGCAGCACCTTGATCGCGTCAGCGCCCTGTGTCCCCGAGCCGTTCACGACGGCGTTGTCCATGGCGACGGACGCGGTCTGGACCAGGCCGTTCGGCGACACCGGTCCCGCCGTGACGCCCAGGATGTTCGCGATGTGCTTGTCGTTCAGCGTGCTCGCGATCGAGGCGACCTTCGCCTTGTCGGCTGAGGTCAGGCGCCCGTGGTCGGAGCGGGCGAACACGATGATCGCCGCCGTGGCGTCGACCTTCCCGGCCTGCGGGAACGCCTGGTTCTGCAGGGTCTGCGCCTTGATCGACTCGTAACTGCTGGGCAGGAAGCTGGCTTCGTTGGTCGTGGTCGGCAGCGCGGGCGCCGTCGCGATGATCGCCACCGCGGCGATGATCCACACCGCGATCACCTTCCACGGATGGTGCGTCACTATGCGGCCCAGCGCGGCGAAAGGGCCGCCGCCGGGCCGCCGGGATTCCCCGTTCGCCTCCCTGGCCGCGTGGTTGCTCCGCATCCCCGTCCGGTTAGTCATGTCCCGTCCCTACGTCATCCCTCGTACAGGGCCTAGCCTTACACGCTCGCCCTGTTGCCATGACCGCGGCCCGGACGGCCGGCGATCACCTCCACGGTGCACGCAGCGGGATTCATCGCGGTTTCACGGCGGTTTCATCCGCTGGCTCGGTGCTCGGACACGAGCGCTCAGAAAGAGTAGTCGATCATGAGACCCCAGCCGACCACGCGATGCCCGGCCCGCCGCGACCGGGTCCTGGCGGC
>Ga0335073_10005570_pt1 | contig 17667 bp, 13 predicted proteins | sample Lox_Sample_22_FD_207093 | JGI IMG/M metagenome (GOLD analysis project Ga0335073, IMG submission 207093) | Soil microbial communities from Loxahatchee National Wildlife Refuge, Florida, United States - Lox_Sample_2.2 | ecosystem: Environmental > Terrestrial > Soil > Wetlands | place: USA...
GCCGCCCGGCACGTCACGGCGCGTGACCAGAACGACCCAGGCGGAGGACTCGAGCTCGAGCGCAAGCGCCCGGAACAGGTCCGCCGACGCCGCGTCCATCAGATGTGCCTGCTCGACCTCGACGACAGTTGGCACGACCATGGCCCGACTCAGAAAACGGAGTACGACTTCTTGGAGCTTGGTGGCCAGGGTCTCGGACGCGAGCTGTCCGACCTCGATCGACGCCGCCGTGTCGACGTCAAGAACGATCGCGATCAGAGGGAGCCATGGGAGCAGGTCGGGATCGTTCTCCTCCACCTCGGTGCGGAGCCGGCCAAGCACCAGGCTGTCGGGCGCGTCCGAGGGCACGCCGAGCAGTTGCCTCAGCAGCCCGCGCCATACCGAGTAAGAGGTGTCGCGCGTGTAAACCTCACACCCCGCGCGGAGTCGCAGCATCCCTCGGCCCGTGCTCGCCGCCTCGGCCAGCAGCCGCGACTTGCCGCTGCCCGGCTCGCCGACGAGTTCGACCAGCGTGCCCTTGCCCCGTCGTGCGCACTCGATCGCGGCGCGAAGCTGCTCGAGCTCGGACTGGCGGCCCGCGAGCGGCAGCTCCATCCTGATCGCCACCTCCGAGGCTCCGCGAACCGGCGGACCGATGTCCCACGCCTGCACCGGTCGCGACTTGCCTTTGACCGAGAACGGCTCGAGCGCCGTCTGCGCAAACGCCGTCTTGGCGTCCTCGAGCACGCCGCGCGTCGCGTATAGATGACCGGCTGGCGCCTTCGCCATCAGCCGCGCCGCCAGGTTCACGGTGTCGCCCATCACCGCGTACCAGCGCCGGTACGCCGGGCCGACCTGACATGTGAACACCGGCCCGCGGTTTACGCCGATCCGCACCGGGAGCGGCGGCCGGCCCTGGATGACGTGACGGAGCGCGAGCAGCATCCGCTCTTCGTCGTCACCGACCACCCGCGGGGCGCCCGCGCTCAACCGGATCTTGATCCCGTCGTTGGCGATGTCGGTATCCAGGAAGCACACCTCGTATCGCTCGACGGCCTCCTGCACCAGCTTCACGAGCTCGTCGAGTCGGCGGCCCGTTACTTCGGGTCCCTCACGCGCGATGACCTCGTCGAGGCCGCCGAAGTGCAGGAACGAGATCGCGGCGTTGCGATGCTCGGGAGCTGTCGAACCTCTGAGCAGATGCGCCCTGACGGCGACCGGCAGGAAGCTCTCGATCACCTCATCGGATGGTGTTGGCAGCCCGACAGGCGGTTCCCACTCGCACCGTTCCGGTGAGCGGGCGAGCGCCAGTCCGGGCCCGACCTCGGCGCCCACGCAGCTGCGGGGCAGCATCCGCGCGGTTTCGGAGCTGATCAGGATCTGTCCCGAGGACGCGCACGCCTCGAGCCCGACGATCTTCGTCGCCGCCGGACCGCCGATCAGGAGCTCTCGATGCGATCCGCCGACCACGAACATCTCGTACTCGCCGCTGTGCACTCCAACCGACATCCGCAGCACGACCTTCGAGTCACCGACCTGAACCTGGCCGAGCTCGCGAAGCCGCCGGCGCATCGCGGCAGCCGCGCAGCATGCCCGCACCGCATGCTGCTCATCGCCCGTCTGGTCGTAGAACAGGAGCACCATCGCGTCGCCGCCGAACTTGACGAGCGACCCGCCGCGCCCATACGCCTCGGCGAGCAGCGCCGTGAAGCAGGCGTTGATCAGATCAACCAGCTGTTCGGAGCCCTCCTCGCCCCGGCGCGCGAGTCGCTCGGATAGGCGCGTGAACCCGGACACGTCGGCGAACACGACGGTGCAGTTGACCGTCTCGGTCAGCACGTCGATCGGTCGCGCGAGGCGAGCCAACAGCGCCCGCGGCACAAACGGGGCAAGCGTCCCGATTTCGGATTTAACTTGCAAGCGGATGTATGAGCCGGCGCGCCCCCGCAGCCACCTCCAGCTCACCGAAGTGTACGGCCGCGCGACAACCCCCCGGCCGGCCCCCGCGATTCGCTTGCCCTCGGAACACGCAGACAGTAGGGTCGCGCACGGACCGGGGCGCACGGGGCGCTCTGATTAACAAACTAGGGGGGAGTTATGCCGGTTGGTGTACCTCGGGCAGCGCGGTTTGCGCTCTCGTTGGCGGTGGCGTTCGTCGCCTCCGGGGCCATGGCCTCGGCGGCCTTTGCATGGAGCTACACGGCCGTCGTGACGCCGGGAACGGTGGCGAGCCAATCGTCGACCACGTTCAACGTGGCGCTCACGAACACTTCGGGTGGCAATCCGCTGGGCTCGGCGATCATCCGCCCGCCCGGAAAGTTCACGCTCACCTCCGCCTCGCTGGGTGGCGCGCAAGGCAACCTCGAACTCGACCCGAAGCGGGTGGTGCTCACCGGCCTCAAACTGCCGCCCGGAGGATCGGTCAACGTCTCGGTCACGGCGACCGCCCCCAGCAAGTGCAAGACCTTCAACTGGCACACGAAGGCCTTCAGCAAGGGGCTGAATAGCCAGCCGCTGGATTACGACGGCGGCAGCCTGACCACGACGGTGACGTGCAGCACCACGGGCGACGGGCTCGAGTTCGGCGTCCAGCCGAGCGACACGATGGTCAACGACGACGTCACCCCGCCCGTGACGGTCCAGCTGGTCGACGCGAGCGACAGCCCTGTCGCCCAGTCCGGGGTGCCGGTGACCCTGGCGCTCGGCAACGATCCGGGACTCGGCACGCTCAGTGGAACCCTGACCGAGCCAACCGACGCGAGCGGTGTCGCCACGTTCAGCGACCTCTCGATCGACCAGCCCGGCGTCGGCTACACCCTGACCGCCTCGAGCACGGGGCTCACCAGCGCGACGTCGGACCCGTTCAATGAGACCAACACGACGACGACGGCCTGCAATCCCAACAACGTTTCGTGCTTCACCGACCTCGGAACCTCCGTCAGCGATCTCGAAGTCAGCGCTGACCCCGCGGCCGGGTCGATCACCGAGTCGGTCGATGTCGGAAGCCCACTGATCTGTCCGAACCAGAGGATCAGCTTCGACTCGAACTTCTATCTGTTCTCAGAGACCGGCACCGTCGAGAAGTTCCTCAGCTACGAACTGTTCGGCCTCAACAGCGACCAGATCGACGAGGTTTCGATCTGCTTCGGAGCGACCTACGAGTTCGTGAACGCCAACGGCGGCGAGGCCGCGTCGGGCACGCTCCCCAATGGGAGTCCCGGGTTCGTCGATCTGCTGCCGAACTGCGATGACGACTTCGAGGGCATCGGGCCGTGCGTCGACGGAATCACGACGTTCACCGACGACCATTCGGGGTTGGTGGTACACGTCGACGTTCCGTTCCAGCTGAATGCGGACGGCTCGCCGGGCGACCCGATGATCCACGGGTAAATCCACCTGTGAGGGCCGCCACAGTGGCGGCCCTCACCGCGCTGGCACGAGCATCGGCGCGGGTAGGCGCTTGATCTTGAGTCGTTCCAGAATCTCGTCGCGATCAGCTAGCAGCTCCGGTTCCGCGTCTTCCAGAGCGGCGAGCGCATCGATCGTGGCGGCGATGTCGTAATCCGCCCGCCGGTCGCGCGCCGCTTTCAGCGCGTGCCTCAGCTCCCGGATGGATGCCGGTTTCTCGCCCATGCGAGCAAACGCGATACCAGCCGCTCTCGACAGCATTGGACGCAAACGATCGTTCGCCTCGAGCTCGCGACTCGCGATCTCGAGCGCTCTTATCGGGTCGCCGCCAAAAGCCTCCGCCTCAGCGATAACCGCATTGGCGAAGTCCGCGTACCAGTCCAGGCGAAACCGACGAATATCGGCCAGTGCCGACTCCACCGTCGACACGCTCTCCCGTGTCTTCCCTTGCCGTAGGAACAACCGACCTAGGAACAGATCGACACAGGCGACCGATTGCTGCTCACCGGTCGCCCCGCCCAATTGCCGGGCCCGTTGCAGGTGCACCTCAGCTTCGTCTAGGTGACCCTGATCGGAAAGGATCTCTCCGATGTTGCAGTTCGTGTAGACGAGGTCCGCGGGCCTGCCGGCGCGCTCGCTCGATGCAGCGGCCCGCCGATAGAGACTGACGGCATCGTCCCACCGCCCGTTGAAGTAGGCGACCGCACCGAGGTTGTTGAGCACCAGCGACTCGTGTTCGGGGTCACCCAGCTGCTGATATATCTCCAGGGCCCGCCAGGAGTGCGTGGCTTCGTCCGGGCGTCCTGATTCGACAAGCGCCATGTCGAGCACATAAGAGGCGTGGGCGACAGCCCGCAACTCGCCGACAGAGTCCGCTTCCGCGATCGCGATCCGACACGCGAAGATCGCCGCCGAATGTCGCGCCTGTCGCAAACGGATCCCCCCCAGATTCGACCGGATGCGCGCCCGCCAGGCCGTGGCCTCCAGGTCATCGAGCGCCTCCACGCAGCGCAGGCCCCGATTCAGCCAACGAACTGCCACCGTCAACGACTCGCTCCGCTTCGCCACCTCGGCGTGGCGGTCGCACAGTCGCGCCTGTGCGATCGGGTCGTCACGCACCAGCCGCCGCGCCTCGGTGAGGGCCCGCATCGCCGCCGCCGGCTCCCCAATCGCGCGCAGGGCCTCGCCGAGATCTTCCCAGGCAGCCGCCAGCGCACGCGGGTCCGCCGCCGCGCCGTCCGCCCGGCCCGCGTCGATCGCCCGTCGATACAAACGCGCGGCGTCGGCGTGCGAGAACCGCTCGGTGGCGCGCTTGGCGGCGACCATCGCGTATCGATGCGCGCGTCCGTGGTCGCCCGCGAGCGAGAAGTGGTGCGAGAGCACCGCCGGATCGGCATCGAGTTCTCGCCCCTGGTCGTGCTCCAGGCGCAGGCCCACCGCCTTGTGCAGCTCACGCCGCAGCTTGAAGGGCAGGCTCGCGTATGCGGCCTCCTGCAACGCGGGGCGCTTGAACTGCACGTGGCCGTCCGCCTCGCGGGAGAACACCTCGGACAGCCTGTCCCAGAATCCTTCTTCCGGGAGCGGCATCCCTGGGGCGACCACGTCGGCCAACCGCCGCGGGTGGAACGTCAGGCCGAGCACAGCGGCGCGCCGGACCACTGCTCCGTCACGGGAGTCCAGCGCGTCGATGCGCGCCATCGTGGCGGCACCGACGCTCTCGGGGAGTTCGTCCCGGTCGCCGGCCGCGGCCGCGGCGAGGAGGTCGATTAGGAACTCGGGGCTTCCGCCGGACCGCTCGACCGCCAGCTCGACTACGTGCGGAGGCAGGCGCTCGGCCTCCGGCGCGGCCAGCGCGATCGCGTGAATGTCGTCCCGCGACAGGGGGCCCAGCTCGATGCGGGTGCACGTTTCCTCGGCAAGCACCAGACCGCCGGACGCGTCACGGCGGGTGACCAGGAGCAGCCATGCCGAGGATCCGAGGTCGCGCGCGAGCGCGCCGAAAAGCGCCGCCGACGCAGCATCCATCAGGTGCGCGTGCTCGACTTCCACGATCGTCGGGACCACCAATTCGCGGCCGAGGAAGCGCAGGACGACCTCGTGAAGCTTGGCCGCGCGACTCTCCGCGGCCAGTTGCTCGACCTCCTTGGTGGGAGAAGCCTCGAGATCGAGCACGATCGCGATCAGCGGCAGCCACGGAAGGAGATCGGGCACCGTCCGCCCGATCTCGTCCACGAGCCGTGCGAGCACGGCCTGGGCGGGGTCGTCCCAGCCCACTCCCAGGAGCTGGCGCAGCAGGTCCCGCCAGGTCGAGTAAGGGGTGTCGCGCGTGAAGACCTCGCAGGTCGTCTGCAGAACCCTCATGCCCTCGCCCAGCTTCAGTGCCTCCGCGAGCAGCCGCGACTTGCCGCTCCCGGTTTCGCCGGCGAGTTCGATCGCGCCGCCCGCGCCGCGTCGAGCTTCGTCGAGTGCGCCGCGCAGCAGCCCGAGCTCCGCGTCCCTTCCGACCAGCGGCAACGCCGATATCGCGAGCACATCCGAAGTCGCGCGAACCGGCGGTCCGACATCCCACGCCTGCACCGGGCGTGACTTGCCCTTGACCGAGAACGGCTCGAGGGCCGTCTCCTCGAACCGTGTCTTCGCGTACCGCAGCACGTCTCGCGTCGCGTACACGTGCCCCGCCGGCGCCTTGCCCATCAGCCGTGCGGCGAGATTCACCGTGTCCCCCATGACGGCGTACCACCGGCGGTAGGCCGGCCCGACCTCACCCGTGAACACGGGGCCGCGGTTGACCCCGGCCTGAACCGGCATCGGCAGCTCAGCCTCGATGATCTCGCGCAGGGCCAGCAGCATCCGCTCGTCGTCGTCCCCGACCGCCCGCGGCGCGCCGGCGCTCAGCCGGATCTTGCCGCCGTCTGACGACACGTCCGAGTCGAGAAAGCAGATCTCGTACCGATCGCACGCCTCCTGGACGATGCGCACCAGGTGATCGAGCCGCTCTCTGGTCACCGTCATGCCCTGCTCGTCGATCATCTCGTCGAGCCCCCGGAACTGCAAGAAGGCGATCGCGGCGGTCCGGTGCTCGGGCGGGGCGTGGGTGTTCAGTATGTGAGCGCGCACCGTCGTGGAGAGCGTCCGGGCCATCGCCTCTTCCGAAGGAAGCGTGAAGCCATCGGACGGCGTCCACTCCCGCGGCGTCGGCGTGCGAGCGAGCAGGGTTCCTGATCCGACCTCGTCGCCCAGGCACCCGCGAGGCAGCACTGAAGCGGTGTCCGCGCTGACAAGGATCTGCCCCGCCGAGGCGAGGCCCTCCATCGCCACGACAGTCGTCGCTGCCCGGCCGCCGATCAGCAACTCTCGATGACTTCCGCCGACGAGGAGCATCGCGTACGAGCCGCTGTGCACGCCGACCGACATCCGCAGGACGACTTCGCTTCCTCCGGCGCGGATCCGGCCGACCTCGCGCAGCGTGCGGCGCATCTCGGCGGCTGAGGCGCAAGCCCGCTGGACGTGCTCATCGCCCTCGAACCACAGCAACATCGCGTCCCCGCCGAACTTCAACAGCGAGCCCCCGCGAGCGTAGGCATTTCCGAGCAGCGCCGAGAAGCACGCGTTGATCGCGTCGACGAGATGCTCCGCCCCCTCCTTGCCCGTCCGGGCCAGGCGTTCGGAAAGCTTGGTGAACCCGGAAACGTCGGCGAACACCATCGTCCCGTCCAGCAGTTCCGCGAACTCCTCGGTCGGGTCAAGCCCCCGCCAGAGCAGCATCCGCGGGACATAGCACTCGAGCGCCCCGGTCCCTGAGCTCACCTACACCGAACCCCCCGTTTTCCGCTCAGTCCTCGAGCAACGCGTCGAGAATGTCACCGTAGGAGCTGAGCGTGATCGAGAGATGGCCGGCGCCGGGCCGCAACTCGGCCTTGGCCTTGGGTAGGTGCCCGGCCAGCCATTCCCCATGGGAAACGGGGACGAATTGGTCCTCGGCGCCATGCCAGACGTGAACCGGAGCCGCCACCTCGTCCAGCCCGAATCCCCAGTCGGCGACCAGCGCCAGATCGTCGTCGAGCCATCCCCAGATGCCGCTCGCCAGCGATCGCCCGATCTGTCGCAGAGTGTGCTCGGCGTACGCGCCGCTGAGGACACGCCGATCGGACTCGCAGAACAGCTCGCGCCAGACCCCGAGCAGATCGTCTGCAGTGGCACCATTCACCGCCGCCGCCTCTCGCTCGAGGTACTCCCGGAGCTGACGTTCGCCCGCCCTGGCCGCGGCGAACTCCTCGAGGTTCTCCTGGCCCATGCCGGCGGCCCAGTCAAAGTCCTCAGCGTCGACCGGCGCCGGTGTCGCGATCGCCGCGACGGCGATCACGCGATCCGGGATCAGAGCCGCGCACGCGATCGAGTGTGGGCCACCGCCGGAGCCTCCCGAGCAGTAGAAGCGGTCGTAGCCCAGCGCGTCGGCGATCGCGACCACGTCCGCGGCGCACGAAGCCACGGACCGCCCCTGGTGCCGATCAGAACGGCTGTAGCCCGGCCGCGAGTATGCGATGTGGCGGACGCCTCGATCGGCGCCCACCTGAATGAGCCGATCGAATGGACCGGCGGCGCCGGGCGTCCCGTGAAAGAAGATCAACGGCACGCCATCGGGCGGACCGCCGACCACGACCTCGAGCGCACGGCCTTCGCCGGCGTCGACCGACAGCCCTTCCAGCTGCCACACGCTCACGAGCGAACCGTATCCGAACCTCGCGGCGGCCGGGCAGCAAAGGCGAGGAGGCCCGCGCCCGCGGGCCTCCTCACTGCCAATGGGGGCCGCCCCACCCCTTTCGCGCGTCCCTCTACGCGAGCTTCACATCAGCGACTCGCACCTGCTTCGCTAGCGGGATGGTCAGCCTCACGCTCCGGTTGGTGGCGATGGTCACCGTCAACGACCGGATCTTGCGACCACGGCTGTTCAGCTCGACGATCCGGATCCGCGCCGAACTGTTCGTCGACGCCACGCGGACTACGAGATAGACATGGCCGTGGATCTTCATCAGCCGGGCCGACCGGAGTTGCGTATGCGACGCCGTTCCGGCGGAACCGCCCGCCGTCGTGCCGCTGACCGCAGCGATCACGGTTGCGCTACCGATCGTCACCGCACCGGGAGCGGCACCGCCAGCGGAGGCCCCGCTGCCGGACGATCCACCACCACCGGTGGACGATCCACCGCCGCCACCGGACGAGCCACCGGTACTCGGCGGGTCGTTCGTGTACGTCGCGATCGTCGTGTCGCCACTGCCCATCGCAACCTGGACGGTCGCGCCCATCGCACTCAGCAGCCTTGCCGCCGGGCTGACCGACACAGACACGAACGGGAACATGCCCGCGTTCTGCGTGATCGTGACCGTCGAGTTGTACAGCCACAGACCGCTTGACGTAACCGGGTTCGGGACGATCGTGCACGATCCAAACGGGACCGCAGCCGTCGTCGTACTTCCGGCCGGAGTCGGAGACGACACCGTGAACGTCTCCACAGCCGTCGCTGGAGCCTTCGCGTCGGCGTTCTCGCAGACCTTCAGCGTGTCTCCCGGCTCCGTGGCGTTGGTGAAGTCCAGCCTCGTCTCGCCGGCGCCCAGGATCACGGCGTCCGAACCAGCAGGGTTGGATGGATTCGGGAGTGGGCTGATCATCTTGGCCCCGGGAACCTCCGCGCCGCTCGGAGTAACCGCGATGCCGGTGACCGCCGTTCCGGCGACGACTCCTTCGGAAACCGTCACCTTCGTACCGGCGCGCCAGCCCGTGGTGCCATTCGGGTTCGTATATGGGCCGGGGACCAGCTGGCACTGCCCTGGCAGAACCACGACCGTCCGCGTGATGCTCGGGAATGTCGGGTCGCCCGTCGCAACCGCGGTGAACGTATACGGCTGCGTCACGCCGGGATCAGCGGCGATCTTGCAGATCTTCAGCTGAACCGTCTCATTGGCGAACGTCACGATCGCTTCCTGCGACGTGTCGCCTGCGGCCGGCGATGGCTTCACCGTAACTGTCGCAGTGCCGCCTCCGGGGTTCGTGGTCGCCGGATCACCGTTCTGAACCGTGATCCCGGTCACGCTGTTCGGTGCGGCCTCGGTGACCGTCACTGAGCCAGCCGGAACCAGAATCGGGAGGCTACAGTGGCCGATCGGCACTGTCGTGGTGGCTGAGAATGCGTTGCTGCCGGTGATCGTGAAGGTGAAGCTCCCGGTCAGGCCGGCGTCGGATGCGTTGTTCTTGCATACCTCGATGTAGCCGGTCACAGGTTCATTCGTGTAGTTCAGGATCACTGAACCTGATGGGTCCGGAGCACTGGGCACGGTGACGACCGACGTTCCGTTTGGACCGGAGTTCAGGGCCCCGCTGCCCTTCGGGTTCGACGAGACCAGCGCGCTTCCCGGTGCGGTGCTGATGCTCGAGACGGTGTAAAACGGGGCCGGCGCCTCCGTCACCGTCACCTTTCCAGGCGTCACCGCGATCGGTTTACTACACGAGTTATTCGGTACTACGACCGTACCGCCTCCATTTGAGACGGCAAACGTAAAGCTCGGCGTGCCCGCGAGTCCTGTCGACGACTTGCATATCTCCAGGTAGCCGGCATCGTTTGCAAACGCCGGCGCAGCGAACACCATCATTGCCACGACGACTGCGGCGCCGAGCAATGCTTTCTTCATAATCGCTCCTCACTTAGAGACGTAACGACTGATCCGTCATTTGCGCGTGGCCGCCCGTCCTTGACCGGCAGTACGCCACGCCGTCACTCAAACCCCCGATCCGGAGACACCTCCTCTGTGGCGCAGGTGAATGACGCGAAGCTGGCCGGCCTCACGCCACAGTCGCACACACGACGACAGCTCGGTAGCCGAGCCGTCATGCGGGTACGACGAAGTGTCGCGCTGGTGCCCCATCCAAATCCGCCCCATCCGATCTATCGTGCGGCGGGCTCCGATGCCCGTCGTCACGATCCGGACGAGGTTATGTGCCGGGTGGGACTTTCACAACGACCTTACGTGCGGTGGGCGGCCCGCCATGACGGGTGGTTGGAAGCAACCCGAATGGGTGGGCTGGATCCCCACCAAACCAATATCCGGTGCGCGCGCGGAGAGACTCCGGCTCGCACATCAGGATTGGTGATCTGTTTCTTTCGGGTCCGCGCCTGCGGCATGCACAGAGCGCCCGCTCGGCGCCGGCGCGGGCAGGGACCACTGGGCGAGAATTCTGGCTGCCGCCGTCCGATTGCAAACACCAAGTCGCTCAAAGATCGACCTGACGTGAAACTTCACGGTGTTCAGGGTGATGAACAGACGTGAGCCAATCTCCTCGTACGAACACCCATCCGCGAGCAGTTGCAGTACCTCGAGCTGGCGTTCGCTGAGCGAGTCAAGCGGATCGTCCTTGTCGTCCACCAGCATTCGCTGCCACCCGACTGGCATTACCGCGTGTCCGTGCGCGATCTCATCGAGCGAGGTTGCGAGATCCGAGGCCGACATGTCGGTGAGGAGCAATCCATCTAGTCCCTCCTCGAGCACAAGCTTCACGACATCCGGCTGAAGGGCATCGGTCACGATTACGACCTCCGCCTCCGGCACTTTGACCCGGAGTGCCTGCACGAGCCCAAACCCGACCCGCGATCCGGGCTCGACTCCGGCCAGCACCAGGTCGGGGGGCTGCGCCGCGATGCGGCACACGCCCGCTTCGCCCGCCACCACTGCCGTCACGGCGAAACCGGGCATGGTCGCGACAAGCGCACCAAGGGCTTCGGCGATCATCCGGCGCTCGTCTCCGACTGCGACCCGAATCACGCCACCGGCGAGCGTGTCAGTCGCATCGCTGTTGACCATCATTACACCCCCGTGGTAGCCGCGCCCCGGCTACCACGTCAAGCTATTGCTCAAGAAGCGTTCCGGAAACTATCTAAGTTTCCTAAGCCAATGTCAATACACCGAACGCATTAGCGAAAGTCAGATGCGAGACCACGCATCTGATTGTGGTGTCAATGACCCAATCTGGCGAAGCTGATCAGCGCGGGAACAGGTGCAGTCTCGGAGATGAGAATCTCCACACGATTCCCGCGCCGGAAGTCACTTCAGCTCGACGGTGGCGCCGGCCTCTTCGAGATCGGACTTGAGCTTGTCCGCCTCGGCGCGGTCGATGCCTTCCTTGACCGGCTTCGGCGCCTCGTCGACGAGCGCCTTGGCCTCCTTGAGGCCCAGACCGGTCGCGGCACGCACGACCTTGATCACCTGGATCTTCTTGTCGCCGGCGGCCTGGAGCACCACGTCGAACGCGGTCTGCTCCTCGGCCTCCTCGCCACCACCGTCAGCCCCGGCACCGCCACCGGCAGCCGGGGCGGCAGCCGCTACGGCGGTCGCTGAGACGCCGAACGCCTCCTCGAGCGCCTTGATGCGCTCGGACAGTTCGAGTACCGAGATTGACTTGAGTTCGTCGATCCACTCTTCGGTTGTAGGCATGTTTCCTCCTTAGGCGTCGGACGGTTCGTCGTCCGGCGCTGATTCCTGTTCAGTTTCTTCTGGCGCGGCCTCGGGCTCCGCGGCCGCCTCAGGCTCCGGTTCTGGCGCAGCCGCAGCCGCCTCAGGCTCGGGCTCCGCAGCCGCCTCGGGCTCCGGCTCCGCAGCAGCGGCCGCGGGCTCCGGCTCCGCCGCAGCGGGCTCAGGCCCGGCAGCCGCCGGCGCCTCCCCGCTGACCAAACCCTTCTCCGCGATCTGCTGGAGCTGGATGGCGAGCCCGGCGATCAGCGCGTTGAGCGTGCGCACGAGCCCAGTGATCGGCGCCGCGATCGTGCCGACGAGCTGGGCATTCAGCACCTCGCGTGCCGGGAGCCGCGCGATCGCGCGAACGTCGTCGGCGCTTAGTGCGGCGCTGTCCATCAGGCCGCCCTTGAACTCGAGCGCGTGCATCGCCCGCGCCGCGTCGTTCAGTGCCTTGGCCGCGAGCGCCGCGTCGCCCGACACGAACGCCAGCGCCGTCGGCCCCTGGAGCATGGCCTTGAGCGCCTCGGCGCCGGCCTCATCGGCGGCGCGCTCGGTCAGCGAGTTCTTGACGATGCGGAACTTGGTGCCGGAGTCGCGGAGCCTGGTCCGCAACTCGGCCGCCTGCGCGACGGAGATGCCGCGGTAATCGACGGCGAAAACCGCCTCGGCCGATTTGATCTGACCGACGATCTCTTCTACGACTGCTGCTTTTTGGTCTCGGTTCATAAGGTCCTCTCACGAGAAACGCCCGCATATCGGCGGGCGTCGAACCGAGGAACCGTCAATTCGGCTCCAAGACCTCGAGGCTCCGCCTGCCCCGGACTTACGAACAACCGCCGGGGGTCTCGGGCTTCGTCTCTGTGCTTAAAGAGTCTACGCGGCTACGGGCTCCTCGACGATGTCACGCGTGCGCGTGGGATCGACCTTGACGCCAGGGCCCATCGTCGTCGCCACGGTCACCGTGCGGATGTAGCGGCCCTTCGCCGCCGACGGCTTGGCCCGGATCAGCTCCTCGATCACCGCCGCGTAGTTCTCGAGCAGCTTCCGGTCGTCGAAATCGCGCTTGCCGATCACGAGGTGCACGATCGCGTTGCGGTCGGTCCGGTACTCGACCTTGCCGGCCTTGGACTCCTCGACCGCGCGCGCCACGTCCATCGTGACCGTCCCCACCTTGGGGTTCGGCATCTTCCCCGCGGGTCCGAGGATCCGGCCGAGACGCCCGACGACGGGCATCAGGTCGGGAGTCGCGATCGCGACGTCGAAGTCATCGAAGCCGTCCTGGATCCGCTGGGCGAGGTCCTCGGCGCCGACCACATCGGCGCCCGCCTCCTCGGCCTCGCGCGCCTTGTCGCCCTGCGCGAACACGGCGACCTTGACGTCCTTGCCGAGCCCGTTGGGGAGCGCGATCGTCCCGCGCAGCTGCTCGTCCGCGTGGCGGACGTTCAAGCCGGTGCGCACGTGGACCTCGACCGACTCGTTGAACTTGACGCGCCCGAGCTGCTTGATCAGCCCGATCGCCTCCGCCGGCGTGTACTCGCGCTCGCGATCGAAGCGCTGCTTGGCGTCTTCGTATGTCTTTCCGTGATGTGCCATGACCCCTATACGACCTCCACACCCATCGACCGAGCGGTACCGGCGATGATCTTCGCGGCCGCATCGATATCGCCCGCGTTCAGGTCCTTCATCTTCTTCTCGGCGATCTGCCGCAGCTGATCCTGGGTGATCCTCGCGACCTTGGTGCGGTTCGGCTCTGAGGACCCCTTCTCGAGGTTCAGCGCCTGCTTGATCAGCACCGCGGCCGGCGGGCTCTTGGTGATGAACGTGAACGACCGGTCTTCGTAGACCGTGATCACGACCGGGATCACCGTCCCGAGGTCGCCCTGCGTCTGCGCGTTGAACGCCTTGACGAACTCCATGATGTTCACGCCGTGCTGGCCGAGCGCCGGCCCGACGGGCGGCGCCGGCGACGCCTGGCCGCCCACCGCCTGCAACTTGATCTGTGTCAGAACTTTCTTTGCCATGTCCTAGATCTTCTTCACCTGATCGAACCCGACTTCCACCGGCGTCTCGCGGCCGAAGATCGAGACGAGCACCTTGAGGCGCTGCGCGTCCTCGTTGACCTCGGAGATCTCGCCGGAGAAGTCTGACAGCGGGCCGGAGATCACCTTCACCGACTCGCCGATGGTGAACGTCGCGCGGCTGCGCGGGCGCGCCTCCTGCTCGCGGTGGAGCAGGCGGTTGACCTCGTCCTGGGTGAGTGGGACGGGCTCGTTCGAGGCACCGACGAAACCGGTGACACCCGGGGTGCCCTTGACCAGCGACCACGAGTCTTCGTTGAGGTCCATGTTGACGAGCACGTAGCCCGGCATCGTGCGCTTCTCAACCGTGATCTTCTGGTTGTCCTTCATCTCCGAGACCGACTCGGTCGGCACGACGATCTGCCTGACCGCCTGCTGCTGACCGAGCGACACGATGCGGTGCTCGAGGTTGTGCTTGACCTTGTTCTCGTGACCCGAGTATGTGTTTACGACGTACCAGCGGAACATTCTGTGTTTGGATTGGCCTCTCTAGCCATCAGCGCCCGGCGGCGCTTACTTCAAGACGAAGGTAACTATTTTCCCGGCGGCCCAGTCGGCCACGCCTAGGAATACGGCGGCCACGATCACGAACCCGATGACGACTCCCGTGGCCTGAAAAACCTGACGGCGGTCGGGCCACTGTACTCGTTGCAGCTCGCGCCAGCTTCCCTGAAGGAAGCCGATGAACCGCGAGACCAGGCTCGGGTGCCGCTCCGCGACGGCCGTGGTGCCGGGGGCGGCCAATTCGCCGCCGCCGGATCCGCCGGCGCCGCCTCCACCATCGTAGCCGCCCCCTCGCCGGCGGCCACCGCCGCGGCGGCCACCGCCCGATTCGGCGATCGACTCCTCGACCTCGCGCTCGTACTCCTCCTCATCGGCCTCGTCGTCGGGCTCGGGTTCGGCGGGCCGGCCGTAGGCGAGCTGCTCCTCGGCGAGCTCGGCATCCGGAGTGGCGTGCTCGATCGGCGGCGGCGCGCCTTCCTCGTGTTCCTTCAACGGGTCCGAGTTCAGAGGATCCGACACGAGCTCGTCGCGATCGAGCGCCGCACCCCGGCCCAGGCCCGCACCCTCCTCCGGGTCCGCACCCTCAGCGGCGCGCCCGAGCTCGGGAGCGCCGTTCTCGCCCTCGAGATCGGCCGCTCCGTTGTCGGAATCGTGCGTGACCGTGGGCAGGCCCTGGCTCGGGTCCACCGGCGCCCCGGGTTCGCGAGGCCGCCGCTCTCTGGGGCGTTTGCGGTTACGGGCCACGGAACGCTCCGGTCAGGTCAGCGCGTTTCGCGGTGCGGTGTGTGGCACCTGCACCAGCGGCAGTACTTACGCAGCTGTAGCCGCTCCGGGTTGTTCCGCTTGCTCTTGTTGGTTTGGTAATTACGGCGCTTGCACTCTTCACAGGCGAGAGTCGCAGCGATCCGAACGTCTCCACGAGCCATCTACGCTCTTTTAGTCGGGATGTCAGGGTCCGGCCACCGGACCGCGGGCGCGAGAACGAACGCCGCCCGGCGCCGACGCCCAGTGTAGCGGCCGAACCCTGAGCGAGAGGCGGCTCGCAGCTATTCGACCAGCTCGATCGGCGATACCTCCAGATCGAGCCAGCGATCGCCGCGGAGGATCCTGACCGGCAGCGGTCGGCCGATCGCGTCCTCCCTCATCAGCCGCTGCACGTCGTCGACGCGCTCGATCTGCTGGCCTCCGAGCTCGACGATCAGGTCCTCGGCCCGGAGCCCCGCGCGCTGCGCGGGGCTCCCCTGGGAGACCTCTACGATCTCGACCCCGGAGCTACGACCTACACGCGCGCGCGCGTGAGGGGGTAGTGGGCGCGGTCCGGCCGCGATCCCGATCCACGCCCGGCGCACCCGACCGTCCCGCATCAGCGTGCCGACGATCTGCCGAGTCGCCTCGTTGATCGGCACCGCGAGCCCGAGTCCGACGCCGGCGACGGCGGTGTTGATCCCGATCACGCGCGCCGACGAGTCGACCAGCGCGCCACCGGAGTTGCCGGGATTCAACGCCGCGTCCGTCTGGATGACGTTGTCGATGTGGCGCACCGTCCGCCCCGCCCGGGCGGGCAGGGAGCGGCCGAGCGCCGACACGACGCCGGCGGTCACGGACCCCGCGAACCCGTTGGGGTTCCCGATCGCCACGACGAGCTGGCCGACTCTCAGTTTCTCGGCCTCACCCAAAACAGCCGGAATCAGGCCGTCGCCGTCGGCGCGGAGCACGGCCAGATCCGTCAGCCGATCCGTGCCGACGACGCGCCAGCTGAGCTCGCGGCCGTCGACAAACGTGGCCTTGCCGGACCGGCCCGGCCCCGCGACGACGTGAGCAGAGGTCACCAGGAACCCATCCGGCGTGAGCGCGACCGCGCTGCCGGCGCCCGCCGGCACCTGGCCACCCCGGCCCCGGCGCATCACGCGCAGGTTGGCGACGCTCGGCGCAACCCGCTCGGCGACGTCCACCACGACCCGCGAGTAGGCGTCGAGCGCCTCTGCCTCGCGCCGCTCGGCCTCGTCGTTGTGCCGTTCGGTGGTGGCGCTCATGACAGGCTGACCGACACCGTACGCTCGTCCGCGCCGCGGACGAGCGTGAGCTCGAGTCGCCCTTCGGCCTGCGCGCCGTCGATCGCTTCGTACAGGGCCTCGACGCGGTCCAGGTCCTGGCCGCCGGCGCCGACGATCAGATCGCCGCGCTCGAGCCCGGCGCGGTCAGCGGCGCTGCCGCGCTCGACCGCGCGGACGAGCACGCCGTCGCGCTCGGGCAGGCCGACCGCGCGACGCAGGCGCCGCGCCACTCGGGGCGGGGCGATCGCCACGCCGAGTCGGGCACGCTTGGGCGACTCGCCGCGGCCGAGCTGCTCGACGCGCTCGCGCGTCGCTCGATCGGCCGGAATCGCCAGGATCAGGCCGCCGTCGGCCCGAATTGCGTTGATCCCGAGCAGGCGCCCCGCGCCATCGATCAGCGGCCCGCCGGACGAACCACGCGGCAGCGGCGCGGTGTGCTCGATCGCGCCATTGATCCGGCGCCCACGCGGGCCTCGGAAGCTGCGCGCGGTCGCCGACACGAACCCGGGCGTGACCCGCAGGCCGCGACCCCCCGGATTTGCCAGCGCCAGCACCGAGCGTCCGATCGGCACGGCCTCGGCGTCCTCGGCCCACTCGATCGGCTCGATGTCGGCAGTGTCGGCCTCGATCACCGCCAGGTCGAGATCCTGATCGGACGCCAGCACCCGGCCGGCCTCGCGCCGGCCGTCGGCAAACGTGACGGTCACCTCATCGCCGCGCAGGTTGTGGGCGTTGGTCAGGATCCGGCCCGATCCGACGACGAAGCCCGAGCCCCGTCCCCATCCCTGGCCCAGCCCGATCACCTTCGAACCCGTTTGCTCGGCAGCCGCCTGAATGGCGCCTTCTAGTTCCTCAAGAACAGTCATGTCCTTCTCCTTCACGAACCGGCCGCGGGCTCTCACCGGGCCGATCGATTACTTACTTGCAAACTGCAAGTGACAAGATACCACTCTCGCACGCGCATGACGCGGCAACGAACGAGATCCACCCCGACCATGCCGCGAAACGCGCGATATACGTGCACCACACGGCACGGTCACGCCCGCACTTCTCCGGTGTCGAGTTATGCGGGTCCGGGCGGGAGCGGCGGCGCGCAGAACATGCGCGGTCTGACATTCGCCGCCCGGAAGCCGGACGCTGGCA
>Ga0335073_10005571_pt1 | contig 17666 bp, 13 predicted proteins | sample Lox_Sample_22_FD_207093 | JGI IMG/M metagenome (GOLD analysis project Ga0335073, IMG submission 207093) | Soil microbial communities from Loxahatchee National Wildlife Refuge, Florida, United States - Lox_Sample_2.2 | ecosystem: Environmental > Terrestrial > Soil > Wetlands | place: USA...
ACCGCCAGCCTGGTCGCCCTGGCCAGGGAGATCAGGAACGGTGTGCGGGAGGCCTTCGGGGTCGAGCTGGTCAGCGAGCCGATCCTGGTCGGCGCTCAGCTGTGAGGCCGCGCGAGCCGGCGAGATGCGCGACGCAGACGCTGGCCTCGGCGAACGGCTGGAGCCGGTCCGCGGTGACCGGCGCCCGCATCTGGTCCAGCGCGCCCTGCATGAGGCCGAGGTGCAGCTGGCACACGACCTCCGGGTGCACCTCGGCCACCTCACGGAACGGGCACTGCCGCAGCCGGAGCTGATACCCCGCCCCGTCCGCCCGGCCCGCCACGGCCTCCGGGGCAAATCCCAGCTCCTGCAGGATGGCCGCCAGCCCCTCCACGGCCCCGCAGGCGTCCGGTCGCTGAAACGGGGCCGGCCGCTCGGTGATGTAGCGGCCCCACTCCCGGCCGGCCTCCGCTGCGGCCTCGCCCGGCTCGGGCAGGACTCCCGCGATCAGGCTGGCCAGCATCTCGGCCAGCAGGCGGTACTGGCGCCGTCCCGGCGCGCCGCCGCCGGTCGCCTGGTAGGCCATGCACGGCCGGCCCGGCGCGGACCGGGACCGGGTCGCCCGGGTCGCCAGGCCCCCGTCCACGAGCGCGTCCAGGTGGAACCGGGCCGTGTTGGGGTGCAGCCCCGTCCGGTCCGCTACCTCCCGCACGCTGACCGGCGAGGAGGCGGCGCGCAACAGGTCGAGCACGCCGGCCCGCCGCTGACCGAGCGGGGGGCTAGCGTCGGGCGCCAGAAGCGCCTTCACGTCCACCATGGCCATTTACGCCAAATTTACTAGTAGAAATTAATTAAGCCGCCGGAGCCCGGCGCCCGCGCCCAGGCCTGAGCCGGGCGAAAGCTGGTCAGCGGACGCCGTGCCCGCGACGGCCGGGGACCAGGTTTCCGGCGGGCAGCGGAGGGCGGCGGCACGGTCACCGCGGGGGAAGCGCGGCGATGTAGGGCGTGTCGGCGCCCGCCGGGCCCAGCCGGGCGGCACCGCCGGGCGAACCGAGCGGCTGGTCCCGGCCGGACAGCGTCTCGGTGAAGAACTTCGCGTTCTCGCCGGTGTAAACCTGCCATTCGCCCGGCAGATCGTCCTCATAGTAGATCGCCTCTACCGGGCATACGGGCTCGCAGGCCCCGCAGTCCACGCACTCGTCGGGGTGGATGTAGAGCATGCGCTCTCCCTCGTAGATGCAGTCAACCGGGCACTCATCCACGCACGTCCGGTCCAGCACATCCACGCAGGCTTCCCCGATCACGTAGGTCATCCGGATTCCCCTCTCCCCGGGCCGCGCCCTTGGAACGACGTTCTAACGAAAGAGTCTATAAAAACAGCTTCGGGCGCGGACAGGGCCCGGCGTGCCCGCGCGACCGGCGCGCGGCGGGATCAGGCCGGATCCGTCCGGCACCGCGGCCCGGCTCGCCCAGGCTGGCGGGTGCTACCCGGGAACGGCGCTGGCCAGCAGGGCCAGGAAGGCCCCGGCGACCATGAACGGGCCGAACGGGATGCGCTGTCCCCGGTGGGCACGTCGCAGCACCAGCAGGCCGGCCCCGTAGACCGCGCCCAGCAGGAACCCGGCGAAGGCCCCGGCGACCAGCGTGCGCCAGCCCGGCCAGGCGGTCAGGGTGCCCAGGCTGGCGGCCAGCTTGACGTCACCGAGGCCGAGCGCGGACCGGCTGATCACGGCGAGAGCCAGGTACGCGGCGGCCAGGGCCAGCCCGCCGAGCACCGCCCGGACCAGGTCACGCCAGTCCCCGCTGCTCGCGGCGGCCAGCACCAGGAAGCCCACGGTACCGGCGTAGGCGGCGGCGGTCAGAGCGTCGGGAAGCCGCTGGACGGCGGCGTCGATCCAGGCCAGCGCCACGGCGCAGCCGGCCAGCCAGCACGCGGCCGCGAGTACTCCAGGGGGGTGAACGCGGGCCGCGAGCCCGCCGAACAGGGCCGCGGTCACTAGTTCCACGGCCAGCGGCGCGGGCCCGATGCGGGCCCGGCAGGCGCGGCACCGGCCGGACGGGGACAGGGCGGGCCAGGGCGGCAGGCCGGGCCGCGGCACGGCCGCTGAGGGCGCCCCGCCGGGTTCCGGTACGGCGGCCGAGGGCGTCCCGCCGGCTTCTGCCGAATGTGCCCGGCCGGGTCCGGGCGCGGCCGCCGGGGACGCCCCGCCGGATCCGGGTACCACAGCCGAAGGCCGGCGGCCGGCTGGCCGGATCTGGTCCCCGCACTGCGGGCAGGCCCGGCCCGGCGGCGCGCCGGACGGGACGGCGTACCAGAAGATGACGGTGCGCAGGAACCAGCCGATCACCAGGCCCACGACGGCGAGGGCGGCTACCAGCGGCCAGCTCACGGGCGGCCGCCCGGCCGCCGGACAAGGAGTCCGGCGCTCGGCTGCGGACGAGGAGACTCCGCGCTCGGCGGCGGGACAGGAGGCTTGGCGCTCATCTGCGGAGCAACGAAGAACTGTGTCATCTGGGTCATGATGGCCGCACGGGAGCGCAACCATCCGTAGCCTACGTGCGTTTCCGGAAGCCAGACATGCTGATCCGGGCCGCCGCGCCCGCTAATCCACGGCTGGCCACAGATCCGCTGCCCGGCCCGGCTCCGGCCAGGGGTCGGCGGGGGAGGAGAGCCAGGCGTCGATCCTGGCCAGCTCCTGGGCGCGGATCTCGCCCGGCGCGGCCGAGGCCCGTACCGACATCCGCGCCAGTTCCGCGAGCTCGCCGTCGGACAGGCCGTGTTCCTCGCGGGCGATCTGGTACTGGGCGGTGAGCCGCCGGCCGAACAGCAGCGGGTCGTCGGCACCGAGCGCGACCTGGATCCCCGCGCTCAGCAGCGTCGGCAGCGGCACGTCGGCCGGGGTGGCGGCCACCCCGAGCGCCACGTTGGACGACGGGCACACTTCGAGCGTGATGCCGCCCGCTGCGATCCGTTGGGTCAATGCCTGGTCGCCCGCGGCCGCCACCCCGTGGCCGATGCGGTCGGCGTGCAGCTCATCGAGGCAGGCCCGGACGCTGCCCGGGCCGGCCAGCTCGCCCCCGTGCGGCACCGCCATCAGCCCGGCGCGGGCGGCGATCCGGAAGGCCGGGGCGAAGTCGGCCGCGGCCCCCCGGCGCTCGTCGTTGGACAGGCCGAAGCCGGTGACCCCGCGCCCGGCGTAGGCGACCGCGAGCCGGGCCAGCGTGCGCGCGTCGAGCGGATGCCGGGTCCGGTTGGCCGCGATGATCACGCCGATGCCGACGCCGGTGGCCGCGGCCGCCGCCGCGGCGGCGTCCAGGACCAGCTCCACGGTGGGCGTCAGGCCGCCGAACCGGGCCGCGTAGCCCGAGGGATCCACCTGGATCTCCAGCCACCCCGACCCCTCGGCCCGCTCGTCCTGCGCGACCTCGCGGATCAGTCGGCGCACGTCGGCCTCGGTGCGGACGACCGACCGCGCGATGTCGTACAGCCGCTGGAACCGGAACCAGCCGCGCTCGTCGGTTCCCCGCAGCCGCGGCGGCCAGTCGGCCACGAGGGCCTCGGGCAGGTGCACCCCGTGCTCGCGGGCGAGCTCGACCAGGGTGGAATGGCGCATCCCGCCGGTGAAGTGCAGGTGCAGGTGCGCCTTGGGGAGTGAGGTGAGCGAGCGGGCCATGGAATACGCGGCCCGGCTCGGGCGTCAGCGGATCCGGCGTCGGCGGGCCGGTCCCGGCGGGCCCGGTCCTAGCGGGCCTGGCCGAGCAGCTTGCCGAGCCGGGTGATCCCCTCCTCCAGGTCGGAGTCGCCGAGCGCGCACGACAGCCGGAAGTAGCCGGGAGTCCCGAACGCCTCGCCGGGCACCACCGCGACATCGACCTCGTCCAGCAGCAGCTCGGCGAGTTCGGCGCTGCTGGACGGCCTGCGCCCGGCGATTTCCCGGCCGAGGACGCCCTTGACCGACGGATAGCAGTAGAACGCGCCGTCCGGCAGCGGGCAGACCACGCCAGGGATCTCGTTCAGCATGCCGGTCATCAGCTTGCGGCGGCGGTCGAACGCGTCCCGCATCCGCGCCACCGCGGACAGGTCGCCGGAGACGGCGGCGAGCGCCGCGGCCTGCGCCACGTTGCAGACGTTCGAGCACAGGTGCGACTGCAGGTCGGCGGCGGCCTTGGTCACGTCGGGCGGACTGATCATCCAGCCGACCCGCCAGCCGGTCATCGCGTAGGTCTTGGCCACCCCGTTGAGCACCACGCACCGGTCGGCGAGCTCGGGCGCCGCGACGGCGATCGAGGCAAACCGCGCGTCCCCGTAGACCAGGTGCTCGTAGATCTCGTCGGTGATCACCCAGATGCCCGCCGCGGCGGCCCAGCGCCCGATCTCGGCGACCAGCCCGGGCGGGTATACCGCGCCGGTCGGGTTGGACGGCGACACGAACACCAGCGCCTTGGTGCGGGCGGTCCGGCGGGCCTCGAGGTCGGCCACCGAGGCGAGGTAGCCCGAGGTCTCGTCGGTCATGACCGGGACCGGCGTCCCGCCCGCCAGCGCGATCGACTCCGGGTAGGTCGTCCAGTACGGCATGGGCAGCAGCACCTCGTCGCCGGGGTCGATCAGCGTGGCGAACGCCTGGTAGACGGCCTGCTTGCCGCCGTTGGTCACGATGACCTGGCTCGGGGCGACCTGGTAGCCGGAGTCGCGCATGGTCTTCGCGGCGATCGCCTCGCGCAGCTCGGGCAGGCCGGCCGCGGGGGAGTACTTGTGGAACCTCGGCTCGGCGCAGGCTCGCTGCGCGGCCTCGACGATGTAATCGGGGGTCGGGAAGTCGGGCTCGCCGGCGCCGAAGCCGATGACGGGCCTGCCCGCCGCCTTGAGCGCGCGCGCCTTGGCGTCCACGGCGAGCGTCGCCGACTCGGTGATCGCTCCGACCCTGGCCGAGATCCTGCGCTGAGAGGAAGCCATGCCCTCCATGGTGGCATCCTCCGGAGACTGCCGGGGACGCGGCCACGGGATCAGCAGGCCGGATTAGACCGGCCGGATCAGGCGTTATGGTGTGAACGCGGCCGAGGTTCGCAGGTGGTTCGACGCCGGGGGTCCCGGCAACGTAGACTTCAGCAACTGGTGGTGGTCCACCAGGTGGCTGGTGCATGCCCGCGCAGCCACAGGGCAGTAGCTCAATTGGCTAGAGTCCCGGTCTCCAAAACCGGCGGTTGGGGGTTCGAGTCCCTCCTGCCCTGCGAGTGCGGTCCGTGCTGGCTGCGGACCGGACGGCGTCAGCCGGTCAGTGACTAGCGCTGCTCAGGTGAGGACATGGCAACTCAGATACGTGACACCGCGGCGGAGAAGCCGGCCCGGTCCGGACGTCCGGCGAAGCCGGAACGGACCACGCCGGCGCTGTTCGTGCGGCAGGTGATCGCGGAACTGCGCAAGACCATCTGGCCGACCCGCAAGGAGCTTGTCACCTACACCACGGTCGCGATCGTGTTCATCCTGGTGATGACGGGGATCATCACCGGCCTGGACTACGTGTTCACCAAGCTGGTCTTCGAGGTCTTCGGCTGAGGTGTTGGCTGGCTGACTGGTGATCCGCGCGCCGGGGTGGCAGCATGATCACGCCGGGCCCGGCTGCGCGTGGTCCGGCCTGCGCGCCGCGCAGGCCTGGCGGCGGGCCCTGGGTGACGCCGGAATGAAGCGCTAAGAGCAATAGTTATAGGGAAAGAGTTACTGTGTCCGAGTCCGAACTGCAGGGCGGCCAGGAGCCGGCCTCACGCGACGATCAGGCCGTTCCGTTCGGGATGCCGGAGGCCGAGTCCCTGGCCGAGGCCGGGGCCGAGCTTGAGGCCGAGGCGGCGATCGAGGCCCAGGCTGAGGTTCAGGCCGAAGCCGAGGCTCAGGCCGAGGCCGACGCCGAGGCGGCCGAGGAGCAGGCCCAGGCCGCGGATGACTCTGGCGCTGAAGAGACCGACCCGGTCAGCGAGTTCAAGTCCGAGCTGCGGCTGCTGCCCGGCGACTGGTACGTGGTGCACTCCTACGCCGGATACGAAAACCGGGTCCGCACCAACCTGGAGAGCCGCACCCAGTCCCTGAACATGGAGGACTACATCTTCCAGATCGAGGTGCCCACGCACGAGGTCACCGAGATCAAGGGCGGCAAGCGGCAGCAGGTCCAGGAGAAGGTGCTGCCGGGGTACATCCTGGTCCGGATGGACCTCACCGACGAGTCGTGGGCCGCGGTCCGGAACACGCCGGGGGTCACCGGCTTCGTCGGGCTGTCCAGCCGGCCGTCTCCGCTGAGCCTGGACGAGGTGGCGGTGCTGCTCGCGCCGGAGCCCGAGGAGAAGGCGGCGAAGAAGGCCGAGACCCTGCGCGCCGCCTCCGTGGACTTCGAGGTCGGCCAGTCCGTTACCGTAATGGACGGGCCGTTCGCGACGCTCCCGGCGACGGTGAACGAGATCAACCCCGACACCCAGAAGCTCAAGGTGCTCGTCTCGATCTTCGGCCGGGAGACCCCGGTCGAGCTGTCCTTCGACCAGGTCAGCAAGATCTGACGGGCGGCGGCCGGGGCGTTCGGGCCAGTTGGCAACCAGTACGTAAGGAACGAGGAGTATGGCTCCGAGAAGGAAGAAGATCGCTGCGGTCGTCAAGGTGCAGCTGAACGCGGGGCAGGCCACGCCCGCGCCGCCGGTCGGCACGGCGCTCGGCCCGCACGGCGTCAACATCATGGACTTCTGCAAGCAGTACAACGCGGCCACCGAGTCGCAGCGCGGCAACATCATCCCCGTGGAGATCACCATCTACGAGGACCGGTCGTTCACCTTCATCACGAAGACGCCGCCGGCGCCTGAGCTGATCAAGAAGGCCGCGGGCGTCGAGAAGGGCAGCGGCGAGCCGCACAAGACCAAGGTCGGCTCGGTGACCGCCGCCCAGGTTCGCGAGATCGCCCAGGTGAAGATGGCCGACCTGAACGCGACCTCGATGGAGGCCGCAGAGAAGATCATCGCGGGCACGGCCCGCTCGATGGGCATCACCGTCGAGAGCTGACCGGCCCGACCGACAGTGGCAGGGCCAGGCGCTGGCCCGATGACCACGACCTCCGTCAGGAAAGAAAGAAGGAGACAGGCATGAAGCGCAGCAAGGCGTACCGCAAGGCCGACGAGCTCATCCAGCACCGGCTCTACACCCCGGCCGAGGCGATGGACCTGGCCAAGAAGACGTCAACCACGAAGTTCGACCCGACGGTCGAGGTCGCGCTGCGGCTCGGCGTCGACCCGCGCAAGGCCGACCAGATGGTCCGCGGGACGGTCAACCTCCCGCACGGGACCGGCAAGACGGCCCGCGTGCTGGTGTTCGCGACCGGCCAGCGCGCGGAGGAGGCCACGGCCGCCGGCGCCGACTACGTCGGCGCGGACGACCTGATCGAGCGGATCCAGGGCGGCTTCCTCGACTTCGACGCCGTGGTAGCCACGCCGGACCTGATGGGGAAGGTGGGCCGGCTCGGCCGGGTTCTCGGCCCGCGCGGGCTGATGCCGAACCCCAAGACCGGAACGGTCACCAACGACGTCGGCAAGGCCGTCAGCGACATCAAGGGCGGCAAGATCGAGTTCCGCGTGGACCGTCACGGCAACCTGCACTTCGTGATCGGCAAGGCGTCGTTCACCGACCGGGCGCTGGTGGAGAACTACGCCGCCGCGCTCGACGAGGTGATCAGGCTCAAGCCGGCCGCGGCCAAGGGCCGGTACATCAAGAAGGCCACCATCACCACCACGATGGGCCCCGGGGTCCCGGTCGACCCGGGCATTACCCGCGGGCTGACGAGCGAGTTCGAGGACGCCGCCGCCCGCTGACGTCCCTTACCCCGGGCCAGCGGGCCGCCGAGTTGGCGGGCGGACCGGTGGCCGCATATCCTTTAGTCCTGCCAAAGACCGTCGGCCGTCACCGCGCACGCGGGAGGGCTCCGGGAGGTCGCCTCCCGGGCCAGCACCGCGGCGTGATGACCGAAGGCCCCGCGAGAGCGGGCGGCCCGCGCAGGCGACCGAGCTAAGCCGCTTGGTCCGGGGTGATCACTCCGGACCGCGGTTCCGCCCTGGCGCGCTGCGCCGGGGCGTTCGCCTGTCAGCAGCCCTTCGCCGGCGCCGGATGTAGCCGGGACCCCGCCCTGCGGGCGACCGGAACGAGAAGGGAGGCCCATGGCGAGGGCGGAGAAGGTGACCGCGGTCGCCGAGATCACCGAGCGCTTCCAGAGTTCGTCGGGAGCGGTCCTGACCGAATACCGCGGCCTGTCCGTGGCCCAGCTGGGCGAGCTGCGCCGCTCACTCGGCGAGCACACCACGTTCGCCGTGGTCAAGAACACCCTCACGAAGATCGCCGCCAACAACGCGGGCGTGGCCCCGGAACTGACCGAGCTGCTCAGCGGGCCGTCGGCGATCGCGTTCGTGCAAGGTGACGTCGTGGAGGCGGCCAAGGGACTGCGTGACTTCTCCCGGGCCAACCCGTTCCTGGTTATCAAGGGCGGCGTTCTCGACGGCAAGGTGATGACCCCGGACGAGATCGCCAAGCTGGCCGATCTGGAGCCGCGCGAGGTGCTGCTGGCCAAGCTGGCGGGCGCCATGAAGGCATCGCTGTCCAACGCGGCAGCCACCTTCGCGGCGCTGCCGACCCAGATGGCCAGGCTGCTCGCGGCGCTCGAGGCCCGCGACGCCGAGGCCCAGGGCGGCGCGCCCGCCCAAGAGGGCGGGGACAGCCAGGGCGACAGCCCGGACGCCGGCGGCGGCCAGGACCAAGGCCCAGCGGAGGCTCAGGAAGGCTGACCGGGCATCCGGTAGCCCCGACGTGAGCACAAGGACATGCGGGTGACGCGGGTCACCGGCAACGACGCAGGAACAGGAAGAGGAAGTATCACGATGGCGAAGCTCAGCAACGACGCACTGCTCGACGCGTTCAAGGAGATGACGCTGCTCGAGCTCTCTGAGTTCGTGAAGCAGTTCGAGGAGACGTTCGACGTCAAGGCGGCCGCCCCGGTCGCCGTGGCCGGGCCGGCCCAGGCGGCCGGCGGCGGCGCCGCCGCCGAGGAGGCCGAGGAGAAGGACGAGTTCGACGTCATCCTCGAGGCCGCGGGCGACAAGAAGATCCAGGTCATCAAGGAGGTCCGGACCCTGACCAGCCTGGGCCTCAAGGAGGCCAAGGACCTGGTGGACGGCGCGCCGAAGCCGGTACTCGAGCACGTCAACAAGGAAGCCGCGGACAAGGCCCGGACCGCCCTGGAGGGCGCCGGCGCCACCGTGACGGTCAAGTAAGTACCCATCCCCGCCTGCCCGCCGCGGTGCACGCCGTGGCGGGCAGGCGCGCGCCAGGGGCCGGGCAGGCGGGGAACGGAGAGCGGCGCAGACCACGCCGCGAGCCGAAAAGACGTGATACCCGGTCCGGATGGAGGCCAAACCTTGACGCCCCTGTGATGTTCGCCACGTACCGTGTTGGCCCCACACCGCGGCCCCCGGACTTGACGTTTCGCGGCGGAGGAGCGATGCTGCGTTGCAACTGTGAACATCATAGTGGCGTACATTTGACGAGCGGTGTGCCCGTAGGCTACACTGCTAATTTGCGCTGCACTGTGACGTCCACGGCTAACCACGATCATCCCTCGCGGCAGGTCCGCAGGGCGTTTCGCGTGCTCGCGCTAGTCGTCCGCCACAAGCTCGGAAGGACCCCTGTTGGCAGCCTTGCGCAGCGCCCCAGCCACTGCATCTGGTCCAAGTCGCATTTCCTTCGCCCGCATCAACGAACCGCTTGAGGTCCCCAGCCTCCTCGCCCTGCAGACCGATTCCTTTGACTGGCTGCTGGGCAACGAGCGCTGGCAGGCCCGGATCGACGCGGAGAAGAAGACCGGTCGCACGGACCTACCCGACCAGTCCGGCCTCGAGGAGATCTTCGAGGAGATCAGCCCGATCGAGGACTTCACGGGGACCATGTCGCTCTCGTTCCGGGACCACCGGTTCGAGCCTCCGAAGTACTCCGCCGAGGAGTGCAAGGAGAAGGACATGACCTACTCCGCCCCCATGTTCGTGACGGCGGAGTTCATCAACAACAGCACCGGCGAGATCAAGAGCCAGACCGTGTTCATGGGCGACTTCCCGCTGATGTCCCCAAAGGGCACGTTCATCATCAACGGCACCGAGCGGGTCGTGGTGTCCCAGCTCGTCCGCTCGCCGGGTGTCTACTTCGACCGCCAGGTCGACAAGACCTCCGACAAGGACATCTACAGCTGCAAGGTGATCCCGTCCCGGGGCGCCTGGCTGGAGTTCGAGATCGACAAGCGCGACAGCGTCGGGGTCCGGATCGACCGCAAGCGCAAGCAGGGCGTCACCGTCCTGCTCAAGGCCCTGGGCTGGGACGAGGCCCGGATCCTGGAGCGCTTCGGCCAGTTCGAGTCGATGCGGGCCACCCTGGAGAAGGACCACACCACCGGCCAGGAAGATGCCCTGCTGGACATCTACCGCAAGCTGCGCCCCGGCGAGCCGCCGACCCGTGAGTCGGCCCAGGCGCTGCTGGAGAACCTCTACTTCAACCCGAAGCGGTACGACCTGGCCAAGGTCGGCCGGTACAAGGTGAACAAGAAGCTCGGCCTGTCGCTGCCCATCAGCCAGGGCACGCTGACCGAGGAAGACATCGTCGCCACGATCGAGTACCTGGTCCGGCTGCACACCGGCGAGGAGGAGATGAAGTCGGGCGATCTGCTGGTGCCGGTCGAGACCGACGACATCGACCACTTCGGCAACCGCAGGCTGCGCACCGTCGGCGAGCTGATCCAGAACCAGGTCCGGCTGGGCCTGGCCCGGATGGAGCGGGTCGTCCGGGAGCGGATGACCACGCAGGACGTCGAGGCGATCACGCCGCAGACGCTGATCAACATCAGGCCGGTGGTCGCGTCCATCAAGGAGTTCTTCGGCACCAGCCAGCTCTCCCAGTTCATGGACCAGACCAACCCGCTGGCCGGCCTCACCCACAAGCGCAGGCTGTCCGCGCTGGGCCCCGGCGGGCTGTCCCGGGAGCGGGCCGGGTTCGAGGTCCGGGACGTGCACCCGAGCCACTACGGCCGGATGTGCCCCATTGAGACCCCGGAAGGCCCGAACATCGGCCTGATCGGCTCGCTGTCCTCCTACGGGCGGGTCAACGCGTTCGGTTTCGTGGAGACCCCCTACCGCAAGGTGAAGGGCGGCAAGGTCACCGACCAGATCGACTACCTGACCGCCGACGAGGAGGACCGGCACGTCATCGCGCAGGCCAACGCGCCGATCGGTGAGGACGGGACGTTCGTCGAGGACCGCGTGCTGGTCCGGCGCAAGGGCGGCGAGGTCGACTACATCGGGCCGGGCGAGGTCGACTACATCGACGTCTCGCCGCGGCAGATGGTGTCGGTCGCGACCGCGATGATCCCGTTCCTGGAGCACGACGACGCCAACCGGGCCCTGATGGGCTCGAACATGCAGCGCCAGTCGGTGCCGCTGCTTCGGAGCGAGGCGCCGCTGGTCGGCACCGGCATGGAGTACCGGGCCGCGACCGACGCCGGCGACGTGATCGTGGCCGAGCAGGGCGGCGTGGTTGAGCAGGCCAGCGCCGACTTCATCGCGGTGGCGAACGACGACGGCACCCGGAGTACGTACCTGGTGGCCAAGTTCCGCCGGTCCAACCAGGGCACCTGCTTCAACCAGAAGCCGATCGTCGAGGAGGGCCAGCGGATCGAGGCCGGCCAGGTGATCGCGGACGGGCCGTGCACCGACCAGGGCGAGATGGCGCTCGGCCGCAACCTGCTGGTCGCCTTCATGCCGTGGGAGGGCCACAACTACGAGGACGCGATCATCCTGTCCCAGCGGCTGGTCCAGGACGACGTGCTGTCCTCGATCCACATCGAGGAGCACGAGGTCGACGCCCGGGACACCAAGCTCGGGCCGGAGGAGATCACCCGGGACATCCCGAACGTCTCCGAGGACGTCCTCGCCGACCTGGACGACCGCGGCATCATCCGGATCGGTGCCGAGGTGACCACCGGCGACATCCTGGTCGGGAAGGTCACGCCCAAGGGCGAGACCGAGCTGACCCCCGAGGAGCGGCTGCTGCGCGCGATCTTCGGCGAGAAGGCCCGCGAGGTGCGGGACACCTCGCTGAAGGTGCCGCACGGCGAGTCCGGCAAGGTCATCGGGGTGCGCGTGTTCACCAGGGAGGACGGCGACGAGCTGCCGCCCGGCGTGAACGAGCTGGTCCGGGTCTACGTCGCGGCCAAGCGGAAGATCACCGACGGTGACAAGCTGGCCGGGCGGCACGGCAACAAGGGCGTGATCGCGAAGATCCTCGCGGTCGAGGACATGCCGTTCCTCGAGGACGGCACGCCCGTGGACATCGTGCTGAACCCGCTCGGCGTGCCCGGCCGGATGAACGTCGGCCAGGTGCTCGAGACCCACCTGGGCTGGGTGGCCAACGCGGGCTGGAAGATCGACGGTGACGAGAACTGGCAGCAGCGGCTGCGGCAGATCGGCGCCGGGGAGGCCGCGGGGGGCACGAAGGTGGCCACGCCGGTCTTCGACGGCGCCAAGGAAGAGGAGATCACCGGCCTGCTCGGCAGCGCGCTGCCGAACCGGGACGGCAACCGGCTGGTCGGCGCGAGCGGGAAGGCGACGCTGTTCGACGGGCGTACCGGCGAGCCGTTCAAGGACCCGGTCTCGGTGGGCTACATCTACATCCTGAAGCTGCTGCACCTGGTCGACGACAAGATCCACGCCAGGTCAACCGGCCCGTATTCGATGATCACCCAGCAGCCGCTCGGCGGTAAGGCGCAGTTCGGCGGGCAGCGATTCGGCGAGATGGAGGTCTGGGCGCTCGAGGCCTACGGGGCCGCGTACGCGCTGCAGGAACTGCTCACGATCAAGTCCGACGACATTCTCGGAAGGGTCAAGGTCTACGAGGCCATCGTCAAGGGCGAGAACATCCCCGAGCCTGGCATACCTGAGTCGTTCAAGGTGCTGATCAAGGAGATGCAGTCGCTCTGCCTGAACGTGGAAGTGCTCTCCAGCGACGGCGCAGCGATCGAGATGCGCGAAACCGACGAGGATGTCTTCCGCGCGGCCGAGGAACTCGGCATCGACCTGTCCCGGCGCGAGCCGAGCAGCGTTGAAGAGGTCTGATCCGAACTACCCCAGGGGAAGAAACACGTGCTAGACGTCAACTTCTTTGACGACCTGCGTATCGGCCTTGCGACCGCCGACGACATCAGGCAGTGGTCGCACGGCGAGGTCAAGAAGCCCGAGACCATCAACTACCGCACGCTCAAGCCGGAGAAGGACGGGCTCTTCTGCGAGAAGATCTTCGGTCCGACCCGGGACTGGGAGTGCTACTGCGGCAAGTACAAGCGGGTCCGGTTCAAGGGCATCATCTGCGAGCGCTGCGGCGTCGAGGTCACCCGGGCCAAGGTGCGGCGGGAGCGGATGGGCCACATCGAGCTGGCCGCGCCGGTCACGCACATCTGGTACTTCAAGGGTGTGCCCAGCCGACTCGGCTACCTGCTCGACCTGGCGCCCAAGGACCTGGAGAAGGTCATCTACTTCGCCGCATACATGATCACGTATGTGGACACCGAGGCCAGGGACCGGGACCTGCCGAGTCTCGAGGCGAAGATCACCGTCGAGAAGCAGCAGCTGGAGCAGCGCCGCGACGCCGACATCGAGGCCCGCCAGTCCAAGCTGGAGAAGGACCTGGCCGAGCTCGAGGCGGCGGGCGCCAAGGGTGACGCGCGCCGCAAGGTCCGGGAGAGCGCCGACCGGGAGTGCCGGCAGATCCGCGACCGGGCGGCCCGGGAGATCGACCGGATCGAGGAGGTCTGGAACCGGTTCCGCGGGCTCAAGGTCCAGGACCTGGAGGGCGACGAGCTGCTGTACCGCGAGATGCGGGACCGGTTCGGCCGCTACTTCCGCGGTGGCATGGGCGCCCAGGCCATCCAGGAGCGGGTCGGCAGCTTCGACCTCGAGGCCGAGGCGGCGAACCTGCGGGAGACCATCCGCACCGGCAAGGGCCAGCGCAAGGCCCGCGCGCTGAAGCGGCTCAAGGTCGTCTCCGCGTTCCTCAACACCACCAACAGCCCGCTGGGCATGGTGCTCGACTGCATCCCGGTGATCCCGCCGGACCTGCGGCCGATGGTGCAGCTGGACGGCGGCCGGTTCGCGACCTCCGACCTGAACGACCTCTACCGCAGGGTCATCAACCGGAACAACCGGCTGAAGCGGCTGCTGGACCTGGGCGCACCCGAGATCATCGTCAACAACGAGAAGCGGATGCTGCAGGAGGCCGTGGACTCGCTGTTCGACAACGGCCGCCGCGGCCGGCCGGTGACCGGGCCGGGCAACCGCCCGCTGAAGTCGCTGTCCGACATGCTCAAGGGCAAGCAGGGCCGGTTCCGGCAGAACCTGCTCGGCAAGCGGGTTGACTACTCGGGCCGCTCGGTCATCGTGGTCGGCCCGCAGCTGAAGCTGCACCAGTGCGGCCTGCCCAAGGAGATGGCGGTCGAGCTGTTCAAGCCGTTCGTGATGAAGCGGCTGGTCGACCTGAGCCACGCGCAGAACATCAAGTCCGCCAAGCGGATGGTGGAGCGGGCCAAGTCGGTGGTATGGGACGTGCTCGAGGAGGTCATCACCGAGCACCCGGTGCTGCTGAACCGCGCGCCGACCCTGCACCGGCTCGGCATCCAGGCGTTCGAGCCGCAGCTGGTGGAGGGCAAGGCCATCCAGATCCACCCGCTGGTCTGCACCGCGTTCAACGCCGACTTCGACGGCGACCAGATGGCGGTGCACGTCCCGCTGTCGGCGGAGGCGCAGGCCGAGGCCCGGATCCTGATGCTGTCCACCAACAACATCCTCAAGCCGGCCGACGGCAAGCCGGTGACCATGCCGACCCAGGACATGGTGATCGGGATCTACTGCCTGACCCGGGAGGCGGCGGACGTGCCGGGGACCGGCCGTGCGTTCGCCAGCCCGGCCGAGGCGCTGATGGCGTACGACCGCGGCGAGCTCGACCTGCAGGCCAGGGTCGAGGTGCGGCTGCGGGACGTCACCCCGCCGTTCGGGTACACGCCGCCGGAGGGCTGGTCCGAGGGGCAGCCGCTGCGGCTGACCACCACGCTGGGCCGGTGCCTGTTCAACGAGACGCTGCCGGACAACTACCCGTTCGTGAACTACGAGGTGGGCAAGAAGCAGCTCTCGACGATCGTCAACGAGCTGGCCGAGAGCTATCCCAAGGTGGAGGTCGCGGCCGCGCTCGACGCGCTGAAGGACGCCGGCTTCCACTGGGCGACCAGGGCCGGGGTCACGATCGCGATCGAGGACGTGGTCGCGCCGCCGAACAAGGCGGCGATCCTGGACACCTACGAGAAGCGGGCCGACAAGGTGCAGCGGGAGTACGACCGGGGCCTGATCACCGACGATGAGCGCCGCCAGGAGCTGATCGAGATCTGGACCCACGCGACCGCTGACGTGGCGCAGGACATGGAGGCCGCGTTCCCGGAGACCAACCCGGTGTGGATGATGGTCAACTCCGGGGCTCGCGGTAACCCGATGCAGGTCCGGCAGATCGCCGGCATGCGCGGGCTGGTCTCCAACCCCAAGGGCGAGACGATCCCGCGGCCGATCACGTCCAGCTTCCGCGAGGGGCTGACCGTGGTGGAGTACTTCATCTCCACGCACGGCGCGCGCAAGGGCCTGGCCGACACCGCGCTGCGCACCGCCGACTCCGGGTACCTGACCCGGCGCCTGGTGGACGTGGCGCAGGACGTCATCGTCCGCGAGGAGGACTGCGGCACCGACCGGTCGATCTCCATGAAGATCGCCGAGAAGGACGCCGCGGGCAACCTGCGCAAGCTGCCCAACATCGAGAACACCGGCACCGGCCGCACGCTGGCGGAGGACGTCGAGGACCCGGACGGCAACGTCCTGGCCACCGCGGGCTCCGACATCACCGAGGGGATGATCGACCAGTTCGTGACCGCGGGCGTCGGCGCGGTGCGCACGTACAGCGTCCTGGTCTGCCAGGCGAAGTACGGCGTCTGCGCCAAGTGCTACGGCCGGTCGCTGGCCACGGGCAAGCGGGTGGACGTCGGCGAGGCGGTCGGCATCATCGCCGCCCAGTCGATCGGCGAGCCCGGCACCCAGCTGACCATGCGGACCTTCCACACCGGCGGCGTGGCCGGCCTGGACATCACCCACGGCCTGCCGCGCATCCAGGAGCTGTTCGAGGCCAGGATCCCCAAGGGCATGGCGCCGATCAGCGAGTTCGAGGGCACGGTCCGGATCGACGAGCAGGACAAGGCGCGCAAGATCGTCGTGGTCCCGGACGACGGCTCGGATGAGGTGTCGTACCAGGTCTCGATGCGGGCGCGGTTGCTGGTCGCCGACGGTGACCACGTCAAGGTCGGCCAGCAGCTGATCCAGGGCGCGGTCAACCCGCACGAGGTGCTCAGGATCCTGGGCTCCCGTGAGGTCCAGCTGCACCTGGTGCACGAGGTGCAGGAGGTGTACCGGTCGCAGGGCGTGTCGATCCACGACAAGCACATCGAGATCATCATCCGGCAGATGCTCAAGCGGGTGAACGTGCTCGAGTCCGGTGACACCGAGCTGCTGCCCGGCGAGCTGGTGGAGCGGCCGAAGTTCGAGGAGGTCAACCGCGCCGTGGTGGAAGAGGGCGGCACCTCGGCGTCCGGCCGCGCGGTGCTGATGGGCATCACCAAGGCGTCGCTGGCCACCGAGTCGTGGCTGTCCGCCGCCTCGTTCCAGGAGACCACCCGGGTCCTCACCGACGCGGCGATCCACGCCCGGTCGGACTCGCTGGTCGGCCTCAAGGAGAATGTCATCATCGGCAAGCTCATCCCGGCCGGAACCGGGATGCAGCGCTACCGCACGTTGCGGGTGGAGCCGACGGAGGAGGCCCGGTCATCGGTCTACCCGGCGGTCGGCGGCTACGATTCCGCGGTCGGGTACCCGTTCGGCCAGCCGAACGGGGCGAACGGCGACGGGATACCGCTGGAGGAGTACGACTTCGGCGCGTACAACCGGTAGGCCACTCTCCAAGATCCCGGAGCACCGGGGCGCGATCATCGCGCTCCGGGCTCCGGGATCATGGCTTGCCCGGGAATGCCGGGCCGGCCTGGATGGTTACAAGAAGAGCACGGGTCACCGTTCGCTTTGACGCGTGCGGCCAGCGTAGGTAATGTAGCTCTTCGTGCCCGTGAACCGCGGGCGCGGTACGGCTGTGGACTGCGGTCCCCAGGGGCCGGCAGGCCTCGGATCGCGTGGGCCAGCCGTGCGGAGGACTTTCCCTTTCTCGTCGTCCGGGCTCGGCTGCGGGCCCGGGAGTGGGCCGCGATGGCGGCGACACGCCCGACCCCGGGGGTCGGACAGACGAGGAAACCCGCAGGCCAGGTACGACAAGGCGAACGACAACCGCGCCGCTAGGCGCACCCTAGACGACCGCGCCACCGGCGCGCCGACGCAAGATGGAGACGCGTTGCCCACGATCCAGCAGCTGGTCCGCAAGGGCCGGCAGGACAAGGTAGCCAAGAACAAGACCCCGGCGCTCAAGGCCAGCCCGCAGCGCCGCGGGGTCTGCACGCGCGTCTACACGACCACGCCCAAGAAGCCGAACTCGGCGCTCCGCAAGGTGGCCC